>JACXTT010002592.1_pt1 | contig 28502 bp, 27 predicted proteins | sample 9270951 | NCBI WGS metagenome assembly JACXTT01 (sample SAMN15532306, study PRJNA645909) | rock metagenome | isolation source: weathered quartz diorite | place: Puerto Rico | collected 2017-06-21 | reverse complement strand
CCGTGAGCGTGTGATCCAGCAGATCAATGAATTGCGCAGCGATCCTGAACGGCTTTGCCGGCGGGCGCATGCGGGATTGGAGATCCTCAGGCATCACCCATCCGTCGACGAAAGAATAACTGCAGTGGGTTACTGCTTCGGAGGCATGACTGTTCTTGAGCTGGCTCGCAGTGGCGCGAACCTTGCGGGAGTCGTGAGTGTTCACGGAGCCCTCGAGACGCTCCGGCCCGCACTACCTGGTGGAATCCGCACAAAAGTTCTCGTTTGTCACGGTGCACTCGATCCTCACGTACCCATGACGCATGTGGCGGCATTCGAACAAGAAATGATTCGTGCTGGCGCCGATTGGCAACTGATCATTTACGGCAACGCCATGCATGGCTTTACCCACGAGACCGCGACTGGAAATCAGCCAGGCGTCGCGTATCACGCTGCGACCGACTTGCGATCGTCGAGGGCGATTCAAGTGTTTTTGGGAGAGGTATTTCAGAGGGAATAAGGTGTTCGCACGCGCTGACGCGCTGATCGAGGAATCGACGCTCCGTGGCATTGCGCGCCAGCGCGAGTGCGGTGCGGAAGTGCTCGCGCGCAATGTCGTGCTCGTCGATCGTCACCACATTCTCCGTCGACTGAGCCGAGCGGACGCGCCTACGACGATCAGGACGGCGAGCCCGAGAAGCATGTGTGCCTATAAAGTCGAGTTCAAAGCGGTTGAGCGGATTCTAAAGATTCGGATTAGAAAGTAGAGGAGAAGACCGACAGGACCAAACAAGAAAGTCAGGATCAAACTGGGGATGATCGCCCAGTGAGGAATGCCGTGATGGCGAGCGTCTCGCACTTCCCAACTTCCGATGAACAGGTCGAATGCCAAGTAATGCACCCAACCGGCTAGCAGTATCCATTCATTGGAAAAAAGCGCTTGAACGTCTGCGAGTGTAGCAAAGCCACCTTTCGCCTCGGACCAGTAGGCGAGGAGTAGGCCGCTGTACAGCATCGCAAACAATAGCGGCAGAATGGCACCGATCACCAACGCTGCGACCCAAGTCTTTCGTCCGAGGATGATCAGGGCCAGCCATCCGGCCGCTGCAACGAAGTTAGCGAACGAGAACAGGTGCCCAGCGCTCATATCGTTCTCCGTGACGCGACAAAGGCGTTTCGGGGCAAAGCCGGGTTTCGCATCAGCAACACACCCGTAAATATCGTCAACGTTAGCCAGAGAGTGAGCGCAAGCAACGTGGCGGAATCCGGTGCCATGACGGATTGGCCGCGCAGTGCCTGCCACGTCAGAATTCCGATGAAGGCGAGGTAACTCGCAGTAGCGGCGAAAGCCAGCCTAGTCTGATTACGATCCTTCCGACCGCTTTGGCGGCGCTGTATGAGCCATCCGAAGATCGGAAGAAGTTGCAGACCATGCAAGCCGAAAAAGTGCGGAATACGCAGGTCGCCATGTTGAGTGCTCCAGCCGAAACCCAGGAGTCCTGGGCCGCCGTCGGGGGCTCCTACAGTGTGAGCGCCTGCGCGGCTGATGGAGTGGTTGGCCCCTAGCGCGTCCATCTGCGCTGGGGTCGGCCGGATCATCAAACCGCCGGCTGCCGCTCCCACCACCGTGGTAAGCATTCCCATGCGGAGCCACCACCCCCAGGCGGAATTTGAAAATCGCTGTCTGAAGAGAGCAACGAGCACACCCACACTTGCGAGCCAAAGCACCCCGATGGCAGCGCCCATGATTCCGAACAAAGCGGCGTCGAACGATGTTGAGACGTTGAAGTGACTGGTGGTGCCGCGCGCTGCCTGCACGTCGATGATTGCAACTTCCAAAACTGTTACAACGGATACGACCCATCCCATTGCGCGAACGAAACGAGGCCAGACCGAGATGTAACGATAGAGCCAGGCGAGCGTTCCGCAGAAGATACTCGTCGATATCGCAAACTTTGCAGGTTTCAGCCACGCGGGCACGCCCGTAATGACGCGGTCATCCAGAAAAATGCCGGCGACTGATGCAATGAACGCAGCGAACATGAGCAGGCTGGTTGCTGTTAGCGGAGCACTGGCGGACCAGGCATTCCGAATTTCCCTTGCAATGCTGAATCGAATCATCTTGTACGCTCCCTTAATGTTGACTGTGTCCACATATTAACTGTCTAATGTTGACGTTGTCAACACCAATATGCAAATATTTAGCGATGACACCTGAACGAAACTCAGCGAAGAAACGCTCATATCATCACGGGAATTTGCCGGCCGCGCTGATCGACGCGGGCCTGAAACTGATCGAGAAGAAAGGAGTGCGAGCTCTCACCCTTAGAGAGATCGGTGCTCGAGTTGGGGTATCTCGCATGGCTGCTTATCGTCACTTTTCAGACAAAGCGGATCTGCTCGCAGCAATTCGCGAGGCCGGATTCGCGCAATTTGCGGACGCGTTGGAACAGGCTCGATCGAAAGCGGGCAAAACATTCGCATTGCGCCTAAAAGCAATGGCGTTTGCTTACGTTCGGTTCGCTGCTGAACATCCAGCACACTTTGAAGTGATGTTTAGCTGGAGTCCGCATCAGCCCACGCCCCCAAGCCCAGCCGGCGCGCGAGCATTCGGTATTCTTGAAAAAACGATACGCGAGGGCCAACAATCAAGTGATGTCCGGCAGGGAGATTCGGTCATGCTGGCCCGTTTGGTGTGGGCGCAGGTTCATGGAGTCAGCATGCTTCGCCTTGCTCCGGATTTGACTCCAAAAGGTGCCGGTACACGGTTCGTTGAATTCTGTTCGGAAATCCTCGCGACCGGTCTTGCGCAGACCTGAGCGCTGCAAGGGACGGAGTAAATGTCCGCCCATGTGGACAGAAAGAAAAAAATCTGAGGCGCATGTCGATTTTCAAGATCCTCATTCGTCGTAAGGGCAGACGACGAGTACTCGATCGAATAACGAAGGAGAAAACAGATGACAACAAAAGATACGATTCAGGGTTACTTCAGGTCGTTGGCGCAGAAAGAAGGATGGGGGTCATTTCTGGCGAACGACATGGTGTTCACCAGCTTCACCAGTCCGGTGAAGCAAGTAAAAGGAAAAGATCAATACCTTGAGGCGACCAAACGATTTTACGGATCCATCATATCGGTTGAGATAAAGGATCTGTTAATTGATGGAGAAAAGGCGTGTGCCCTGACTCATTATCAATTGCGATCGCCCAAGGCGGATACATTTACGAGTGATGTCGCTGAAATTTTCATGGTAAAAGACGGCAAGATTGTTTCCTTTGACATTTACTTTGATACTTCACCGTTTCCCAAATAACGAACTCTTGTGATGCTCAGCGATGACGGAGGCCACTGTCGGCCATTGAAGCGGCGAGTGTGTGCCGTCAGGCGCGCAGATCCGTAACAAACCCTTCACGATCGTGAAATTCTCTGGTAACACTTTCGGACGAGTATCACCAATATTCCTTCCATAACAAGAACACCTCCGAGACGACGGCGGCATGAGCCCCAGTGCTGCCGTCAGATTAATGGATTCGTTCGCCTACGTTCGAATTTGAAGGCCTAATAGCTCGTCACTTCCTCACTAATATTGGCACTCGTCGTGCAACCCGGGCGTTCTCGATGAGAAGGCTACTGAATTCCGAAATGATCCTGCTGTTCATCGTTATCGCGATTCCGTTGATGGCAGGATTCGCATTGGTCGTTGATGCGATGAGGCGTGTCGTGCGCGACATACGGAAGACGAATCATGATTTACATGCTTAAGGTGGACGTGTTGGTTGCGACAATCGTGTTCGCTTTCGCCGCCGTGCTCATTTTGATTGTGTTCGCGTGGACCCAAGCGAAAGCATTCGCCCATGCTTTACGTGCGATGCGCATCGCCCCGGTGCGGCGTCGCGAATTGTTCGTGATTTCGCGATCAAGTTCGCGAAATCGCAAAGCGAACTCCTTTCGTGCCGCGTGAATTCAATCGATTAACTGTGGAAAACCTATTGCACATTGCGGTGCCCGTAACAGGAGGCAACAAAAAATGAACGCAACCTTTTCGAGAAATGTGCTTCTGGGACTCGTCGCGATTATCGTCGGTGTCGCTGTTTCAGCGACGACGGCTCTCGCGCAAGTGGAACAGCACTCTCAAGTCAGCATTCAGGGTACTGCGTTAGTTATCAACAGCTCTAAGGATCAAGTACCCTCACATGAAGCGACCAAGTCCGGTGGTCTGCTCGTTGGGTATTCTTATCAGTTCAGTCGATGGTTCGGGGCTGAGGGGAACTATGGATACACACGGAACACCCAGAACTTTATTGGGCTCGGCGGACCGTCGTCGGTGCAAGCGGACTTTCACGAAGTCACGGGCGCCTTGGTCGCACACATTCCGACTAACGTGCGAGGCGTGCGGCCGTACGTCCTGGGTGGAGGCGGAGCGCTAGTATTCGATCCGACTGATAAGTCGATTGCGGCCGGAGCGGCACGACAAACGCGAGGCGCCTTCGTGTATGGTGGGGGCGCCAATTTCGATATCACGAAAAATTTTGGCGTGCGCGCCGAGTATCGCGGGCTCGTATATAAGGTTCCCGACTTTGGGCTCAACGGACTCAACCTCGACAAATTCACTCACCTGGCACACCCCTCCGTCGGATTTTTTGTCCGATTCTGACCCGCCAATAGCCCGGCGGCCGCCCGAAAGACGGCCGGCGGGCGCTTCCTAAGGAGGACATTATGGTTATCAAGGTTCAGTACGATGCAGAAAGGCGAACATTCAAGCTGGTCGATTCGGAACTGAGAACGCTTCTCGAAGGCGACGCCCTGTACGATCTAGAGATCCCGCTGATGTTTGAAGACGGCGCGGAAGGGCTATTTCAAGAAGCAAGCACATTCGTCGCTCACGCGTAAGTGGCCTCATCGGAACGTAAGTCATGAGTGAGTCGAAAACAAAGAGGCTGCGCCTGACCGTTGCTTCGCCGGCATCTTACGCGTCATTGACACCGCAATTATTGGATGATATGAATCATCCAAAGGATTCAATGATGCGCTATTCAGCCCAGCACAAGCAAGAGACACGTGAACGGATTCTCAGAGCGGCCTCGCGACGGTTTCGCGGTGGCGGCCAGAATGACGTTGCCATTGCCGACCTCATGCAGGAACTTAAGTTAACCCACGGAGGGTTCTATAAGCATTTCAACAGCAAGCAGGATTTACTTGCCGAGACGATCGACAAGGCCTTTGAAGACGGTGCAGAGATGCTGGTGCAGGCTGTAAAAAGAGCGCGCCCGGGCGCCGAGCTCAAAGGCATCATCGAAACATATCTCAGTCCCGAGCACTGTGCGGGCGTATCGGAAGGTTGTGCAGTCGCTGCGCTTGCAACCGAGGTTGCGCGCCATCCTCGGGCCTTGCGTCTTCGGTTCGATAAAGCGGTCCGAGATCATGCAAAGCGGTTTGCGAAGTTCCTGCCCGGATCAACCGATGCCGAGCAGCTGCGGAATTTTGCGGTGCTGTTTACGGGCATGGCCGGCGCTCTAAGTGTGGCGCGGGCCTTGGCGGACGAAGGCATGCGCCACAGAATACTGCAGGCAGCGAGGGAATTTTATATCCGCTCTTTCTGTTCGTAAGTTCAGGTTCGATCTTTGGGATTGGTAAGAAATTCTTTTTTGTGCCTAATTAGATGACTGTCATCATCCAATAAAAGTTCGTGATTAGTGAACAAAGCGTGGGGAACAACGAAAATGACTCAAAGCTCAAACCGCAAGGTTGCATTGGTAACAGGAGTTTCATCCGGGATTGGCCGGGAGATCGCGCAAGTGCTGGCCGAACGCGGTTTGCGCGTCTTCGGAACCGTACGCGATCACCCGGTCGTCATCGCGGGAGTGGAGGTGATTCGCCTCGATGTGACGAGAACTTCCTCCGTCGAGCAGACAGTTCAGCGCGTACTGGAGCGCTCGAGTGCGTTGCACGTTCTCGTCAATAACGCCGGTTATGCGTTGATGGGCGGACTGGAGGAAACAAGCATCGAGGAAGCCCAACAGCAGTTCGACACCAACTTCTTCGGTGTCCTGCGGATGATTCGAGCAGTGCTTCCTGTAATGCGACAGCAGCATTTCGGCCGCATCGTGAATATCAGTTCAGTCTTGGGATTTCTCCCCGGACCTTATCTGGGCGTTTATGCCGCCACGAAGCACGCAGTAGAAGGTTATACGGAGACCCTGGATCACGAGGTTCGCGAATTCGGTATTCGCGCTTTGCTCGTCCAACCGAGCTTCACGAAAACGAATCTTGGTGCCCACGGAAAACAAACTGCTCACGACCTTGACGTCTACTCTGATGCAAGGCGACGAGTGACCGAAGCAATTCTGGCGAGGATCGAACAGGGATCCAGTCCTCATGCCGTCGCTGAGGTCGTTTACAAAGCGGTAACCAGCGACCGACCGAGGTCACGCTACCCCGTCGGTGAGGGTCGGACTCTGAGCCGTCTGCGACGATTCGTGCCGGCGAGGATGTTCGATCGGCGCTTTCGTAAACAGTTTCATTTGGACACAGGAAAGACTCGGCCATGAACTACGTCGCTCTGAGAATGTTGACGGGCGATCGCGCGAAGTATCTGAGTCTGATTTTCGCTATCGCGTTTTCGACATTCCTTCTGGAAAACCAATCCTCGATCTTTGCCGGGATCATGAAACGGACCACCAGTCAGATCCTCGATGTCACCGACGCCGATGTCTGGGTGATGGATAAGAAGACACTCTACATCGATGAGGTTAAAGCGCTCACTGAGAATGATCTGTATCGTGTGCGTGGCGTTCCCGGCGTCCTCTGGGCAGTCCGGCTATTCAAGGGGCAGCCCCGAGCGAAGGCCGCCGACGGCACTTTTAGAGTCGTCATCATGCTGGGTTTGGACGACTCGAGTCTCGTGGGCGCGCCCTCGCGCGAAAAGATGATTCTTGGGTCCATCGAGGATCTTCGACAACCAGACTCGGTGATCATCGACCGCGCCGGTTATAAGTTTCTTTTTCCTGAACAGCCGTTAGATTTAGGCCGAAGCTTGGAGCTGAATGATCATCTGGTCCGCATCGTCGGCATCGCCGAGGCGTCGGCACCGTTTGCGACTTTTCCTGTCATGTTTTCGCGCTACAGCCAGGCCATCAAGTTCGTAGGCCGCGAGCGCGACCAACTGTCTTTCGTTTTGGTCAAACCCCAACCGGGCGTTTCGATCTCCGACTTGTGTGATCGAATAGAGAAGTCGACGTCCTTGCGTGCCGTATCCGGTCGCGCTTTCGCCTGGCAAACGGTTTTCTATTACGTCAGGAACACGGGAATCCCAGTCAACTTTGGTATCACGATCGGAATTGCCCTAATTGTCGGAGCCGTTGTAGCGGGCCAGACTTTTTACATTTTCACTATAGAAAACCTCAAACAGTTCGGCGCCTTGAAAGCGATTGGTGTGACGAACAGAAGCATCGTCGGCATGATCCTGCTGCAGGCGCTTACTGTCGCAGCTATTGGCTACTCGATTGGCTCCGGCATCGCCGGTGTTTTCTTTTCCATCACGCTCCACAACGATCCGACGCGTGGGCTCGTTTTGTTGTGGCAGAACATGACTGGAGTGGCGGTCGCGATCTTTTTTGTGGTCTTCCTGGCAAGTTTGCTCAGCGTTCGGCGTGTCTTAACGCTCGAGCCGGCTGTTGTCTTTCGGGGCTGAGTATGAGTTTTGCAGCGGAATGCCGTTCGGTTGAAAAAGATTTTGGCAGCGGTGAAACGCGCATTCGCGCGTTGCGCAGCGTGGATCTCGAAATCCCTTTTGGAGAACTGACGATGTTGGTCGGTCCAAGCGGTTGCGGTAAGACAACATTGTTGTCCGTGATCGCCGGTGTGCTGAATGCCACGAGCGGGGAAGTGCAGGTACTCGGTGAGCGCCTCGACTCACTGTCCGGAGACCGCCTGGTGCAGTTTCGCCGCAAGAACCTCGGTTTCGTTTTCCAACAATTCAATCTCCTTCCGGCGCTAACCGCCGCTGAGAATGCGGCCATACCGCTTCTCGCATCGGGCCTTCCTCGCAAACGTTCTGTTGAGCGTGCGGCGGATTTGCTGGCAGAGCTTGGTATGGCGGATCGCGTCCACGCATACCCTTCGCAACTGTCTGGAGGACAGCAGCAGCGCGTCGCTTTTGCCAGGGCGCTCGTACACGAACCTCGCGTTCTTGTGTGCGACGAGCCGACATCGGCGCTCGATGCCGAGACCGGCCATCAGGTGATGGAGCTTTTGGCCAGTCACGCTGTCGGTCCGGACCGCGCCACGATCGTTGTGACACACGACAATCGCGTTTTCCAGTTTGCCGACAGGATCGCCCGAATGGAGGACGGTCACATCACAGGCGTCACTTTAAAAGCAAAGGAGCACGTGAACTCATGAAACGATGGATGATTCCACTGATAGCGCTAATTTCCTTAGCCTTCACTTCGGTCAAAGCCTATGAATGGCGCTGGCGGAGCGAATCTTCACCTCCTCCTGCGGACCCCGCAAGGGCGTCGTTCATGAACACTGTGGCGGCTGTGGGCTTGGTTGAACCGAGTTCAGAAAACATTTCAATCAGCACCGCAGTTCCGGGCCTGGTTACCTCCGTTTACGTCAAGGCCGGAGACCATGTCAGCAAAGGTGCGCCTTTGTTTTCGCTTGATGATCGGGATCTGCGTGCGGAACTAGCGCTTCGAAGAAGTAATCTTGAAGTAGTGAGGGGCCGCCTTTCCCGGTTGGAACAAGCTCCGCGTCCTGAAGAAGTACCGCAGACAGAGGCCAGAGTGCACGAGGCGGAAGCCGCTTTGGTTGACGCCCAAAATCAACAACGGTTGATCGACAGTGTTTCCGACAAGCGAGCCATTCGGGAAGAAGACGTCCTTCGCAGGCGCGATGCGGCTAACGTCGCATCGGCGCGACTGGAGGAGGCGAAAGCGGCGCTCGCTCTGCTCAGGGCAGGAACGTGGATGCAGGATCTCGAGGTCGCCGGCGCGGAACAGCGCAACGCGGAAGCGCAAGTCCAGCGCGTCGAAGCCGACCTCGCGCGCCTGACGATGCGCGCTCCGATCAACGGCAAGATCCTTCAACTCAATATTCGAACGGGCGAATACGCGCAAGCGGGTCAGTTGGCGAAACCGCTTCTTGTCATGGGTGATGTCGGTGAACTTCATGTTCGCGCCGATATCGACGAAAACGACGCCTGGCGCGTTGAGCCCGGATGTCCTGCGGAAGCGGCCGAGCGTGGAAATAGCAGTCGTCGCGCATCTCTCGAATTCGTTCGTTTCGAGCCTTACGTCGTTCCCAAGAAGTCTCTGACCGGTGACAGCACTGAACGCGTGGATACGCGAGTTCTTCAGGCAATCTTCCGCTTCACCGATAAAAATGTTCCATTTTATGTGGGACAACAGATGGATGTTTTTATCGAGGCGCCGGGTGAGAGAGGTGCTCAGTGAAGATCGTGTTATTTCTTTCCTTGTTGGCCGTGACCGTCTCAGCGCACGCCCAAAAACTCACCAAGCCGAATATCGATGTGCCGTCGGAATGGAGTCAGCCCCTTCCGGCTTCCGCTTCCACAGATCCCGAAAGTTTACGGAATTGGTGGCGGATGTTTGACGACGAGATGCTCACTTCGCTCGTCGTGGGTGCACTCGAGTCGAATCTGGATCTGAAGCAGGCCGCGGCGCGCGTCGGTGAAGCGCGTGGGGCGCGCGGTATTGCCCGGTCCGCGCTCCAACCTTCCATCGCAACGTCGGAAGGATACACCCGCGTTCGTGGAGGGATCGCGCAGGGCCTAACCCGTAACGGCATCTCATCAAATTCTTCCTCATCGCGTTCGAGTTTGATTACACCTTTCGAAACGAGTGTGTTTCAGCTTGGCTTTGATTCATTTTGGGAACTCGACTTGGCTGGAGGACTGCGCAAATCCGTGACAGCGGCGGACGCGGATATTCGTGCCGCCGAAGATGCACGAAATGACGTGCGTGTTTTCGTCGCCGCTGAAGTCGGCCGCAACTACGTAGCCCTTCGAGGAGCGCAGAGGCAGTTGGCCATCGTTCGCGAGAACATCGCTATGCAAGAGGACTCTGTTCGTTTGACCGAGTCTCGTCAACGTGCAGGGATTGCTCCGGAACTTGATGTGATTCGAGCCAATGCTCAGTTCAACCAAACTAGAGCCGAAGCGCCCCCGTTGGACGCCGAGATCGATCGGGCGACCCACGCACTCGCTGTGCTTCTCGGACGTCCTCCGGAGGATTTGACTTCGAGGTTGCGCCTGGAAGGATCATTGCCAAGTGTTCCCTCATCTTTCCCTGGAGGGGTCCCGGCGGACCTCTTGTTACGCCGCCCTGACCTGCGGCGCAGCGCTGCCGAGATCACTGCGGCTTCTGCACGCGCTGGCGTGGCCCGCGCTGAACTTTATCCGAAACTGAGTCTCTCTGGGCTGATTGGACGCCAGGCAACCAGTCTCGCCGGCTTCGCTCTGGGCATAGGCAACTTCTTCTCGGCCGGTCCGATCCTTCGCCTTCCCCTTTTCACTGCAGGGCGGATTCGATCCAATGTCGCGGTCGAAGATGCCAGACTCGAACAGGCCACTGTCCACTATGAAACGGCTGTTTTGAACGCGCTTTCCGATGTCGAGAACGCTTTGGGTGACCTGGGCCGCGAAAAAGAACGAGCGGACAGGCTTCGCGCCAGCGAAGTTCAGAATCGAGACGCAGTCAGTTTGACGCGAGAGCTTTACTCCAAAGGTTTGGGAGATTACTTGGCGGTTCTCGATGCACAGCGAGAACTGCTGACTGCTCAACGGCAGCTGGCACAGAGTGAAACCGCGGTCTTGCTGGATTGGATTAGCCTCTACAAAGTGATGGGTGGAGGCTGGTAATAGCGGCGGTCTCATCATCCTCAAAAGAATCCAGCCGACGCTCTTAAATGAAGACATTGCCTTGTCCTTGATTCCGCAGACGCGTTTACGCGAATCGTGTTGAAATTATCGTCGTCGAATAAACTCGTAGGTTGTATGAACCCGGATCGACTTCACAACGACGCGAGTGAAACCAGCGCACACGTAGTGCTGGAAGTTGCGAAGGCCATAAGCGCTCATCTCGAACTGACAGATGTCTTGCAAGCTTTGATCGTCAGCTTGAAGCCAACAGTTACGTTCGGAGCCGTCAGTGTAGTTGTCCTCGATGGGGAGTATGCGAAGCTCCAATCCTTGTACATCGAAAAGCTCGAACGAAAATCGCATGAATCAGTCCAGAGTATTTTGGCACGAAGCATGGCCGACCGAGATATTGAGCCGCTCGAAGCCAGGATACACGCCAGCCAACACCATATAAGCGTGGTGATGAAGTCTCTGCAGCCGTATGTGTGCACGGATGTCGAAGCGCAGCGGCGGTTTGTGCGAGATGACGATTTTCTGAAGCGTGACATCCGAAGCTACATTGCTTTGCCGCTGATGAAACACGGCAAGCTGATTGGTGTCGTTGATTTTCTGTCCGGTGAAAAGCGCAACTATTCAGACAGCCAAATAAGGTTGCTGCAGGACGTTTCGGATGTGGTTTCCATCGCCGTGTCGAATGCGTTGGCGTATGAGGAAATCAACACGCTGAAGGAGCAACTGCAGGCAGAGAATCGCCTGCTGCAGGATGAAATCGTTCAACGATCCATTTATGACGAGATCGTCGGGTCGTCAGTACAGCTTCAAAAGGTCCTCGCAGCGATCGATAAGGTGGCTCGAACCGATTCGACCGTCCTCATTACAGGAGAGACCGGAACCGGAAAGGAATTGGTCGCTCACGCGATTCATCGCCGCTCCCCCCGTGCCGGCCGTGCGTTGGTCAAAGTGAATTGTGCGGCCCTTCCGTCCGAGTTGATTTCGAGTGAACTGTTTGGGCACGAGAAGGGCGCGTTCACGGGAGCGCTGCAGCAGCGCATCGGACGCTTCGAAACGGCCAACGGTGGAACGATCTTTCTCGATGAAATCGGCGAATTGAGTCATGAAATGCAAATAGCGTTGTTGAGGGTCCTGCAAGAGAGGGAATTTGAGCGAGTCGGCGGAAATAAGACGATTCGAACCGATGTACGGGTCATCACCGCGACGAATAGGAATCTCGAACGCGAGGTCTCCGATGGACGATTTCGAATGGACCTCTTTTATCGGCTGAACGTCTTTCCCGTTCACGTTCCCGCTCTGCGTGAGCGATCCGATGATATTCCAATCCTCGTGGATTATTTCGCAACGCGATTGGCCGGCCGAATGGGTAAGCGGATCCGCCAGATCGAGAAACGCTCGCTTGATGCGATGCAGCAATACTCATGGCCTGGAAATATTCGTGAGTTACAGAACGTCATTGAACGCGGCGTCATTCTGTCCGATGGCGAAGTGTTTCGTCTCGAGCCGGGGATCCTTTCTGGCCATTCTCAGATAGTTGGTGCCGATTTGCTTTCTGACAGTCAATCTCCAGGCACCCTCGACCAGCGCAAAGCGGAAATCGAAACGATTCTGTGTATAACCCGAGGACGTTCCTCCGTGGCCAACGGCGAAGCAGCCCGCCTGGGTCTGCCGGCATCGACACTCGAGTCTAGAATCCGTGCCTTAAAGATCAACAAGCATCAATATAGATCACGCGGGTAGAGTATCGGAACTGGAGAAAGCGTTATCCACGAACGTCGGAAACGTCGCCCTGGATCTATCTAATGTGAGTTTTGTGGATCGTGCAGCGATGGTGTTTCTGTGTGGCTCGAGTCACGCTTTGGCCGGCGCACGGCTCTGACCTTTCCGCTTTTTCCTCCTCCGCAGAAAAACTGCTCGCCGCCATCGGACTCGAGCCCCGATACAGCCACTCCGGGCGGCATCTCAAGCCTCTCCAGGACCTCGCCTGTTCGTGGATCGACTCGCCGCAAATCGCTTTCGTCACCTTCCCACGTCCCGTGCCAGAGCTCCCCGTCGACCCAGGTGACCCCGGTGACAAAGCGGTCGGATTTGATCGTGCGAAGAATCGCGCCTGTTTCGGGATCGATTTGATGGATCTTCCGGTCTCGATACTGTCCCACCCAGAGCGTCCCTTCGGCCCATGCGAGCCCCGAATGACCGCCGCCGCCCGGCGCCGCAATGGTGGCGAGCACCCGGCCGGTCTTCGGATCGATCTTCTGAATGCGATCTTCAGCGAGCTGAAATAGGTGCCGGCCGTCGAAGGCCGTTCCTGCACGCGCGGCGACATCAATCGAGCGCACCGTCTTCCCGCTCGCGGGATCGAATGCGTTCAGCGTGTCTCCGGCAGCAAACCAGATGTTCTGACCGTCATACGTGACTCCGTGCACGTGGTCGACGCCTTGAAAGGGGCCGTACTCACGGATGATCTCGGCGGTTGATCGAGTCATGCTTCCAGCTTAGTCAATAGGAAAAGCAGCGGGAAGTAATAAGATCGTCGTGAATCCGAGCACGGGCGGGGTTATCCAACGACGAGATCGGCCGCGACCAAACGACTGCACCTTGCCTGCTGCTGCAAGCGAGTCGAGCGCCCGCTGCACCGTGCGCTGGCTGGTTCCCAGCGCAAGCGCCAGGGCTGAGCTCGACCAGGATTCACCATCGCCCAGCAAGGCAAGCACCGACGCATGCTCGTCTTCAACGGGCCGCGCCAGCACGACGACCTCCCGTGCGCCGCGCGGTGCCAGCGTAAAACCTCGCCGCGTCGCGCTGACGTTGGCCAGAGTCCGAAGCACCGCGCGAAGCCGCCCGACTTCGACTCGCAACCGCGCTCGATGCGATTCATCGGCGTGTTTCGCTCCAAATGCCCGCGCTACGAGCACGTCCCTCGGCACCTCTCCCGGCCAAGCTTCGCCTAGCGCGCGTGCGAGCGCGAACAACACTGGACGCCTTGCGAGCGACACTACCGAAGGTGCGGCACGCACGACATAACGGCACGCGTCCACGACGACCGCTTTCGACGCCAGCAATTCTTCGACCTCATCGAGCAGGAGGAGTCGTTCCTCGCCATCGGCAATGAGGCGTGCCGCTGGAGTGCTCAGGACAAGAGATGCGCTTTCGACCTCCGCCGTCAGCGCAGGGATACGTGCGTTGCGCGCCGCGAGCTCGGCCCGAGCGAGCGCATCGCGCGCCGCTTTCGTCTGGATGCGTCGCATCGCGATGCCCGCAACCGCGAGCTCGTAGGCGGTCCTTGACGCGGGCGGGAAAGGGGTCGGGTCGAGCTCGGCGAGCGTACGCTCGGCCTCGTCGAGGCGCCCAATCAGGAGAAGGCGACGGACCTCGAGATACCGCGCGTACGCGGCGTTCACTCGGTCGCCGTATGCTTCGAGCGTTGCCCGCGCCGCGTCAAGCACTTTCGCAGGCCAGCCCAGGTCGCGCGACACAAGCGCGATCTCCGCTTCGGCGACGGCGCACCTCGCGCGGGCCACATCCTCTTTGGGACCGAAGGCGCGCGCAGCACGTCGCAAGAGAACCTTTGCTCGAACGAGATCGCCGAGCTGCGCCATCGCGATCCCTCGAAGCGCGAGCGCAGGCGCGTCGTCGCGGAGGGCGACCCGATTCAATGCGGCAAGGGGATCACCCGCTGCGAGTGCCCGCGCCGCGGCCATGATCAGCGGGTCCAAGGGAATCCCGCCATACTTGTCACTCCCATCGTTTTGACGTCCGGCGCTACGTTCATCTTGTGACCAATAAGCACTGAATTGTATCGAGAAACGAATGAATCCCCGTAGGAAGGAGACAAGAGAAATGACAAAGCACATGATCGGCACACGTGAAGAGTGGCTCGCAGCGCGGCTTGAGCTGCTCAAGGCAGAGAAGGAGCTAACGCAGCGAGGCGACGAGCTGACGGAGCGGCGCCAGGAACTACCGTGGGTTCGGATCGACAAGCAGTATCGATTCGAGACTGACGAGGGGAGTGCCTCGCTGGCGGACCTCTTCCGAGGGCGCTCGCAACTCCTCGTCTACCACTTCATGTTCGGGCCCGACTACACAGCCGGATGCCCGTCCTGCTCGGCGATCGCGGATGGTTTCAATGGGATCGCGGTGCACCTGGCCAACCACGACGTGATCCTCTGGGCGGTGTCGCGGGCACCGATCGAAAAGCTACAGGCGTACAAACGGCGAATGGGTTGGACGTTCCCTTGGGCGTCCTCGTCCAGCAGCGACTTCAACTCAGACTTCAACGTCCGGTTCAGCGAGGAGCAACAGCGGAAGGGAAGCATCGAATACAACTACCGGCGCGAGAAAGCGTGGCAGTTGCACAACGCCGACGCGCCGGTCGCCAAGATGGCGGCAATGACCGGAACCGACGCGGCCACGTACACGCGCGAAAGGCCGGGCATGAGCGCGTTCGTTCTCGAGGACGGCGTGGTTTACCACACCTATTCCACCTATGCCCGCGGACTAGACGGCCTTTGGGGCATGTACCAGTGGCTCGACCGCGCCCCCCGCGGACGCAACGAGAGCGATTTTTGGTGGCGCCGTCACGATGAGTACGACAAGTGATGAGCGACGTCATATTCGACATGGCTTCCGAGCGACCTTCGCAGCACGCCTTCTTCGGCGTCTCAGCGCTGCTCTTCGCTGCCTGCGCCGGCATGACGATCGTCTGGTGCGCGTCCATGTCGGCGATGGCAGAGATGCCGATGTCCGGCGGCTGGACGATGTCGATGGCCTGGATGCGGATGCACGAACAGACGTGGTCCCGCGGCGCGGTTTCGTTCCTCGGCATGTGGATTGTGATGATGGTGGCGATGATGCTGCCGTCGCTGGTCCCGATGCTGTGGCGCTACCGTCAGGCCATTGGCACAACGGGCGAGACGCGCCTCGGTCGGCTGACCACGCTCGTGGGAGTGGGTTACTTCTTCGTCTGGACCGTGTGGGGAATGGCCGCGTTTCCGATAGGTGCCGCATTGGCCGCGATCGAGATGCAGCAGCCCGCGCTTGCGCGCACCGTACCGATCGCGGTCGGTGTAGTCGTCCTGATCGCAGGCGCACTCCAGTTCACCGCGTGGAAGGCTCGCCACCTTGCTTGCTGCCGGGAGGCAAGCGGGCGCGGCCGTATGTTTCCCGCAAACGCCGGCACGGCGTGGCGATACGGCCTGCACCTCGGCCTCCACTGCAGCTACTGCTCTGTGGGTCTGACGGCGATCCTTCTAGTCATCGGGGTGATGGACCTGCGCGTCATGGCTGTCGTGACGTTAGCCATCACAATTGAACGCCTTGGACCGGCCGGTGAGCGCATCGCGCGAGCTATCGGTGGAGTCGTCGTCTTGACAGGATTGTTGCTGATCGCGCAAGCAATCCCGCTCGGATGACGCATGGTTGCTTGCGTGACCGAAAAAGAAGGCGGCATCGAGCGGGACAGGAGGAGTCGATCGGCACCTGCTGCGCAGTCTTGCGCGGATCCTACGACAACAACCACATGGCGAGGGCGGCTAGAGCGAACGCCGCCGCGAAAGCCATCATCTAGTACCTCTTTGGCGCAACACCGAATGTCAACGACAACGAGACGCTCCGCGCGGCGAGCATGGTGATCTGATCCCCCGGTGCGGGCAGATTGGACGTGGTGGCCGCGGGCTTCACAGCGACGATGTTGTGTTTATCGAAAAGGTTGTTGACGGTCAGACGGATCTTGGTCTGTGAGAAGCGTGACTCATTTTTGATCGTGTAGTTGAGATAAAGATTCGTGATCTCAAACGGGTCAATGCGAACAGCCTGGTTCGTGCTGCCGTTGTCATTCCAGAGCGAACCGATTCGCTTATTGAAGAAGCCCACGTCCCAATTCTGGCGCTGGTAACTGAGACCAACCGTCTGCGTGTTCTTGGGAGCGTTCGCGAGCCACAGGCCCGAACTCATGTATTTCGCGCTGTTCACTGTGGCATTCAGGTACGCACTAAGTCCGGCGCCGATGAAGATGGTGCTTTCGCCTTCAACTCCTTTGGTCTTCGACTTTCCGCTGAGGTAGTAGACCGGTTCGTTATTGTTGTCCGGATCTGGGTAAGATGAATATCCGTTTTCGAAGCGTGAAATATAGGAGTCCACATCCAACGTGATCCTTCGCGACTTCCACACCGAGCCAATTTGAAACGTTCTCGTTTGTGTTGGCTTGGGCAAAACCGAAACCGCTCCGCCCTTCACATCGAATGTTTTCGAGGGCGGGATCTCGCTTCCTGTTGCGAACTGGCCGTAGACCGACCAATTGTGTCGAAGCTTGTAATTCACATCGAAAGACGGCTGTGTGGCACTGAATGAGGCCGCATGCTGCACGAAAGGAGCGCCATTCAAATTCCCGACGGTCTTGCCATTGTCCGCAAACTGCGTGAGGTCGAATTTGTAATACACATACTTGACGCCCGGCGTGATGCTCAGGTTGCGGAGCACACGCCATTCATACTCGACGTATGGCTGCGCCGTCGTCGTATTAAATTTTTCGTGAAAGTTCGGCAAGGGCGCGTCGATCCAGGTACGCGGATCGGACGGCGTTTGGAAACGATCTGTCTTTGCGAACTCGTACCACAAGCCGGTACGAAAGATCCCGAACTTGGATGTTTGAGTAACCGGAATGAGGTCACCGTATTTTCGATAACTATTCAATTTGTCGACGGCGCTCGTTGCGCTTAGCTTTGTCGGATCGTTGAAGTTCTGCTTGTTGTAATAGCGATATGTGTACACCTTGTTATCGACGATCCAGCCATGACCCAGATCCGCGGCCACGCCGACGTAATCGAAGTCCGACGGGATGTGGTAGAAGTTGTACTTGTAATAGTTCGGCTTTAACGGATCATCGACCATCAGGTAGTTATCTCCGTACTTGGCTGCATCCGCGCGTGTCGGGACCTTCGTATCCGGCGTGTTTGATTTCAATTCGACAATCGAAGTGAATGCCGTCAACGTGACTCTTGGCGAAAACGTGTACTGGTATTTCGCGGACAGCGCATTCCGTCTCTGAAAATTGAACGTTTGATACCCATCTGATTTCATCTGATGCAGATCCAGCATGAATGCCGATTTCCCGCCGGCGCCGAAACGACCGGAATCAAATCGAGCTTCAAACAAGCGGGTATTGAACGAGCCATATGAAAACGTGGTCCTCACGTTTTGTTCGGGCCGCAGCTCATGCGACATCATGTTGATCGATCCGCCGAAATTTGTCGGACCGATCGTCGACGCTGAACCTGGGCTGCGATCGAACAAGGTTTGTCCTATGAACTGGCTTGGAAAGAAAGCCCATGAATGATGCGTCGGCGTGTTCGTGTCGTTGAACGGAATGCCGTCAAACGTCATCGTGTAGTCGCCGTCCTGGAAACCGCGAAAGAACGTTTTGCTGTCGCCCAACCCGGCGCCATTAGGAGAAAAACTAAACGTGCCTGGGGCCATCTGGACAATTTCCGTATAGTCGGCGATCGGTGACGTGAAGTTTTGGATGTATTGTGGACTGATCACGGATTGCGCCGAACGCGCATCCAACGAGCTCTGCGAAGGCGCAAGCGTTGCGGCGAGCGGTAGAAATTCTGCGACAGTGACTTCTTGAGATATCGAGGCGATGCTCAGCGTAATGGTGATGTTTTCAAGCCCATTCGCCGCGAGTTCACGCCCGCTGCTACGGGCCGTGGTGAATCCCGGCGACGAAACTTCGATTGTGTAAGTACCTACCGGCAAATTACCGACTGAAAAATGTCCATCAGCTCCTGTGGTCGTGGTGCGAAAAATTCCGGTCAGTTCATTCTTGATGGACACCCCGGCGTTTGGAACCACGGTTTTGTCGGGATCGAAGACGGTTCCAGAAATCGTTGCCAAGCTACCAGCTGTCTGCGCGCTGGCAGAAGACGTTATCGAAGCGAAGACTGCAATACATAACCCAGATAGGAGAAGCAGTTTGACGGATCTGTCCACTCGGATTTCCTCCAACGCGATTTGATATGACTCGACTGAATCGCTGGACGATACCTAGCAGGCGTAGTTATGTTGTGACGCAATTGTTAAAGAACTATGACTAGAGCAGGCCGGCAAGGGGGTGAGCGCGAAAACGAAGTAGTGGAGGAGTGCGCAATCTTGTATGGTGGGAACGTACACAGATCAAATGATTGACGAGTATCTTCGTAAACGCCTCATGCCCGTCGAGGGTACGATTCCCCATATACCGGGAATCGAGATGTACGGAAATTCCGTTCCCGCCGGGACCGTCGGGGGTGACCTCTTTGAGTACATCAATTTCCAGCAGCGTTACGATATCGACGCACGGATTGAGCGAGCTCTTCGGTTAGCAAAAGAATTTCTCGAGCCACTCCCGCCTGGCTCGGTGCCGCGCAATTCGGTGGACGATCACATCGAATGGTTGAGATCAAGTTCGGGTTACTCACCAAGAATGGAGGCTGAATACAGGGCTGCGCGAAGCTCGGAGCAGGTGCGAGTCGCTGAAGGATTGCCGGAGCTGTACAGTACTGCCGGTGTCTTGCTGGTCGATGCTGAAGGGCACGGGCTTATTTCAGCGAAAATTGCGTCGACCGTACACGACACGTTTCATGCTTTCATGCTCTCCGAGCTCGATCATCACGGAAGGACGACGCCGGAGCTGTTTGAAAACATCAACCTGCGTTTGGCTCAGTCGGTCACTGCTCGACACGCGCTTGGGAGCAGTGACACAGACAATGCGCGCGAGATCGCAACCATGCTGTACGGCGAAGTGCATCCGTACGGCTATTTCCGGTTCGTGAATTTCGGGCATCCACCGCCGCTCGTGTTCTCTGCTGAATATCGGAGGTTCGTAGAACTAGACATAGACCGAATGGTGCAATTCTTGGCCTTGGGCCTGCAGATCCCTGAGGATCACCCAGATCGCAAGAAGTACTTCTCATTGCAGCTTCGGCCTAGGGAAGCAAACTCGTCCGATGTTGCCGAAATCACACTAATGAGTCCGGGCGACATTCTCTTCCTTTATACCGACGGCGTTCATGACGGCAGCGACGATGAAGAACGCCAACACCTCGAATCCGTGATCCGAGACCACCAATCGCGATCAGCGAGAGACATCTGCAATGCGTTATTGGAACACGCGACGCAAGACGATGATCATCTGAGGCAAATTGGCGAGGAGGACCGCATTGACGACAAAACGGTATTCATCATCAAGCGAAGTTGATGTGTCGCTATAACTGGATGATTCCGCGGCGGACCGCGATGGCGACACCGGTCACCGTACCGCACGACCACAGTCGTAGTCGCAGATGCGATGACTTTACTGTCTTCGCGGCCGACTGTAGTCTGAGGTCGTGAATACATTCGATGCCACGATTTCCAACGCCACAAGAACTCTCGAGCATATAGCGGAACTGAATACGCGGTACCGCGCCGGCGAGGTGCACGTGTATGTACCCGAGGCACTGCAAGACAGCGAGCACACACTCGAGCAGCTAGTCGAGCGGTACCTGCCGGCATCGCATGTATCGCTGGAAGCGGCCTCTCGAAGTCTGTTCTTCTCTCTGCCGGTCGCCTTCAATCCGGCGGAGTCTGTCGGCCCGTATCTCGCGGTTGTGGACCTTGATGCTGCCGGGCGCCCATATCGTTTTCTGGATATGGGGGCTCTGATTGCGACGAACGCTTTTGGCGAGAATGAACCGACGTTGGTCCGCGCTATCCTCGAATCCCTTCCATTCGTCTCGTCGCGCTACGCGCATTCTGAATATCAGACCAGTCTGTCGCTTCGCTTCAAGTCCGAACTAAACCGCATTGCTCCGGCGGGCACGCCGCGGCATTTCGTCGTCAATACAGGTGCTGAAGCGGTCGAAAACGCGATCAAGTCCGCGCTCCTGAATCGTGTCATGACATCGCATGATGGTGACGGAGGGTTCATTGTGTCATTCGATGGCGCATTCCACGGCCGGACACTTGGCAGCTTGGCTGTTACGCATCGCAAGAAAGCGCGCTTGGGCTTTCCGACGTTCGAGTGGCCGCACATTTCTTTTCCAATAGAAGAGCCGAATTCGCCTAAAGAGACCGCGCGTCGCGAAGAGCGTAGCCTGAAGCAGCTTTGGGATCTTCTCGTATCCGGGCGGATGCCGCGCCCAGAGAAGAGCAAAGACATCTTCCGTCGTGAGATCGAGGCCATCGACGCTTTCCTTGCCGAACCCGTTGGGCACCAAAACCCGTTGAACACTTTTGTTGAAGCGCAGCGCGCCAACCTGAATCCCGACGTTGTCCAGCGCGCGCGTCGGGTTGCTGCAGTACTGGTCGAGCCGATCCAAGGTGAAGGCGGTGTTCGTGTGGCGAGTGCCCGCTTCATGCGCAAGTTGCGCTTGCTGACGCGAATCTATGATGTCCCGCTTGTTTTCGATGAGGTGCAGACCGGTTGGGGCATGTCGGGTCGTTTGTGGGCCCACGAATTGTTCGATCTTCCATGTCCACCGGACATTGTCACTTGGGCGAAGAAGGCCCAGAACGGAATCCTCTTCGTAAGCGAGGAACTTGCGACGTTTTTCCAAGAGGAAAAGAAATTCAACACGACGTGGGAAGGCGATTCCGTCGGCATGGTGCGGTTACTCGCATTGCTCGACAAGCTGGACCTCGATCAAGTTCGACGTACCGGTGAACGGGCGAGACAAGGGCTCGACGAACTCGGCCGCCAATACAAACAAATTCTGAAAAACGTGCGCGGCGCAGGAGTCATGCTCGGCTTTGATGTCATGCGGGCGGACTGGCGTGATGCCCTGCGCGAGCGCGCCTTTCGGCGCGGCTTGATCTTGTTGCCCGCGGGCGATCGGGCCTTGCGTTTCTATCCGCGATACGATACAGAGCCTTCGGCGATCGATGAGGCCCTATCGATCCTCCGCTTCGCGATTGAAGACGTCCTCGGCGGACGTGTTGCTCCAGAAGCAGTGCCGGCGCTCAAAACGCGCGTCGGTACGTTGGCGATCCCACTGGAGACTGTGGACGTTGTCGATCTCACGCCCATGACTTTCGAGACATCTAAGTCTCAGATTCGAACCGTTGAGCAAGAGCGATATGGTACGTCGCCGTTGTTGCAGTTGCCGTTGGAGGCACTACAAACAACGGCGGGGAGCCCAACGGCCCTCGGCGTCGTCCTACGAGATCGGGTCTCATCGCGCGTGCTCGGTTACGCTCTTGGCAGCGCGCTTGAAAACCATGATGAAGAAGGCGTCGCGCTGGATCCCCGGTTCGGTGAGAACAATACCTTTTACCTGCAGGCTATGGCCTTGCTTCCTACGGTTCAGAACTCGGTGGAGTTGGAGAATTACCTGTTGGAATCATTACGGACGCGCATCAAGGCTGCCGGATTCGACTTTCTATCGACACTCATCGAAGCTCGGTTGCTCGAAACAGGTCCTGGCTGGTTACAGGCGGCAGCTGTGTTGTTAGTAATCGACAATTATCTGGGGAGCGGTACTCGTTTCTCCTATCTTCAAGCGACGCTCTAACTCAATTTCAACTGCGTGAAACCCGTGGACGTATCTCGGGACCCAATGGCGCGGCAGCCCGCCTGGGTCTGCCGGCATCGACACTCGAGTCTAGAATCCGGGTCTTAAAGATCAACAAGCATCAATATAGATCACGCGGGTAGAGTATGATGGCACCGAACGTGCCCGAAAGATCAACGGAGTGATGAAGCGGTGCTAAAGATCACAACGATTCGCGAAAACCCTAAATCGCTCAGGGTGCAGTTGACCGGACAACTCACCGGCGAGTACGTACCGGAACTGGAAAAAGCGTTATCCACGGACGTCGGAAACGTCGCCCTGGATCTATCTAATGTGACTTTTGTGGACCGTGCAGCGATGGTGTTTCTGTGTGGCGCGAAATCAAGGAACGTTTCCATCGAAAATATTCCTTCCTACGTCACACGCTGGATTGAGCAAGAAGGCCGCTGCCGTTCTTCCCATTCGGACCCTACCAAGAATAGCTAAGTTACAAACTCATATGTTCCAGGGTGTGCAGGTAAGGAGCCATGGAAATCAGCGCATCGCTGGTGAATCTCTTTTCGGCGATCTCACGCGTCGCTATGTGCAGATGGAAACACAAGGCATCAAACGAAGGATTCGCCCATATGTAGGCGCACCGATCACTTTACTGCAAGGAACCTCGGCCAGCTTTCGGCCGCGCCTCCGACGGCGCGCGCCAAAGCGAGCTTAACGATGTTGTGGGCGAAGATGCTGTTGATGTAGTCCAGCTGAGCAGAGGCGACGGCATCTTGAGCTTGTACGACAGACACGGTATCGGAGATTCCCTCATCGAGCTTTTGGCGAGTCAGCTTGAGAGTCTCCTGGGTCACCCCAACATTTTTCTGCGAAACATCCACTTGGCTTGCCGCGGCCTGCAAATCCAAGTAGGCGTTGCGTACGTCACTCTCAATTCGCCCTCGTACATCGGCCAACTCTGCTTTTCTCTGTGCGAGGGCTGAGTCAGCCTGTTCGATGCTTCCTTCTGTCCGTCCTCCTTGCCAAACTGGAAGGCGGACCGAACCGACGACCGAAAAGGTTCCATGGGACTGCGCAGGATTTACACCGATCGCACCATAGTCGGCGCTCACCGATAGGGATGGAAGTCGCTCCGCACGCGCCGCTGCCCGTGTGCGCTCTGCGGCGCGTACTCCGGCCTCAGCGGCCTTGAGATCGGCGCGCTGTTCATAAGCCAGTTTCAATGCACGCTCGAGATCAAGCGGAGGCGGACCGGAAAAATCGAATTCATCGGTGAGTTCGTACTGATCGTTGGCGGGTAGCCCTGTCATTCGCGCCAGATTGATCTTCTGTTTGGAAAAATCGTTTTGCAGAGATGTCAGTCTCTGCTGTTGCGTTAGCGCTTGGACCTGACTTCGATTGACATCGATCTGCGCGGCCAGCCCGACGCTGCGTTGTTCAGCAGTTTGCTTGTAAAGCGCATTTGCAGTTTCCAATTGTGCGCGAGCCGCCTCAACCCTAGCCGCAGCAGCGATCGCCTGCAGGTAAGCGCCTCCCACGGCCAACACGGTGAGATCGCGCGCATCTTGCACCGAAAATTCATCGGAGCGCACGGTCTCTTGAGCGGCGCGATAGTTGTTCAATGCGGTGAAATCGACGACAGTCTGAGTTAGTCTCGCCCGAAAATCGATGTAGTTGAAGGGTCCGACAATCGTCGGAAACGGGAACCCCGTCACGATAGGGGTGATTCGCAGCCCCGCCGCTCGGAGATTCGTCTGTTGAGTCGCTTGGGTCACCGTGCCGGCAATGTTTGGAAGAATGCTGCTGCGAGTGACTTTATCCTGGCCTCGCGCCTGACGCAGGATTTCGTTGAGGCCGACGGGGCCAAGGTTGTATCCAAGCCCGCGCTCTATCGCGTCACGAAGAGACAGTTTTCCATCGAATGGAATCGTCGCCGTGCTTGAAGTACTTCCCGCATAAGGTCCCTGGACCTGGATGGATGGATTGATGGTGTTCACGCTGGTCGTTGTTCCCGGCACGGGCGATTGGATTGCCGCTACCGAGCCGCCCTGCGGGCTGCGACCCGAGAGAGGGAGTTGGATCGCTTGATTTTGCTGAGGAGGAGCAGGCGGAAGGCCAACTTGCGCGGACGCGTTGCCTGCTGCGACGAGAATGATGAGGATAACCGTGCTTCGAATCATAGTGTGTGCCACCTAGGTGAGCTGTTTGCGAAAACGCCACGCGCTCAACGAAATCATCACCAGTGCTATCACTGCCAGCGCCAGTAACTCGCGATAAAGAACTTGAATGCCGCTGCCTTTGAGCATGATGGAGCGAGCGATGATCGCAAAATGTTTAACAGGATTGATTGCGGTTACCGGCTGCAGCCAAGCCGGCATCGCCTCGATCGGCGTCGTTGCGCCGGAAAGAATCGCCAGAGGCGGGTTGGTGAAAAACCCCATCAACTGCGCCTGTTGTTGCGTACGCGTAAAAGTCGCGATCATCATTCCAAGGCCGATGCCGCAAATTACGCACAGCGAAGCCGAAAGAAAGAACAACAACAGGCTGCCGCGCATCGGCACGCCGAAGATCAATCGCGCGACGCCGAGTGCCAGGCCGATATCTAAAGCCAGCAGAAGAAAGATCGGCGCGATTTTTGCAATGAGCAATTCCGAACTTCCGGCGGGTGTCATCAGCAGCTGCTCGATTGTCCCGATTTCTTTTTCGCGGACAAGAGAAGCCGACGACACAACCGATCCCTGTAGTACCAGCAACAATCCGATAATTCCTGTGGTGATGAACCAGGAACTCTTGAGGCCGGGATTGTAAAGCAACGTCAAGTGCGGAGCGACAGCCGAGCGCGCCGTCGAAATGGCGATCTTTTGATTCAAGCTTCCGATGATTCGCGCTGCATACCCTCCGGCAATGGTCGCAGTGTTCGCGTTGACCGCGTCCACCAACAATTGCACCTCCGCGGTCTCATGCCTGGCACGGTGTTTCGCAAAATCTCGAGGAATCACAAGACCGGCGTCGAGGCGGCCTTTGCCGATGGCTCGTCCCAATTCTTCTGGAGACGAATAGTATTCGTCCGCTTGAAACACCAAACCTTCAGAGAAAGCGGAAACGAGGTCGCGGCTTTCCGGTGTGCCGCTGTAATCCACGACGCCCAAACGCAGATTCTCGAAGTCCGGGTTTAATGCAAGCCCGAAGAGAATGATGTTGAGCGTCGGTGGGATGATCAACAGGATGACAAGGCGCCGGTTGCGTCGGATCTGATGAAACTCTTTAATAAACAGCGACCAGATGCGGGAGTTGAAGGCGCGGGCGATCATGACTTCACCTGCATGTCTTTCATCACACCCCACGCTCGCCAGAAGAAAAAAGTGGAAAGCAAACCCAGTGCGATCGGGGCGTACCAAACGGTCGACCATCCGCCGCCGCGGAGGAACGCGTCGCGAATAACTTCGAGGTAATAGCGCATCGGAACGACGTTGGATACTAGTCGCAATGGTTGTGGGATGTTCGCCACGGGGAAGATATAGCCGGAGAGCAGAAACGATGTCAGGAAACCGCTGAGCTGAGCAGCTTGAATTGCCGCAGCCTGATTCGGAATCGCAGCGCCCAGCATCGTTCCAAGACAGGTGGTGCAAAGAAGATAAAAGAACGTTGTGATCAGCAATGGCGTTGGATCGCCGGCCAGCCTGAGACCGAATCCGGCGATGAGAACAATCATTCCGGCGATCCACTCCGCCCATGCCACGATCATGTATGCGATTACTTTTCCAAGCAGGTACTCGAATGCGGTAATGCTTGAGACATACACTTGAAGGATGGTCTTCAGTTCACCCTCTCGCGACAACGCCAGTGCCGCCAGCAATGGGGGAAAGAGCGCCATGCCGAAAGCGAGCACGCCAGGTCCGAAATACTTCAGATCTTCCCGGCCAGGGTTAAACCAGTAGCGGATCTCAGGCCGGATGGCCGGCCGCTGCGATGCGACCTCGAACGGGACGAAGGATTGGGTTATTGCGGCTGCTTTGCCACGCATCACGTTTGCCGTGTTCGCATCGGTGCCATCGATGAGCCATTGAAGCTCCACACTTTCTCCACGCTTCAGTTTGCGTTCGAACTGTGGCGGAATGATCAGCGTGGCTCGGGCCAGGTTCTCGTCGAGAACGCGATCCGGCGCAGAATTTAGAGGCAGCGCGGAGACCTTGAATGAAAGGGATGCGCCAACAGCCTCTATATATCGTCGCGATGTCGGTGTCTTGTCCAGATCCTGCACCGCCACCGGAATGTTTTTTACGGTGAGCGATGTTGCGCTGCTAAGCAATAGCAAGAGCAGAACGGGCAAGACCAACGCCAGCGCCAGAGTCAGTTTGTCGCGAGACAACTGTGTGAGCTCTTTCCGGACCTGTGCCAGCACACGTTCCATGAACACCTCATCATTCTTCAGCCGACTTGCCTTCCTTGCGCATTTGTTCGACAACTGCGATGAAGACATCTTCTAGTGCGTATGGCTCTTCATGCACCTCTCGCACATTGACTCCAGCGACTGTCAACCGATCTCGGATGTCTTTCATGCCTGCGGGCAAATCTCCATCGACGATCACATGTAAACGATCTCCAAAAAGGGAAACACGCCAGCGCTCCATTTGCTCTTTAAGAAGATTGTTTGCGAGTTGCGGCTTGTCGGTGATCACTTCCAACAGATGTCCGTTCTGCGCGGCTTTCAAGTCCGAGGGTGCGCCCTGTGTCACTAGTTCGCCCGCGACAAGCAGACCCAGCCGATTGCACTGTTCGGCCTCCTCCAAGTAGTGCGTTGTGACGAGAATCGCCATGCAGCAATCGGCGAAACTGTTAATCATTTTCCAGAACGCACGCCGAGCGAGTGGATCGACGCCCGAGGTGGGCTCGTCAAGAAAGAGCACACTGGGTTCGTGCATTACGGCGGCGCCGAAGGCGACGCGTTGCTTCCAACCTCCGGGCAGGCTGCCGGTCATCAGATGGCCGCGCCCTTCCAATCCCGAGAAGGAGAGGACCCAGCGTTTTTTTTCAGCCCTGTGTTCCAGCGGCACACCATAGACGCCGGCAAAAAAATCGAGGTTCTCTTCGATGGTGAGATCGTCGTAAAGCGAGAATTTCTGCGACATGTACCCGACACGTTTCCTTACGGAGCCGGAGCGGAGAGAACCGCTTTCACCGGCCAGCATGGCTTCCCCTCCAGTGGGTTCGAGCAAGCCACAGAGCATCTTGATTGTCGTGGTTTTGCCTGCGCCATTTGCGCCGAGCAGACCGTAGATTTCACCGTAACGGACTTCGAGGCTTATATTTTTTACTGCGTCAAAGTCACCGAACCTCTTGCTGAGGTTCTGCGCGCCAATCGCAACAGCGCTAAATGTGCTCTCCCGAAACCGGCGCTTCATGGGAAATGCGGCCGTCTGAAGATCGCCGCTGTTTTGTCGCAGTATGGAAACAAAAGCATTTTCGAGCGTCGGGAGGGCCGTTCGAATCTCCTGAATCTCGATCGCGGCGTTGCGCAAGGCCTCGCGCGTGACTTTCTCTCCCGCGCTTTCGTCCTGGACCATCACGTCGATGTGGTCACCGAACCGCTGTGCATCGGCGATGCCCGGCGTTGTATGCAAGAGGTCTTCGGTGTTGCCCAGCGCAGACGCTCTCACGATCAGCCGCTTCAAACCGAGACTTTGGCGCAATTCGCGCGGCGTGCCTGTTCGATGAATCAGGCCGTCGTACATCAGTGCGACGCGCGAGCAACGCTCGGCTTCGTCGAGATAAGGCGTCGCAACGACGATCGTGATTCCTTGGTGAGACAGATCGGCGAGGGCATCCCAAAACTCGCGACGCGATACCGGATCGACACCAGTGGTCGGCTCGTCCAACAGGAGGACTTGCGGTTCGATGATGAGCGCGCACGCCAATGAAAGCTTCTGTTTCATCCCGCCGCTGAGCCTTCCTGCCAGGCGATTTTTGAAACGCGTCATGCCGAACATCCGCAAATAGCGCTCTCCACGCTTGTCGATCTCGGCGACAGGCAAGCGCCGCAGTTCGCCCATGTAACGCAGATTTTCAGTCACGCTGAGATCGTGATAGAGACTGAACACCTGAGTCA
>JACXTT010002591.1_pt1 | contig 28510 bp, 19 predicted proteins | sample 9270951 | NCBI WGS metagenome assembly JACXTT01 (sample SAMN15532306, study PRJNA645909) | rock metagenome | isolation source: weathered quartz diorite | place: Puerto Rico | collected 2017-06-21 | reverse complement strand
GCCCGGAAAACGGTATCGCCGCAACGATGGGCAAATGGGCCGCGATGATGGTGCCGGAAATAGGAGTCGAACCTACGACCTTCGCATTACGAATGCGCTGCTCTACCAACTGAGCTATTCCGGCATCGGGCCAAAATTACAGGACAGCGAACCCGGCATTTTAGCAGTTGCCGCCCGCATTTTCCAGCCCGCCGTTACCCTTGGACGGAATAGCCGCAGGCGGGTTCCCGACAGCAAGAAACGCTCAATAGCCGCGCGTGGCGTTCGATTCGCCTGGGGTTACTTTGGCGAACTGGACTTCAATGGACACCTGCGATTTGACGGCGATGCCGAGCAACCTACCCGGGGAAAACTTCGCCTTGGAGAAGGCGTCGATGGCGGCCTGGTCGAATACCCCGGCTGGCGTGGAACGCATCACCATGGCTTCGTCCACGAGGCCCTGTTCGTTGATCCTGAGCCTCAGCACCACGCTGCCCACCTGCACGCCGGCGGCGTCGGCCGCATCGGGGAACACCGGCTCGGGCGCGTCCAGGAGCTTGGGCGGCGGGCTTAACTTGTTCGACAGGTAGTACTCCGGCGCAGGGAATACCGGTATGACGATGCCCTCGGGCTTTACGGCTGAGGCCTCTGCGGGTTTGGTTTCTATCTTGCCGGGATCAGCCTGGCCTGGCGGTGCCAGCCGGAGAGCAGGCGTTGCAGCCTGCAGAGAAGGCAATAAGCGCGCGGTCAACTCGCCTACGAATGAGCTTCGCAATGGCCCTGGGGGCCTCGAAAAAGGGATCGCCAGCACCAGCAAATGCAGGACGATGGAAGCCAATGCGGCCAGCGCGAACTTTGAAAAGCGCGAAGGCCGCGAAGGCCTAAACGCCGCCGGCCCTTTCGGGCCGGCGGCGTTTACGGGCAATTCACTTGCTAGGGCACTCACTCACCCGCCGGACGATCACTGAACCTCGCGCCAGCTGATGCGCTTGCTGCTGAACTGGCCGGGCGGTGGCGGCGGATCGTGGGTCTCGATGGTGGTATCGGACTTGGTCACCAGCGCTTCGACCTTGCCGCCACCGATACCGATAATGTTGAGACCCACCGTCAACGCACCCGTGATCTTCTGCGAGACTGGCTGCTTGGCGATCGACTGACCACTCGAGTAGTCGAGGAAGTTCAACCAGCTGTAACCACCGATGTTGCAGGCGTTGTTATTGGTCAGCACGTTGGTGGCGACGGTCAGGATGCCGAGTTGCAGCACCGGATCGACGTTCACTCGTTCACCGGAATCCGGCAAATCGACGATCCAGCCGTTGCTGGAGCTGCAGCTCGCCGAGTTATTGGCGCAATTCACGGTACGCGTCAGGCCGCCCGTCAGCGTGGCCAGCGATAGCTGGCTCAGCGAAGCACGCATATTGCTGTAGGTCGGGTTGCCCGTCAGCGGATCCATTACACCGTATAGCGACTGGGTTTGTGTGGTCGTCAGGTCCGAGACGCCGAGCAACGAACCGGTACCCCAGATGACGATGCCGGTGCCGCTCACATCCGATAGCTCGGGGGTGGTGGTGATCGGCTGCGGCGTGCCGCTTGGGTCAGTGGAAACACCAAGCAGCGTCGCCTGGCGAATGCCGGCCGGCAAGGTGATATTCACATCGAAGCGCCACATATTGCCGAACAGGTCACCGCCGTAAACCATGGTGAGGGAGTTATCCACCGTGGGCTTGATCACCTTGGCGGACAGTTGGCCCAGTCCGCTGGGGGTGGTAGCGTTGCCCACACCGGTGGAGATCTTGTAGATGATCTTGCCGGTGACGGCGTTCAACACATACAGATAACCCTGGCCGTCGCCGGCAATGCTGGGGGTGCTGACGTTGTTGTAGCCGGACGAGACCAATACCACCCAGGTGCCGTCGGCGATCTTGGTGATCAACGGCTTGCCGTAGGTGTAGCCCAGGTGGCAGTCCGCGCCTGCGGTAGCGGCCGTGCCGTTGTAGCAGGTGGAACTCCAGGTGAACTCCCACAGCGCCTTGGGTGTGGACGGGTTGGTGACGTCCATGGCGTAGTACGCCTTGCCGCCGCCGCCGAGGCCGCCCACCAGGATGGTCTTCCAGGTGCTGGTGGAGGAGTCGTAAACGTCCCCTGCCGCCGGCGAGCCGTCCACATAGTAGTTATGCAGATTGGCGTAGTTGGTGTCTGCCAGACGGAACAGATTGGGCATGACCGTTGCGGGAATCACCGCCCAGGCCTCATTGCCGCCGGAAGGATCACCCGGGCCGTATCCGGAATAGAAGGCGTGCAGCATGCCGTCGTTGCTGGCCACGTACACCATGCCGAGGCGGCTGGCGTTGGTGGAGGCGAAGGCCGCGTAACCGGCATCCTGGTACGCCGACTGGGGCGTCTTCACGTACACCGGTGTGGCGTTAACGATATCGCCCATCACAAACTTGCGGGTGCGGTACAGCTTGGTGAGATCGTTGGTGACGAATCCTTCCAGGCCGCGCTGTCCGCGCAGGAAGTTGACCAGGTTCGCACCCAGTGCAACCGTGCGCTGGTCGACGGTGCCCGACGAGCCGTCGGTCATATTGGGATACTGGCTCAGGCTCTGCACCGCAACCGAGGTGAAGTTGGCTTGTTCGCCCGCATTCAAGCCGGTGCTGGTCGCACCCGCCGGATTGCCGGCGCCATCGCAGGCAAACGTGTTCCAGGTGAACGGCGTCAGGTTATTGGTGGCACCGGGACGGATCACATAGATATTGCGGTTGTCGCAGGAGGCACCCACGGTCTGATCCATGAGCGCGCGCGCCGACCAATACGCCGTGGCGCTGACCACACCGTTGGTGGGATCGATGGTGCGAGCCTGCAATTCACCCGTCCAATCCGAAGTTACGTAGCTGGGCGAGAACAGGAAGTTGTCACCCTGCACCACGTTCAGGTTGGAAGTTGCCGCAGCAGCGGATGCCGCCAGGCGGGCGTTAATGCCGGCCAGCGCCGAGGACAGACCCGTCACAACTGCGGTCGGATTGCTGGCGCTGAAGTACTGGCCGCGTCCGTTGACGGCGGTATGCCAGAAATCGTCGATCGCCTTCGGGTCGTTATACAAGTTGAAGTTCGCCGAATAATTGATCGTCGGATCGGGCCAGACGGGCCAGGTCTTGACACCGGTACGCAGATCCGCAAAGTCGCCGGTGACCTGGCTGGCGCTCTTATAGTTCTGCAGGTAATTCAAGGTACCCGAAACGCCCAGGGAGATCGTAAAGGTGGTCATATGTTGCCAGGTGACGCGATCGTCTTCTGGGCCTGAACCAGTGGCCGGCACTTCATCGGTCATGGTCGGGCGCAGATCGGTGGCGTAGTAGTACTGCGCCACGTCCGACAGCGAATTGACGCTGCCCGTCACGCCCGCACCGGTAGTGGTGCAGGGCCAGGCGCTGCAAGGCGCTACCGGTAGCGGAGCCACACCCAAGCCAGGACGCGCCGGGTTCGGCACCGGCAGGGCCGGCAGGGCCGATACGCCGGTGATGTAGCAAACACCGTCCAGATCAGTGGCTGAACCCGTGGAAGTGGTAATCACCGGGCTACCGACCACGAAGCCGCCGCTGCTCTGGGTGCTGGTGGTAGTGGTGGTGGTGGTGTATTGCACCTTCTGGCCGGGCGCCAGCGGACAAGTAGTGACCGTGTAACTGTTTGCGGCCGAGGCACTGGCCGGTGTGCAGTTCGTGGTCAGCGTCGGCCCCGTGGTCACCGTGTTGCAGGTGGTGGTGACATAGGCATTGGCCGAAACGGGGCTGATTGGCGTACAGGACGCCACCGGCGTCGGGCCCGTGTTGACCGTGCCGCAGGTCGTCGTGGTGTAGCTATTGGCGACCGTTGGACTGGAGGTCGAGCAAGTTGCGACCCCGGTCGGGCCGGTGGTCACCGTGTTGCAGGTGGTGGCCGTATAGCTATTGGCAACGCTGGCGCTGGCGGTGCTGCAGCTTGCCACCGGCGTAGGACCTGTCGTGACGGTGTTGCAGGTGGTCGCCACATAGCTATTGCCGGCGCTGGCGCTGGAGGCCGCACACGAGGGCGACCCGGTGGGACCCGTGGTAAGCGTGGCGCAGGTGGTGCTAAGCCAGCTGTTACCAGCGGTGGCGGTGATAGGCGTACAACTGGAAACCCCAATGGGACCCGTGGTAGTGGTATTACACGTTGTCGTCGTGTAGAAATTTCCGGCTGCGGCGGGTGCAGCCGTACAACTCGCCACTGCGGTCGGCCCGGTGGTTACGGTGTTACAAGTGGTAGACGTATAACTATTGGCAGCGGTTGCCGATGAAGGTGTGCACGTGAGCACCCCGGTCGGCCCGGTATTGACAACGGGACAGGTGGTAACCGTATAAGCATTGCCGGAGCTGGCCGCCGATGCCGTGCAGGACGCCACCGGCGTCGGGCCGGTCGTCACCGTGTTGCAACTAGTGTTGACGTAGCTGTTGCCGGAGGTCCCGGTAACGGGCGTACACGTAGCCACCGGCGTCGGGCCGGTCGTTGCCGTACTGCAAGTGGTGTTGGTGTAGCTGTTGCCCGAACTCGCCGTGGCGTTCGTGCAGCTGGCCACTGGCACATTGGTGGTAACAACGGTATTGCAAGTGGTGGTGACGTAGCTATTGCCGGAATTGCCGGTCGCTGGTGTGCAGGAAGCCGACGGCACGTTGGTGGTGGTCGCCGTACTGCAAGTCGTCGTCACATAGCTATTGCCGGATGTGGGGGAGGACGCCGTACACGAAGCCACTGGCACATTGCTGGTGGTCACCGGCGTGCAGGTGGTGGTCACGTAGCTGTTACCAGAGGTGGGTGCCGCCGCTGTGCAGGACGCTACCGCTGTCGGGCCGGTGTTGACGTTGTTGCAAGTCGTGGTCACATACGCGTTCCCGGAATTAGCGGAGGAGGCAGTACAGCCGCCGGCAGCGACGCCTGTCGGACCGCTGACGAAAGTCGTGCAGATCGTGGCGGTGTACGCATTGCCGGACGACGCCGTAACCGGCGTGCAGGAAAGCACCGGCGTCATGGCGCTGGTGACGGTATTGCAGGTTGTAGCCGTGTAGCTATTGCCGGAAGCCGCAGTAATCGGCGTGCAGGATGCCACCGGCGTGGGTCCGGTGGTAACGTTGGAACAGGTGGTGGCCACATAAGAGTTGCCACTGGACGCCGCCGTCGCGGTACACGATGCCACGGGCACATTTGTGGTGGTCACGGTATTACAAGTGGTAGCGACATAGCTGTTGCCCGAGCTTGCGGCCGTATTCGTACAGGTGCCGACCGCCACACCGGTGGGACCGGTGGTGACGGTATTGCAAGTCGTGGTGGTGTAGGCATTGCCCACCGCCGCAGTGGCCGGCGTGCAGCTGGCAACGCCGGTAGGACCGGTGGTGACGGTGTTACAGGTTGTTGCGGTAAAGGCGTTGCCGGAATTGGCCGACGCAGGTGTGCAGGAGGCGGATGGCGTCGGGCCAACCACGGTCGACGAACAGGTAGTGGCGGTGTAGCTATTGCCGGCGCTGGCCGAAGCCGCCGCGCAGCTGGCCACCAGGGTCGGGCCGGTCAGTACCGTATTGCAGGTCGTGGTCGTATAGGAATTGCCCGAAGTCGGCGCCGCCGCGGTACAGGAGGCAACACCGGTCGGGCCGGTGTTGTTAACGGTACAAGTAGTCGCCGTATAGCTATTGGCCGAAGACGCCGCCACCGGCGTGCAGGTCAGCACCGGGGTCGGACCGGTAACCACCGAATTGCAGGTGGTCGACGTAAAGCTGTTGCCGGAGTTGGCTGCGGCGGGTGTGCACGAGGCCACCGGAGTGGGCCCCGTCGTGGTGTTGGAGCAGGTGGTGGCCACGTAGCTATTGCCGGCCGAGGCGGCGGCAGCGGTACAGCTCGCCACCAAAGTCGGGCCGGTCGTCACGGTATTGCAAGTCGTGGCGGTGAAGCTATTCCCGGAAGCGGCCGACGCGGCTGTACAGGAAGCCACACCGGTCGGACCAGTGGTAACGGTATTGCAGGTCGTGGCCGTCCAGCTATTGCCGGACGCTGCCGTGGCCGCTGTACAAGAACCGATCGGGGTCGGGCCGGTGGTCACCGTGTTGCAAGTGGTGGTGGTGTAACTGTTGGCCGAGCTTGCTGCGGCCGCCGTACAGGAACCGGTCGGAGTCGGACCGGTGGTGGCATTCGAGCAAGTGGTGGACGTATAGCTGTTGCCGGACGAGGCCGCCGTGGTGGTGCAGCTTGCCACCAGGGTCGGGCCGGTGGTCACCGTATTGCAAGTCGTGTCGACCCAGCTATTGGCCGAGGTTGCCGTTGAAGCCGTACAGCTGGCCACACCGGTCGGGCCGGTGTTGACGACGCCGCAGGTCGTGGTGGTATAGGCATTGCCCGAGGACGCGCTGGACGCCGTGCAAGTGTTAACCGGCGTCGGGCCGCTGGTCACGGTGTTGCAAGTAGTGGCCGTCCAGCTATTACCGGAAGCCGCCGTGACCGGAGTGCAGGACGCTGCCGGGGTCGGACCAGTGGTCACCGTGTTGCAAGTTGTGGCCGTATAGCTATTGCCGGAACTGGCGCTGGCCGGCGAACAGGAGCCGATCGGCGTCGGGCCGCTGGTCACGGTGTTGCAAGTAGTGGCCGTGTAGCTGTTGCCGGATGAAGCTGCCGCCGCGGTACAAGAAGCGCTGGGCGTGGGGCCGCTGGTCACCGTATTGCAGGTGGTATCGACCCAGCTATTGCCTGCGGTGCCCGTCACCGGGGTGCAACTCGCCACGCCCGTCGGACCGGTGGTCACCGTATTACAAGTGGTGTTGGTGTAGGCGTTACCTGAGGACGCGCTAGAGGCAACGCAGGTATTGATCGGGGTCGGGCCGGTGGTCACCGTGTTGCAGGTGGTGGCGGTATAGCTATTACCGCTGGAGGCCGAGACCGGCGAACAGGATGCCGACGGGGTCGGGCCGGTAGTAGTGGTGGCGCAGGTCGTGGCGGTATAGCTGTTGCCGGAACCTGCAGCAGACGCAGTGCAGCTTGCCACCGGGGTTGGGCCGCTGGTGACGGTATTGCAAGTCGTGGTGGTATAGCCGTTGCCCAGGACCGGGCTGGCGGCGGCACAGGACGCCACGCCGGTCGGACCGGTCGTTACGGTATTGCACGAAGTGGTCGTGTAGCTATTGCCCGAGGTCGGACCCACTGCGGTACAGGAAGCAGCGCCGGTGGGACCGGTGGTGACGGTATTACAAGTCGTGGTGGTGTAGCCGTTGCCGGAGGACGCGCTGGCGCTGGTGCAAGAGGCGACCGGGGTCGGGCCGGTGGTGGTGGTGGCGCAGGTTGTGGCCGTGTAGCTATTGCCCGAGGATGCCGCAGAAGCCGTACAAGACGCCGTCGCCGTCGGACCCGTCAATAGGGTATTACAGGTGGTTGTGGTATAGCCATTGCCGCTGCTGGGCGAAGCCGCCGAGCAGGACGCCACCCCGGTCGGGCCGGTAGTGTTGGTGGAGCAAGTGGTGGTGGTGTAGCTGTTCCCGGCATTGGCGCTAGCGTTGGCGCAGGAAGCCACCGCTGTAGGACCGGTAGTAACGGTATTGCAAGTGGTCGCGGTATAGGCGTTGCCTGCCGAGGCCGAGGCCGGCGTGCAGGAGGCCACCGGGGTCGGGCCGGTGGTTACGGTATTGCAAGTCGTGGTGGTATACGCATTGCCGGAACTGGCGCTGGCCGGCGTGCAGGAAGCCACCGAGGTGGGGCCGGTGGTGTTGGTGGTGCAGGCCGTTTGATAGTAGTTCGGCGAAGCTCCGGTGCCCGGCGTGCAGGACGCTACCGGCGTCGGGCCGGAAACCGCCGTGGTGCTGCAAGTGGTCGTGGTGTAGCTATTGCCCGAGTTGGCTGAGGCGGGGGTGCAGGAAGCCACCGCCGTCGGACCGGTGTTGGTGGTCGAGCAGGAAATATTGCCCCCCGGGGTGCACGAGGCCACCGCCGTATAGAGCAGGGTCGAAGCATCGTAGGAAAAGATTTGCGAGGTGCTCTTCTTGACCTGAGTGACCGTCTGGTTGAGCTGCGAGGTACTTTGTGTGGTCGCGGACGTGCTTTGGGTAATCTGCGACGTGCTCTGCAGATTCTGCGAGGTGCTGGCGGTCAGCTGAGACGTGCTCTGCTTGATCACCGAGGTACTCTGGTTGACCTGCGAGGTGCTTTGCGTCACCTGGCTGGTGCTTTGCGTCAGCTGCGAGGTGCTTTGCTTGACCTGCGAAGTGCTGGTGTTGATCTGCGAGGTGCTCTGCATGTCCTGGGTCGTGCTTTGCGTGAGCTGCGAAGTGCTCTTGTTGAGCTGCGACGTGCTCTTGTTGATTTGCGCCGTGCTGACATTGATCTGCGAGGTGCTCTGCGTATCCTGGTGCGTGCTTTGTGTAAGCTGCGAGGTGCTTTGCGAAAGCTGCGAGGTGCTTTGATTGAGCTGCGACGTGCTGCGATTGAGCTGCGAGGTGCTTTGCGTAAGTTGCGAAGTGCTCTGACGCAGCTGCGAAGTGCTTTGATTGATCTGCGTCGTCGTCTGCAGGTTCTGCGACGTGCTTTGCGTAAGCTGCGAGGTGCTGCGGCTGATCTGCGTGGTGGTGGTGTTGATTTGCGCCGTGCTTTGCGTGAGCTGCGAGGTGCTCTTCGTCAGCTGCGAGGTGCTCTGCAACTGTTGCAGGGTGCTTTGCGTGAGCTGCGAAGTGTTCTGGACGACCTGGGTTTGCGTCTTGGTGAGCTGGGCGGTGCTCTGCAGGACCTGTGAGGTGCTCTGCAAAGGCTGGGTTGTGGACTTCAGGATCTGTGTGGTACTGGACAGATTTTGCAACGTGCTTTGATTCACCTGCGAAGTGCTCTTGTTCAACTGCGACGTGCTTTGCGTAGGCTGCGTGGTGCTCTGGAAGGTCTGACTGGTGCTTTTGGTCAGTTGCGAGGTGCTGGTGGTGACCTGGCTGGTGCTCTGCCGGACTTGCGAGGTGCTCTGCGTGGTCTGCGTGGTGCTGGCGTTGACCTGGGAGGTGCTCATCAGGAAATAGTTGCCGGTACAGGCCGCGTAGCTATACAGATTGGACTTGTCCACCACGGTGACCGTAGTATCGGTGCCGCCGTCCCAGATGGGGCGCGGCGACAGGCCGCCGCTGCTGGTCAGGGTGCCGTCCTGCTCGCCGACGGCCGTGGTGCCGTCGATCTGCGCCGGACCGCCGGTTTCGCCGGCCGGATTCCAGTAACCGTCCGTGGTCATGATGGCGAAGTTTTGCTGACAGGAATACTGCACCGGGTCTTCCGGCATATTGGTGTTGATGCCGTCGTGCTGGCCGGCGTAATGGCGACCGACCCGCGCCAGGGCTTCGCGCAGCGGCGAGTTACCGGCCGGCACCTGGCCGAACAAGGTGCTCCAGAAGGAAGCGCGATGCGCGGTATTGAAATCGCTGATGGAGAGATAGGCGGTCGAACCAACCGGGTTACCCGGACGCGCCAAGATGAAACCGACGCGGTAGGCGCTGGTCAGCGGCGTGAATGCCAGGCTGACCGCGCTCTTGGTCAGGTTGATACGGGTACGGTAATACTGGTACCAGTTGGCGAAGTTCTGCAATTCGTTGGTGTTGCCAGGACCGGAGGTGGCCGAAACCCGGACCTTGGTCCATTTGCCGCCGCCGGAAGTGGACTGAAACTGGCCGCTGGCGCCCACGCCGTAGTTTTGATCTACGTCGGTACAGGGTGCGGAGGTGTAGCTGAGCGATTCCGAGCCCGTATAAACGTAGTAATACGCGGCCTGGGGTACGTCCGGATATTGGCTGTTGGAGTACTTGCGGGTGTTGTTATCGTAAGCCTGAAAACCGGTGCTCAAATCGATCAGGGTGCCGGGCGCGGCGTAATAGTTGTATTCGGCGAGGTTAAAGTTCGGCGTGGACAGGAACAAACCATCGGGCCCCTTGGGCAGGCCGTAATTCTGGTTCGGGTTGTAATACAGCGAGTTGCACTGGTTGCTGGCGTAACCCACGGGCATGGCCAGAGAGTCAAGCTCGACGCCGTCGGGCATGTGGGTGAACTTCATGGAGTTCGCCGTACCCATGATCAGCATGATGTTGGGTTTCACCGCGGTGCCGCCGCCGGCGTTGACCGGAGACGTCGCCAGATCGGTGAGAGCGGACTGCGCGGGCTGGGCCGCCATCAACGCGATAGATGACAGCAAGGCGTGCAACCAGAGGTTGCGTTTGCCGGCAGATATTGTTTTATTTCCCTGATTCATGCTGCTCTCCTTGACAGGCCCGGTTCGTCTAGCGAAGCAGGACCTGGATGTAGCTGATGGTGCCTCTGGGGCCCAGGGCACGCACGGTGACGCGGTAATACGGCACGGTCGAATTGGTCAGATATCCCGATGCCGATTTAGTAGTTGTGGAACTGCCGCCCACCTGGGCCGGCACCGTCGCGCAGACCTGGCCGGTGTTGCTCGAATCGCGGCCATTGACGGCAATGTCTTTCAGCATGCACATGCGGTGCACCACATAGCGGATTTCGTTGCCGGCGCTATCGCTGTTCAAGGCGACGGGGACTGCGCTCCAGTTGAAGGTGGTGGGGTCAAAAGCGGCAGGGCCGCCGTTATTCGACTGCCCACTCCAGTTGGAATAAAAATAGCCCGGGGTTGCGCCGCCGATGGCCTGCTCGGTAGAGGGCAGGGAGAGCCCGGAATTCTTGAAACCGGCCAGCCAGTTGGTGCCGATTTCGACACCGTAGTCGCCGGCCGAAGTTGCGCCCTGCCGGAAAGCCAGGTTGCCGGCGATGCCGACGCCGGTACCCACCTGGCGCATCATGGCGAGGCCGGCCAGGGTCATGGCGACCAGCACGATAAGTGCGATGAACAGCACCACACCCTGCTGCCGGCGCGGCAAATGAGGAATACGCGGACTGGACACGAGCGTCTTCATGATGTTGAGGTGCCCCAGATGACATTACGCAGCGGGATGACTTTTTCGTAAACGCGATAGCGATAGCATCGCCAATCGTAGGGATTATTGAGATTCCCGGCGGTGCCATCCAGATTGAGTATGCGGAAGGGATTGCTGGTCGGCCTGCCGTTGGCATTGCTGCCACTCCAGGTCGGCACGACCGTGGTCGCCGTACAGCCCAGCGTTGGGTCCGGCTTTTCATATCGTTGGCTGCGCGCCAGCATGCCCACCCGGATGGCCAGCACCCGTGACCAACTGTCCGAGGGCGTATTGGTCGGCGCGGTCGAGGTCCATTCGTTGGGGGAGATATTGTCGTCCTGAGGGCTATTGTCGATGCCGTATTCGGCCCTCATGTCGACAATGCCTTCGGTGACATCGGTGGCGGGGGCATTGGTAAATTGTTCCTGCCACTGTAAAACGTTGCCCGGATTGCCATTGGCCAGTTGGGGAATGGACCACTTTCTCCACTGCGGGATGGGGCCCAGGTTGTACAACATGCCGGTGGTATAGGACGCTACCGTACCGCCGGCCCGATTGAACGTGGACACGCCGGGGTTGTGATAAAAGGTTTGAAGATCCTCAGTGGCGCCGTGATCGCTTACCTGGATCAGGTCGCATGCCCCCGACGTGTTTGAAACCACCACGAGATCACCCGGAGCGGCGCCAACCGGAGCCGTCGATTGCAGTGGCGGACCAGTCGTATTCGACGGGTTGGGCGCAAGAAATCCGCTGTTGGTTAACGCTTTCTTGCTAAAGGGAGTCGATGTAACGAACTGCTGACCTTCGGAAAGCACTGAAGAATTCCCGTACAAAACCTCGATGGCGTCCGGCTTGCCGGTGGGGTCGTAGTCGATCTTGACCGGGACCAGGGAAAAAGGGAAAGTGGTTGGACCCGACTGGCGCGCCGAATTGTAGCCATTTACCGTGCTGCAATAGCCGGCGCCCACGTCGCCGAATCCCCACCCGCCCAGGCGCACATCGCGGTCGAGGAGGTATATGGCAATCGTGCCTGCCACCTGCGCATCGCCTCCCGACGTGGTGGTACGGCGGCGCGTATCCCAGATCGAAAGTACCTGGAATACCACCAGCATGGCCACCAGACCGATGGCAACGCCAACCATCAATTCGACCAGGCTGAAACCGCCCTGCGCCAAACGCGCGGCCGGAGCGCCACACAAGTGACCGACGCGGTTGCGGAACGAGGGGCTGATCAGGGAACGTGAGCGCATGGAATCAGCCATTGATGTAAGTGATCAGGGTATGTTTGCGCCGCACCTTGTCCGAGGGCGCCTGCCAGCACAGGGTGATGGTGACCTGGTTAGTGCCGGTCGAGGTGTCGACCAGTATTTGCTGCATTTCCGAGGTGGCGCCGGGCAGGCGGCGCTGGCTGGTCGGATCGGTCATCTCCTGCACCCAGGCGGCGATGACGGGGCTGGAGGACTGCGAGCCGGTGAATTTGCAGTCGATGGCCGGATCGGTGGTCTGCTGGTGCGCGAACAGGGCGAGGGCCGCGTTCATCTGGTTGATCTTGGCGGTGCCGCCGACATAAGCCGCATCGTTGACGCTGGGCCGGTTCATGTTCAACCACATTTGCGTGGCGATTTCGTTGGCGTAGGCAGCCGCTTCCGTGCGGTACTGGGCGTCGCTTTGCGCGTTCATGGCGGTGGCCCCCATCGCCACCATGGCAAGAATGCCCAGCGAAAAAATCAGGATCGCCAGCAACGCCTCCAGCAAAAAGAAACCCTGGTTCGATTTATTCATGTCGGTTCTCACGAGGCGTAGCAATAACGGGAATCGCCCAGCGTGATGGTCGGGTCGGGGTCGCACAGGCGCGATTGGCCGCCCGGGAAGACCACCACGTTGAGACAGCGCACCGTGCCGCTGGGATTGGTGCTGTCCTTGCAGGAAGCCAAACCTGCCGCGCCCTGGAACCTCACCGTGACCGATGGACCCTGAAGGCGACTCAGACCGTCAAAGGCGAAACGGTTAAAGATTCCCGAATCGACCACAACACCGGCGCCCGACTCGCGGCTCGTCTTCGCCTCGTCCAGCACGTAAATCGGCGGGCTGGTATTGGGCTGCTGGTGACGGACTACCCAGTTGACGCCATTGTTGGTCGGCGTGACGCTTGTCTCAATACCAGGCTGGATATCGTCGTTGGTCAGCACAATTTCCACGCTCTGGTTCAGCGAGATCGCCTGGCTGCGCGCCTTTTGCACGCCCGCCAGGAAGGCCTCGGCCGTATTTTGTACGCGGGTATTGGCCAGATAGTCCTTAAAGCCAGGAATGGCAAAGGCCATCATGATAGCGATGATGGCCATGCCGACGATCAGTTCGACCATGGAAAAGCCCCGCGCGCGGGACCGGATCCCCACGATGGCTAGCACGTGTGGTCCTTTTTCTGAATCCAGCAGGGCGCGACCGGGCTGGAAGGCGCCACACCCCATTTGGGCGTGATGCCCAGGGTCTGTTTGCTGCCGGCATCATCGATGGTGTAGCTGAAAATGGCCATAGGGGTGCCGTTGCGACCAACCGCGCTGGCCACGAAACCGTTGCCGTTGTTGGTGACCTGGCAGCTGTAATCGAAATAATCGCCGGCGGCATTGCCGACGGCCTTGCCCGGGGCGGTTACATCGGTTCCGCAAACCGTGCCGCCCACAGTCTTTGCATAGCGGCGGTTATCCTGAAAATACTGTTCCTGCTGGATCTTGTACGTGGACAGCCAGGAAAACGGCTCGGTCAGGCGCGTGCGTATCATGTAATCGGAATACGCCGGCACCGCAAAGGCACCAAGAATGCCGATGATGACCAGCACGATCATGATTTCGATCAGGGTGAAACCGGAATGACGACGCATGGAAAGCTCCCTTTAGGCAGTGAATAGTAATCGAGGCCTTTGACCAGCCGGATTTCGACCGACGAAAGGCGGAGGGGTCGCCACGAACGGCGTCGGTAAGCGATTTCGCCGCCGAATCAATGGCATGGACCTTTGTGCTACAGCTCACAATACGGCGGCAATTCACGCCGCCGCGCCCGCAGCATGCCACGAAAGCCCCGAGGCTGGGTAGGCCTGCGGCAGACAGGCTTTAGAGACAGTCGGCCTAAAAACGGCGGCCAAAATGAACATCGGGCTGCCGGTTATCCGGCAGCCCGATGTGTTTTCAGAAAAGCGGCGGCGAATTTACGATTATTTACATTCGCCGATATGTTTGCCGGTCAGCGTTTCCTTGACCTTGACGACCTTGTCGGCCGACTTGGCGTCCAAGGGCTTTTGTTCCAGGTTGGCGCTATAGGAATAGCTGTCGGCCTTCATGACCATGCTGCCGGCGCCGGACATGGTGGTGGTCTTGTCGGTGCAGGTTTCCTTGAAGCTGGCGTTATCGCCCACCAGTTTGTATTCCTTGATTTCGCATTTCATGCCGACTTCGTGCAGCACCGGGATCAGACGCTGCGGATTCTTGATGTCGTCGGCGGTAAAACAGGAGCGGATGGTGGTATTGACCTTTTTCAGCACGGCCGGCATTTCGATCACGGCGGTGGTTTCCCACAGGCCGGGTTTCATGGGGGCCGCGGCAAACGCGGAATGGGCCATCAACAAGGCGAACGGCACGGTGATGGCAAAGGACTTGTTCATGCAAAACCTCCTGAATTGATTCGGTAAAAATTATACACGTGCGGCCCCGGCTACCTGCCTTGGACCGCCTTGCGCGCCGGAAATTCCGACGAGCGGCGGCAGATCAAGGCGCGCAATACCGGCTAACCCGCGCGCGCGCCGCCGTTCAGCCCACGCGGCAGCGGAAAAGTGATCGCCTCGGTGATGCCGTCCAGCTCGCGCACGCTGGGCGCGCCGATCGCTTTCAGCTTGGCCACCACCTCCTGCACCAGCACCTCCGGAGCCGACGCGCCGGACGTAACGCCTATGCGTTTCTTGCCGGCAATCCACGCTTCCTGCAATTCGTCCGCCGAGTCGACCTGATAGGTTTCACAACCCAGCAGCTGCGCCAGCTCGCGCAGGCGGTTGGTATTGGAACTGGTGCGCGAACCGACCACGATCACCACTTCCACCTGCGGGGCCATGAACTTCACGGCGTCCTGCCGGTTTTGCGTGGCATAGCAAATATCGTCCTTTTTCTGCCCGACGATGTGCGGAAACTTTTCTTTCAGCGCGTCGATCACCTTCTGGCAGTCGTCCACCGACAGCGTAGTCTGAGAAACGTAGGTAAGCTTCTCGGCGTTGACATGCAGTTTTTTGACATCTTCTACGGTCTCGACCAGGTACATGCCGGTTGCCGACTGGCCCATGGTGCCTTCCACCTCGGGATGCCCGTCGTGACCGATCATGACCACATCGAAGCCCTCGGCGCGGCGCTTGGCCACTTCTATATGCACCTTCTTCACCAGGGGACAGGTGGCGTCGAATACATGAAAACCGCGCGAGGCTGCCTCCTGGCGCACCGCCTTGGAGACGCCGTGGGCGCTGAACACCAGGGTGGCGCCGGCCGGTACCTCGGCCAGGTCCTCGATGAATACCGCGCCCTTGGCGCGCAGATCATCGACCACGAATTTGTTGTGCACGATTTCGTGGCGCACGTAGATGGGCGCACCGTGCAGTTGCAGGGCGCGTTCGACGATTTCGATGGCCCGGTCCACCCCGGCGCAAAAGCCGCGTGGATTGGCCAGCAGAACTTCAATTTCGGGCATGGTCAGATTTCAGTAGGCATGGACAATGATACCCGCACCCCGCAAGCGCGGAGCGGTGGTCAGGAGGCCTCCGGTACTGCAGCGGGTTTACGCAGGGAATCCAGCACCAACAGCACGGCGCCTATGCAAATCGCCGAATCGGCGATATTGAAGGCCGGCCAATGGTGGTCGCCCACGTGCCAATCGATGAAGTCCACCACGTAGCCGAAGCGCACGCGGTCGATCAGATTGCCCAGCGCGCCGCCGATTACCAGAGCCAGCGCCGTGGATAGCAGGCGGTTGCGGTGATGACCGCGCAGCATCCACAACAGCACGATGGTGATAACCACGCTCAGCGCGCTGAAAAACTCGCGCTGCCAGCCGGGCTTGTCGGCCAGAAAGCTGAAGGCGGCGCCGGTGTTATGCGCCAGCACCAGGTTGAACCAGGAGAACACGGGGCTGCTTTCGTACAACTGGAAGGCGCTGGCGATGAAGTACTTGCTGATCTGGTCCAGCAGGATCACCAGGGCGCTAAGGGCTAGCCAGCGCAGCCAGGCCCACGATGTTGCGTTCTTATGCATAGAAACGCTTCTCGCCATTGCCGAACAGATTGCCGTGACAGCGCATGCAAAGCCCGGGATGATCCGAAATCGCGCCCACGTCGGCGCGGTAGTGCCAGCAGCGTTCGCACTTGGAATGCGAACTGGCCGCAACCTTCATCGCGGTCGCGCCTTCGCCTTTTTGCAATTGCGCGGAGGACGTGATCATCACAAAGCGCAAATCGTCTCCCAGAGAAGCCAGCAGGGCGTGGTCCTCACCGGAGGCGGCGATCTCCAATTCGGCCTGCAGCGAGGACCCCAGCGCGCCGGCGGCGCGTTGCTCCTCAATATTTTTCAGGGCCAGCGAGCGGATTTCTCGCAGTTTGGCCCAGCGCACCTTGAGGGCTTCCGCATCCTTGACTGCAGGCGGCGCCAGGAAGCCATGCAGGAACACGCTGTCTGGGCTTCCGGAATGCAGCACCGCCCAGATTTCTTCCGCAGTAAAGGAAAGAATGGGAGCGATCAAGCGCGTCAGCGTTTGCAGGATGTGATGCAAAGCCGTTTGCGCGGCGCGGCGCACCTCCGATTTTGCAGCGGAGGTGTAAAGCCGGTCCTTGAGGATGTCTAGATAAAACCCGCCCAGGTCTTCTGAGCAGAAATTCTGCACCGTCTGCACCGCCGGCTGGAATTCGTAGCGTTGGTACATGCCCAAAACTTTCTCCTGCAACTCGGCGGTGAGCGCGAGGGCATAGCGGTCGATTTCCAGCAGCTTGTCCACCGGCACGGCGTCCTTTTCGAAATCGAAGTCGGCCGTGTTGGCGAGCAGGAAGCGCAGGGTGTTGCGGATGCGCCGGTAGCTTTCCACCACGCGCTTCAGGATTTCGTCCGAGATGGCCATCTCGCCCGTGTAATCGGTCGAAGCCACCCAGAGACGCAGGATTTCCGCGCCCAGGCTATCGGAAATCTTTTGTGGAGCAACCCCGTTGGCCTGAGACTTGGACATCTTCTTGCCCTGGCCATCTACGGTGAAGCCATGGGTCAGCAGCGCCGCATAGGGTGCGCGGCCATTCAGTGCGCAGGACACCAGCAGCGAGGAGTGGAACCAGCCGCGATGCTGGTCCGAGCCTTCGAGATAGAGATCGACCTGCGCCGGCTTGCCGTCATTGGAGGGTTTGACCAAGCCCGGTGTGGTTGCCACCACGGTGTTGAAAGTGGCGCCCGAGTCCAGCCACACATCCAGAGTGTCCTGGCTCTTGTCGTAATGGGCAGCATCCGCCCCCAACATTTCTTCTGCCGTGATGTGCTGCCAGGCTTCGATGCCCTCTTTTTCCACACGGGCCGCGACCTTTTGCAGCAACTCCATGCTGTTGGGATGCGGCTCTTGCGTTTCCTTGTGCAGAAACAGCGGGATGGGCGTGCCCCAGTCGCGCTGGCGGGAAATACACCAGTCGGGACGGTGCGCGATCATGGCGTGTAGGCGCGCCTTGCCCCAGCTTGGGTAGAAGGTGGTGGCGTCGATGGCGGCCAGCGCCAACTCGCGTAGCGTTTTGTCCTCACCCTTGGCCTTAAGGTCCATACCCACAAACCACTGCGAGGTGGCGCGGTACACGGTAGGAGTCTTGTGGCGCCAGCAGTGCGGATAGGAGTGGCGCAGGGGCTCGGTGTGGAACAGGCAGCCTGCAGCCTCGATAGCCTTGACGATCTCGGGCTGCGCTTTCCAGAGGTTCATGCCGCCGAACAAGGGCAGCGAAGGTGCGTACTGCCCATTGCCCATCACCGGGTTCAAAATTTCTTCGTTCTTCATTCCATAGCGCTTGCAGGAATTGAAGTCGTCCACGCCGTAGGCGGGCGAAGAGTGAACGATGCCGGTGCCGGTGTCGAGCGTCACGTAATCGCCAAGGAACACGGGCGAAGCGCGATCATAGAAAGGATGGCGGAAAGCGATGCGTTCCAGCGCCTGACCCTTGGCGGTCGCGAGCACCTTGCCTTCCAGGCCGTAGCTTTTCAAACAAGCTTCCACGCGCTCCTTGGCCAGCACTAGCCGGCCACGCGGGGTATCGACCAGCGCGTAGTCGAATTCCGGATGCATATTCAGCGCCTGATTGGCGGGGACGGTCCAAGGCGTGGTGGTCCAGATCACCGCGTAGGCCGGACCGTCGGGCAGCTTGGGCAAACCGAATGCTGCGGCCAGTTTTGCACGCTCTCCCTCGGCGATAGCGAAGCCCACGTCGATGGTGGTGGAAGTCTTGTCTTCGTACTCCACCTCAGCCTCGGCCAGGGCCGAGTGGCAGTCGAAGCACCAGTTGACGGGCTTTAACCCGCGGTACACGTAACCACGCTCGAACAACTTCCCCAGGGTGCGGATTTCCGCGGCCTCGGTAGCGAAGTTCATGGTCTTGTAGGGATGGTCCCAGTCGCCCAGCACACCCAGGCGCTCGAAATCGACCTTTTGCAGTTCGATTTGCGATTCGGCATGCGCACGCGCGAGCTGCATCAGCTTTACCGTGGGCAGATTCTTGCCGTGCTGTTTTTCGACGTAGATTTCGATGGGCATGCCGTGGCAGTCCCAGCCCGGCACGTAAACGGCATCGAAACCGGCCAGCTGGCGCGACTTCACCACCACATCTTTCAGCACCTTGTTGACCCCGTGGCCGAGGTGAATGGCGGCATTGGCGTAAGGGGGGCCATCGTGCAGGATGAACTTGGGCTTGCCCTTGGAGGCCGCGCGAATCTTGTCGTAGAGCTTGCGTTGCTGCCACGCGGCTACCCATGCAGGCTCGCGCTTGGCAAGATCGCCACGCATGGGGAACGGGGTATCGGGGAGATTCAGCGTGCTCTTGTAATCAGGTTTTTCCATCATTCGTCCGCGAAAGTATGTTCCGGGCCCGGATTTCGTCGTCGCGGATTTGCACGACCAACGCATCCAGGCTCGCAAAATTCAGTTCATCGCGGATTTTTTCGACGAATTCGACAGCCATGCGTTGGCCATACAAATTACCGGTGTAGTCGAAGAGGAAGACTTCCAGATGGGGGCGGTTTTCGGACGAAACCACCGGATTGGTGCCGAGACTGGCGACCCCGAATAGCGTCTGCTCATCCCCGTCTGCACCCCCCGCCACTCCCTCGAGCCCGCGAGTTACATGCGTACATTTTACCGCAAACACGCCCCATACGGGGGGAATTCGCCTCGATAGGGCGATATTGGCGGTGGGATAGCCCAGGGTGCGACCCAGTTTTTTGCCGTGCAGTACGCGGCCGACGATGCGATACGGCGAACCCAGCATGGCGGCGGCGTGGGCCAGATCGCCTACACCCAGGGCAGTACGGATGGCGGTGGAGGATACGCGCGAGCTTGGCGGATCGCTGGTGTGGTCAACGTCGTCCACCACATCGCTGATGGCCTCCACCTGAAAGCCGTGGGTGGCTTGCGCCGCGCGCAGGGTTTCCAGATTACCGGCGCGGCGCGCGCCGAAGTGAAAGTCATTCCCCACGATTAGCCACTTGACCTGCATGGCCGCAAGTGCGTCGATAAAGGCTTCCGGGCTTTGTGAAGAAAAAGCTTTGTCGAAACGCGGCACGAAGGCATGACGGATGCCGTGCTGCTGAAATGCCGCCAGTTTCTCGGTAGTACTCATCAGGCGCGGCTGCCGCGCGCCACGGGAAAAAAACTCGCGCGGCAGCGGATGGAAGGACATGGCCGCCGGGGCCAGCCGGTATTTTTCGGCCGCATGGACGGCGGCTTGCAGCAAGGCCTGATGGCCGCGGTGCACGCCATCGAAATTACCGATGGCCAAGGCCAATGGCGCTCCCACCGGCTGCAGCCGTCTGTGCAAAATCAATTTCACGCCGCCTTCCGCCGCGAAAAATCGCTCAGCCGGAAACCCATGATCCACAGACACAGGAAATAGATTCCCGCGCCGGCGACGACAATGCCGGCGAGGCGGGCGCAATTGGCGAGTGTGGTCGCTTTCAGCCACAACTCATCCGGGCCTACGACGCCCCACAACAGGCCACCCATGGCCGCCAGCGCCACGAATAGTTTCAGCAAAAACATCAGCCAACCCGGCTGCGGAACGTGGATGCGCCGGTTGCGGATGAAGTAGTACAGCAGGGCCGCATTGGCGCAGGCGCCCAGACCGATGGAAAGCGTCAGCCCCGCGTGGCCGTAGCCTGCCCGGCTGAAATAGGGCACGAAAGCGAGATTGAATAACTGCGTTGCCACCAAGGTGAAAACGGCGATTTTCACCGGTGTCTTGATGTTCTGGCGCGCGTAAAACGCCGGGGCCAGCACCTTGACCAGAATGATGCCGGTCAGCCCGACGGCGTAGGCCATTAACGCGGGCTTCACCATCAGTACATCGTGCGCCAGCATCTTGCCGTGATGAAAAATGGTGGCGATCAGCGGTGTCGCCAGCAAGGCCAGCGCCAGCGCGGCAGGCAGGGTCAGCAGCAATGTGACGCGTAGCCCCCAGTCGAGCAGGTGCGAGTATTCGGTCGGATTGTCTTCGGCGTGGTGTTTGACCAGCGAGGGCAGCAGCACCGTGCCCAGGGCCACGCCCAGCATGGCGGAGGGAAACTCCATCAGCCGATCGGCAAAAGAAACCCACGAGACCGCGCCGTCGCCCAGGAAGGAGGCGATCTGCGTATTGATCAGAATCGACACCTGCGCCACGGAAACGCCGAAGGTGGCCGGGATCATCAAGCGCAAGATGCGGCGCACACCCTCGTCTTTGGGCTGCCAGCGCAAACGCGGCAGCATGCCGATGCGTTTCAAGGCCGGGAACTGCAATAACAGTTGCAATACGCCACCCAACAAATGGCCCGAGGCGTAGACCAGCACCGGGGAGGAGAAATGCGGCGCCGCCAGCAGGGTCACGGCGATTACCGCCACGTTCAGCAGCACGGGCGTAAAAGCCGGGATCTTGAACGAGCTATAAGTATTGAGAATGCCCGCCGCGCAGGAAACCAGCGAGATAAAGAAAATGTAGGGGAAGGTAATGCGCAGTACCTGCACCGTCAGGTCGAATTTGGCGGCATCGGCCGAGAATCCGGCTGCGGTAGCCTGCACCAGTAGCGGCGCCGCAACCACGCCCAGCAAGGTGACCACAAACAGGATCACCAGCAGCAGGCTCGCCACGCTATCGGCCAATTGACGGGTCTCTGCGTCGCCGCGCTGGGTGCGGTATTCGGCAAACACCGGCACGAAGGCCTGGGTGAAGGCGCCCTCGGCAAACAGGCGGCGCAGAAAATTGGGGATGCGCCAGGCCACCTGGAAGGCGTCCATGGGCGCCCCGGCACCGATCAGGGTAGCGCCGATCACATCGCGCATGAGTCCCGTAATCCGCGACAACAGGGTCATCGCGGATATGGAAAATGCGGATCGGAGCAGGCTCATGGGACGATTAGTAGAAGATTCGGCAGCCTAAATGGCTTAATGGGCTAAAACACGGTTCAAAAAAGCGAGGAAAACGATCGAAACGGCCGAAATGACCATGAAAACGCCCAAAAACACCCAAAAATACGCAGGGATGGCCCTAAAGCAGCGGGCCGGCAAAACCACAGCCCAGCCAAAACGCCAATGAAAACAAGCGCTTTTCTTTTTATCCGGGGAAAGCTATAATACAAGGCTTCCCGCAAAATTCATTGCAAGAATCTGGAAAAATCATGGCAAATACCAAACAAGCCGCCAAGCGCGCCCGTCAAGCAACCAAGGCCCGTTCGCACAATATGGCGCAGCGCTCCGAACTGCGTTCGGCCATCAAGAAGGTGACGGCAGCCGTCGCCAAGGGTGACAAGGCCGTGGCCGAAGCGGTATTCCGCTCGTCTGTGTCGACCATCGACTCGATCGCCGACAAGAAAATCATTCACAAGAACAAGGCCGCTCGCCACAAGAGCCGCCTGTCGGCCGCCGTCAAGGCGATCGGCGCCAAGCAAGCTGCTGCTTAATTAGCAGCCAGTAGTTCTTCGCCGGATAATAAAAAACGCCGTACGGCAGTGCCGTACGGCGTTTTTCTTTGCTTGTTTTTAGCGCTTGTTTTTAGCGTCTAACGGGCCAGTTTTTCCAGGGCGCTGCCGGGAATGGGGCAAAAATCGGCCGGGGCTTCCGCAGTGGGATCGATCACGGTCAGTTCGTTGTCTTTGGCGAAGTCGAGCAGGAAGCGGTAGGCGCGCGGCTCGATTTCGGCCAGGGCCGGTTCCACCACCACGCAACGCACTCCGTCCAGGATCATGGGCTGCACATGCGGGGAATAGCGGGTATGCCGGTCGCCGCCGAAAGTAACCATGATGCCGCAAAGCCGCTCCGACCAGTCGCTGGGGCGGAACGCACGGCCCTGCAAGGTGATGCCTTGAATAACGATGCGCGGCTTGGGCGCCGGCGCGGTCGCCACAACCGGGGCGGCTGGTGTGGCAGCGGCCTGTATGGCAACAGCGGCGGCGGATTCACTCATGAGATGATGTGCGGCGGAATGCGGAAAGGAAGGGCGGAAAGGGGTTGAATTTCCAGACTTTCACACGATTCCCGGAATAGATAATTACACTTGCGCTGAAGCCCGAATTATATCGTGAGCCCCGCCCGCAGAGGGTAACTTTTCTCCCTGAATTTCCCCTGAAAAACTGCTTTTCATGACCACATTCACGCCTTGCGCGCTGCGCTGCGCGCCCTGCCTTGTGGCTGCGCCAAACTGATGCACACCGTCGCCATCATCGGCGCGGGTTTTTCCGGTGCGGTACTGGCTGCACGCCTGTTGCGCGCCACCGGCCGGCTGCCTATGCATATCGCCCTGATCAACCGCAGCCGCACGGCAGACGGCCTCGCGCGCGGTTTGGCGTACGGCACACAATCGGAGTCGCATCGCCTCAATGTGCCGGCCGGTCGCATGAGCGCCTTTCCGGAAGCGGAGGACGACTTTTTGCGCTTCCTGGCCGCGCGCGGAATAAATGCCGAAGGCGGCAGCTTCGTTGCCCGGCGTTACTACGGCGAGTATCTGGCCCACACACTGGCAAGTGCCATCGAGCACTGCACGCCCGGACAGGCCTACAGCCAGCATGGCGGCGAAGTCATCGATCTGCGGCGCGAAGGCGGTCGGTCGCTGCTGCATTTCGCCGATGGCTCCACCCTGATGGCCGACCAGGTGGTGCTGGCCTTGGGCAACTTCGCGCCGGCCGATCCGCATTTGCCGGATCGCGCCTTCCTTGCTTCGCCGCGCTACATCCGCGACCCCTGGGCGCCGGGCGCGCTGGCCGCCGTCGAGAATCCGGTGGCGCTGATCGGCACCGGCCTCACCATGTTCGACGTGGCGCTGACGCTGGCGGCTGAATCACCGGTCCTGACTTGCACCGCTATCTCGCGGCGCGGCGTGCTTCCCCAGCCGCACCGGCACGCCACTGCCGCACCGAAATTCGATCACGCGCCGCCGGCGATTCTTTCCGGGCCGAGTACGGTGCGCGCGTATATGCGCAGCGTGCGCGCAGAAGTTTCCCGGCTGGCTGCACAGGGCGTCGATTGGCGCGAGGTGATCGCCTCGCTACGGCCGATCACGCCGGATCTGTGGCAACGCCTGCCCGATAGCGAGCGCGCACGCTTCCTGCGGCACCTGCGACCCTGGTGGGATGGGCACCGCCATCGCGCGGCACCGGACACGGCTGCGACCATCCATCGCCTGACCGAAAACGGGCAACTCCGGATGCGCGCGGCAAGGCTGTTGGAGATTCGAGACACCGGCGGGCATTTGCAACTCAGCATTCGCGCGCGCGGGTCCGATAGGGTCGAGCCACTGAGCGCGGGCACGGTCATCAACTGCACCGGTCCCACCAGCGATTTTCGCCTGGCCGGCGAACGCCTGTTACTCGCCTTGCAGGCGCGCGGGCAGGTTGCGCAGGACCCGCTGCGTCTGGGGCTGATGGTCAATGAGCGCTTGCAAATCTGCGACCGCCAGGGCCGGGCAAACGAGCCCTGGTACTGCGTGGGACCGATGCTGAAAGCGCGCGACTGGGAGGCGGTGGCAGTGCCGGAATTGCGCCGGCACGTGCGCGATCTGGCGGCGGAAATTGTAAATTCGTTGTGAGCGCGATTGCGACAAAATCGTGAACATATGTCATGCAAACGGGATTGCAGCGCCCGCCGTATTGTCCTAGTATCGCCAAATCATATTTGCGCAGGCGGCTTATCGGAAGTGATCGGAAGCCGCTTTGTCTTTTGGAGAAGCCATCATGTTGTCAGCACACCAGATGAACACCTACAAGCCGCTCGCCGTGTCTTTCAGCCACGGCCAGGGCGCCTGGCTGTACACCACCGACGGAAAGAAGGTGCTGGATGGCCTGGCCGGCATCGCCGTATCGGGCCTCGGCCATAACCACCCCAAGCTGGTTCGCGCCATTTCTGAACAAGCGGCCAAGATCATCCACACCTCCAATCTGGTCGACATCCCCGAGCAGGCGGCGCTGGCCGACAAGCTGTGCGCGCTGGCCAATATGGACAATGTGTTTTTCGGCAATTCCGGCGCCGAGGCCAACGAATGCGCCATCAAGATCGCGCGCCTGCATGGCCATCAGCGCGGTATCGCCAACCCGCAGATCATCGTCATGGAACACGCCTGGCACGGTCGTACCCTGGCCACCCTGGCGGCCACCGGCTCGCGCAAGGCGCAGGCGGGTTTCGAACCGCTGATGAGCGGTTTCATCCGCGTGCCGTACAACGATTTCGAAGCGGTGAAACGTATTGCCCAAAGCAATTCCGACGTGGTGGCAGTGCTGACCGAAGTGGTACTGGGCGAAGGCGGCATCGTGCCGGCGCGCATCGAATACATCCAGGCCCTGCGCAAGCTCTGCGATGAAAAGAGCTGGCTCCTGATGATAGACGAGGTGCAATCCGGCATAGGCCGCACCGGCAAATGGTTTGCGCATCAGTGGGCAGATATCGTGCCCGACGTGATGCCGCTGGCCAAGGGCCTGGGCTCAGGGCTGCCGATCGGCGCCTGTCTGGCGCGCGGCGTCGCCGCAAAAGTGTTTCAACCCGGCAACCACGGCACCACCTTCGGCGGCGGCCCGCTGGCCTCGGTGACGGCGCTCGCCACCCTCAACATCATGGAAGAGGAAGGCCTGCTGGCCCACGCCGCCGCCATGGGCAAGGTGCTTCGTGAAGAGCTGGAAAAATCTCTGCTTGGCATGCCTGGAATTAAGGAAATTCGCGGCATGGGTCTGATGATGGGCATCGAGCTGGACCGTCCCTGCGGTGACATCGTCAAGTTGGCGCTGGAAAACGGCCTCTTCACTAACGTGACCCAGGACAGCGTGGTGCGCCTGCTGCCGCCCTTGATCATCAACGAAACGGAAGTGCGCGAACTGGTGGCACGGTTGGTGCCGGCCATTACCGCGTTTGTTAGCAACAGCAACAACGCGGGCCATAACGCTGTGACGGCGCGGCAGGCGGCGTGAGGCATTTTCTACAGTTTCGCGATTTCTCTCTCGAGGAATTCGAGCATCTGCTGGCGCGCAGCAAGATTCTGAAGCACCGCTTCAAGAACTACATTCCCTACCAGCCGCTGACCGACCGCATGCTGGCCATGGTGTTCGAAAAGAACTCCACGCGCACCCGCGTGTCCTTCGAGGCCGGCATTTTCCAGATGGGCGGCTCCTCCATCGTGCTCAATACCTCGGAGAGCCAGCTGGGCCGCGGCGAGCCCATCGAGGACGTGGCACGGGTGGTGTCGCGCATGGTCGATATCGTCATGATCCGCACCTTCGAGCAATCGATCCTGGAGCGCTTCGCCGCGCATTCGCGGGTGCCGGTGATCAACGGCCTCACCAACGAATACCACCCCTGCCAGGTGCTGGCCGATATTTTCACCTACGTCGAGCATCGCGGCTCGATTGCCGGCAAGACCGTGGCTTGGGTAGGAGACGCCAACAATATGAGCTACACCTGGCTGCAGGCGGCGCGCATCCTTGGCTTTCAACTCAATGTCGCCACGCCAGAAGGCTATGCGTTGGACCGCGCTCGCGCCGACAAGGCCGAACTCTCACACCTTGCCACCTTCACCGACCCCCGTGCGGCCACGAAGGGTGCGCACCTGGTCACCACCGACGTCTGGACCAGCATGGGCTATGAAGCGGAAACCGAGGCTCGCAAAAAGGCCTTTGCCGGCTTCATGGTCGACACCGACATGATGGCTGGAGCCGCCAAGGACGCGCTTTTCATGCACTGTCTGCCGGCGCACCGCGGCGAAGAAGTATCGGCCGAAGTGCTGGAAGGGCCGCAAAGCGTGGTCTGGGACGAGGCCGAAAACCGCCTGCACGCGCAAAAAGCCCTGATGGAATACCTTTTATTGGGCAAAATCGACAGCTAAGCGCTGTTTTTCGCGGTTTCAGCCACGTTTCAGCGGCATTTCGTCGCCTGCAGGCGTTGATTCGCGAACTTTGTTACACCTTCTGTCGCAATGGGAACCTCCCTGTCACTGAAGGGGAATACAATTTGCGCATTCCTCACTGGAGATTCAACATGAAGTTCAGCAAATTCGCCGCCGGCCTCGCTTTTTTAAGCCTCTTTACCGCAGCCGCCTGGGCGCAACAGGCCGCCACCGAAACCCCGGCTGGCGATGCGCCGGCCGCCCCTCCGGCGCCGCCCAAAACTTACGCGTTGATTTCCGCGGTAGGCGATCAGCTCGATTACGTTACCCGTAAGCAGGAGACGGGCTCGCATCTGGACCCCTTCAACCGCGTCAAGATGAAGGTGGCCGGCAATGCCCTGAACGCCTCGGTGCTGCGCGGCCTGGACAAGGTGCTGGACGATACCGACCCGGGCAGCAAGCGCGTCTATATGTCGCTGGCGCCGATTGAAATGAACGGCGTACGGCCGCAGGATCGTGAAAAGGTCGCCATCGGCAAGATCGTCGCCGCTCTGGAGAAGATTCCGCAGCGCAAGGACTGGGACAAAATCATCGTCGTCACCCCCTCGTTTCGCGCCAGCGAATTCAACGGCATGGGCACCAAGCTGCAAGGCCTGGGCGTGTTCGTGCAGCCCCTGTATGCCGGCACCATGAATGACGACAGCGGTGATATCGACCTGGACGGCGCCGGCATGGGTGACGCCGCCGACACGCCCGACGGCAAGCAGACCCGCTCCAAGCGCTATGTCGCCCCCTACTCCTACACGCAGCTCTGGGTGCTGGACGCCAAGACCCTGGAAGTGTTGGAAAAGAACGACCGCTACGACAACCAGAAGTACTTCGACCCGATGGCAACCGCCATCAACGTGGCCAACACCATTTCCACCGAAGACCTGGCCAAGCGGCTTTCCTCCCTGATCGAAAAATCGGCCAGCCGGGCACTCAGCGGTACCACCATCGGCACCCGGGTGGACATCGGCGACATCAAGCGCGTCCCCTCCGGCTCCACCGCACCCGCAGAACCGCCGAAGAAATAGGCTAATTTCCACCGGGGCCGGTATAATTTCACCTGCCCCGGGATGCCGGCCGGGGCGTGCAGGATCCCGTTTCGCCACTCCCGCAGCCGCTATGCCGCTTTCTCCATGAAAACGGCGGCGCTACCCCCCGCGAACGGTGACCTATTCCGGCTGATCGGCGCGCTTCGAGACTCGGCGGGGCAAGTGCGCGCATCGGGAAATATTCAAAATGAGCGAAGCAATCGGTCGGACCGCGGGCGCCAAGTCCGTGAAATCCGGCGACAAGATCAAACGGGTGGTATTGGCTTATTCAGGCGGCCTGGACACCTCCGTCATTCTCAAATGGCTGCAAGACGAATACCACTGCGAAGTGGTCACCTTTACCGCCGATATCGGCCAGGGTGAGGAAGTGGAACCGGCGCGCAAAAAAGCGCTGGCCATGGGCATCAAGAAAGAACACATCTTCATCCAGGATTTGCGTGAAGAATTCGTGCGCGACTTCGTGTTCCCGATGTTCCGCGCCAACACCATTTACGAAGGCGAATACCTGCTGGGCACCTCGATCGCGCGCCCGCTGATCGCCAAGCAGCTCATCGAAATCGCCAAAAAGACCGGCGCCGACGCCATCTCGCACGGCGCCACCGGCAAGGGCAACGACCAGGTGCGCTTTGAACTGGGCGCCTACGCTCTGATGCCCGGCGTGAAAATCATCGCCCCGTGGCGCGAGTGGGACCTGCTCTCGCGCGAAAAACTGCTGAAGTACGCTGACAAACACGGCATTCCGGTCGACTTCAAGAAGCGCAAAGGTGGCGGTGCGCCCTATTCCATGGACGCCAATCTGCTGCACATTTCCTACGAGGGTGGCATTCTCGAAGACCCGGCGTTTGAACCGGAAGACTCAATGTGGCGCATTACCGTCTCGCCGGAAAAAGCGCCCAACAAACCCGAGTTCA
>JACXTT010002590.1_pt1 | contig 28526 bp, 34 predicted proteins | sample 9270951 | NCBI WGS metagenome assembly JACXTT01 (sample SAMN15532306, study PRJNA645909) | rock metagenome | isolation source: weathered quartz diorite | place: Puerto Rico | collected 2017-06-21 | reverse complement strand
ATTACCACAATGCGCGGACGTACTACCCCGAACCGTACGACGCCAAGAATCCTACACACGAGCCACCCCAGTGTGCGAGTTACGATGGTGTCACGGGGTATGGCACCCCTGGGGGTCCCTGTAAGGCGTGCCCGTTGGGCATATTTGGCGGTCCCTGTGACCCGTTTTACTTTGTGTTTGTGCTCTTTCCCGATGCGGTGATGCCACTTAAGCTCAACATTCCAAAGACGTCCCTGTCCAATTTTGAGTCCTATATTACCATGTTGGGTTTCATGGGCCAGTTTCACAATGAGGTCCTGACCCGCATTGGCCTGGAAAAGCGGCGCAAAGGGCAAGGCATGGTGGCGACGTTTCATATGCTGGCATCCTTGCCCGATGCGCAGGCGCAGACGGCGCGGAGCTACGCCAAAATGATTGCGGACTCGCTCGTGTATCCCCCCTCGCGTGACATCGCAACGTCTGGCGATCCGACACGTCCGAGGACTGGAGCGCCGAAGCCCCCGCAGCACCCCCTGCGCTACCATGTTTGCATGGCGACGTGCGAGGGTGAGCAGCACTTTGAGGATGACGCGCTCTTTGGCGTCCGCGACGTGTTTGTACGCAGGGACAGTACTGGACGTCTGGTCGTGACAGCGTATGGTACTGCACGTCCGCCGAGTCCTGCGACACCTGCGAACGATGCTGATGACATCGATGATCGGACCTACGGGCACGTGGGCAAGGATGAAGGCGGGGTGGTGGGTTAGCGACAACGACATCGGCGACGACATCGGCGACGACATCGACACTGCCGGCGACCTCGGCTCCGACCGCGACGACGCCGACGACATCGGAGAGGGGGCACAGCACCGTGGCCCCTCCGTACACACAAGGAGACATCCATGGCAGCGACCACACCACAGTTTCTCACAGTCGCACTGACCCTGACATTCGAGAAGGGGTATATTGCCGATCCCTATTTTCCCGTCCGCGAGGAGGTGATCAACATCCAAAAACTCAGTGGCATGAACCTCGCGCGGTCAGAGGCCAAGCGGGAGCAGGCCCTGAAAGAATATCTCAGGCGCCAGAATAAAACCTGGGAAGAGTACGAGGCGCTGGTCGCGTTGGCGTCGCGTCCCTGGTACCGTGACGCGGACGGGCATATTATCATTCCGGCGCATCAGATGTACGGGTGCCTCATCCAGGGGGCCTTCACGCTCTCCGCCTCACAACGCCCGTGCGATCCCAGTAATCTCAGGCACATTTTGGAGGTGGGAGATTTTGCGACGGGCAAAGACAAAGAGGATGGGTGGTACGAGCGCCTCGTGATGCCCAAGTCCGGGACGGGCCAGCCGCTCTCCAACCAGCGCGCCCTGCGGAAAAATGCCTTCATTGCCAACTTTGAGGCGCACGGCACGATTGGCTGGTGGAGCAGCGATATTGACGAGCCCAGGCCGGTGATTGATTTTGTCACCTTTTGTGGGCGACGGATCGGGGTGGGTGCGAGTCGCAAGATGGCGTTTGGACGGTTCAGCGTGCAGAGCACGCTCGTGGCGCCCTGAGGATCGAGCGGGTATCCCCGTCTACGACGGCAACGTCTACGACAGCGCCAACGACGTCGACGACGACGACGACGCCGTCAGCGACGACGACACCGCCAACGGTACTTTGACGCTGCCACGTTGGCAGGCCGTTGGAATTTGCATCCATAGCAGAAGGAGTTCGCTGTGGGGATGAAAGCATTTCTTGCCCAATTGGCCGCTATCGCATCGCAGTATACCTGGACCGTAGACCACCTCAGCGGGGAAATACGCGGCCATACAGCCGAACCTGGTCCCTGTCAGCCGTCGTACTGTCCGATTACGGCGCTAGCACGCAGCCTGACGGGAAAGACCTGGGACCTCTCAGACTGGGAGAGCGCGAGTTACGAGATTGATCGAGAGATTGGCTTGCCATGTGAGCAAGCGCGCTGGATTGTTGCAGCTGCCAATGGCGTTGAGTGGGTAACAGTGGACTCCAGTACGGTCACCCCCGGTTCGGCCCTCCTCCGTGCGGTCACCCTCCGTGCGGCCCTCCTGGCAGCCGTCGGGTTGGACAAGGAACTCTAGTATGGAATTTCAGATTATCCCGTGTTGGAAACACGACTGCACCGCCACGTTTACGACACTCAACGAGCGTACGACCCATTCCCTGTTTGCGCACGAGGTGCCACTTCCGTCCCTGGGGGTCGGGGAAAGGGACCTCCGACCTCCAGCGACACCCTATCATCCACCGAACTGGAAGGCGCAGGTGGCGCAGGCAGTCATGCGAAATGGGGTCGTGGCGATGCTCTGCTTCGTGCTGTGCAGCGCGTGGTGCTCCGCACTTGGCGCTGAGCCTCTCCCTGAGAGCGTGTTGCTGTATGAGCTCCTCCAGCCCCAGCTACCCCGTGTGCAGGTGGACGGTGTTCCCCTTGGCGGTCTCAGTCTGTGTAAGCTCTTGGAGCGGCGCTATCAGCCCCAACCGTTCTTTGCGCTCCCCAGGGACCTCGGGCAGGACACCTGCGATCTCAGGCGGGTGATTTGTGCCTATGGGTGTTTTTGTACGGCTGGCGTGGAAGACTCCACGGGCCCGCACTTCAGTCAGCCCATGTTGCCCAGTGTCGAGATTGTCACCTACGATGAGGGTTGGACGGTAATCTTCCTCAACCACTACCTGAAAGCGCATGTTAAACGTACCGCTGTTGGTGCCGAAGCTGCTGCTGCATTCTTCCGGCAGCTCCCCGAGCACCTCGATGTGCGCGCCGCTGGCGTCGCGCTCTTTCCCGCAGAGTACGTGGGGCACTTACCGCCCCACAAGGAGCCGTAGTGATGGAAGAGCTGCTCCGTGAGCCCTGCACCTGCACGCCAGGGAGGCAGTGTGGTGTGTGTCAGGCGTGGGACATCGCGCACCACATACGCACGAGTTCCAACTCGGGCCGCAAGCCCGCAGGGACGCCGTTGCAGCACTGCGCGAGGCATCGTCACTACCAGCGTACCTGTAGAGCGTGTTGCGGGGCGATGCGGGCGTATCGCACGCAGAAGAAGACGCCGACAGCGCCAACGACGGCGACAGCGCCAACGCCAACGACACCGACACCGACACCGTAAAGGGGGGTGTATGGCGTTAGAATCGGCGCTGGTACGCGCGATCCGACGAAAGGTGGTAGCACTGGGCTGCGCCTGTGAGAAGGTGCATGGGTCCCTGTACGGGACGCGGGGGCGTCCCGACTTGCTGATTTTTGTGCCCGTGGCGCGCTTACCCTACCCAATTCCAGTACGCGTCGAAACCAAACAACGTGGCAAGACGCCAACGGCCCTGCAGCGTAAACGCCTCCGCGATGTGGAGAAGATCGGACTGGTGACGCTGGTCGCGTCCGATGCGGACGCCGTGGTGGAACTCATTACGATATTGCGTGAACAGTGGGGAATCCCCCAGATATTACTAACACCGCAATCACCGCAATGGTGGCACTACAAAGAGTAAAGCGTGAGGAGATACAAGCATGTGGGTGCGAGACGACATTGTGGGCAGGAGTAGCGGCAAGACGGCGCGTATGGTGCGAGACATTGTGCTGGGCGCGGGGATGTCTGGCTATGACCGTATCCGGGTATGCGTCCTTCACCCGGATACGGGTGAGGTACAGACGGTGGAGGAGGTGGTGTTACCGACGCGGGGAGCGATGTCGGTGGTCGTGGCCGATGTGCGCAAAGCTCGTGCCGTTGTCCAGGAGCTACGTGCCTTCGTGGCGGCGATGGCGCCCACGGAGGAGTAAGGGGTGAGGAGGAGCGGAGATGGCCTGGCGTGGTTTCTTTCGTGAAAGCGTCGACTTCTGTGGCTACGGCGGCAAAACGCCCTGGGGCAACCTGCGCTGGTGGTGCGCGTTTCCACGGGCAGCATGGCTGTTTTACTGGTACAGCATGGCAGAGTGGTGGCGGGCGCATCGCGCCCGGTGGGGAGAACCAGGGAGTAAGGCGTGAGGAGACACCACCATGGGCAACATCTGGGTGCAGATTGCCGGCGCGGGCTGCGGCAAGACGGATTTTCTGGCACGCCAGGCCGCGCTGGCGGCGGCGCAATACGGCCATGACCGCGTCCTGGTCTGCTCGCTGACGCGCACGGGGGCACGGCAGGCGTCGCGGGACGTGGAGCTGCCACCCCAACAAATTTCGACGGTCCACAGTTTCGCCTCGCGGGCGCTGGGTTCGCCAACGGTCGCCGAGGGCAAGATTGAGAAATGGAACGAGGCGTACCCAGACTGGGCGCTCTCGGGGTACGGTCAGACAGACGAGGGGGCCTATGAGACGCGCGATGTGGAAACCGTTGGCGACTGGTGTAAGCAGGAAGCGGGGCGGCTGCGCACGCTGGAGGTCCCCCTGGACAGGTGGCCCGATCGCGTTGTCTTGTTCCACCAGGCCTGGGGCGATTGGAAATGGCAAAACGGCTATCTCGATTTCACCGATTTGATCGAGCAGGCGTACGCCAACTGCGACACCGCGCCGGGGGATCCCGCAGTGATCCTGGTCGATGAGGCCCAGGATACCGGGAAACTGGAAATGGAGCTACTCATGCACTGGGCGTCTCGTGCGGAGTTCCTCGGACTGGCGGGGGACGCGCAGCAATCCTTATTCCGATGGCGTGGCTCGGACCCGCTCCTGCTCCAGACGCTGCACGCCCAGCATGACCCGACGCGCAAGCCTCTGCCAGCGTCGTTTCGCCTCTCGCAGGCGGTCTACCACTGTGCCTACCAGTGGGCAGGGCGGTTAACCCGAACACAGCGCATCGCGTTTGCGCCGAGGGAAGTCCCTGGCAAGGTGGCGCATCCCGGATGGAGCTTTGCGCAGATGACACCGGGGCGGGTGGAGGCGCTCGTGGACCAGTACCAGTCAGACGACCTGCGCTATCCTGCGCTCATGTTCTTGTCGACGTGTGGGTATATGCTCGACCCTGTGGTGCGGAGCTTGCGCGAGGCGGGTATCCCGTTTTTTAATCCGTGGCGTCCAAACCACGGGAAGTGGAACCCCTTGCCGCAGCAACGCCGAAAGGGGCACACGCTGGTCGACCGGGTGCTGGCGTTTCTGCGCCCGTGCCCCGGTGTGTGGGGCGAACAGGCGCGGTTCTGGACGGTGGGCGACCTGCGCGCGTGGGTGGGGGCGCTGCCCCAGGCCGGTATTCTGACGCGTGGGGGCGTCACGGCGCTGGCGTCCCTCCCCGAGACGACCACCGATGAGGCGATTGCGCGCGCCCTCACACACTGGTTCGTCCCTGAGGTGGTGCCGTTTGTCGTGCCCGAGCCGCAGCTTGCCTGGTATCTGGACCACGCCAAAGCGTCCGACACGTTCCGCACGTATGTGACAGCCGTGTGTCGTGCGCATGGGGCGCAAATATTGCGCCAGCGACCCCGCGTCGTCGTCGGGACCTGTCACAGTCTCAAAGGGAGTGAAGCGACCCACGTCGTGCTGGCCCCTGACGTGTCCCCAGAGGCGGCACTGGCCTGTCGGCGGGACGAGGACGCGCGCGAGGAGCTGGTGCGGACATTCTATGTGGGCATGACGCGCGCACGCGACACCCTGGTGCTGTGTCGTCCGAGCGGACGCCAGGCGGTGGTGTGGGACGCAGCGTAGGGGAGGAGGACGTGTATGACGACTGAACGGTGGGCATTGGGGGTACGCTGGACATTGGCGGTGTTGCTGTTGCTGTCTGTGAGTGGCGTTCTTGGCGCTGCGGTGGGTGTCGCGCTGGGTGTAGCTCGGTGTATGGACGTGGTGTCTCTTGGTGTGGCGGCAGTCGCGTTGGTCGTTACCAACGTACTTTGGGCCCGGTTGGTGGTGTTTTTGCTTGGTCGTAGTGGGGGCTGCGATGCCGAATGAAGTTTGCTACACGTCACCGGTATTCACGGGACGCAAACGGCAGGTGCTGCGACTGTGTGCAGAGGGATACACGGCGCGGGAGATTGGCCAGGCGCTGCACCTGTCACCCAAAACGGTCGCAGTCTATGAGGGGCAACTGCGCCGGATGCTGGGCCTGGCCAATCGGTGCCAGCTGCTTGTCTACGCGGTCCATTGGCATTTCTGCGAGCGGACTATAGCGGAATACACGCGACACGAAAAAAGGAATCAGTCATGATTTTTATACACTTTGGCAACCCGGATGGTGATGAGCCCATTCGTCTCTTGTACGATACCGTTATCGGTATTTTGCCCGTACTGCTCAGCACGCGTGATGTCTCGGGCCACCTCATCTACATCAACGGCTCGCAGCTCCTGCTCACCAATGGCGACACACGCCGCGTCTCCGATGCGCCCGAGCGCGTTGAAACCCTCGTGCTGGCGGCCTATGACACGGAAGAGGCGGAGATGGACGTCGTACGCGAGGACCTTCGACGCCGGATAGCTGGCTGGGAGGAGCCTGCATGAGACAGTTGTTGGCTTATCACAATGATCCGGCAATTAAAGCGCTGTACCTCGCCCGTGTCCGCGCCCATCGCGCCGCCGACCAGATCGTGCATGGGTACTACTGGGAACACGGGAAGGGGTGCGCCGTGGGCTGCACGCTGCACGGCAACAATCATGCTGCGTATGAGGAGGAGTTGGGCATTCCCCAGGTGCTCGCGCACCTGGAAGATGGGATCTTTGAGAGTCTCAAGGCGCCCTATGATGTCATGTGGCCCGAGCAGTTTTTGGACGCCATCCCGGTCGGGGCGGACCTCAGTCTGGTGTGGCCGCAATTCGCCGTTTCGCTGCTCGAAGATCGTGCCTACGGTGTGCTGCACGATGTCCAAGAGGCGAGGTTTGTTACACACAGGACAGCAATAGAAGAAGTCCTACACTATTATAAAGCATGGGTAGACATGGGCACAAAGCCCGATGACTTTGATGCTGTTGATGTCACTTATGCTGCGTATGGTGCTGTCGTTGATGCTCCTGCTCATGCTGCCGCTGCTGTTGCTCATGCTGCCGCTATTGCGGCCTCTGATGTCCCTGATCTTGTTGCTGCGCATGCTGCTGGTAATCTTGCTCATGCGCATGTTGTTGCTGTGTATGCTCTGCATGGTGCGCATGCGGCTGAGGCCGCCGCTCGTGCTGCGCACGCTGTGGCTGTTCATGCCTCTAATGCCATGCGTGTGGCTGAAGCTGCAGATCATGCTGCCCATGGTGTTGCTGCGCATGCCGCTGATCCTGCGCATGTTGTTGCGGCGCATCAACAGCATGGTGCCCGTTCTCCTGCTGCTGCGCGTTATGCGGTTGCGCTTGCTGCGTACTCTGCCGCCTCTGAGTCGAAAATCCAGGAGGTGCGCCGCTGGCAAGCGCAGACGCTCCTGCACCTGTTGCGCGATGCGCCAGTGGTCGCCGCACACGAACTATGCGCGGAGGACGAACTATGACACGGCTCGATGCACTGCTGGCGGTCGCAGCGGGCGGCGAGGTGCCCTTGCCGCTCCCCGAGGTGGCATCTGTGCCAGTCGCGGGGGAAGGTCCCCTGGACGCTGCCCTTGCCGCCGTGGGGGAGTCCCTGGGTGTGGAGGAAGTGGGTCAGCGCCGACCCTTTGTGGGCCGGTCTGGGCAAAAACTCCGCCAGCATGCACGGCTGGCAGGCGTGAATCTTGCGCGCGCGCGGATTGACAATGTCTATCCCTATTACCCCGACGGGGGCTCCATCACGAACGTCGCAGAAGCGGATCTTCTGCGTTGGCAAGAGGACTGCCGGCGGCGCCTTCGAGATCTGCCTGGACTGCGGCTTATTGTCGCGTGCGGCAATCTTGCGCTCGCGACGTTCACAGGACTGCGTGACATTACCAGGAGACGGGGTTCTGTCTATACGTGGGAGGGGAAAAAAGTCCTCGCCATGATCCACCCGGCCATGGTCCTGCGCAGGCCGGAGTACGAGAAGCATTGCCGTCTGGACTGGGAACGGGCCAGGGTGTTGCTCACACCGCACGACACCCACGGGTGGTACTGCGGGTGTGCGACGCGGCGCGAGCGCCGCCATCTGACACCGGCGACCTGTGACAGTGATACTCTCCGTAATATAATAGAAAGGTATATAGAAAGATCGCAGAATCCCCAGGAAATTGTGGCGATTGATCTCGAAACGCCCAGGGTACAGGGGGAGCGCCGCGTGGTGTGTATCAGCTTTGCGTTCTCCCCCGAGGAGAGTCTGGTGGTGCCGTGGGGGGATGCGCTGTGGCAGTGGTACATCGTGCAGCTCTGCAACACACCGTGCATCAAAACAGGACACAATATTGTGTCGTTCGACCGCTGGTGGTTGCAACGTGCAGGGGTGGAACTGCGTGGGGAGATCCGCGACACGCTTGCGCTGCATCATTGTCTCGATCCAGCTTCGGCGCATAGCCTGGAATTTTGCGTGTCGCGCTACCTCTGGGAGCCGTGGTACAAGGACGAGAATAAGGGCCACGACTTCAGGGTCATCCAGGAGGACATGGGGGGGTACTATTCGTACTGTGGGCTCGATGCGTGTTGTGCACGGGAGCTGTACGATCTCTTCTGGGCGCAGATCCAGGCGCGGCAGCTCGAAGCGTTTTACCGGCGGCATTATGGGGCACTCTTCGATCCGATCCTGGACCTCTCGACGCGGGGGGTGCGTGTCGACCACGCCGTGAGGCGGCAATTGCTGACCGAGTGGCTCACCGAAGCCCGTGGCGCGCGCGACCTCCTGGGGGCGTTGAATGGCAGCCCGATGTTCACGCTTGGCACGCAGCGCGACCAGCGCGTCCGTGGGGCCCTGGAACAGGGTACGCCCCTCGGCGACCTGCCCTATACTGCAGACGAGGTGCAGCGCTCGCTCACCACCATTGAGAAAAAAACGGTCTCCGGGGTGATGCTCAAAGACCTCCTGTACACCAGGCTTGGTCTCCCTGTGCAGCTCAAAAAGCGGAGCACAGGTGATGTGACCCCCACGTCGGACGCGGCGACCTTGCGGAAGCTCAAGGCGGACTATCCTGACGACACAACCGTGCAAGCCGTGGTGGACGCAGCGTTGACCCATAACACCGCGCAGAAGCTCGCGTCGTTTTGCTACGACACGCATTTTGATGACGATGGGCGCTTCCGCTTCACGCTCAAAGTGAACACCGAGGCGGCACGGTTGGCGAGCAGCGCTGCCCCCAATGGACGCGGGCAAAACTCCCAGAACGCGCCGCGCGACAAGCGCTACCGCGCGATCTTCCTCCCCGAAGTGGGCGAGGTCCTGCTCACGTGCGACCTCTCCCAGGTGGAAAGTCGCATCTGCTTTGTCCGCACGGGCGATCCCGAACTCATCAGGCTCGCACGCCTGCGTTCAAGTCAGTTCGATCAACACATTTTTGTGGCGTCCTTCGTGTTTCACAAATCGACAGAGGACGTGACGCCGGACGAGCGCCCCGTGGGCAAATTCACCAGTCACGCCGCCCAACGGGACATGCAGGCGGCGACCATGGTCGAGACGCTGCTGAAGACGGGCATTCAGCGTACCGAAGCACAGTGCCAGACGTACCTCGAGGCCTACCACGACGCGTTTCCAGGGGTGCGTGTGTGGCAGGCGGCCATGCGCAAGGAGCTACGCGCGCATAGGCGACTGGTCAATCGGTGGGGGCGGGTGTGGGACGTGCGCTACGAGGAGATGAATGCCGAGTTGGGCAGACGAGGCTGCTCCTGGATGCTCCAATCTGAGGACGCCGATTTGATGAATCAATGCGGCTTCATCCCGCTGTGGCACTGGTTGCGCTTCACGTGTAGAACGTCAACGATTCTGCTCCACGAACACGACGAGCTGGTATGTTCGTGTCCTGTAGACGAGGTCTACGATGTTGCCCATTTTATGCGCGATCACCTGGAGGTGCCCTTGCTGTACGACGGAGTCGAGTTACGGGTGCCCGTTGAGTTTGGTATGGGCGCGAATTATGGAGAGCAGACGAAGTGGAAGGAGTTACCGAGTCGGGACGTGCTGGAAGGGACGGCCCAATCGTTGCTCGAAAGGAAGTGACGGAGTATGCGACACCCATCATGGAAGGTCACAAAACGCCCGTGCATCTACTGTCAGCAGCCCGTTGGCGTGGAGCATGCACCAGGGTGCGTCTGTCGGAGGCGCACCGTGGTGGTGGAGGTGCGCCTGCAGCTCGTACGCGTGGTCCCAGAAGACTGGGACAGTGCGAGGGTGGAGTCGCATATGAACGACTCCTCGTGGTGCGCCGACAATATCTTTATGGATATCAGGGCAAACGCTGGAAAGGATCACTGCCTCTGTAATGTGTTTACGGGTGCCTATGTGCGGGAGGCGACAGCGGACGATGAAGAGGCCAGGGGCGTCTCTGTGGCTCGCATGGCAGGAGAGGAGGACGTACCATGAACGAGTTCCCACCGCAGTTTGGACTCCCCCCCATGGAGCCGACACAGGGGGCGCAGGTCGTCATTACGTTTGTGCCGATAGGAGGGGATGAGGGGACTTTGACGGTACAGTTCCAGCCCGTCGATCTGGGCTGGGTGCGCACGACGCAGCTCTGTTTAAAGGCGTTGGAGGTTGCGGTGCAAAAGGCCCTTGCGGAGGTGGAAGCGACCGCGCGACCGCCACGCATTATGCTCGCAGACCGTCTGCCAAGGAATTAAGCGAGGAGGGTACGATGACGCTGCGCATTCAGAATAAAGCAGGACAGGTGGTGTGGACGGGCGAGGGGGTGAACCTGCGGGGGGCGGACCTGCGAGAAGTGGACTTGCGGGAAGCGATCCTGTGGGGGGTGGACCTGACGCGGGCACGCCTGGCGGGCGCGGACCTGACGGGCGCGGACCTGAAGTGGACACGCCTGAGGTGGGCGGACCTGACCGACGCGAACCTCACAGACGCGAACCTCACAGACGCGGACCTGACCGGGGCGCATCTGGAGGGGGCGAAGCTGACGGGGCACCACCTCCTGTGTGCCCAGCTCTGTATTGTCTCCGAGGGTGCGCTGGTGGGCTGGAAAAAGTGCCGGGATGGCGTGGTGGTGAAGCTGCGCATCCCGGAGGATGCGCCCCGCAGTAATGCGGCTGGGCGCAAGTGCCGGGCGGCCTGGGTGGAGGTGCTCGAGGTGTTCGGCGCAGACGTGGGAGTGTCGCGGTTCGACGACCAGACCGTGTACCGTGTAGGCGAGGTGGTGCGGGCGGATCACTGGGAGGCGGACCGCTGGATCGAGTGCGGCGGCGGTATTCACTTTTTCTTGACGCGGGAGGAGGCAGACGCGCAGAAGGTGTGAGGCGACGATGACCCTGACCACGACTACGACCCTGACAACGACAGCGCCTTCGACTTCGACTACGGCGCCGTGTTCGGGCTTGCATTCTTTGTGCGAGACTGCTATAGTGTAGTTGCCTCGTGGTGAAGCAGGCGGCTACTTCATTGTCAGAAGAGATGCCGCATGTGACCGTTCCCGAGGCACTTTTTTTGTCTGCGGGGGGACGCGATGAAGATCAATACCAAAGCGCTGGATTATCGGACAGACACACGCGTGCAGCTCGCGGGAGGGTACGGCGTGCACGCGGCGAAACAAGATCCCCTGGCACAGTTGCGGCGCCTCGTGCTCGCCAACTTGCTGTGGGAAGACGTCGCCTATACGAAAGGCTCACGCTTAGCCAAAAGTGTGGCAACCCTGGTCCCCCAGGTCGCGCCGGCGCAGGTCGCTGCCCTGGCCGTGGACGTGCGCACGCAGCAAAAACTGCGCCACATGCCGCTCTTGCTGGCACGCGAGATGGCACGGCACGCGTCCCATCGGCATGCGGTGGGGGCCCTCCTGCCGCAGATCATCCGGCGGGCTGACGAGTTGACCGAATTTGTGGCGATGTACTGGAAAGAGGGGAAGCAACCCCTGGCCAAACAGGTCAAAGTGGGCCTGGCAGCGGCGCTGGCGCGCTTCAATGCGTATGAGCTGGCCAAATACAACCGAGATACCACCGTCAAACTGCGGGATGTGCTGTTCCTGACGCACGCAAAGCCGACGCCAGAACGCGAAGATCTGTATCGCCACCTGGCGTCCAATACGTTGCCCGTGCCTGATACCTGGGAAGTGGCCCTGTCACGGGGGGCCGACAAAAAAGCGACGTGGGAGCGCCTGCTCACCGAGCAGAAGCTTGGTGGACTGGCGCTCTTGCGCAACCTGCGGAACATGGAAGCTGCAGGCGTGACGTCCACTGTGATCGCTGCGGCGCTGGCGCGTCTTGAGACGGGTCGCCTCTTACCGCTCAATTACCTCGCTGCGGCGCTCGCGGTGCCACGTTGGCAGGGGGAAATCGAGGAGGTCATGCTGCGGTCGCTGGCGCACCTCCCCACGCTGGCAGGCTATACGGTGTTGATTGTCGATGTGTCAGGATCGATGCACACACTCCTGAGTTCAAAAAGTGATTTTTCGCGCCTTGATGCAGCTTGTGCGTTGGCCATGCTTGCCCGTGAGTGTTGCGAGCGCATCACCATGTATGCGACAGCGGGGAATGATGGCACACGGATACACGCCACCGCGCTGGTGCGTCCCCATCGCGGTTTTGCCCTCCGCGAGGTGATTGGGCATACTGTGGATAGACTGGGGCGTGGTGGGATCTTTACGCGGCAATGCCTGGAGTATATCGCGACGCAGGAACGGGAACAGCCGACACGGATCGTGGTCGTGACTGATAGTCAGGACTGCGATGTGCCTATGAATGGCCTCCCGCGCCCGTTCGGGGAACGCAACTATATTCTTGACGTGTCGGCCCAGGAGCACGGCATGAACTACGATGGGGTATGGACGGCGGAAATCAGCGGGTGGAGTGAGCAGTTTCTGCGTTTTATTGTGGCGGTCGAGGCACCGACGACTACGGTGACGACCTCGGCTACGACGGCGACTTTGACGTCGACGACGGTCCCGTGTTCTCCCCAGTAGCCGTCTCAGCCCGCAGTTCGGACCGCGCCAGGTGACCCCGACGACGACATCGACCTCGTCTACGACAACGACGACGACATCGACTTCGACTACGGTCTTGCGTTCTCGCCGCTTGCGGTCTCAAACAGCAGTCCGGACCGCGCCAGGATGTTGCTGACCGTCGTACCCACCCGTGCCTTGCTTCCTGATCGCATGGCCTCTCTGAGCTGGGCCGCCGTCGTGGGGTTCATGTAGACTTCCTGGAGCCCGGCGACCTGGCGCAAGTGGCGACCGGCGCGCAGGAGTTCTATCGTGCCGCCCGCCGCGATGCCAGCGTGGTAGTTGTAGCCCAGCGCCATGCTGGCCGCAATGGCGACGCCCGTGGGTCCACTATGGCTAAAGATATTGAAGCCGCTCAAATCACGGCTCCGGAGCAGTGCGTCAGCACGAGCTAAACCGGCCTGGACGCCCTGGATATTCTCGAGGTAGTGTGGGTAGTACGTCTGCAAAAAGGGCTTCTGGTTGTCGATAAAGGTGACCAGTTGCCCTGGCGTCACGGGCGTCGTGCGGTCGATGCCGAGAAAGGTGCGCATCTTGGCGGCGAGCAGTGCACGCCGCGCCGTTGCATCGGTGCCCGCAAGCTGGAACCACCTGGCGTAGGCGCGGTTCTGGGCTTCCAGCGGCTTCGCTTCAATCTCAGCGACGATGTCCGACGCACGGGAGCCGAGCACCTGCAGCGACGCGGTGTCATCGAGCACCTCCTTCGCCGCACCCACCCCCCCAAACTTGGCTTTGAACTCCGCAACAGCCGTAGCCTCGAACGCTTGCGCCTCCTTTTCGGCTTCACGCGCGACTCGCACCCGTTCGGTGTGCACGTCGCGGATGTCCTTTGCCTGGCGCTCAGCCTGGCGCTTGTCGAGCGCTGCCTGCCTCGCTTCGGCACCCCGCTGCCGTGCAGCCCGTGTCTGTTCGTCCTGGGTCAGGCGTCGTGCGGCCTCGGTCTGCTCGCCGATGTCCCGTCGCTCCTGGAGCCGCTCCTCCCCAGCCTGGCGCCGTTCGCCCTGGACATGGGCACGCGCCTCCGCGAGGGCTGCACCGCCTTCCGCAGTCACCTCCTCACGCGCCTTCTGGAGCTGTCTGAGGTAGTCTTGCTCATCGGCCAGGAGCTGATGCCCGCTGGCTTCGACCTCCCGAATGGCTTCGGTGCGGTCGCGGTGGGTGCGGAAGATTTTTGTCAGTTCCGGACTGGCTTTAATCTGGGTGTCATACGTCTTGAGCCACTTTTCCGCCGCAGCGACATCGTAGCTGCCCGAGCCCATGACGGCGTCGTAAAACTTGGCTTTGGCGATGCGCGTGACCCCGTCGATGGCGTTCTGGGCTTCGTGAGCAGCGGCGTAGTCGTTGCGCATGAGCGCTGCCCGGTGCGCAACCCTGGCGTCGTCCATGAACGTCACAAAGGTGCGCAGATTGGCCTCGGTTGTCGCCGAGGAGGTGGCCACGCCGGGGCCGGGGGCAAACAGCATGTGGCCAATTTCGACAGGGCTTTTCATGGGGTCGCCGGTCACCGGGTTGACTTTCAGGATGGCTTCACCGGGGCCACTGTAAAAGGGACGCACTTGCCGTCTATACTCCCCATTGACCAGGGCGAGACGCTCCATGGCATCGGGAAATTTTTCGCTGACAGCGTCCTTAAACTCGTTCACGATGCCAAGGGTGTATTTGAGGATGCCAGCGCGGGCACTGCCCTGGGGTGTGTGGCGGATCTGGTCGAGGACCATCGAACCAATATCGTGGATACCTTCGAGATCCACGACGCCCTCGCCCCCCCGACCTTTGGGGTTTTTCGCCACCATGTCACGGATATTGGCGAAGATGGGATCTGGCACATAGGATTCGCGTGCCTGGCCAATCAACTTGTTCTCGAACTCGTGCAAACTATCGACAAGCGCGTTCCCATCCCCGGTCACCTTGTAGGTGTCGTAGAGGTCTTTGTAGGCGCCTTTGAAGTACGTCTTGAAGCGCTGATAGGCCCCTTCGGTGTACACGGCGGCAGCACTGCCACCACCGCGAATCATGCCACGTCCGGCCTCACTGGCTTTCCGGCCCGCCTCGGCCATGGCCGGGGCTGCCCGTTTCGCACTGGCCTCGGCCCAGGCCAGCGCGGTGTCGTTGTCTTTGGCAATCTGCGCTGAGACCGTCTCGAGCTCCTGCTGTTGCGCTCGAAGCTGCTCGCCCAACTGCGTGTTGCGCGTGCGCGCCTCGGTCATGGCAAGACGCTGGGTGTCCTCCGCAGCGTGCACGGTGGCACGGTAGGTGTCTTCGGCCTGGTAGCGTGCCTGCCGGGCCGCATCGGCGGTGTCCCGTGTAGCCGTGCGCGCGGCGTCCTGGGCCGCGTGGAGATCCATTTCGGCGCGCACAATCTGCTGGGTGTGTTGGTCCTGCGCGCCGCGCAGATCGAGGACGTTTTGCGCCGTGGCGGCGCGCTGCTCGGCCTGGGCCGTTTCCCGCTCTGCCGTACGCGCTGCCGTGGCGAGGCGCGCCGCCTCGACAGGCTGTTTGGCGGTGGTCACGATGTCTTCGAGCGCCCGCGTCTGGACGGCCTCCACGGCGGCCCCCCCCCCCGTGCGCTGTTCGACCAGCGTCGGTCCCCCGAAGGCTTCTTGGATCTTCTGGGTCATCCCGGCGATGTGGGTCCGCAGGGAGAGCTTGTCTTTGAGGGTGGTGAAGGCGCGCACGACGGTGTCTTTGGAGAGACCGCTGCCAAAGACCAGGTTGGCGCCAACCTGGACCCACGGGTTGGCGCCCATGGCCCCTGCCGCCTGGCTCGCCACATCACCTTTGAGGGCCGCTTTCACCGCGAAGAGCACCTGCTCGGTGAGCGGCACGCCTTCCTGCAGCAAAGGGGCGACTTTCGCCAGCACCGTGGCACCTGCGCCAGCGCCTACAGCAACCTCCATAGCGTGTTCGAGCAGGGCGTGCTCTGGCCTGGTCGGTGGCGCAAACGCGCTGCCACCCGTCACGAGGCTTTCGAGCGGATGCGTGAAGGGGCGAGATTGGACGAACTGCCCGGCGCGGGTGAAGGGGTTCTCCTGACCCGGTCCCAGCACACCAAGTGCTTCTGGAAGCATGCCGGGCACTTCTATCGCGGCGCCGACGGCCCGTGGGAGGAGTCCAAGGAGGCTGTCTACGCCCTGTATGGCGCCCTTGCCGGCGGCGATGAAGGCTTCGCCCGTGTCCTGGACCAGCTCCCCGGCGCGCTGGCGCATGGGTGTCTCCCCCAGACCCACCCACGGGGTGGCCCGGGGTGGTTCCGGTGTCGTTGGCGTCGGCGTCGGCGGTGTCGATGGCGCTGTCGTCGGTGGTGTCGCGGATGTAGCCGAGGTTGGCGGTGTCGCGGATGGAGCCGAGGTTGGCGGTGTCGTTGTCGTCGGCGATGTCGCAGGCGTTGTCGGCGTGAGGCCAAACAGTTTTTTGAGGTAGGCGTCCTGCACGGGCTTGGGGGTACTGCGCCAGCCTGGATCTTTCTTGCCAAGTTCCGAGAGTTTATCGAGGCGCTTGTGTACGGGCCACGTGGGAAACTCGGGATCATCAATGAGATCGAACACGGTCTCGGACACGAATTTTGTGGGCGCCTGGGCGGTGGCGGTCTCAGCCATGGGAGCCTTTCATTGCACGATGAGGCGGCGCAGGGTAGCCTGCAGGACGCAGGTACCGTCGGCGTCGAGGACGCGCGCGAGCGTAACTTCCACCGGGATACACCTCCCATCCTTGCAACACAGCGTGATTCCAGGAACGGTATGTGTCCATGCAAACTCTGTCCGTGTCGGGCACACCTCGAGACTCGGAATACCCCGCGTGTACACGTCCCAGATGGGGGGCGGCATGAGGGTGTGCTTGAGCGTCGACCCTCTCACTTCGTCCCCCGTCCATCCGAACAGCGCCGTTGCCTGCGCGTCCCAGGCGCGAATGGTCAACGTTGCGTCCACCGTCACGTGGGCTGCAGTCGTGGGCGTGACGGGTGTCAGCGGTGCCGCATAGAGGCGCTTGAGGTGTACCAGCCAGTACAGCATACAGAGACTGACGCCCATGGGCAAGAGCACACCGAGCGGTGAGATCGGCAGGGGCAGATCGTACACACGCCGCAGCACCATGAGCCCGGTTGCCAGGAGCATGGCGACCCAGGCGCGACGCCAGCGCACCCACGGATAGTGCCAGCGGAGCATGTGGACGATCCCAGCAAGCACGGCGAGCTGCAAGCCCAGACTGACCACGTTGAGACTGAAGGGCAGCACGACGGGTTAGCCTCCACGTGGTGAGGGAGGACGGGGATGCTCAAGCCGCAGGATGGTGTCGTCCACGGCCCAGGCCACGAGGACGGCCACTGCCACCGCCCCCATTTGCTCGTCGGTCTGCATCGCAGGGTTGTGCAGGTACGCCTCATCCAGCCAACGCCGCAGCGTGCGGGCGTCGGTGAGCGTCAGGGTGCCCCCCCGGTGCTTCTCTAGCAGTGCGTCCATCTCGGTGTGCGTGGGACGCCTGAGCCGGGCTGAGAGGTGTTGGCGGATGAGATCAACCAGGGGCTCCATGCGAGTCTCCAAAATGGTGAGACGGTTGGCGAGGGCATCATAGCGCACATCAAGCGCGTCCAGTCGTGTGTTCAGCGCTGCAGCGCTGCGCGCCTGCGCTTCGTGCGCGCCCACGGCAAAGGTGCGGAGCAGCGCGACCAGGGAAATAAGCCCGGTACACGTGCTAACAACGAGTGCCCAGTTGGGGTTCATGGCGTTGCCGCGCGTTCGGCGCGTTGACGACGGTTCAGCTCAATGGCCTGGTTCGCGGCGTCCTCGGGTGTCTGGGGCGTGGGGCTCGTCGTAGGCGCCGTGACACCGAGCGTATCAGCGGTAATGCGATGGATCAAACGCTCCACAGCACCCACCTGCGCCAGAATCGTCTCTTTGGTGTCCGGGAGTCGCGTCGTGAAGAAGCCGCTGTCACCCAGGGAGGGTCGCGCCGACAGGGCGTCTTTCAGCAGGGGGTAGGCAGGCCGTGACCCGAGCCCTTCAACCACTTTGGTCGCCTGCACGCCGTATTCGCGGAGGCGTTCATCGAGGATGCGCACTTTGGGGTCGTTCTGCTTGGCGTCCAGGACACGCTTCTGTGCCGCACCGGCCAGCCTGCCCATAAAGCCCTGCTCCTGGGTCAGCGCCTCCAGCGACCCACCTGGCCCAAACACGTCGTGGACCAGCTCGGTAATTTCTTCGATGAGTGCGCGAGTCGGGATGTACTTCTCGAGTTCCTTGCGCTGCGCAATGGTGACAGGAATGGGGTTCGCTTTGTCCAGTTCGCCCCAGGTGACCGTGTGGGTGAACGGTCGAAGGGTGGTGCGGTCGAAGTAGTATTGCAGCTTTTCAGGGGGCACGGTGGTGTCGGCACGTTCCTGCTTTTTCATCGCAGCCTGCAACTCTTTGTGCTGCTCAAACTCGTTAAGCTTCTCCCTTTTCTTGTCTTCGTCTACCATCTTCTGGATGACGTCGGCCTGCGCTGGTGATGCCGAGGCGCTGTTGGGGAGGCCAATGCGCCGTGCGGCCAGTTCGACAGGACTGGTGAGCGCCGCAGGCGTGGCGAGGCGCCGCGCTTGTTCGGCTCTCGTCTGGATATCCGCTTCCGCCTGGCGTTCTGTGAGCCTCCCAGGCGCTTCCAGCGCCTGACGCCGCAGGGCCTCGTCGGTCTGGATGGCGGCTTCGGCCTTGCGTTCTTTGAGCCTCCCAGGCGCGAGCTGCTTCTGCTCGCGCATCTTCTCTTCGGCCGCTTCGGTCGGATAGCTGTCGGGTGGTTCCGGCGTGACCTTTTTGAGGGCACGGTAATAGCGAAACTGGTCTTCCGTTTCCACCTGGTCGAGCATATCGCGCAGTCGAGGGTCCCGTTCGGTCGTGCGGGCAGAGTCCACTTCGGCTTTGACGGCGGCGCGTTCGGCGCGGAACTCGGTGGCCGCCTTCGTGCGGGCCTCATCGATGGCCGTGCTGGCGGCTCTCCGGTTGGCCTCGGTGTCATAGAGACGCGCAAAGCGCCGCTTCTCCTGGGCGACACGTGCGTCTTGCACCTCGCGGAGCGATGGGGCCTGCGGGAAGTCCTCGGGAATAGTGGAGGTCGCCGCAGCGCCGCGTGTCGCGGTGGGAGACGTTGCGCCCGGCCCGGCAAACAGGCCACGAAACTGGTTGGCGGCCTGTTCGACGCTTTGCACGTAGGCGGGGGTGTTCCCCACCTTTTGATCGCGTGGGACTTGATTCCCGGCAGCGGCGACCGCCTGGGGTCCAGCGTTGTAGGCCGCACGGGCCAGGGTGCGGTTCCCCCCGAACTGGTCGAGGTGTTGGCGATAATAGCGCAGTCCACCCTCGATGTTCTGTTCGAGGTTCGTGGGATCGACACCGAGCGTCTGGGCCGTGTCCGGCGTGAGCTGCATGAGGCCTACCTCGCCGGCTTTGCCCGTGGCGCGCTGGTTGAACGCGCTTTCGTGCGCGACGATGGCGTAGGCGTCTTCCAGAGGGATGTTGTATTTCGCAGCGTAGGTCTGGATCAGGCGGTCGTACTGGGCACGGTCCCCTGGCTGCAGCGTCCGGTAGGCGCGCACGCCAGGATGAACCGTTGACGTTGACGTTGGCGCGGTCGGGGTCGAGGGCGTTGTCGTAGCCGGTGACGTCGGGTCTGCCTCACTGGTGGGCGGCAAGGGTGCGAGGGGTTTGGGCTGTGGTGGTGGGGCGGGCGCAGGGATCGTCGCGGGTGTTCCCTCGTCACTACCCATGAGCCCGCGTTTACGGATGGCAAAGTGCAGTCCACCGACGTTGAGGGCCTGTTCGCCCCGCGTCGTTCGCAGCGCGCCGCGTCCGTACAGGCGGTCGAGGAAACTCACCTCTCCCTGGCGTACGACGTCCTGCGGGTCGACCAGGGCAACCTTGTTCTCGTCATCGGACGCCAGGAGCTTGAGCAATTGCAGTTGCTCGCGCTCATGGGACTCGCGCTCCTGGGTGATGGAGTGCGCAAAGCCCCCTGCCAGGCCCGTGCCAAACTGAATAGCCGCCATGAGATCATGAAACGCGGGCACGCGGGTGCTCCTAGCCCGAGCCGAAAACTCCGGCGCTGTTCAACCCACCGGCGATTTTTCCCAGATTGCTGGCCAGGGCGAAGCCCGTCTCCACCGCCGACGGGCCAGCCTGCGTCGTGGTCGATTGACTCGTGCGTGCGGGTTGTAGGAACGGCAAAAAGCCCGGCGACACGACCCCACGGGTCTGGGCGCCGCGCTGCATGACCAGCGTGCGGAGCGATTCGAGAAACTCCGGTTGCAACCCGAAGACGTTCTCAAAGATAGGGCCGAGATCGGAGATCCCGGCCGTCTCGGCGCCTTTCGTGGCCGCGCTCTGCACGGCCTGCATCGGCCCCTCGGTCCGACGTCCAAGGATACCGGTCGTATCCAGGGCGCCGGGGGCAAACGCCAACCCCAGGTTGGTCTGCTCCTGGATGCCACTGCGCAACAGCGGAAACTCGACGTCGCCAATGATGCGCCGCGTCACTTCGGGAAACTCCGGTTGCGACTGCGACGTGGTCTGGCTCGTCGGGTCGCCCGCCGTCGCGGCGCTTACCACGGTCCCGATCACCGTGACTGCTGCAGCGGCTACTGCTCCCCAGGTCATAGTGCCCCCTGGGGCATCAGACCCCAACGTGCGCGGCGAAAGGCGTCGTCGGAGATGGTGGAGGATGGTGGGGGTTGCTGCTGCAGCGCCTCCTCCGCAACGATGTCCCACATGGCGCGGACTGCGGTGGGCAGGTGGTCCCACGTTGGCCAAGCGCGGACTGCGGTGGGCGGCTGGTCCCCCGTTGGCCAGCCGCCCATGGCAAAGCCCAACTGGTCCCGCGCAGATGCAGAGGCATGGATGGTATAAGCACGTTGCCCGAGTGTCATGGTCGTGCTCCCTGTGGCGCCGGGAGGGTGGCGCGGTAGGCGGTGTACGCGTCGTAGGTTGGTGCAATGACGTGCGCTTCGAGTTCCACCCGGTCCTGCGTCTCGGTGGGATTGGTGTGGACGGTGATCCACACGGTGTCGGTGAGCGCGAGCACGGCGCGCTTGGTACCGGGCGGGGAGATTATTGACAGCGGCGCCACGAGGTGCTCCCACCCTCCCGCTTCCGTGACGACGATGACCGCACCCTGCAGGAGAAAATTGGGGTGGGCGTGTTTGTGAATCTTGCCAATGATGACGACCCCCGCCGGGATGAACATTTCGCGGACATAGATGCCGTCTGCAAAGCTGTGCCGCAGGGGACACAGGGGGGAATCCCCGAAGAAGACGCCCGGCACGGTGGCCAGCGCCGCCTCGCAGCGCTGAATGGCCTCCCGAAACGGTGTGGACAGCCCCCACGCCGCTGTCGGAGTCGGAGTCGGAGTCGAAGACGACGGCGCTGTCGTGGCCGCAGTCGGTGTCGCTGTCGCTGTCGCAGTCATAGCGTGTCCTTTCACGTATTGAACAGGTCGCCCTGCAGGTCGGCGCTGCTGCCACTGCCCCCGGTCGTGGTGGTGCGTCGTGTCAGGTCCTGCACCAACTGGGCAATCGCGCTGGCACTTTGCCCGAATATAGCGCCACTCCGCAACTGCTGGTTCCCGCCGAACCGTTCCTCCGTGGACACACTCGGAGGCGCGGCGGCACCAGACAGGAGGGGTTGGAAGCCGCCCAGCAGATTTTCCTGCCCTGCCAGGGCCGATTGTTGCTGCCCCGCGAGCAAATTGGCATATTGCCGGGACGCCGTGCCCAGAAGCCGCCCCCGTTCCCGCTCGACCTGCCCACCCCCCGAAAAGCCGAGTCGCCGGGACACGGCGCGCGACGACTCGGCGTACTGGCCGCGCAAGTCGGACAGCTGTCCAATAATATCAGGCATAAGCTCGGCTGTCGAGCCCTGTGCCCGCGCCCTGAGCGTGTTGAGGGCATTGAGGAACCCCGCCACGTTAAACGGAATGGTGCTCTGGGCAATGTCCCCACCTTGCTTGAGGATGTCCGCAGTGGCGAGCGGCGCGTTGCCACCCCCTCCCCCTCCCCCTGCGTCACCTCCCGGGGCACCGCCGCTCGGCGTGGACGAGGGACCACCGCTCTCACTGCCGACGTCGCTCCCAGGATCGGCGCTTCCCGTCGAGACGCTTGTCGGTCCCGTATCGGGGGCGACACTCCCAGTATCTGGACTGTTGTCGTCGCCGTTACTCACGGATGTTCCCCAAGAATGCTGACACGTCGATACTCTTCATCGACGCCGAGACGTTTAAAAAAGCCAAGCACATCATAGCACAAAAACGGCTGGCCTGTCGTCGTCAGCGTGACGCGAAAGGTGCTCCCCCGCAGCCCGGCAGGGAGCGCAAAGGGGCGCGTCTGCCGGCCCACGGTGGGAATGAGCGGAAAGCTCCTTGGGGGTGCCGTGTCGATGTACAGCGCCAGGGTCACCGTGGAGGGTGCGGTGATGTCGATCTGAAAGCGCTTGAGCTGGTGCACAAAGGGGAAGGTGACCGTACTGGAGTCCAGAAAGGTCAGGAGTTCCGGTTGATCTTCGTAGAACAACCCCATGCGCGTGATGGCCACACGCGCGTTTGACAACCCAAAAAAGCCGATGGCCGCGTCGTGCACGAGGGCCTGGGGGTTGGCGGTGGGGAGCTGGCCCACGTCGACGTCGGCTTGCGTGCTGAACGTGCCCGGTCGTTCGATCTGCGCGTTGCGGTTGTACCGCACGATGGCGGTGAGTTGTTGGCCCGAGGTGCTGCCTTCAAATTGGGTATGGGCAATGAAATCCAGATTCTTGGGCGTGCCAAAATCGGTCGACTTCGTGAGCGCATTGACGTAAAAACCCGTGCCCGCGTCGCTGTCCGTGGTGGGGTCCTCGATGCGGTACACGTGACCGTCATAGCCACCCGCGAGGAGTTGTCCCGCGGTGGGGTCCAGGTAGAGCGATTGCAGCGGCGTTTGCACGCTCGCGTCAAAAAAGGCTTCGGTCAGTTTGCCTGTCTGGAGGTTGGGTTTGAGCGTCAGCGATTTCGCGAGGTCCGCGTATCCCGCTTCCACGTAGAGCATAACCAGCGTGTGTCCGGTGGGCTCGTGGAGGTACTGGAGTTGCGTTTTGGCCATCATCGCGGGATCGGTGTTCCATCCCAATTGCCCATCGACGGTGCGGCCTTCAAAAAAGGGGTCGATGGCACCGGTCAGTTTGGTCTGGACGCCGTTAATATCGTCCCAGATCCCATCCTGGGACACAAAAAAGAACACCCCCGCCCCGGTGCACAGGGCTTTGGAGCCGACGATGCCGTGCGACCCGTCTTGCGGGACGGGGAGGATCGTGTCGATGCCTACGCCGACGACGTTGAAGGTGCGGGCGCCCGTCCAGACTTTCACCTGGGTCCCCGTCGCGGCCCCCGCCAGCGCCCTCGCGGTGCCATCCCCTACGATCACGTAGCCATTTTTGGGCCAGTTATCCGCGCGGTTTTCGAGCGTTTCGTAGGCTTTGGACATGTAGAGCAGCGTCCCATCCACGATCAGGTACAGATGCCCCGCGCCATCGGGGCCAAACATGACGCGGGACTTCCCCACACCGGGGGGGGTGTCGTTATCCGTTTCGAGAAACTTATTGGTGAGCACCAGGGTTTGATCGCTCGTCACATCCGTGTAGAACCCGGAACCGGGCATGGCGATGGACGCGACCAGCGCCGGGGTCGTGAAGACACCGCCCAGGCGCCACAGCATCAGGGTGGTGATCTGCGGGTCACCCCCGGTGACGTTTTGCACGTTGCCAATGGTGAGCAGCACCTGTTGGCGATCCACAAAGAGGGGCGCGGTGAACTGCACGACGCCCTGGCTATCCGTGGGGGGGTTCCCTCGGCCCATGGTGAGGCTACTGCGATAACACACCGTGTACTGAATCGTCCCTTCGAGCCCGATGCCCCCGCGCAGTTTCAGGTCATCAATCCACACGTTGACGGCACCAAAGCTGTTGGTCTGGACGAGCAGCCGGACCGCCCGGACGGTGGACCAGCCCCGGGTCGCGTCGGCACCGATGCGGGCAAACGCCGACTTGCGCACTTGCACTTTGGTCCACTGAAACGCGCCCTGGTTGAGCGTCGTGAGGGCTGGCAGTTGCACGGTAAATTGTTGACGCACGAAGGCATTACTCACCGCCGTGGTGTTGACATCAATGTCGAAATCCAGTTGGATGAAGGTGACATTCGCCGGGTTGTCGACGCGTAGCCAGAAAAACAGGTAATCATCGTTTTTGACCGTCGCGTCGCCCCCAGCCAGCGTGTCGAGATTGAGCGCAATGGCTTGCGCGATAATCCCAACGGTCGAGGCGTTGACGCTAAACGTGACACTCCCCGGTGGCGTCACAAAGATGGTGCCATCGTCGCTCGGGCCGGTCGCCAGATTGCCCCCTGTCCAGTTCGCGGCGGTGTCCATGGCGTCAATCTGGGTAAACAGGTCTGGCGCCAGTTGGGCGGAGAGTGGGGGCGTTGGGGCCTGCCCAATCCCCACATTGTAGGCCACGGTGCCATTATCCTTGACGACCGAGGCGTCATTGGCAAAGTACTTCCACAGCGCGCCATTGCCATCGGGGGACGAGGCATCACTCACAAGCGTTGTGCCAAGCTGCACGACTGCCCCGAGGTTGACAAAGGTCGCACCGAGCCGCAACAACGCCCCATTGACCTGCACATACGTATAGGTCGCCGCCTTGAGAAAGAGCTTGCTCAGATACACGATAGGCCCCGCGAAGGGGCCACCAGGGGTGACGCGTGTCCAGCCTGGCCGGTTGGTAATCGCCCCCAGGACGCGGTCGAGGCGGACATTCTGGGCAATGCGCAAGGCGTCTTCGGGAATGGCGTCGGGTTCGGCCACCAGGGTCGAGCCGCGCGTCCAGCGCAGGAACTGGTGATGGGAGAAGGCCATGGCTAGAGCTTCATGATAAAGGGCAAGCCGCCATAATCCGCCACCACAGGCGTCCCCACGGTGCCGTCACAGCGATGCCAGCCAGCGGGGATCGCGGTGGTGAGATGCCACAGCACAATGGACCCTGCGGGGAGCCGCGCCGCGACGGCGAGGTTCACGGTCTGCGCGGTTTCGTTGGTGAGGGTTTTGTGGAGCGCGGCCAGGGCCACCTGGAGCCCCGACTGGGTAATATCCTGCGACTGCGTGAGCGTCTGCACGTGGGAGTCCAACTGGGACTTGGTAATGACATCGCCGGGGTGCGTCGCCTGCGCCGCATTCGTCAGGCGGTTCCCGCCCAGGTTGACATCGGCATGGAATGTGGGCGTGCCGCGCAAGCCTTTAAGCGCGTCGATTTCGTTGACGAGGCGCTGGATCCAGAACTGCGCGCTGGCCAGGTCCGTAATCTGCGGATTGCCGATGCTCTTACTGGCGGGCATGGGTGATCACCTTCATGAGGAGTCCCAGCCACAGCTGGGAGAGTTGCGCACACAGGGTGGCAACGGGGAGATTCTGCACCGCTGTTTCTTTGATCGCTTCGAGCCTGGCCGTTTCAAACACCAGGTAATCGTCGTAGTCGAGAAGCGTCGGCAGCGTCTGATCGCCCCGTGTGACCTGGCCTGAGGGGTCCTCGAAGGTCAAGACCAGGAGATTATCCGTGAGGGGCTGAAACGCCGGGGACGGAATCACGGCTGTGAGGGGGCCCGTGCGCGTCGGTGCCGGCACGATGCGCAGCGTCGTCGGGGCCTGGTTGTCGATCAGCCAGTAGCGCGGGTCGTCCAGGCCACGCCCCGTTTCCCACCCCGCTGCGAGCCGGTCGAGTGTGTGCTCCGTCGCCGGGCGCAAGGTGCGCTGGTTGTACAGGACGTGCCCCACGCTGACGGTCGAGGCTGGCAGGGCGTACGTGGCCTGCGCCGTCACGCCCTGGCGCCAGAGCATGGTGGGAAAGAACGAGAGATGCGCCAGGTTCGCGAGGGCTTCGGCGTGGTTTTCGAGGAGCCCACTCAGGTTCTCCGGGCTCGTGTCCAGATCCTGCAGCACCCACTGGGCGCGTTCGAGTTGTTGCGACAGGAGTGTCATGCAACCCCCTGCGGGTGTGTGGGGGGGGTGTGCGTCGTCACCAGCCCAAGCGCCGCCTGGAGCCGCGCAAAGCCCCGCGCCCCATGAGGTTCGCCTTCCTTGATGAGCGTCAGGCCCACAGCGATATCGCTGACGAGCGCGTGATAGGTCGCGGCGATATCGGGAAGCTGCGTGGGGGTTTCTTCGGTGAGCAGGCGCGGAGCGGTCCGCGCAATGATGGTAATGGTCGTCGCCGCGATGGGGCGCTTGTAGAGCCCGAGCCAGTAAGGGCCCCACTGCCAGTAGTAGCGCACCTCACCCTGGTGCGCCATCCAGTCGATGCGCGTCGCCGCGAGTCTGGTGAGCGACACCGGACGCAAAAAGCCCACTTCGCCCGTCGCCGGGGTGGTCTGGGGCGTATCGGCGGTGACGTCGCCCAGCACGACGCGACGGACATGCCGCAGGCGATTACCGATGACGGCACCGCTGGGATCGGTGAGGGTTCGTAGATCGAGAAAGGGCTGATCGGGACTCACGGTCACCGTCACGCGGGTGGTAAGGAACTCAGGGTGGGCCAGCGTGAGCAGGCGCTGCGCCGGGTTCAAGCCACCACGAATGACCTCAGCGCGCGTGTAAAACACCCCCTGTTGATCGAGCTTTTCGATCACAAGTTGGGTCAGTTGCTCGGTATCCATCAGTTGCCGCCCACGGCATAGGTGACGTTGGCCACCGTACCGCTATTATTTTTCAGGTAGACGCCGCTGGTGGCGCTGCCCTGACCGCCGAGATACCCTCCACCGACAAGCGCGGTCGCGACGCCCGCCATCACCAGCGGGGCAAACGCTGGCAGCGGGAGGGCGGGCGCCGACGAACCGCCGAGATAGACGGTCAAGGCCTGGTCTGAGAGCAGCATCAAAGCCATCACTGTGGTGAGCCCCGTCACAAGATTGACCTGCGTCGCCGTCGCAGGAATCTGGATGCTCTGCCGTCCACTCCACAGGGTCACCTGGGTCTGGTAGAGCACAGACCAGGGGCCTTCGCGGCCTTGCGGCCCGTCGACGGCGACGCTCGCAGTCAGGGTGATCACACCGGCCATCGCTTACGTCTCAGTGCCATGCTGGCGTGTCGTACCGTATACGCCGCGAATGTTGCTGTGAAAGTAGCGCCCTGCAGACGGAGCTGCAACCAGCTCATCATGCACGAGCTGTGGCACATCCTGGTACGTGTAGTGTCCGCCATCGTGAAAGCCCACCGTGAGGGTCTTGTCCTCGGCATTGTAATCGACATGGGCAATCATGCTCGACTTGAGCTGCGTCCGCGCGGTGAGGTGTTGCTGCGCCACGGGCTAGTTCCCTCCAATAAAATAGGTCAGGTTCGCGAGCAGACCTGACACGTTGCTGATATACACTGCCGTGATACTCGTATCACTGAAGCAATGGATGCCGCCTTTGTTCAGGAGCATGGCCGGCGCCGTCGGGATCTGGTACGCCACGGTGATATTCTGGTCAGCCGTCACGAGAAACGCCGTTGCCACGGTAATGCCTTGAATCCCAATAGCAATGATGGGTTGGAGCGTCGTGCCTGTGGCGATCTGCACGTTGTGCGGCCCGGCCCAGACGTTCACGGTCTGGGCATGATCGGGCCTGAGCGTGTTGACGAAGCCCAAAAAGGGTCCAACAATGTCCATACGAGCAACGACGCGCGCGACACCCGGCATTACGTTGGTAACCCCCCAATCCCCAAGAGGACGTTGGCCACCGTCGTGGCCGTGTTGTAGAGCGACAGTTGCGTCATCGAGCCTACGCCAAACTGCAAGGGCTGATTGGGATTCAGCGTAAAGCCCGCCGACTGCGCATTGACCCCGTGCAACCCGACCTGGACCACCTGGTCAGGCACAACCAGGAGAAACTGGATCGTTTTGATCGCGGCAATCGAGGGGGTCGTGCCACCAATAATCTGCGCAAAGGTCAGGGCGGGAAGCTGAATCAGGGCCCCGAAAAATTCCGCGAAGAGGCCGTTCAAGAAAAAATCCCAGGGGCCAAAGGGGAGCTGGCTCTTCTTCGCGACGATATGCAGTTGGCCCTGCACGTTGGTTGGCACGTCTCGCTCCTACCTCCCTGTGTCTTGCACCCAGCCAATGACCACGACGCGCACGGCCTGGTTGACCGTGCTGGGCGGCACGACCCCAAAGGTCATCGGGAAGACTTCCACCTGCCGTCGTTGACTCTGTGCGAGGAGGAAGGACCACCCATACGATTGTACGCCATAGGTGAGGGTCGCGACAACCCCGCGCTGCGCGTCAGCGTTGGAAATGTAGGTCGTCCAGTCACGGCTGGGCGCACGGTCGCGCGGCATCTGCGGCTCCGGGGGCATCCAGAAGGCAAACGGGATGGCCTCAAAGCCCGAGAGGATGACCCGAGCGGTCTGGTCACGCTGGGGCGGTGGTGGCGCAGCGCCCTGCTCACGCGTGTACGGCAACCAGCGGTCGGGCGTCGTCGCCTCAAAGCCACTCAGGATCACGCGCGCGGTCATGTCCCGTGGCGGTGGAGGAAGCACGTGGCCCTGCTCATGGGTATAAGGCAGCCAGCGATCAGGCGTCACGGCTTCAAACCCGGA
>JACXTT010002589.1_pt1 | contig 28527 bp, 28 predicted proteins | sample 9270951 | NCBI WGS metagenome assembly JACXTT01 (sample SAMN15532306, study PRJNA645909) | rock metagenome | isolation source: weathered quartz diorite | place: Puerto Rico | collected 2017-06-21 | reverse complement strand
CTCACCCCTCCTCCCCTCTGAGCTCGCCGATCGAACACTCTGAAGAGGAGATGAGCGAACTCTTGGGTGGCCGGATATTCTTATATCGCGTACACGCAGGCTCGACTTTAGCGGTGGTGGGGGACCGGGAAGCTGGTCGTTTCCTGTTACCCGAAATCGACCTTTGCGGGGGTCCGCTAACAGTCGGGAGCGGTATTTCCGACCATGTGGAAGACCCAGCCTTCAACTGTGACATCCTGCCCCACCGGGCCGGCGGCGGGGGAGCGTCCTCTGAAGGGAGGGCTGTTACTCTCTAATGGTCGAAACCGGCGAGGCCCGGAAGGGAGCGGTCGTAAGGCTGACGTCCGACGCTGGTGGGATCACAGAGTGGAGGAGAGGGTTGGGACACCCAGCATGGAAGGGCTGCCCATTTCGATTGGACGCCACCACCGCCTCCTTGTCATAAGGCCGCCGTTTTTTGGGCGACCGAATGATGTACTGGTCCTAGCTGGGTCCTAGATGCTTTTGGAAGAACTCAGTGATGCGATTGTAGCAGACGACCCGGTTCTTGAACCTGAGAACGTCGTGTCCCTCGTCCTCGAAAACAAGATAGTCAACTTCCAAGCCTCTTTTCCGAAGGTCCTCAACGACTTGGCGAGACTCCGGTTCCGGAACTCTGGGGTCATGGCGCCCCTGTATGATCATGAGCGGAGCCTTGAGGTGGTCGAAGTACGTCTTCGGCGACCTTTCTAGGAGGAAACCCCTCTCTGTCTCGGGGTCTCCTATTGCGAGTTTGATGTATGGCATCCATGATGGTGGGACGCGCGAGGCCCACGTGGGCAGATCGTAAGGCCCGAACATGTCCACCGCTGCTTTCCAGAGTTCCGGATGACGCGATGCCAGTGTTAGCGTCATGTAGCCGCCGTAGGACCGTCCGACAACTGCGCGACGGGATGAGTCGATCCTCGGGTCTGACTCTAGCTTTCGGAGTCCTGCGACGTGGTCTTTCACATCGTCGCCTCCCCAATCACGGTCTACCATTTTCGTGTACTTTAGTCCGTAGCCTGTACTGCCCCGAACGTTGGGGACGAATACGGCAAACCCGTTCAGAGTTAGATTCTGGATCAGGGGCATAGAGAACCAGGTGAAATCTGGGCGTTCCTGGCCTTGGGGGCCACCGTGAACGTACTCGACCAATGGTCTAGGACCAGCATAGCCGAGTTCCTTGGAAGGAAGATACAATCTCGCAGATATTCTGAGTCCATCGAAAGAAGTGTAGCTTGCATCCTCTCCTCCCGACAGATACCGCTCGGGAATTCCCAACACTTTCTCGCTTGACAGTCTGATCGGATTCGTGTCGCCGTATCCGTACCGGTACAACTGCGATGGAACGTTCGCAGTGGCAAAACCGAGGACGTACTCTACTTCAGGGGCAGGGATGAGTCTGGTCTGCCAGTTGATTCCGAGGACTACTCCCTCGGATAGTGGAGATTGCCCAACGAGCACTCTTGTGACTTCAAGCCAAGGATCGGGCGATTCGTGATACTTGGTCTCGTACACCCAAGAAGCGCCGTCAATGTTGTAATCCAACAGGTAGAGGTCCCATTTTACTCGCCTCATGTCGCCTAGTTCTCCAGCTCCAGGGTGAGCAAGCCCTTTCACAGGCAGTTCGATCGGTGTTGAGGGATTATCCAATCTCAGAAGTGTCGGAGTTCCCATGTCCGCGAAGATGCTGGACCTGAAGAGAACGCTCTTTCCGTCAGGGCTAAAGTTGCAGGTTCCGATTCCCGATGGCGCAACTTCCCGTCCCTCGCGCTTTTCAATCGGGACTCCGTAGAGGAGGGTCCGTTCAGCCATCCCTTTCCGCCAGATGAACAGTACCGTGTCTCCAGCGGTATATCCGTCACCTAGGATGACTGTTGAATTGTCCTCGGAGACACCGAGGCAAAAGTTGCCGTAGAGGCTTTTTCCCAGAGATACTATTTCGCCCGTGTTGAGGTCGTGCCTTAGGCACTCCTTTTCGGGATTCTTCCTGTCGTCGCGATAGTAGTACGCGATGTTCTGCTCGTCGTCGCAATGAACGCAAGCTATCTGTTCATCTTTGAATCGATCGCCCAGGGCTGGCTCGGGGATTCCCCCTGACAATGGGACAAAACTGGGCTGATAATTCTCGTTGCCCAACTGGTCCATCATCACCAAGACCTTCCTGAGGCCCGGTAATACGACAAAGTTCTCGCCAGTCATCAAGTGAGGGTTCACAAGGGTCCGCCCCAAAGGTAGCAACGGGTCGGGAAAGGATCCCGACTTGTGAATTGAGTAAAGGCTGAGTGAACCGCTCAGGTCGCTGAGAAAGTAGATGCGATCGCCCGCGACCTTCGGCGCGAGCATCAAACGTGCTGAAAGGATAGACTCGATCGGGAACTTCTCAGGCTTGATATCTTGCTTAACGATGGTCTCAGTTACTGTCAATACGAGCTCTGAAACCTGCTGCTCTGGTTTGCCTATCAAGCTTTCGGGAAGCGGCTCAGTCTTCTCAAATGGTCGATGATGGAGAAGATACTCGGTCTGCGATTTTGCCCAGGCACGCCTTGAGTACGTTGTGGCAGCTCTTCAGCCAATCGAGAACCTCAACTTGTCCACTCTCGCTAAAGTCCTTGATCTCACCCCTTTCGCCTGCGAACCCCGTGACTGTCGCCACCTTTCCTTGAGCCCAGGGGAACTGACTGGCGATAGCCTCGCGGTGCCGCTCCTCCATCACAAGTATCAGGTCCGCTTGATTCACGATGTCAGTGTTTATGGGGCGAGATTGGAAGTCCTTCAGGCTCTTGTAAGCGTCACCGATGACGATGCTCAGACGACGGTCTGCTGTCGTCCATGGCAGCGCCTGTAACCCGCACGAGGAGATAGACAACCCGGCCAGTCCTTTTTGCGAGACAATCTCAGACATCAGCGCTTGAGCCATAGGGCTGCGGCATTTGTTCCCGTCGCATACAAAGAGAATATTTCTGACGGGGCCGCGGTCGAACTCCAAACCGTGATCTCCGCTGATCCAGCAGCGCCCTTTGGTTATTACTGTTCCTTTCAACTGTGACTCGACGGGCCGGTGACACTCGTTCCCTCTTCTTTCGCCGAACCTTTAAAGCGGTCCACTAGCTCGCAAACGCAAGGAACAGGACTCAAACGTGTTTCAAGCATGAGCACCGCAGCTTCCAAAGAGATGAGGAAACTTCCCGAGATCAGGGTGTTCAATGCATGGTCGACGTCGGGGATAGAGTCCCAAGACCCGGGCCTAAAACGATACGTTTCCGTTCGACCGTATCTCATACCCCATACCAATGGTCGACATGAGCATCAAAGGTTCCGCAAGTCTACGATCAACCTCGTCGAGCGGCTTATCGATGACATGATGCGTCCGGGGCGCCTAGGAGGGGACAAGGCTAAGGCGATAGGCATCGTCAAGAACGCGCTTTCTCTAGTGTCGATTAAGACGGGCAAGAACCCGCTTGAGATTATGGTCAAGGCCGTTGAGAACGCTGCTCCTTGCGAAGACGTGACGCGTATTGCGTACGGAGGAATTGTGTATCCGATCTCGGTCGATATAGCTCCACAGAGGAGAGTCGACATTTCACTGCGACACATCACTGAAGCGGCAAGAGCGGCGTCTCATAACAACCCCAGATCGGTAGACGAGTGCCTAGCGGATGAGCTCGTTTTGGCTGCTGCTAGAGACGCAAAGAGTGCTTCAGTAAGAAAACGCGACGAAATAGAAAGAGTAGCGCTAGCATCTCGATAGGCGTCGTACTGCTTAGACCAAGCGCTCCCAAGTTTTCTTCCAGTGGCCTATGCACTTTATAGCAGGAATCCTCGAAGGAGAAGTAGGATTGGCTTCCGTGGAGGAAACGGTCTCATCTCTCAGCTCTCAGATCCAGAGAGCGGGGACGCTGCTCCAGAAAGGAGCTGTGGACCAGATCGAAGGTTACCAGTCACGATTTCAAACGATTCAAGGTTTAGACGAGCGTCTTTTCAAGAGACTACTGGTTTCAGAGTTTGCGAGCAAGAGTGCGTTCGATACGGCCCGAAAATTCTTCGGCTCTACCCAGGTCAGTTTTGCCGCGGTCGATGGAACAGAATATGTACGGCCCCTCTTCGACCTAATCGTGTTCTTCGGTGGGGCATACGTTGCCCGAGGAACCATTAACTATCGAGAGACCGGCCCGCCAGTCATTGATTATGAGAACCACTTTCTGAAAGCAGGAAGGGCCCTCTCAAGCTGCGTACCCATTTTCGTCAACGAGGTCCCTGAAGTGGACCAAACATTCCTTCAGCCAGGAGGACCGAACGGGACTTCGACCGTCCGCCCCCTGACGGACGAGTCGATCGCGAACAATTCGACCATACCCGCATGGATCATGACGTTTTCAGAATTCTACCTGGCTTACCGCATCGCCCGCGAGAAAGATTATCCCCGAATCATCCTTCTCGACCGAAGCTTATCCTCAACCTTTCCCAATCTGATCTACGACTCATCGAGACAGAAAATGGGTATCACGAGTGGAGCGCTCCATGGATTGGATGTGGACGGAATTGCACTGGATGACAAGGACCTGGCATATGCGCGATACCACATCTACGATAATGCGCTCGGCCTCCCGCCTTCACGCGGAGACTACCTACGTTACCGGATACTTCTGGAGATCGAGCACAACGGCCCCATGACAAAAGAGGCGCTCTTCGAACGCCTCGAGACTAAAGTATTGGACAGACAAGGGCGAGTTGAGAAGTATCTACAAAGGTCCCTGAAAGACGGATATCTGGAGGAGAAGAACGGGGTCTACCTCCTAGCTGACCGCTATAGGTCAACATGGCCCAGAATCCGGTTGCTCGTTGAAATGATTGGGCGTAGAATGTTCGAGGATAAGCCCAAGGAAAACCCGATGAAAGTTATGAAAGACGGCGATTGGCACTGGCTAACGACCAAAGACATTGCCCTGCTTACGTTGTTCACGCTCAACCTTCTTGTGCAGGAGTGCCTAGAGAAGCGCATTCTTTTGCTTGGGTTGGCAAAAGACACTGCTGCCCGAGACCTGAAGAATCACGTGCTGCCCCTACTAATCGGAAACAAGGTGTGGAAGTCAGAGATAACACAGCAAGAACTCTCGCGGCTGCCCAACACTGACCGAATGTTGCTCCAGAGCCTCAGCATGCTCAACCATGACCAAATACCCGTCCCCTGGAGTCTTGTAGAATATGACGCGTCTTTCTTATCGATCGTTCCGGATTTCGAGCACCGATCCGGATACGTGAGCGGCGCGATCAGGAACAAAGTTACGCCAGAGGGATTGTTCATCAAATCATACGTACAGCTGTCCCAGGCGTTATACGACCCTCAGCTCAGGAGCAACGTCCTTCTCCTCGATCGTCTAGCGTACCCGGACTATGACAATCATTCCGGCTCTCGAATTGATTTCAAGCATACGTACGGCGGCGCCGATGAACCTGTCTCACCGATACTCTACCGGGACGCTGATACGAGGAACCCTGTTCAAGGGCTCGTGATGGTGACGCTCTCGGCAATGACAAGCAACAGTATCCCCGAACTCTTTGGGCACAATAAGCCTCTCTTCATCGCCGACAAGGTCGCAAAGTGGCATAATGAGGAGATGCGACGTGTCATAGATACTACTGGAAAATGGCTTATGAACAATCCAGGGCTGAGAAGATTCGTTTTCTATATGAGCACTTTCAGGGAGAGGAGGACTGAAATTGAAACAAATCGGCGAGACAGCCTCTAACAGATACTTCACCGACTTCGCAGGTCGCTTCCACGCTCGATTGGCTGCGCTCACGCCCGCCTACCTGCCAACCGCTCATGAGCTGACTGGCACATCCGCCCGGTATGAATGCCGAGTCAAAGTGGAATATCACAAGGATATCATGGGCATGATTGAGGAGGGCATGCTCCTCGCTGTCCGGAATTTCAAGTCAAACTCGGTTCATCAGAGATACTCGTTGATGGTAATTTCTCGAGTCTGGCCGGATCACTATGGGCTGAAAGGCTTGAACGACACGAGCTACTATCCGATGCAGTTCGAGATCATAGAGCAGTCAGTCAACGACTGGAACACCAGCGACAAGTCAACCATGATGGTTCAGATCAGCGCAGTCCCGATCAACTATGACCTGATCATAAGCGAAGACGGAGAGCCCAGGTACGAAAAAGGATTCACCTATCCAGTAATCGCTGAGGAAGCTCACATTCTAAACCGCGACATGATCAGCCACATGTACAACTCGCGGACCTTGGCAAAACTCGGGTTCAACGCGGTTGACAAGAGCAACGGCGACGCGAGGAAAGACCCGAGAGTCGGGACTATCCAGATGTTCGAATCGATGGAACCCAAGATTCCGATCTACGTGGACTTCGAATCAATGGTCAGATACCACTTCGGCATCTTCGCGTTTACGGGAGCTGGCAAATCGAACATGCTAGCCAACATTCTCCGACGATTGATAATCCACGACCCGGAGGTGAAGATAGTAATTTTCGACATAAGTAGCGAATATCCGTTTCTACTGATGGACCTGTTCAATGACCCGTCAATCGCTTCAAACATCATTCTTGAAAGCCCAGTGACGACTGCCGAGCAATTTTACGTCAGCGTTGTCAAGCCTCGGGACTATGAGGAGGACGAGAGAGTCCGCGAGGTCTTCACGTCGATTTTCGACCAGAAGAAGATCTCTTACTATCTGAAACCCGAGTCAAAAGTGCCAACTTATGGAGATGTTCTAGAAGAGCTTGCCGAGCTTCGAGGCGAGAGCATCGGGAAGCCACACTACATCAACGCGATCGACCGCATAAAACAGGTAGTCTTCGAGTACAAGCTTCAGCACAACAAGACTGACGCGCAACTGATCGACAGTACATTCGTTAACGAGCTTGACCGCGTCTCCTCCGAGGCCGTAGAACAGTTCAAGATCAGCGACCGTAGCGGATTGTACTCTTGGGCCACAACAAGGAGTAGTCTGGAAGAAAACATTCAGAGAGCTGAGAAAGAGAAGAAGGCTGCCGGGGGCCTCGACATTGAAGCTATACGCGACCTTATCGAGAAGCAGTCAAGGCTGACCTGCATATCAATCAGCGACCCCTACGTCATCAAAGAACTCGTCATCCACCTAGCCCGTGAGTTCCTGCAGAGACGCAAACGCTCTTTCAAGGTCAGACCCTACGTGCTATTCGTCTTCGACGAGGCGCAAGAGTTCGTCCCAGAACTCGGGGGCTCCGGGGGAATCGACAAGGACTGTTCCAAGGTCGTCGAGACATTGTTGCGGCAAGGACGAAAGTACGGGCTGGGAGGATGTCTAGCCACGCAAAGGATCGCCTATCTCAACACGAATGCGCTGCAACAGCTACACACATATTTCGTCGGGACACTCCCACGACCGTACGACCGAGGCCTAGTAAGCGAAACGTTTACGATCGACAAGCAAATACTGGAAAAGACCCTAGAGTTCGCGCCGGGTGAGTGGTTGCTTTCCAGTTTCATCGCTACGGGAATGGAGAACGTACCCATCTTCATACGCGCAGACAACGCGGAACGAGAAGTGGAGAAAACCCTCAACGCCAAGTCGTGACACGCTCAAACTACGCAAGGCAACTGCCCGCGACATTCCCCTAATCCTGTCTTTCATTCGAGAACTGGCGAAGTACGAACGCGAACCAAGTGCCGTACACGCCACGAAACAACACCTTCGCCGGTATGGGTTCGGCTCGAAACCGATTTTCAAAGCTGTCATAGCGGAACGGGGCAAATCACCCGTAGGAATGGCATTGTACTATTACTACTATTCAACTTGGGTCGGCCGCCCCGGCATCTTTCTCGAAGACCTCTTCGTCAGACCTGACTTCAGAAACAGGCGGATAGGAAAGTCGCTCATGATCTACCTTGCCAAGTCTGCAGTTAGGGAAGGTTGTTACGGGCTGCGGTGGGAAGTACTCAACTGGAACAAGAGGGCTGTGGGATTCTATGAGCATCTTGGCTCGGAATTTCGACAAGGTTGGAATGTCATGCAGGTAACGGAAGAGAATTTGAAAAGAATGGCAGCAAGAACCTCTGAAACCAGGTCTAATCGCTAGACTTCAAGTGATCTCTTAAGGTTTCCTTGAATGCGGAGAAAACGACGATCTTCTTTCTGAAGACAAGGACCTCTAGGCCGGCAAGAACGAGAAAAACTATTGAAATGATGAGTCTCGTTTCTACGAAAAGCATTGACACTGCCCAGAGGGTGAAAAGCGTCAATCCGGTCCTTAGGTCATATTCGAGGTCAAGGATGGAGGCGCCAGCATACAAAGACTGAGCCATAGTTAGTAGTATCTCCACACTATGTTCTGAAACATGAACCGTTCCAATGTTTCCAAGGCTAAGAGAGAAAACAACGGGAATGATTGCCACCAGAACCGTCAATTCGCTGACCGATGACGAGATGAGGTTCAGCAAGGCCATCGGCGCGAGAGTTATTCTTCTCGCCCAATTGAATGCGGTTACTTTCTCCGGGAATTCCGAGAGGAAAGGGGCGATCCATTGAAGGAAGAAGAAGACAGCTCCAGCTGAAGCGGCGCCGAAGATCGTCTCTACTAGGGCCCTGATCGATTCGACGAACGGGTCGGTAATGATGAGAAACACGATTCCGGAAAAAATGAAGAGGGCTCCGATTGCGAATGCCCTGTGCCGTGCCTTCTCAAGCTCTACGAGCGCGCGGGGGGAAGCCGCAAGTGCGTCCTTAGTCTCTTCTTTCTCTGAGGGTAGTTTTGACAGCAACCACATGTATAGCGCGAAAACAGTTCCCAGTACAATCGTGTCCAAGACCGTGAGTGTCCCCTTGACCAGTATGACAAGATACCAAAGGGATGAGCCCAGCAAGAAGACGACCTCAATACTCTGCTCTTTTCGGAGTTTCACAACCGTCGGGCCCTCTATGTGGGACCCCATCCTTCTTCGCCTCTGAATCGCAAGCGTGATCAGAATTAGAGGCCAACCCAATCCGGTTAGGAGTCTGTTGGCCCCTGTGAAGTTTGCAATTACGTTGCTCTCCCAGAAACCTGTTGAGTCGGCTCCCGCTTTCCAGGCGATCGTTCCCTCGACGAAAAACTCTGGTAAGGTTTGCACGATGGCCACAGAGGCTAGGGCTAAGCCCCTGCTAACTGAGAATTCGGATGCTTCTGCCGCCCATGAGATCAGGAAGGCAGTAGCGATTACAGCCGAGAAAGTGAAGAATGCCTTAGCTAGGACTGAACCACCCAATAGTACTGCAACTATGCCAAGTACGGCTATCACCGTTAGCGCGATGTACTGAGCAAGGACATTGAACCGCACTCCGCATCTTCTCGAAGTTTGGGACGCTGAACCATAAGGGCAGATATAAAGCGAGAATCAGTCTAGCTTTGGTGGACAGGGCGGGATTTGAACCCGCGGCCTTCCGGTCTTCCTAGGATAACCGCCCATGCGAACCGGACGTTCTTCAGCCAGAGTCTCAGTCGAAACCCTGCATACCAGGCTGAACTACCTGCCCAGGATCAACGTTCCTCTTGCGGACGTAACCATCCGGATTCGGGAAACGGAACGGCTTAAGCCTTTTTCGAAAAGCTCCCCCGGAAAGTCTTATTATAAGTTCAAAGCCCGCTCCGAAAACACTGAAGGGCCCGTAGCTCAGCACGGTCAGAGCACACGACTGATAATCGTGGGGTCGAGAAACGGTTCTCTCGAAAGAACCGTCCGATAGAGTTCAAATCTCTCCGGGCCCACCACAATCACGCTACATACTCGCACCCAGTTCCTCGAAGCCCGAGTCCAAGTCTTGTTTCAAACCGAAATCTACCTCCACGACTCTGCCTTTTCGAACAAGGTCTGGAATGGTATGGATGTTGAAGTCAGCCGGGTCCAGTCGCTTCTTCAAGGCCTCGGGCTTGATGGGGAAGGATGCAAGCGCGTTTGGAACCGGTCGGAGACTGTACGGAGCGGCCACCGTTCGGTACAGCCCGTTCTGGAAATAATCAACATACACTTTTCCCACGCGATCTTTCGCCCTTCGCGAAGTCGTTGCGGTCTTGGGGAAGAGTTGCTCCAATAAGAGTCCGAGAAGATAGGCGAACCTCCTCACAGTTTCGATCTCGTACTTCGGAGAAATTGGGACGAGAAGGTGAAGTCCAACATGCCCTGTTGTCTTGATCAAATGCTTGAGGCCCATGTGGTCTAGTGCGGAGTGAGCTGCCAGTCCGAGTTCAACTGCTTCGGCAAACCCCGCCGGCTCGTGCGGGTCAAGGTCAACCAGCAATAGGTCGTGCTGGATATAGTCGGGACCGACAGTTGAGAAGAACTGGTTGATCTCTATCGACGCCATTTCGGCTAACCAAACAAGAGTCGCGTGGTCGTTACAAATGGCATACCTTACAGATCTCTTCACCTCCCCGTGAGATTCGACGGTCGCAATTTTCACCCAATCCGGGTGATGTGGCCAGTCTTTCTGAACGAACGACTTACTAGCGTCCACGCCATTCGGAAATCTTCTCAACATTAGGGGACGATTGCGAGTCGACTTCACCATTAGGTGAGCAACCGCGGAATAGTATTCGATCAAGTCTCCCTTCGTCACATCGGGCCACATGTGCTTAGCCAGGTTGGAAAGCGCGATTTGCTTACCTTCGATTTCAACGGTTCCACCCGGCTGCTTCTTCACCAATCTTCGCCCATCATCGCCTTACTTTCACTCCACCCGGTCACTCTGTTACACAAATGCCTACCTTCGAATCACAATCCTATTATCGTAGATTGCCGGTCCGCTAGCTCCTCCACAATTCGGAGTTGAAAACCTCTCATTGCCAGCTAGAGCGATTTGGAAAGGCGCGATAAGCTTTGGACTAGTCAGCATACCGGTCAAGACGTACGGAGCGATATCGGAACATAAGACAGGGATGAGAATGATGTGCCCTACCTGCAACAGCCCACTCCAATACAAGCGAATGTGCCCCAAGTGTTTGAAAGAGGTCCCTTGGGACACGATACTCAAAGGATACGAGGCTCAGAAGGGCAAGTACGTTACACTGACACAAAAAGAATTGGAAGCACTGGAGATGAAGAACGGAAGGCTGATCGAGATCTTCCAGTTCGTCGACATGGACAAACTCGATCCGATCTACTTCGACAGTAGCTACTTTCTCGTCCCGGACGAGCATGGCGAGAAGCCCTACTTCCTTCTTCGACAGGCACTCGAGGAGTATGACAAGATAGCGCTTGGACGCGTCGTCATGCACGAGAAGGAACATCTGGTCGCCCTGCGTCCGTACGAGGGAGCAGTTCTGATGGAAACGCTCCACTATGCGGACGAGATCCGGACACCTCGAGATTTTGCCGAGCTGAAAGCGCCCGTGGACGTAGACAAGGAAGAGCTTGAACTGGCTGGCCAGCTCATTCGGATTCTCAAGAAACCCTTCGCCTACAAGGAGTACAAGGACCGGTACCAGGAGTCTCTACAGAAGCTGATAGAGGCAAAGATGAAGGGCGAAGAGGGAGTGATTGAGATGCGCGTCCCTGAGATAAGGCCAACCAAGAACTTGATGGAAACTCTGAAGGCGAGCATTCGCGCACACGATAAACGATGACGCTGTTCGACCAGCGCCCCGTTCGCCCAATGCTTTCCACGCCCGGTGAGGCATTTGATTCGGACGAATACCTCTTCGAGCCAAAGTGGGATGGGTTGCGCGCGCTCCTATTCAAACGAAATGGACTTGTTGAGCTTCAGAATAGGAACCTACGAATCGTATCGTCCTCCTATCCGGAACTTCAAGCGCTAAAAATGAGCATCGAGGCTCAGTCCGCAATAGTCGACGGCGAGGTTGTAGTTCTGAATAGGCGGGGGCTCCCGTCGTTCCAAATGCTACAGCCGCGATTTGGTCTGGAGAACCAGCTTGAAGCAAACAGTCTATCGAAGACGAGGCCCGTCACATTCGTCGCATTCGATCTGCTACATCTTAACGGAAAAGATCTGCTGGATCACCATCTCGAGGAACGAAAAGACCAATTAAGAAGGATCGTCCGAGAAGGGCCCTTCCTTCTCTTCAGCGACCATGTTCGGACGCACGGGATCACATTCTTCAAACTGGCCACCAAAAAAGGCTTGGAGGGCATCGTTGGAAAGAAGTTAGACTCCAAGTATGTTCCTGGTACACGTTCTAGCTTTTGGGTCAAGGTTAAGAGCGTTCACACAATCGATTGCATAATCGTCGGATACACCACTGGAGAAGGCGCTAGGTCTACAACCTTCGGCTCCCTCGTATTGGCAGTCCATGATGAAAACGGAGAGTTCAAACACATTGGCAATGTCGGAGGAGGATTCAACGCCCAAACTTTGGTAGCTCTGAGAACAGAGCTTGCCGCAATTGAGAAGAATGATCCGTTAATCAAGGGTAAGGTCGAATCCAACACACCTGTCACTTGGGTCAAACCAACTCTAGTCTGCGAAGTCGAATATGGAAGCATGACAGATGACAAGAAGCTAAGATTTCCAAGATTCAAACGCCTCAGAACGGACCTTGACCCATCAAAGATCACACTCTAATTCTTAATCCCCTTCAGCGAAGACATATAATGCACAGAACCTATCCTCTTCATGCCAATTGGTCAAAGAGATATGACAACTGAGACGCAAGTACTTCGAATGCCCAGTTGCAACTGGTGCGGCCGCATAATCCTTCCGAAAGAAGGTGCGGTCAAGTTCCCGTGCCCTTCATGCGGCGCCGTGACGATCTGGCGTTGCGAAAAGTGCAGAGCATTTGGCCGTTCTTACAAGTGCCCCAAGTGCGGGTTCACCGGTCCTTAGAACAAAGAAAGCTGATTCTCATGGCAAAAGTAATGGTGTCGGTCAAGCTCTTTCCTTCCGAGCCAAATACCAATATGATCGAACTCAAAGACCAGGTGACGAAGTCGCTCGAAGGGCGAGCTTCAGTTTACAAGTTCGAGGAGGAACCGATTGCCTTCGGCCTCGTGGCTCTGATTGCCCATGTTCTTCTTCCGGAAGACGCCGGTGGGCAAATGGAGGATCTCGAGGAACGTTTGAAGAGTGTGTCGGGTATAAACGAGGTTCAGGTACTCGTCTCCAGGCGAGTTTGACTCGTCAGGTGTAATACTTACCGGAAAGTAATTACCGTTACAGGAAGTTTAAGTAGGGGCTGGCGGTCAACGATTGGTCGTCGAAGTGCGTTTATGGGTCTAACGCTAAGCCTCGCCAACGGTCGGAAACTACTCTGGAGCATACCTCTCCAGATGGAGGAGTGGCAGGACAGTCAGAAAGAAGCTCTAAGGCTCGAAATAGAGAGTTTGAACGAAGATATCGACCGTCTTTGCAATATCTGTGACTTCTACTCGAACAAGAAGAGGTTGCAAATGGTCGGTCACATAGTCGGCGAGGGCGGAGACCAAGTCAGCTTTACCGATCTTTTGCATGTCGCTGTCAATCCTAAGTACATCAGCGACCTCGTCAACAAGTCCTCAAGAACCGGACTAGTACTCAAGGATAGCCGTGGATACCGAGTGTCCGAAGCAGGTTTAGGGAGTTTCCTACTCGTATCTCTGGCGACGAGGAGGTTGTTGCATGATTTGGATTCATTTCGCAATTACAATAAGTCTTTTGAGGAGCCTCAAATCTCAGAAAAACAACAGGAGCAGCCTACGGAACCAGGCACGTCCCGTACTCTTCTCCCGAGCAGCAAGATCTCCCCCAAGGAATAGTGAGTAGAAAGTGGTTGCAAAAGAAGTACAAGCCCGCGTTGCAGACGCGAAGCAACGGGACGTGGGTCACGGGAAGGTCCGGATCGATAATGAGACGATGCAGAAGCTCAACATAACCGCAGGCGACTTTATCGAGATACATGGAAAGAGGACGACCGTAGCGATTGCCTGGCCGGCCTACGCCGAAGACCAGGGCCAAGAAATCGTCCGAATGGACGGACTTCTCCGAAGGAACGCCGGTGTAGCGCTGAACGAGTACGTCACCATCAAGAAGGCTGAGGTCAAGGATGCTCAAACGATCGTGTTCGCACCAACGGACGTCCGTTTGAGCGTGGACGAGGAATTTGTGGGATTTGTGAAACGACGATTCATGGACATGCCCTTTGTCGAAGGCGACATGACGCTTCTGAGCATTTTCGGAAGCGCCGTCCCTCTAATTGCGACTAGAACTAGGCCTCACGGGCCGGTCAAGATTGTCGAGCCCTCCGTTGTTCAGGTGATGAGTGAGCCAACTCCCGAGAAGAAGGGAATTCCCATTGTCACCTACGAGGACATTGGAGGATTGCACACGGAGATTCAACGGATCCGCGAAATGGTCGAGTTGCCGTTGCGGCATCCGGAGCTTTTCCAGAGGCTTGGAATCGAGCCACCGAAGGGAGTCTTCCTTTATGGACCTCCGGGCTGCGGAAAGACGCTTTTGGCCAAGGCGGTCGCAAATGAATCGGACGCGAACTTCTACGTCATCAGCGGGCCGGAAATAATGAGCAAGTTCTACGGCGAGTCAGAGGCACGCCTGCGGGAGATCTTCCAGAAGGCCCAGGAGACAGCTCCCAGCATCATATTCATCGATGAAATGGACGCCATCGCACCCAAACGAGAAGAAGTCACTGGCGAAGTTGAACGAAGAGTTGTCGCCCAACTGCTAAGCCTGATGGATGGAATGGGTTCCCGTGGGAACATCATCGTGATCGGCGCGACGAACAGACCCAACGCCATCGACCCCGCATTGCGTAGGCCGGGAAGGTTCGACCGCGAGATCGAAATTGGAGTACCAGATAAGGCAGGACGACATGAAGTTCTCCAGATCCACACACGGACAATGCCTTTGGCTTCAGATGTGGATCTTCATCGGCTCTCGGACATTTGTCACGGTTACACTGGGGCAGACATCTCTGCACTCTGCCGGGAGGCCGCGATGAAAGCTCTGAGACGCTACCTTCCCGAGATCAACCTCGAAGAAGAGCGGATTCCGAGTCATATTCTCGAAAAGATGGATGTGCGTGTCGACGATTTCACGGCAGCTTATCGAGAAGTCACGCCCACTGCGATGAGAGAGGTTTACGTTGAAGTCCCATCTGTCAGGTGGACCGATGTCGGTGGACTAAACGAGGTCAAGCAGGACCTTCAAGAGGCTGTCGAATGGCCACTGAAGAAGCCTGAAGTTTTCAAGCAAGTGGGAGTACAGCCGCCCAAAGGAATCCTGCTCTTCGGACCGCCCGGCTGCGGAAAAACCATGCTTGCCCGTGCAGTGGCAACAGAAAGCGAAGCCAACTTCATCTCGATCAAAGGACCCGAGCTATTCAGCAAGTGGGTGGGAGAATCAGAGAAGGCGATCCGCGAAGTATTCAGAAAGGGACGAACCGCCGCTCCGTCAATCATATTCTTCGACGAACTTGACTCCGTGGTCCCACGAAGAGGAATGGGCTACGGCGACAGTGGAGTCTCCGAACGAGTCATCAGCCAACTTCTGACAGAGATGGACGGAATAGAATCACTTGAGAACGTCGTTATAATCGGCGCTACAAATCGGCCCGACATCATCGACCCTGCAATTCTCCGACCCGGACGATTTGACAGGCTAATCTACGTGCCCCCGCCTGACCATGCTACCCGCACTCAAATATTCAAGATACACACGCAGGGAATGCCGCTCGCACACGACGTCAATATGGACCAGTTGCTAGGCCAGACACAGGGCTACTCCGGTGCGGACTTGGAGGCCGTTTGCCGCGAGGCAGGTTTGGTTTCTTTGAGAAAGAACATTGAGGCAAAGGAAGTAACTCATGCAGACTTTAGAGACGCCCTCGAACGCGTCAAGCCAACAGTGACACCGGACATGGAGAACTGGTACCAAAGTTTCCTCAAGAGATTCAAGAAAGAACGGACTCCGATACCCATAACTTGAGACAAACACACACTATCCCTTATTCATCTAACGCAGTGGAAACGGTTACTTGAGCAAAGTGTGGAGTCCAAGACCATTAGCACTGGCAATAGTGGAGACCTTGGAACACAAGGGAGCAATGACTGATGTAGAACTTCAGAAAGAACTCAAATCCGATTTCGGCGAAGTGAGCTTCAGAGAACTCAATAGAGATCTATTGAAACTAGAAGTCCAAGGTGTCCTGAGGGTATCCCGTCTGATGAAAGGAAAGAGACAGGTGGAACTCGCAGGCTTCTACAAGGCTTGAAGAAAAAAAAGGATTATTAGACAAGCGGAGACTAGTTTGAAGCAATGTCGCAACAACTCGACCATCCAATAACGATCACAGATTCCGACTTCGATACTTTCGTTTCGAGTCACTCAGTTGTTCTTGTTGACTGCTGGGCTCCTTGGTGTGGACCTTGCCGGATGGTCTCACCAATTGTAGACACCCTAGCAAAGGAGTACACTGGTCGTGTCACCTTCGGAAAACTCAACACAGATGAGAACCCTGTTACCGTAACAAAATTCGGAATAATGGCCATCCCGACGCTACTTGTCCTAAAGAATGGAAAGCACGTCGATTCGATAGTTGGCGCCGTTCCCAAAGCCCGGATAGAAGCAGTTCTCGGCAAGCACCTCTAGTAGACTCAGCGAGCACCTCGTTTCTTCGACACGTGCGGCCAAATGGCTCATTTATTATCCAGACCAGACAACGTTCGACCGAGCCCGCCCGTGAAGAATGGGGAACGTGAACTCATCGCGGTACTAGATGGCGCTGAATCAGGAGTCTCGGGGGACAAGTATCTGGGAGCCCTGCTCGGGCTTGGCGCAAGCCTGGCCACCATCAAGAAAGTGGCGAAGACCGTCGAGAGAACCCTTCCGAACACAAAGAGGATAGAAGTTTCTGTTTTGGAAGAGGAGCGGGGCGAGATCGGTGCAAAGCTCGCCAAGATAGAGACCAAAGAGACCGTCGACCATCGAAACGGAAAAATTGTCAGAAACGCTATTCAGGAGGCTTCGGTCAAGCTCGAGCTGTCGAATTGGGCAAGAGCATTTGCCATCCGAACAATGGACACCCTATTGCAGGCTGAGTCTCAAGTCCACGGACACAAGCCGGAGGAAACAACACTTCACGAGCTAGGGTCAGCCGATACTCAGGTCGATATTCTTGGAACCGCAGCGATGGCAGACGAACTGAAGCTTAACGAAGCTAGGTGGGTTTCGACACCCCTGGCAGTGGGAAGCGGGGTCGCAAAATTCTCCGGGTGCGCATATCCCAACCCGGCCCCAGCCGTGCTTGAGATACTTAGAACGCACAGTTTTCCCATAAGAGGAGGAAGCTCGGAGCAGACCGAACTGACGACTCCGACCGGCGCTGCAATTACGGTTAACCTAGCCAAGTACACTACGGAATCCTACCCAAGCATGATTCCCTTGCTCGTAGGCTATGGCGCAGGTTCAAGAGAACTCGCCGCAACTGCGAACCTCCTACGGATAACGATCGGCGAAGCTCTCGAGAGCGATCATGGTCACGACCAGATGGTGGTTCTCGAAACAAACCTCGACGATGTTACCGGCGAGGTCATTGGCTTTACAATGGAACGCCTACTCTCGGAGGGTGCTAAAGACGTAACGGTCACACCGATTTACATGAAGAAAAACAGGCCAGGTCACCTGCTATCGGTGATCACTGACGAAGCGAAGGCAGAGAAACTTGCGAACGTTGTAATTCATGAGACAGGAACCCTTGGGGTGCGCGAGATTCCCGTCAAGAGACACATTTGTTTACGGAGAGAGTTATCCGTTCGGACGTCTCATCAGGGCAAACCCTTCACGGTGAGAATCAAACAGGCACGGGATGGAAGAGGAAGGCTTGTGCAGGAAAAACCTGAGTCGGATGACTTGAGGCGAGTTGCAACGCAGACGGGGCTAAGCTATAAACAGGCTTCAAAGTTGGTCCTGACTGGAAGAAAAAAGAGCAAATGAAATCCTACCGAGCCAGCGCCAAGCTGACAGATGTTCCGAGGAAGCGAACGGTCCGACTTGCGCTCACAGCAACTCTAGCCGCCGTGTACCTCGTTTTCCGGGCAGTTCCAACCTTTCCAAACATACTCTTTCCAGGAACGTTCCTCAGAGCGGGGGACATAGTTGCTCCACTCTACGGCATTATTCTAGGCCCCCTCTTGGGACCAGTTGCGATCATCATTGGGACCGGTGCCGGCTACTTCACCGTTGCTCCCCCGGTCTTTCTCGGTCTCGACTTTCTCCCTGCGTCGGTGTGTGCCGCCACTGTTGGACTCATGATTCGTCGAGGCAGACTCTCAGCCACGGTGCTGTACACACTGATCCTGACAAGCTTTGTCTTGCTTCCTTTCACCGCACTAACGATTCAGTTCCAAGGTACGGAGGTACCCTACAATTGGCTCCATCTCGTCGGATTGGCCCTCCTAGTCTCCCCTGCAGGAACTTACGCAGCGCGAACCATTTCTAGGATAAGGAGCCCAAGAACATCTCAACCGGGACAAACCAAAATTCCTCAGAGCGGACCCCTTGTCGCGTCAATCGCGATCGTCGCGTTCGTGGGAACCCTCGCTCAACATCTCATGGGCGGAATATTAACCGAGGTTGTTGTCGGGTTAAACTTCCACGCTACTCCGATCCGGTTCGCCAGCTGGAAGGCGTTCTGGACTTTCGTATTCTACGTCTATCCGATCGAGAGATCGATTATCACTATCTTGGCCGCCATTCTAGCGGCTCCGGTTCTTGTCGCACTTAGGAATTCCCGTGTCATCCATCGCCTACCCTGATCGACAGCTAGAAATCCGCCAGCTGTGAGACTAGGCAGCTTCCCACCTGACCCTAACAGCCGGCCGCCTCTTTCGAGCCCGAGCTGTGCTTGTTCGATACTGTTCATGCTTGGGACTTGTCCCATTCGGTGTCGTAGCCTCCTGCCTAACTAGCTGAGCAAATTTGTCCGCGCCGGTCGCCATGGATGTCAACGTCATGCTCGCGGTCTTGGCCGCTACAGTAGACAGTGCAGCCGCGATCCTTAACCCTGATCCAAGAGCTGCTAATGCTGTCTCTTCAACAAATTTCGTAGGATCCTGAGTCATTCGGATGCCCTTGGTCCTTAGAGGCCGTTTCACGTACGGCTTGTACTTGGGCATCGTCGATCCTTGATTTTCTTCTCTTGGGTGTCGCAGCTCGTTATTTAAGCTACGATTCGCTTCAAGAACGCCTGTCACGGTTAAGTAGACGAGGAACCTGCGAGTATGGGATTGAAGCCAAGTGGTTGTACTGAAACCAACCTCGCCCGTTGAAAACGAGATCTTTCAGTTCTTCTGTGACGCTGACCCGTCGTCAGCGTTCAACGCTGGCCTTTCCGAATATTCGGGCAAGATCTTTGTGCCATCCTCGAAAAACCTGGCTGAATTGGCTCGACGGGCCAACAACCTTCGCCTCAAGGCAGAGACCGAGTCCCAGGTTAAGTTGATCGACTCCATGGCAGCAATGGCCGCGCTTGGCGAACCACATTCCATCCCCGAGACAGTTCTTAGCGCCTACTTTGGATACCTCGTGAAGGAGGGAATCGTCCCATCGCATCTCAAACAGCTCACCAGGAGCGCGGTTCGGGTGCTGCAGACGGGAATCTTGGAGAAGAGTGGGAAGAAATGGCCTGTTGGATTAAGGCTCCTAACACTGATCCGGTGCGATGGACTGCAAGAAATTATTCGAACCATCCGGAAGGAGACCACGGACAAACAACTAAGGTCACAGCTGGACGAACTTTCCGGATTGACGAGAAAGTACGCAGGCATCTTCAGAGTGTCCGGATTCCACAACAAGGGATTCAGCGAGATCTACAGGATCATGAAGAAGGAAGGGTGCGCCTTGGACAGAGAAGCAACGTACGCCCAAAGTCTCAGGTATCTTTGGGATTATCCCGAGACTCCAGAAGAGGTGGAACAGAAGGGGGTGGCATTCTTGAAGAGAGAGCTTCCCAGGTTCAAGATATTGACCGCTCGGCTCGCCAAGAAGTATACCGTAGCGGCTAGAGCCGAAGATGTGGCTGAGGCGATGAAGAAAAAACGTTGGCTGAAGCCGCAAGAGGTCGTCCCCTTCTTGAACGAACTGCGCGATCGAGTGGTCAGAGTAGTCAACAAAGAAGTCGTCGGCGTCAATCCGAAGTATGACACGAAAGTGATCGAGACCCCCCTGTTTCTTTCCGGCATTTTTCCGAGCGGTGGTGCCTACTTTTTCGACTACTTCACGAACAACCCCAAGAACATATTCATGGCGACCACGGATCCGCGGAGGGATCCACATACAATTCCGGGAGAGCTTCTGAACCTGCTCGTCCACGAAGAGTATGGACACTGTGTGCACTCATCGAATTCCGCAACGCAATACGCCGCAAAGCCTGCCATAACCGACATGCTTTGGTCCCCCCTCGGTTGTATGTCCGAAGGTATTTCGTTCCAGAGAGAACTGGAATTTCAGAAAATCATGGATAGGTTAACGACCAGAAAGAGTCTGACCCGGGATGAGAGAACACTTCTCGCATTCTTCGAAGAACACGGTGGGTTCGACCAGATTGCAGAGGAGTACCAATTCTTCACTGCAATGTGGAGAATCGTCCGCTTCCTCCGAGTTATCGGGGACGTTCGAATAAACAGCGGCACGCAGGGACTTGCCGACTTCGTCGACTGGGGTAACAGAACAACCGGGCTGTCGAAAAGCATGGTCTACCACCAATTGTTCCCCGCTCATCAGGGAATTGGTCCCGGCTACGCGTCCACCTATGCAATCATCGGAGAGAGTATCCGGGAGATCCAGAACAAGGCCATACGAAACGAAAAAAGTCTTCGAGACTTCAACAGTTACGCGTGTTCCATGGGTTTCCCACCACGGACAATCTTCGAGGAACGCCTAAGACAATACGCAGCCAACTAAATGGAGAGGATTAGACGTCATCATCCGACCGTCGGGACTCTTTGCACGACTAGCTCGGGAATCCCAGATGGCACGTCTGCTACCCTGACTCCCGCCGCCTTTAGGCTCTGTATCTTCGCCTCCGCGGTTCCTTCTGTACCGGATATGATTGCACCTGCGTGTCCCATCCGTTTGCCCGGTGGTGCAGACTTCCCTGCAACGTAGGCGACTACAGGTTTGGGGTATTTTGTACTGCTGATGTAGTCTGCCGCATCCTCTTCGGCCGTGCCTCCGATCTCGCCTAGGAGTACGACACTCTCGGTACCTCTGTCTTCTCGAAACATTTTCAATACGTCGACGAAACTAAGACCCACCACTGGGTCTCCTCCGATTCCGACGCAAGTGGACTGTCCGATGCCTGCATGTGTCAGCGCAGAGGCGATCTCGTAGGTCAATGTTCCGCTCCGAGAAGCAAGGCCGACCGTGCCCTTGGAAAACACGTCGCCCGGCATTATTCCTAGCTTACACTGCCCAGGCGTAATGATGCCCGGAGTGTTCGGGCCAACAATCACGGTGGAATGTTCTCCCGCATATTTCATGATGATCATCTCGTCTCTCGCCGGGATTCCTTCCGTTATGATGACTACTGGGTTCAAACCCGAGTCCATGGCTTCCATTGCAGCCTCCTTCGCAAAGGGTGCTGGCACGAAAATTATCGAGCTGTCAACACTCGTTTCATCCTTCGCTTGGGCGACAGTGTCGTAGACAGGAATGTCGTGGACTTTACTGCCTCCCTTGCCGGGAGTGACACCTGCCCTAACCTTCGTTCCATATTCAAGCATTAGACGAGCATGAAACGATCCCTGGTTCCCTGTAATTCCTTGGACGACAGCTCTCGTGTCCCGTCCCACGAGAATTGGCATTTTCTCATGACCCTCCTTTCGCAGCAACCTGCGCGGCCTCTTCCATTCGCGTGAATGGGGCAATACCTATTGATTGTAGGATCTTGCGGCCTTCTTCTTCGTTAGTTCCCACCATTCTAACGACGAGGGGTTTTTTCAAACCGACAACCTTCTTCACCTCGAGGATCCCCTTGGCCACCTCGTCGCATCTTGTGATTCCGGCGAGAATGTTAACGAAGACCGTTCTAACCTTGCTTGATGATTGGATTATGCCAAGCGCAGTCGCGACCTTGTCTGCAGCGGCGCCCCCGCCAACATCGCAAAAGTTTGCTGGGCTCCCGCCGTAGTACTTCACAAGGTCGAGGGTCGCCATGACCAGCCCTGCTCCATTGCCGATTATTCCAACATCCCCGTTTAGTTCGACGAAAGCGAGGTTGCTCTCCCGAGCTCTCGCTTCCAGAGGAGTAAGCTCTCCTCCTGATTCCTTGGTTTTCTCTTGGAATTCGGGATGGCGAAACAGGCTGTTATCATCGACTATCATTCTCAAGTCGGCGGCGACGAAGCGGCCATCCTCGGTCTCAACTAACGGGTTGGTCTCAACAAGTTCAGCGTCGTAGATGACTGAGAGCCGGAAAAGGTTCGACAGCAGATCAACTAGCATGTTCAATTTCGGTCCTCCATACCCGAGCTTAAGGCCAACCTCGCGTGCTTCGAATCCCCGCATGCCATAGATGGGGTCGATATGCACTCTTACTATTTCTTCCGGAGTCTTCTTGGCTACCTCCTCGATGTCGATTCCACCCTGACGCGATGCCAGAACGGTCTGGCACTTGTTCATTCGGTCCTCAGCGATGCTAACGTACAATTCCTTCTTGATTGGAAGCTTTTGCTCCACAAGCACCTTTGCAACATTCTCTCCCTTGATCGTTCCTCCGATCATTTCTTTTGCACGATCAAAGGTCTCATCTGGTTTGTTGGCGAACTTGACGCCACCTGCCTTTGCTCGACCCGCAACCAAGACCTGCGCTTTGATCACCGTTGAACCTCCAAGCTTTCTGTGGACTTCTCTCGCTTCTTCAGGAGAAGAGGCAACACCGTTTCTTGGAGTGTTGATGCCTAGATTGTTAGCTAAGTTCTTCGCCTCGTACTCGAAAAGTTTCATCGAGCTTTCCTCGCATCTCGCCTGATGAGATTCCGTGGCCGGACTGGCTGGGTATATGTCTGTTACCGCACGTTGTTCGTTTTCACCGTAACGCATTTATCAATCGGAAACGCTCTTCATTTCACTGTGCCACTCCAGCCTGACGTAGCTAATCGGGTCACTTTCTCAGACTCGATTCCCGTATCTTGCCGGAGAACGCGAGTAGAGGCGGTATGGTGAAGACAATACTTGACAACTTCTGCGTGAAGAGCGGAATCTTCTGTCCTAGGTGCGAGGAAAAACTTCGGAAAGGACAGATTACGGACTTGGATGTCAAAGTGATCAAAACGATTACCGAAATGGAAAAAGAAAATCCCCCGTTGCAAGACGTGACCTATCATAGGTCGGTTGAGGCCGGTGACATTATGGCTCTGATGATCGACAAGAGGGGAGTCGACACCTTTCTGGCGTCTGGAGCCAAGCTTGCCAAGAACCTTGGAGACCGGATGGGCAAGCGTGTAAGGGTACTCACGTATGGAGGAGACGAACGCAATTTCCTCGAAGAATTGTTCTCACCTTTTGGCATTCTCACGATCAACACGATCTGGCTTCCTGACGGTAGCAGAGAGACGAAAGTGATCCTTTCGGGACACAGGCCCCGGAGGAGTCCGATTGATTTCGAAGTGGTCAGGAAACTTGCCCGTGAGCTCAAAGGGCTGACTCTTCGCATAGAGTTCGAAGGCTAGCGCGAGCCTGACGCTATATTGCGGCGAGCCTAGAGCGGAGTTTTGACGCGCAATGCCCCTCGATTATGATGTCGTGGTAGCAGGAGCAGGGGTGGCAGGCTCCATGGCGGCGGTTGAGGCTGCCCGCCAGGGCGCGAAGGTCGCACTGGTCGAGGACCACCCCCAAGTCGGCGTCCCGAGCCACTGCTCTGGAGTCGTCAGCTTGAGTGGGCTCAAACTGCTCGGCGTAGAATCCCATCAGGCCTATGACCAGAGACTCATCCGAGGTGCCAGATTCTACTCGCCATCAGGAGAACCCGTTCAGGTTAGAAAATCCGAACCTGTCGCGATGATAATCAACCGCATGCGATTCGATCAATATCTAGCCAAGAAGGCTGTCAGTAACGGAGTTGACCTTCACACGAAATGCCGCGTGACAAAGTTCGAGAGGAGAGCCGACCGGACCGTACTAGCATCTGTTCCGGACTTGGGAGTTCTCAGTTGCAGAGTGTTGATCGATGCGAGCGGCGCTGGCAGTCGACTCCCGATTCAGGCTGGGCTGAGGACACCTGATTGGTCCCAGTTGCTGCCAGGGCTTCAGTACGAACTAATTGGGACGAAGAGCCAGGACGACATGGTTGACCTCTATTTCGGTACACATACTGCTCCAGGCTTCTTCGCTTGGAAGATTCCTACCGGAGACTACAGCGCCCGCGTCGGGCTTGCGACTGCGAAGGGGAACGTGAAAGCTCTGCTAGATAGACTAGTCAAGAACCATTGGAGTGAAGCGAAGATTGAAGCCACAAAGTCCGGTAGTGTTCTCGTATCAGGGCCCGTGGACAGGTGCTGGGCTCCCGGCTTTCTTGTCGTTGGAGATGCGGCCGGACAGGTGAAGCAGACGACAGGCGGGGGCATCGTGATCGGAGGATATTCGGGTCTGCTAGCTGGCCGGGCTGCCGCAAGCGCAGCGAAATACCCTAAAAAGTCCGAAGAGCATTTAGAGGACTACGACCGGGAGTGGCGAGAAAAGTTCTCGGGCGATCTTAGGAATATGGCTAGGGCCCGGAGAATATTCTCGCGCTTATCTGACAAGACATTGGACAAGCTTTTTACTGCTCTTCAACCGTACCTCGGAGAGATCGAAACTTTCGGCGACATGGATTTTCAAGGAGGAATTATTCTCAGGCTTCTCTCAAAACGCCAGCTAGCAGCACTGCTTCCCAGGATTGCGGCTGACAATATTCGGTCTCTCTTTTCCTGAGCGGCTGTTGATGAGTCTTTAAGATGGCAAATCATTCTGTTGATTTTGTCGTATCATTCGAGTTGGTAGTAGATGTCTAAGGCTCTCATCGTCGGGTCTGGAATGGTGGGCTCAGAGATTGCACACGACCTTTCTCGATCCCCAGAGTTCTCTACCGTCACTGTCGTAGATGCAAACAAGGCCAACTTGGCGCGCGTTGAATCGTCCAAGAAGATCAGACCAATTCTCGGCGATGTCCTGAAGGGACCACTGCTCGCAAAATTGCTGGATCAGGTCGACTTGGTCTGCGGCGCCTTACCTGGCCGACTTGGTTTTTTGCTCATGAAGAGGGTCATTGAGCAGGGCAAGAACCTGGTGGACATCTCATACACGCCCGAGGACCCATTCCAGCTAGACAAGCTAGCGAAGAGGAATGGGTGTCTTCTCATACCCCAGTGCGGCGTCGCTCCTGGGTTGTCGAACATCTGCGTCGGCAACGCCTCGTCCAGGCTGGCTAACGTAGCAAGAGTTAGGATACTCGTCGGCGGGCTCCCCCAACATCCTGTCCCTCCGTTGAACTATGAGTTTGTGTTCTCGCCCGACGATGTAATCAACGAGTACACTAGAGAGGCGACGATCATCAAGAACGGACGAGTCACCAAAGCCCCGTCTCTATCCGGGAGGGGAGAGCTCATGTTCCCGTCAGTGGGAAGGCTCGAGTATTTTCTGACCGACGGGTTGGGAACGCTTACCGAGAGCTTCACCGGGGTTGATGAGATGGGGGAGTACACTCTCCGTTATCCGGGCCACGCAACTCTAATGGATTCTCTAAGGATGTTGGGTATGCTTGAGAAAAAACCAGTGACCATAAGCGGCGCCAAGGTCGAGCCGCGTAAGCTTGTCCTAGAAGTCATGAAACCGTTGATGGCTCACCCGGGGAGAGGAGACCTCCTCGCATTTCGGGTCGAAGTGGATGGTAGAACCGAGGACAGAAAGTCCAGGCGGATTAGTTATCGAATGCTCGACTTTTACAATCCCCGGACCAGAGTGTCGGCTATGGCCAGAACCACGGCTTACACGTGCACGGCAGTAGCAAACTTGGTCGCAAGGCGGGCGATATCCGCAACAGGAGTCGTCCCACCCGAAAAAATAGGAAGAGACCAACGATTGTTCAGATGGGTAAAGTCCTACTTGTCCTCGCACGGCGTCAAGCTTCATATCACCGGATAGCGCGACCCCGACGCTTCTACAGATGGCACCTCACGCCCTGAGGCCATTTCGGATCGGATAGAGAGTATCGAATACTTCCGGAACTGTTTTGTCTGAGCAGCGTCCTGTTTGTCGGTTCAGCCTACTCCCTCGCGGCCAAGATTTTCGATTCGCAAGAGTCTGGAGAAAAATGCAAATCACGAAAGCCTCGTGCTCTGGGATTCTCTCACTGTGTACCCATACTCAGGAGAAGCTAGAATGGTCAACGTCCGTTTTTCGGGAATCCTCTGAGAAATGCAACCCTTCTCATCTATTTCATCTCTAAATCTAGACCGGCCCACGAGTGGAATGTTGGCACTCTAGAACAGAAATCACTCATTTCCAGCCTAATATCAAACAAGCAAGCCAAAACGGACTATTTCAAGGTCGGGACCGTCTAGGATTGTCTGACTTTCACGTCGCGTGGCCAGATAGACCTCTCTGAACTTACGAAGCTGGTGTTTCGAACAGAGTGAAGTAATCAGGTCCGGAGGGTTTCAGGATGCTTTGTTTCAGCCGAACCTGTGTAGCCCGGAAACGTCCGAATGATTCGTCCCCAATCTTTTCAAGAAGGGTAGCCAGTTCCTCCCTCTTCCGTCCCGACCTCGCCCTCGCGATCGTAATATGAGCGTTGAACCTACGTCCCTCACGCGCGAAGCCCAATGATGCCATACTATTCTCGACCTGCTCGTAGATCTTTTCGACCTCTGGTTCGCCCACACCGATTCCAACCCAGACCACATTGATCCTGCTCAGGCTTGGAAACGCGCCGACGCCCTTCAGTTCCAGAGTGAAAGGCGAGACACATACCCGTCCCAGCGCTGATTTCACCCCGCTCAATATGGTGTCACTAACATTTCCCAAGAACTTCAATGTAACATGCACGTTTCCACTATCAACGATCTTCAAATCCGCACCAAGACTAGCCAATGACCGCTGAACGGCAGAAATCCTCCCCAGTATCCCAGGGTCCTCAACGTCGATCGAGATGAAGCATCGAAGTTCTTGTGAGCTCATGAACAAGCGGCCCCCATTCTATGCAAGCTTTAAGCAGTCTGGTAATCCGCCAGTTCACTTAACCGCAACGAGGATGCAGCTTGCAAGATCGGAGGAGCCCCTCTCGCACTGTCAGGCCCGGTCGTAGGACGGTCATTGTAATTGCGGGAATGCCGGGCGCAGGTAAGAGCCTCGCATCGACCGTGGCAAAGCAGATGCATCTACCCGTTTTCGTCTCGGGAGATGTTATTCGGAGAGAAGCTGCTAGGCGAGGCTTGGCGCCGACGAGAACGAACCTCGGTCGATTGATGCTTAAGATTCGTGAGCGGGAGGGAATGGGCGCGGTCGCAAACCACGTTCGCCCCATGATCCAAGAGTCCTCATCGAGAGTCGTCGTCTATGAGGGCGCAAGAAACATGGAAGAAATCGACGAGTTGACAAAGAGATTCCAGGTTACTACCATTGCGATTCAGGCATCAGCACGCTCTAGATATCGAAGGCTGCTGAAGAGACGCCGGTCCGACCAACCGAGGGGCTGGGGGCAGTTTCTGGAAAGAGACCTGCGAGAATTGAAGGTCGGGTTGGGAAGTGTCATCGCCCTCGCGGACAGAACGATAGAGAACGAGGGCACAAAAATAGAATTGAGGAAGCGAACACGACGAGTATTCAAAGAAGTACTAGAAATCTAGAACCTATCACGGTACACGTCTTAGCAGAAGTAGAAGTGCGTCCCACAGAGGACATTGAGAAGGTCAAAGTCGCGCTTGCCAAGGTAATCACTGGATTCGTTCAATCGATTCCTACGGGGAAAGACAAGTTCACCCTGAGAATCGAGAGTGATGATCGTTCATCTTTAGAGCGCTTCAAAATGATCCTCCAGCGCGACAGAATCCGTGCCGCCGCCCGAGCAGTGTTACTGAGAAGCGTGCAGAGCGATACGATCGAGTTCTACCTAAACAAACAGGTTGCCCATGCGGGGCACGTCTCGTTTTCCCAAGCCGAGGGAGAATCGTCACTCGGTCCCATCCAAGTAAAGGTAAAATCTTCTGATATACCGTCGTTGATCGAATGGCTGACAAGTGGGAAAGGAACTGACGGCCAATGAATCAGGGACGCGGAACCGTTAGGACTGTTGCATCCTTGGGGATTATTGTTTCTTTGAACACCGCTCTGGCCTCCTCCAGCAGAGTAGCGTCATCCCTCGAAACCGCGCTGATGTGAATCAGGACCAGCTTCTTTACACCCGCATCTCTGGCAAGTTCTGCCGCCTCTCGAGCAGTGGAGTGGTAGTACTCCTCGGCTTTGTCCTTCCTCGACTCTTCGAACCCTCCATCATGAGTGAGTACGTCCTCGTTCTTCGCGAGGCGTTTGACCATGTCC
>JACXTT010002588.1_pt1 | contig 28533 bp, 24 predicted proteins | sample 9270951 | NCBI WGS metagenome assembly JACXTT01 (sample SAMN15532306, study PRJNA645909) | rock metagenome | isolation source: weathered quartz diorite | place: Puerto Rico | collected 2017-06-21 | reverse complement strand
GAGGCCCTGGTGGTGCGGCGGCAGGCTAGTCACGGTCATGGAATGCGGGCGATAGTTCAAACCTTAAACCTGAGGGACGGCCCAGAGGACCTCGACTTTCAGCGCGCCGTCCGTCACAGCCTTATCGGAAACCGATTCCGGCGCCTGCTGCATCACGTAAACGCGCATCCAGTCCCAAATAGCGGAACCCATGCGAAGAACAATGCGGTATTGGCCGCTGGCCGTGAATTGGAATTGCTTGACGGCGACGTTTGGCAAGGTGCACGGCAAGTCCGTCACTTTGCATTGGGCTGCTGTAAGTTTTGTGCCAAGGGTGTATTTGGCCTTGTCTTCTTCCCTATAGGTGCCTGAGGCGATGTCGAATTGCCAGTCCAGGTCATCGGTTGCAATGAACTCGAGTCCTGGGCACATGCCCCAACAGGCGACCTGAATCTTGCCATTGGGCTTGACGTGTATGGATTCCAGAGAGCTTCGTTTTTGGCTGGGCCAGTTCATTAGGTGTGACATACGGTTTCTCACTTACTCAAGCGCAAGTGGACTCCGATTTCCGTCACCGAACTCACTGAAATGTTACGGTCGAACGCGGGCCGGCAGGTTAGCGGCGTTTGCGAGACAGTTTCCGATTGATCTCTGGCCAGAATTCTTTCAGGATGTTCGAGAACATATCGACGCCGAGCTGAGTCGCGAACTTCACGCCGGCATCCTTCGCGGTGCGGTTGTCCGGATAATAGGACATCGAAATCGCAACGGCGGAAGCGTTGCCTCCAAGCTCGGACCAGTTGATGACGGTCTTGCCCGCGTCGTTGTGGCTGATGAAGATCTGCCCCATCGAATAGCCCAGGCGGCTCCAGCCGCTGCCCGTGCCTTTGCGGAAATAGCGGGGATCCTGGTGCAAGAGCGTTGGAAAGACGCCTTCTGTCAAATAGTCGCCAATCACGAGATCGGAGTACTGCGTGGCGAAGTAGTGTCCATACCCGGACGCGCCCTGACGGAACGACGGGTTGGCGTTGACCAGTTGCGACTGTCCCGCGAACAAAGCGGCCAAGGCCACGGTGCCTGGGTCGAATGAGTCCTGCGTGGCGATTTTGAATTTGGCGGCCGAGGTGATGGGAGTGAAGTCCTTGAATGAGGGGGCCGTGCGGTTGTTCGGAATGATGTAGAAGAGGCGCTTTGATTCCGTGTCTTTGTCAGGCGCCTGATTCACGACCGTGTTGTCGGTCACAGAATCCTGCGCCATCAAAGCCAAGGGCATGATGACCGAAGCTGACGCCAGCAGAGCGAGCGAACAAAAAGAAGCCTTCATGTCCGTTGGATGACCGCACGGCCCCCGAAAGTTTCAACCTGAATTCGGTTCTCGTCATCAACCTTCGTAACGAATGCGACACGTCACTCGTCGTATACACATGGGGATTCCGCGAGACACCGGGCAAAAGTTTGAGTCTTCGGGAATGCCTGCGCATCCGTACGGAATATAATGTTCATAGTGCTTCTCCGAACTCTCTTTGTCTTCGTCGCCGGGCTCGTGCTCATCACCGGATGCGCGCGCGACCCAAGAACCGTTCATGCGGCTGTCAAGGCCACCAAGGACCGTAAGGCGGCGCCCGAGTTCGCGCTCAAGGATTCCGGCGGCCAATTGGTCAAGCTGTCCGACTACAAGGGCAAAGTCGTACTGCTCAATTTCTGGGCCACCTGGTGCGGCCCCTGCAAGATCGAGATCCCTTGGTTCAAAGAGTTCGAGACCACCTACAAGAACAAAGGCTTCGCCGTCCTCGGCGTGGCCATGGATGACGAGGGTTGGGAGATCGTCAAGCCTTACATTGAGTCCCAGAAAATCAACTACCGCACGTTGCTCGGCACCGAGCAGGTCGGAACCATGTACGGCGGAGTCGAAAGCCTGCCGACCTCGTTCGTGATCGATCGTGAAGGCCGCATTGCCGCTGTTCACGTCGGGCTGGTAAGCAAGAGTGTATACGTCAATGACCTCAAAGATCTCCTCGAAACCCCTGCCAAGACTTCTGCCGCTCCTGCCGCTGCTCCTGTCCTCGGTTTCCTTCGCGCAAATTAATCAGTTGACCGTCGATCCGCCGTCCCCCCTTACCATCAAGCGTGGCGGCGCTGCGAACGCGAAGGTGAAGGTGATGGTCCGCCCGGGCTTTCACTGCAACACCAATACGCCTTCCGACGAGTATCTGATCCCGCTGAAGCTTTCGTTCGCTCCAGGCGCGGGCATCGAGTCCACCGGCATTACGTATCCGAAAGGGAAGGACGAAAAGTACAGCTTCTCGCCAAAGCCTCTCAACGTGTACTCGGGCGAATTCGAAATCACCGCGGCATTCAAGGCGGCCGCCGATGCAAAGAAAGGCAGCGCCACGGTGAGCGGCAAGCTGCGCTATCAGGCCTGTAACGAGACGATGTGCTTCGCTCCGAAAACCATCGAAATCCCGCTGCAGGTGGTGGTCATCGATTAAGCGGCGATTGCTCATTCGCCCGGGCGGCATTGGGGATTGCCTGCTGTGCTTTCCCGCGATGGAAGCCATGCGAATGGACTACACCGAGGTTTGGGTTCCGAGCCCGGTGGTTCCGCTCGTGCATTTTGCGGACCGGGTGCGCGCGATCGCGGATACTGGCATCGACACGTTGGGAATTCCCTGCCGAGCGCCTTCTTCGAGGTTGGTGGACGAGCTCCGCGGCTTCGACTCCATCGTTTCCTGGTACGGCGCCAATCGCGAGGAATTCGCCGCCGCGCTGCACAGCCTCGGCATCGCGGTCGAGTTCCGGACTGCATTGCCGCCGGCCGACTGCAGCCAACATGCGGTGGATTTCTTTCTTGGGAATGCATCGCCGTCGCAACGGTATCCTTTGATCACGCCGGTGGTCGAAGCCTCGGGCACGCCGTTCATTGCGATTCATCCCTTCTCTGGTTCGACGCACAAGAACTGGGAACTGTCGAACTTCCGCGATTTGGAACCGCTGCTCCCCTTCCCTGCGCAATACTGCGCGAACCCCGAACAACCGATGCCTGCCGCGGTGCAGTATGCTAACCTGGATCGCCTCGCGGGTTGGATTCGCGGCGCGGCTCTCTACATCGGCAATGACTCAGGCATCACACACCTCGCAGCGGCTACGGGCGTTCCTACTGTCGCGATCTTCGGGTATTCGAACCCAACCATCTGGGCGCCTCGAGGACCCAACGTACGCATCGTTGAAGCATCATCCCTTGCCGGCGTCGAACCTGCCGCGGTTCTGTGCGCTGTTCGCGACTTGTTGCCTGCTGAGCTTTAGCGCCGAGACTGCGACGGATCAGGTTCGCAATCCATACGGTCTGGTCATTGGTCCGGACAAGGCGCTGTACATCTGCGAAATCGACACGCACAAAGTCAGCCGTCTCGATCTCGCGACGCATGAGCTCACGGCAGCCGCGGAAGGCGGCTTGCAGCAGCCATATGAAGTCCGCTTCGACAAGCGCGGCAACATGTTTTTCGTGGACATGCCCGCGCACAAGATCTACAAGGTGGACGCAAAGACGAAGCAGCTTTCGGTCGTCGCCGGGACTGGCGAGCCCGGATTCTCAGGCGACGGTGGACCTGCGGTGAAGGCGCAGTTCAAGCAACCGCACTCCATTGTGTTCGACCCGCAAGGACGCTTGCTTGTGTGCGACATCGGCAACCATCGCATCCGCCGCATCGATCTTTCAACGGGCGTCATCGACACCTTCGCGGGGACGGGCGAACGGCTGCCCACGCCTGACGGTTCGCCGCTCGCCGGAACTCCGCTCAACGGACCGCGCGCGATTGATTTCGACAAGCAGGGCAACTTGTGGCTGGTCCTGCGTGAAGGCAACGTGGTGCTGAAGCTCGCGGACGGCAGATGGACTCGCGTCGCCGGAACCGGCGAAAAAGGACTCACGGACGGCAACGCGCGTGAGGCGAAACTCAACGGTCCCAAGGGCATTTCGTGCGCTCCAGATGGAACCGTGTACATCGCCGACACCGAGAACCACGCCATTCGCAAAATCGATCCTAAGGCCGGAACCATCGCAACGGTGGCCACCGGCATGAAGCGTCCGCATGGAGTGTTCGTGGACAAGAAAGGCGTCGTGTACGTGGGCGACAGCGAGAACCACAAGATCACGATACTGCGTTAAGCGCCATGGTACGTACTTCTTTTTTCATTGCCTCTTCGTTGTTGTTCGCGCAAACCGCGATCCGCATTGATACGCAAGCGGATCGTCACCCGATCAGCCGCGATATTTACGGCATCAACGAAAGCCGCGACGCCGGCGGTAATGGCGCCGATATCAGTGTCATTGGCAAGTATCCGTTCACCGTCCGGCGTTGGGGAGGCGACAACACAGTCGGCTATAACTGGAAATTGGACGCCGACAATACAGCGGCCAACTGGTATTACGAAACCTTCCCAATTAACAAACTTGACCATACCAGTTCGGCAGGCTCCAGTTTCGACCAATGGGTAGCTCGCGGGCAGCAAAACAACATCCGGTCCGTCGCCACAGTGCCCATCATCGGTTGGACCGTCAATTCGAATACAGCCAAGCAATGTTCGTTCAGCGTCGCGAAATATGGTCCGCAGCAGCAGACTGACGTATACGCAAGAGATTGCGGCAACGGCATGTCGCCGGATGGCAAGCGGCCCATCGTCAACGACCCCACGGATGCATATATGGAGGTGGGGCCGGAATTCGCGCAGGAGTGGGTGGCGCACGTCGTCGAGCGATACGGAAGCGCGGCGAATGGCGGCGTGTGGCTGTGGGAACTCGACAACGAGCCGACCTGGTGGCATGCGGTCCACCGCCATATTCATCCACAACCAGCCACGTTTGACGAGATGCTGGATCGCAATATACGCTGGGCTCGAGCAATCAAGTCTGCGGATCCATCGGCGATGGTCGGAGGTCCTACGCCTCCCGGGTGGGAGAGTTACTTCTATTCCGCGAGCGATCTCTATTCGGGCTGGTCGACGGGGCCGGACTACAAGTTCTGGAACAATCCGAAGGACTGCAAGGCGCACTTTGACGACGGCGTTTGCGGCTACTTTCTGCCCTGGTACTTGCGCAAGATGCGGGAGCAGGAGGATCTGACGGGTGTGCGCTTGGTCGATTACCTGGATCTGCACGCATACGTTTCGCCGGACGGTCTTTCGGGATCGTTCAACGCCGCGCAGGAGGCATTGCGATTGAGTTCCACGCGTACGTTCTGGGATCCGGACTACATGCCCGCCCGCGACGATATGCGAAGCATGGACCGTAAGTATGGCACGGGGACTCCGCAGTTGATTCGCCGCATGAAGCGGTGGATCGACGAGAATTATCCGGGAACCAAACTGGCCATCACCGAATACAACTGGGGCGCGGGCGATCACATCACGGGCGCGCTGGCGCAGGCGGACTTGCTTGGCATTTTCGGACGCGAAGGCGTGGACCTCGCGACGATCTGGGGCAATCCGGCGCCCGAAGATCCAGCGGCATTTGCGTGGCGGATGTTCCTTGACTACGACGGTCAAGGGGCGGCGTTCGGCTCAACCAGCGTGCGTGCGACTTCCGCGGATCCGGATACGGCGACGGTCTTCGCGGCGGAAGACGGCAACGGATTCACGACAATTCTGTTGCTCAACAAGACCGCCAGCGATCAGCCGGTTGCGCTGGACGCGCCGGGGTTAGAGAATCGCGCGGTGCAGGCTTGGCGCTACAGCGACGGCGATCTCAAACGGATCAAGCGGCTCGACGATGCAGAGACCGGCGATGCAGGGCATCTGGATTTGACGCTTCCCAGGTATTCGATGACGATGCTGGTGGTGCTGCTACCGAGCCAGTAGCCCGGCTAGGCTGCGTCCGAGAGCGGCATGCGGAGGTTGTGCCGGCGGGCGCCGTCTGAGGTTTCGAGGCGGACGTCCATGGCCGGCTCGCCTCCAAGGGCAGTGTGCATAGCCGCGGTTGCTTCCAGAAAGATCGCGGAACCGATGTGGTCCAAGACGTTGCGCCGGAATATGCGTGGCAAAAATTCGTTGAATGAAATCTGCAACGCGGCGGTGGCGTGTCGAATGGCTCGCGGAGATTCGGCTGCCTTCACATCCTGCGAATAGCGCATGAGCGCGTTGATGATGCCGGTTTCGGCGGCGAGCATGCCTCGCACCGCCTTGCCTCGCAAGCCGCGGTCGGCGATCCGTGCGGCATGCAGTTCCGCATCTTCGCCACGGTATTGGGCGGCGATCGCGGAGTTTCCGCACGTGCTCAGCCGCTCCGCGACGGTCTCGAGAGCGGATTCGAGGCGCTGTCCCGCTTTGCGGAACGCGGTCTGCATCAACGTTTCATCGAGCACGTCATAGTAAAGCTCGCTGCGGACGTTTTCCGCCCAAGGCCGGATGCAGTTGAACAGGAGCGCGTGGCAACTCGCCTCGAAGTCCTCGATCCCATCGGGCGTCGAAAACTGCAGCGCCACGTTCCATCGGCGCAAGATCCACTGGACGGCGAGCGCGACGCGGGCCCAGACCACGTGATAACGGCCGTGATGGAGGCGCGGGGACATGCGCCATCCTTCGACGGCTTGCGCGGGCAAGCGAATATCGATGGAGCGGATGTGGCAGTCCTGAGGAAGTCCCGCGAACCCCCAGCGTGAAGCAAGTCCACTGGCCCAGGGTTGCGGGAGATTCCGTTTGCAGAGGAAGCGCAAAGGGAGGCCTTGCTCGGCGCGGGGCTGAAAGACGCCGGCGGAGACGCGCAGCACAATCTCCTGGAGCGACAGCGGGTCGGAGCCGCCATCGAGCGACTGGATCCAGCCATGCCGGGTCCCGAATTTCATGGCTCTCAGAATCTGGAACCGTGCATTCCAGTCGCGGCGGTCAAAGTATGGAAGGTGGAGTTCGATCCACGGCTGGTTGCCTGCGGCGTGGCGGATACGGTCGCAAGCGCCAGAGAGAATGGCGAAATTTTCGCGCGCCTGGCTGACGCGCTGGGCGTTGGTCAGAGGCCCAAAGAAGGTGTTCAAGCGCCAACCGAGCCACTTCGGCAGGCTTTGGACGCGGTCGAGCGACTGGAGCGCGCCCATGATGTGGGACACTTCGAGGTTATGCGTGAGGTGAGGCATACTACCGCCGTTTTCGTTGTTGCCGGCGGCAGTTCCGGCAGATAGGCCCATCAACGCCAGTTCGAGGCGTTGGGCGGGGACGGCGGTTCCAAGATCGGAATCGAGGTGGCCCGCGGAAGACTCGCGCAGCCAGCAAACGTGAAACATCGTATTCGTGTGGAACATAGGGTGGGTTCCTAAAAAGTCGAGGCGGGCACAAGACCCGCCTCGAAGAAAGGATCGACAACACACTCACAAACTTTCTACCCGATTCGAGTGTATAGAATGAAGCCCGAAAAACGGATCGCCGGAAGCGCCCGCTGGCGAGATACATCGCCACAAACCATTTGCAATCCGCCACTTACAGACGCAAGAAAATATTTGAACGATTTGTGAACGGACTTTCGGCAAACTACAGAGTGCCGCCTGATGCATGTCCCGCCGAATTAGGTCTGGGCGGGTCTGGGCTGACGCCTGCGAACATCTGACATAATTTTGGAATGCAAGTCCGGTTCGGTCGAAGTGCGCTTCCGCGGTCGATGTCTTTCCAGTTGATTCTTCTCGCGCTCGCGCTGTTGCAGTCGCTGGCGGCTGCGCAGGTCGCGCGCCAGGAACTGGAACGGCAGTTCACGCAAACTGTCCAGCCCGTTTTGAATACGTATTGCGTGGGGTGCCATAGCGGCAAGAATGCGGCGGCGCAGTTCGACCTGCGCGCCTACGCCGCTCTTGCGGACACGATTCGCGATCATGAGCGCTGGGCGCTGGCGGCTGAAAAGATGTCTGCCATGGCGATGCCTCCGAGAGGCATGAAGCAACCGTCCGAGTCGGAACGCAAGCAGGTGATCGAATGGATCGACGCCATGCGTTCGAGCGAAGCCAAACGGAACGCGGGCGATCCGGGCCTGGTGCTCATGCGGCGTTTGAGCAACGCGGAGTACAACTACTCGATTCGCGATCTGACCGGCGTGGACTTGCGCCCGGCGCGCGAGTTTCCAGTCGATCCCGCCAATCCTTCGGGATTCGACAATTCCGGCGAGTCGCTCGCCATGTCGCCAGCGCTGCTCAATAAGTATTTGTTGGCAGCGCGCGAAGTTTCCACGCACCTGGTGCTGGGCGCTGAGGGCATCCGCTTTGCTCCGCACCCGATGCTGGCGGAGACGGACCGGGAAAAATACACCATCCAGCGGATCGTGGACTTCTATGCGCGGCAACCTACCGACTATGCGGATTACTTCGAGGCGGCTTGGAAGTACAAGCACCGGGCGGCGCTCGAAAAGCCGAACGCCACGCTCGACGGCATTGCTCGCGAGGCGAAGCTCAGTGCGAAATACCTGCCGCTCGTGTGGGAGATTCTCGAGGAAACGCGCGAAGATGTAGGTCCGGTCGCGCGGCTGCAGGCGATGTGGCGTATGCTGCCCGGGCCGGAATTCCCGCAGCGGGAGCTGGTGCGCGAAGGCGCGATCAAGATGCGGGACTTTGTGATCCACATCCGCAAGCAGACCGCGCGGCAGTTCGAGAGTCCAAAAGTGAAGGGCCTGATGGAAACCTCGCAACCCTTGATGAACTGGAAGTTGCGGATGTACGCCGCCAACCGCTGGGATTTCGATCGGACCGCTCTGCAGGTCGAGGGAGAGGCTCCGCAATTGATTCCGCGCGTCACGTCGAGAGACGAACAGATCGCGATGCGCAATCGCGCGATCGCGGTGAAGGCGCGTTTTGGCGATCCGGACTTGTTCGTACCGGCGGGCCAGCGGGCGCGGTACGAGGCCTCGTTCGCGAAGTTCAGCTCCGTCTTTCCGGATGCGTTTTACATACGCGAGCGCGGCCGCTTCTATCCGGATGATTCCGAAGATAAGGGAAGGCTGCTGAGCGCCGGCTTCCACAATGTGATGGGCTACACGCGCGATGACACGCCGCTGATGGAAAAGCTTCTCGACGAACAGGGGCGCAAGGAACTCGAGCAGTTGTGGATGGAATTCGAGATGATCGCCGATTACACGACGCGGACGTACACACAGTTTTACTTCAACCAGAGCGGCGAAATCGAGGGCCGCGGCGTCGAGTCGGGCAGCTTCCGTCCTTCGGACGTGGATGTCACGACGGAGAAGGTCATCTACGGGATTCGCGATCAGTATCTGCAGAAGGCCAAGGACAGCGAGGACCTCGCGAAGGAGGCCATCCGCGAGCATTTCGCGCGAGTGAATGCGGCGATTCGCGGCGTGGAGAAGGCGCGGCTGGATGCCGAGCCGAAGCATCTCGAGACGTTGCTGCAATTCGCCGCAAAAGCGTACCGGCGGCCGTTGACCGAACCTGACAAACAGGACCTGCTGGCGTATTACCGCGCGCTGCGGGACCAGAAGAAGCTAACGCATGACGACGCGATGCGCGACTTGGTGGTATTGATCCTGCTGTCTCCGGACTTCTGCTATCGAGTCGATTTGTTGGATCCGCAAGCTGCTGCGACGCCGGTCCCTGGCGTCACCACGGTTTCGCGGAACTCGAAGGCGGCGCGACGGCCGCCAGCGGTCGCCGCGAAGGCAGCCAGCCCTGAGCCCGTGCATCCGCTTTCCGATCAGGCGCTAGCCAGCCGGTTGAGCTACTTCTTATGGTCGAGCCTGCCGGACGACGAGTTGATGGCGCACGCCACATCCGGGGACCTGCATCAGCCTGAAGTTCTGAAGGCGCAAGTGCAGCGCATGTTGCGCGACAAGAAGTCGCTCGCGCTGGCCACGGAATTTGCAGGCAATTGGCTTGGGTTCCGGCGCTTTGAAGATCACAACAGCGTGGATCGCGGCCGGTTTCCCGAGTTCAACAACGCGTTGCGTCAGGCCATGTTCGAAGAGCCCGTGCGGTTCATCGACGACGCTATTCGCAACGGGCGGTCGATGCTCGATCTGCTGTACGGCAAACACACGTTCGTAAACCGCGTTCTGGCGGCGCACTACGGGATCGAGAACCTGAGGTTTCCGCGCGGCAGCGGCGGCGGAGAATGGATGCGAGTGGACGATGCGCGGCCCTACGGCAGAGGCGGCATTCTGCCAATGGCGGTCTTTCTCACACGCAATTCGCCGGGGCTGCGAACGAGTCCGGTGAAGCGCGGCTATTGGGTGGCCACACAAGTTCTGGGCGAGAAAATTCCGCCGCCTCCGCCGTCGGTTCCGGAACTGCCGGGCGATGAATCGAAGATGAATCTGCCCCTGCGGCAGATGCTGGCGAAGCATCGTGAACATCCAAGCTGCGCGGGCTGCCACCAGCGATTCGACGGATTCGGTCTTGCGTTTGAAGGTTATGGTCCAGTCGGCGAACGGCGAACGAAAGATCTCGCGGGACGCGAGGTCGATACGCAAGCCGAGTTTCCGGGGGGCGCGCAGGCGAAGGGCGTGGACGGACTCATGGACTACATCCGAACACGGCGGGAAAAGGATTTCGTCAATAACCTGTGCCGGAAGACGCTCGCTTACGCCCTGGAGCGCGGACTGCAGCTTTCCGACGAACCGGTTGTGGAAGAAATGCGCGCGAAGTTCGAGGCAGGCGGATACAAGTTTGCCTCTTTGATAGAATCCGTAGTTGTCAGCCCTCAGTTTCTCAACCAGCGCAGCGCGGCTTGGACGGCGCAGAAAGAGCACTAGGCAATTATGTTGATCCGGAAGAATCCCTTTGCGCAACGTACTTCGCGGCGTGCGGTTTTGCGTGGAGTCGGCGCGGCCGTCGCGCTGCCTTGGCTCGAGTCGCTCAACGCCGCCACAGTTCCGCCGAAACGGTTCGCGGTGATGTTCATGGGCACCGGCGTGAACGAGGATCACTGGTGGGCTCGAGGCTCGGGCGATGCGATGGAGTTGAGCAAATCGCTCCAGCCGCTTGCGCCGCTGAAGAAGAAGATCAACGTCATCAACGGACTGTTCATGAAGCCGTTGACCGGCCAGGGCATCCATCCCGCGCAAACCGGCAGCCTGTTGTCCGGCGCATCCATTCAACGCGGACCAATTCTCCATTCCGGTCAGACCGTCGACCAGGCGATCGCCGGACACATCGGGCAGGAAACCGCGCAGGAAAGCCTCGTACTGGCATGCGAGCAGCCTCTCACCGGTTATCACGAAACCAATTTCTCGATGGCCTACAGTTCGCACATTTCCTGGGAGAGCGCCGATGCGCCCGCGCCCACGGAAGTGTATCCGTCACTGGCTTTCGACAATCTGTTCGAGAATCGCGGACTGCTTCGCAACGCGAGCATCCTCGACCGTGTGAAAGATCGCGCGCAGGCGCTCAGCGGCCAGGTGAGCGCAACCGACAAGGCGAAGATCGACGAGTATCTGACCTCGGTGCGCGACGTCGAGAAGCGGGTCGAACGGATGCGTGCGGATAAGAACCAGGCCGACGATGCGGCGAAGGGCAAGAACCGTCCGGCGTGGACGATGAAACGCCCCGCCAACGGATTGCCTGAAGACCAGCAGGAACATTCGCGCCTGATGTGCGACATCGTCGCGATGGGCTTTCAGACGGATCGGACACGAGTGGCGTCCGTGATTCTGGCCAACGATCTTTCGGCGATGATCTATCCGTTTTTGCAGGTGCGCGAGGGCCACCACGCCGCCTCCCACGACAATCTTTCCGACAGCTATGAACGCATCACCCGGTTCCACTTGAGCCAGATGGCGTATTTGGCCGCCAAGCTCGACGCGATGCCAGAAGGCGACGGCACGACGGTGCTCGATAATTCCTGCCTGCTGTTCCTCTCGAATATGTGGTCGGGTAGAAAGCACGACAACACCCGCGTGCCTCTGGTGATGGCGGGAGGCCTGGGCGGCACGCTCGAGACGGGCCGGTCGCTCGACTATTATGCTTCAGGCGATGAGAACCGCAAGCTGTGCAGCCTGTACCTCTCGATCATGGATCGCGTGGGGCTCAAATTGCCGCACTTTGGCGATGCGGACACGCGTCTGGAACGCCTGTAGTAAAAGAAGCAGGTACGAGTTGTGACCGGTCGAGCCGCGGTGCGAATGTTCGCTGCGAACGATCGCATGAACCAGATTCTCATCGAGAATCTCGCCCCCGCCGCGTGGAGGGCAAAGCCGCCTGGCAAGGCTCGCACGATTGCGGCTATCTTCACGCACATGCACAATGTCCGCACCAAGTGGGTCAGGCTTAACGCCCCTCACTTGCAGGTTCCGCGCCAGCTCAACCGTACGCGCTGCACGCAGGAACAGGCCCGCGCAGGGCTGGCCGAAAGCGCCGCTTGCTGCGAAGAAATGTTGGCGGCAGCGCTCGGGGACTGTGGAACACGGGTCGAGCAGTTCCTGAGAGACGGCTGGGCATCGCCTTGGCCGGTTGGCATGGAAATGCTCTGCTACATGATTTCCCACGAAGCCCACCATCGGGGACAGGTGTGCATGCTCGCGTCCCAACTCGGATTTCCCTTCCCGAATGAGGTGACGAGCGGGATCTGGAATTGGGAGCGACTCTGGAAAGAGCTGGAGCGATAGGATATTTGCATGTCTTTTCGCTACGGCTGTTTGATTGCGTTTTCCTGCTTCATCGTGCATGCGCAGCCGAAGGCGCCGCCTGCTGAGGTAGCGGGAATTCCGGTCAACTACGACGAGGCGAAGACCGGGACTTACAAGCTTCCCGATCCGCTGGCGCTTGCCGGCGGCAAGCCAGTGCGCGATGCAAAGACGTGGATGGAGCAGCGCCGGCCGGAAATCATCCGGCTTTTCGAGGAAAACCAGTATGGGCGGAGCCCCGGGCGTCCATCCGGCATGACCTTCGACGTGTTCGACAAGGGCACGCGGGCGTTCGGCGGCAAGGCAATTCGTAGGCAGGTGACCGTGCGATTCTCGGCGGACAAGAAGATGGACCTGCTGCTCTACGTGCCTGCCGACGCCGCGAAGCCCGTTCCGTTTTTGCTGCATCTCGGCTTTTCGGCGAATTCGAATACGGTCGACGATCCGGGAGTCAAAGAAGGCGAGGTCTGGGGCCCGGACAAGAAGCGGATTCCCGCGAGCCAGGGCAGAAAGTTCGGCAAAGTAGACGTGGTTCGTTTGCTCGACGCGGGCTTTGGCTTTGGAACGATTTACTACGGCGATATCGATCCGGATTTTGCAGGCGGCATCCCTTACGGAGTTCGCGCGGACTTTCTGAAGCCCGGCCAAACGGAGCCTGCGCCAGGCGAATGGGGCTCGATCGCAGCCTGGGCCTGGGGACTGAGCCGTGCAATGGACTATCTGGAGACGGACAAGGGCGTGGATGCGAAACGCGTTGCGATCCTGGGCGTATCGAGGCTTGGAAAGACAGTGATGTGGGCAGGGGCTCGGGACACGCGGTTCGCGATGGTCATTGCGAGTTGCTCGGGCGAAGGCGGCGCCGCGATCAGCCGGCGGAACTACGGCGAGACCGTTGCGCATTTGACCGCGCCCACGCGCTATCCGTATCAATTCGCCGCCAATTACGCAAAGTTCGCGGAGCATGTGGACCAGATGCCGGTAGATGCGAACATGCTGGTCGCGCTGCTGGCGCCTCGCCCTGTGCTGCTGCAAACCGGCGACACGGATTACTGGTCCGATCCGAAGGGTGAATTTTTAGCAGCAGTTGCCGCAGGGCCCGTATTCCGGCTGCTCGGCAAGCAAGGACTGGATGTCGAACAGATGCCTCCCGCCGGGACGGGAGTCTTCCACACGATCGGCTACTTCGAACACATCGGAGGGCACGGTACGATTCCTTCCGATTGGGATCAGTATCTGAAGTTCCTCCAGATGCACCTGCAACAACACTAATTAATGAGGGAGAGACTGTTCCTACTGGAACACCAGGAGGCAACCGAGCCCGCCAACCACGGACATCGCGAGTCCCCAGGCAAGCATCTTGAGAAAGAGTTCCCGGCTGTCCGATCCGACCGGGGCAGCCGCGATACACAGCGCACCAATCGTCGACAGGGGCGACACATCCACCAGATGGGCTCCGATGTTGATCGAGGTCGCAATCGAAAACGCGTCGGCGCCGAGCCTCGTGGCGAGCCCCGGCGTCATCGGCAGAAACGCCGGCAGCACGACGCCGGAAGTGCTGCTATAGACAGAAATCACGCCCGTCACGAACGCCACGAAGCCTGAAACCGTGCGGCCGGTAGCGAACCTCGCGAGAAAGTCCACAAACAGATCGAGGCCGCTGGTTTTCTCGAGCAGCGCGATGAGCACGCTGACGCCGCAAACCATCACGATCACTCCCCACGGCACTTTCTTCAAGGCCTCCAAGTCGTCGGCCGCGCCGAGCAAAACCAGCAGCACCGCGCCTACATAGGACCCGAGACCGACGTTCACCTTGAAGAACATCACGCTCACCACGAGCAGCGTGATCGCGGCGATGGTGATCCAATGATGCTTTTCGATCACTGCAGGGGCATGCTCGGCGGCGCCCTCACTGTCCTCTCCGGCACTCACGCCGGTGGCTTTCGCGAACAGCCGCCAGCCGCCAAAGACAAAGTATCCGCCAAAGCCCACAATGGCGTGCGCCAGGGCGTTGTACAGATAGGTCTCGCCTTCGTGGCCGCCCAGGCCAATGCGGGACATGAGGCTGCTCACAATGATGCCAGTCGGAGCGAAGGGTGAAATCGAGCCGGCGTTGGCGCCATTGCCGACCATGATCGCCATCAGGAACAACGGGATTCCGGTCCGGCCGGCCGTGGCCATCGCCATCGGAGCAATCAGGGCCGCCGTGGCGATGTTGCCGGGACCGATCGAGGCAAGCGCGGTGGCCATCACAAAGAACATGATCGGGATCACGCCGCGGTTGCCGCGACATAGCCGCACCGCGTGATGGGCAAGGCGGTCGAGAGTTCCATTGCCGCCGGCCATGCCAAACAACAGCGTCACACCGGTGATCGTGACAAAGAGCTGCGATGGAAATCCGGCGAGTACATCGTTGGCGGAAAGCTTCGCCGCATAGACTCCGATAATTCCGGCGAGCGCGATCGACAGCACTCCGACGTTGAGTCTCGTAAAGCAACTGACGACAATGGCAAGCAGCAATGCGGCGAGCGAAAGAGCGGCTGGCGTCATCATGCCTGGTTCACAAGAAGCGAGCGGAGAATTTGCACGGGATGTAGCGCCTCGACGCCAGTGAAATCCGCGACCTGATGACGGCAGGACGTTCCGCCCGCGACTAGAACCGCGTCAGAAGCCAGGTTCCTCGCAGCGGGCAGCAACCGCCGTTCGCCGATCTTCTGCGAGATTTCGAAGTGTTCCCGGGCGTAGCCGAACGAGCCGGCCATGCCGCAACATCCCGCGTCGAGGTCAGTGACAGTAGCACCTGGAATTCTCGCGAGCAGCGATTTCGCCGATGAAACGAGCCCCATCGCCTTTTGATGGCAATGGCCATGCAGCAGGATTGTCTTGGGCCCGGCGCCGACTTGCAGCTCGAGGTTGCCGCCAGCGATTCGCCGCTCCAGCCAGTCCTCGAACAAGAAACTGGATTCCGATACTTGCAACGCTTTCTCCCTCGCTTCTCCCCGCAACAGCGAGGGTGCGTCTTCCCGTACCGCGGATAAACAACTTGGCTCGAAGAAGAGAATCGGCTTCCCGTCTCGCGCCAGCGGATACAGCGCCGCCGTTGTTGCCCCGGCGCGATCGCGCGCTTCGCCAAGCAGACCCTGTGAGATCAGGGGACGCCCGCAGCAAGATTGCGGGGCAAGTCCGACGGACAAACCCGCGGACTGCAATACTTCCACTCCCGCCATGCCGATCTCGGGATTGTAGAAGTTAGTGAATGTATCTCCAAAGACGAAGACATCGGTTTCCCCGGGAGTCTGCGTCGACGAGTATTGGCTTGCGAAGGTGCGCTTTGCGAAGGCTGGTAACCTGCGGCGCCGGTCGATGCCGACAAGATGCTCATTGACAAAGCGAACCGGCGCGCTTGCGGCTAGCCAGTTTGAGACCGGAGCAAGCCCCGCGCCCCAGCGCGCCAGCTCGTGTACATGGCCCAGAACGCGAGTCCGCAGAGGTGTGCCGTGCTTCTGCCAGTAGCCGGCGAGAAACTCGCTCTTCATGCGCGCCATGTCGACTCCGACGGGACACTCCACCTTGCACGCGCGGCATTCCAGGCAGAGATCGAGCACCTGCTTGACCTCCTCTGACGCCATCGTCTGCTCGCCCAATTTGCCGGACATCGCGAGGCGCAAGGCATTGGCTCGCCCGCGCGTGGAATGCTCTTCTTCTCGCGTCGCCATGTAGGAGGGACACATCGTGCCCTCGAGTTTCTTGCGGCATACGCCGAGTCCGCTGCACATCTCGGCGGCGCCCGCGATGCCTCCGAAGTCCCAATAGTCGAAGAATGTTTCCGGCTGGATGGTGCGGTATTGCGGGCCGTAACGCAGATTGGCGGTAAGCGGCGGAGAGTCCACAATCTTGCCGGGATTCAGAATTCCGTCCGGGTCGAATGTGCGCTTGATCGAGCGAAAAGCCTCGTAAAGAACGGGTCCGAACATCTTCTCCATGAAGGGACTTCGCACGAGGCCGTCGCCATGTTCGCCCGACAACGCGCCGCCGAACTCGAGCACGAGATCCGAAATGTCGTTGGCGATCGCCTCGAATTTGCGGACGCCCGCTTCGGTCTTCAGGTTTACGACCGGACGCACGTGCAGGCAACCGACGGACGCGTGCGCGTAGATGCCGGCGGTCGTCTCATGCTTGGCGATGACGGCTTGAAACCGCTCGATATAGGCGGCCAGCTTTTCCGGCCCAACGGCCGTGTCCTCGACAAAAGAGAGCGATTTCGCATCTTCTTTCGTCGCCATCGACAATCCGAGCGCGGCCTCCCGCAGGCCCCAGATCCGGGATTGCGACGCGGCATCCAGCGCCCGGAAGAATCGATAACCGAGTCGATGGGCCGTGAGGTCGCGTTCCAGCGACTCGAGCCTCGGCGGCAGTTCGGCCGCATCGTCTGCGTAGAATTCGACGCACAGCAACGCGCCGGGATCGCCTTCGATAAAAGTCTTACGCAAGCGATCGAGAGCCTCGTTCTGCTTGGTGTTGTCGAGAATGAAGCTGTCCATAACCTCGACAGCCGAAGGCCGATGCCGAAGGATCACCGGCGTCGCGCGCAAAGCCTCGAGCAACGTCTCGAACTGGATGGTGAGCACGGCTTTGGCTTTCGGCAGTGGCACGAGGTTCAGCTTCGCCTCGAGGACCACTCCGAGCGTTCCTTCAGAACCGACCATCAGCTTCGCCAGGTTGAAGCCGCCGGACTTTCCAACGAACTCATCGAGGTTGTACCCGCCCACGCGCCGAAGGATTTTGGGATAGCGGCGTTCGACCTCTTTGGCGCATTCGGCCGCGATTCGCCGGACTTCACGGTAACACTTCGACTCGAGAGAACCGTCTGCTTTCGCGCAGATCGCATCGAGTTCCTGCGCCGAGAAGGGACGCAAATGAACGATGGAGCCGTCCGCCAAAACCACTTCCTGCTCGAGCACGTGGTCGATGGTCTTGCCATACAACACGGATCTCGCGCCGCTCGAGTTGTTGGCCATCATTCCGCCGACGGTGGCGCGGCTCGCCGTCGAAACATCCGGAGCGAAACGCAGTCCATTCGGACGCAGCACCGCGTTCAATTCATCCAGGACAACGCCTGGCTGTACGCGAACCCATTTCTCTTGCGCATTCACTTCGAGGACGCGGTTGAAGTGCTTGGACGTGTCAATCTGAACGCCTTCGCCGATTGCCTGCCCGGCTTGCGACGTGCCTCCGCCACGCATGGTGATGGGGCATTTGAAGCGTCCGCAGATGCGCACGGCATTGATGACATCCTCGCGCGATTGAGGAATCACGACCCCGATTGGCTCGATGCGATAGACACTCGCGTCGGTGGAATAGAGCGCCCGTGAAATCGCGTCAAAGCGCACTTCGCCCTTGATTTCGGCCGCGAGGGCCTGTCGCAGTGCGATTGGATTGACGGCTCGTGGACTCGCTTGCGGGCCAGACTGCCCGTGGGAAATTGTAACGAGAGTCATCGTGAACCGTATCGGCGGGCTCCGGCAATATTAACATTTGGTTAGCCCACTATGCACCCTGCGCGCCGCGCCGGGATCCGCCAGAGCCGCGGATGTTCTGGTGGTCGAATCCTACCAGCCGGGGTCCTGCGCGGCCGACTGGATGGAGGTATTGAGCGAGGCGACCTCGTTTGCGGCGCTCGAGGACTCGGCATTGGCGCGAGTCGCCAGTTCGGAGCAGGCTTGGGCAGCTTCGCGAGTCGACGCGGCGGCGGATTCGAACTCGCTTTCAGCCGCGAGGAACCCGGAGGATTCCCGTTCCGCCGCGCTCGAACTGGATTGCGCCGAAGCGATCAGTTCCGCATGCATCCGGCACAATTTGGCGCCGCCGTCGACGGACTCACGCTGTGGCTGCATGTGCCTGGCGGCGAAGTTACGGGCGCGGCTATCTGTCCATTGGCCACTGATTTCGTCGAATTCCTCGAGCGTCGCTCTGGACTTGAATCGGTAGATGGCGGATGCCTCCTCCAGGCGCCGGCTGGCGTCGTGTATCGACGCCACTGAGCTTGCTGCACTGGATCCGGCATGAGACATAATCAGGCGAGATCCATGGGGCTGTCGAATAGACGTAGTTCGTCCATGATCGAGGACGTTTCGCGTAAGGCCGCGCTGCAGGACTCGTTTTGCCGCGACGACAGATCGGCGAACGCGTTTGCGCGGCCATGCAATGCATTCGTGGTGGACGCTGTTTCAGCAGCCGCACGCGCGCCGGATTCGGCGTGATTGTTCGCACGCGAGGCGTCATCGTTCGCGGCAGTCGCAAAACTCGCGGCGTCCCGGCCACGATCCACGGATTGTCCGGCGACGCGCAGCGCCTGTTCACTGCAACTGACTTGTTGATTCGCGCGTTCCACCAGGCTCGACAATTGCGCGACCCGCGAAGTGCACAATGAGACCCTTCGTTCTGCTCTCGCAAAGCGATTCTGTGCCTTGACAACCCAATTTCGGGCATTCCGGAGCCGGATCTCCGCCTTGGATACCGCCTCCTCCGCGGCCGCTACACGCTTTTGCTGGGCCGCGACGGCGTGCGCCGCCTGGCTCACGGCGCTCTGCGCACTCGCTACGGCTGCGTGCTGAGCCGACGTATCCGCGTAGTGGTGGACTCCGTTCGAATCGGTATAACTACTAGCTTGCGCGGCGGACAGCGCGGCGTTAGCGGCTCTCAGTCTCGCGTGAGCTGCGTCCAGCGCCTGTTGGGCGGCGGCCAATTCCATTTTCGATTCCGCCAGCCGGGCTTGTGCGCCGTGCAATTCGGTTTGCGCAGCCAGTTCCTCGGCCTGGGCCGCGGAAAGTTCCGCCCGCGCGGACGACCGTTCGTTCTGCGCCTCGCCCAGCTTGTTTTCCCAGGCGCCGTGCCAATACCAGGCGTCGCCCGCGGTCTGGTTCGCTCGCTGCAACACCTGCTGCGCTTGCGAATGGGCGGAGGCCGCCATGCCTTCAGCGCGATCGGCCAAGCCGCGCAACCGTGCGGCCTCCGCCGTCAACTCAGCCGCGGCCTGCTGTTGCGCCTGTGCCGATGCCGTCAGATCGGCTGCCGCCGCGACCGCGATTCGCGCAGCGCTGACCGTCTCCTCGGAGGATGTTTCAAACGCACGAGTCCATTCGCGGGTCGCGGTTTCGGCCCGCTCGACGTGAAAGTAGACGTGCTGCGGATTGGCCATTACAATCCGGCTCCCTCGCCACCCGAGGGGCTTTCGAAGCGCCGCAGTTCTTCAATCTTCGTCCGCAGACGCCGGCTGACGTCAGAAGCACGTTCGTTGTAATCGGCGAGGCGCGCCGACGACGCCTCGAACGCTTCGATGAAGGCCTGCGCCGCTTCTCCCTCATAGATGTCTCGCAGACGTCTCCAGGCGGCATCCACTTCCTGCCGCTTCTCGTGCATCGCGTGCAGATGGTCCTGCAATTGTTTCTCATAGGCTTCGAGAATGATCAGCAATCTGCTTTTCGCCATGTGCCAGCCGCCGCTACGCGCCGTGGAGGTATTGCTCCAACTGGCGGATCTTCTTTTCGAGAAATCCCTCGAGGCGTGGCGCGTCGGTTTTCAAATACCCATCCATGATTTCGGCCAGCGGCTCATAAGCCCTCTGGTAGGCGGCGCCAGCCTCATCCTTCCACAGCCCTCGGGCCTCATCATGCAGTTTTTCGAGTGCGCTGGCCGCCGTGCGCAGTTCAACGTTGAAGTCCTCCAGGGCCTGGTCAAAAAGGCGCATCTGCTCATACACGTCGTCGAGAGAGGTCATGCCCTTCCTCCGAACAGGTTCTGCAAAGCGGACGCGAGCCCCGCGGCGGACTGGTCTCCGTAAATGTTCGAGTTCACTGCATACGCCTTGAAGAGCTGGCCTGCCCGCACGCCCTGCACGGTGTCCACGTACATGGCGGCCATGTGATGGTCGGTCTGCGCCATGATGCGGGTCGCTGCAAGCGAAGAAAACAGGGTCATCGATTCTTCTTCGTTGGATTGTTGCACGACTCGATGGTTGAACATGGCGCCGTCGCGCGAGGGATGGATTGCGGTCGATAAGGCGCCAATGCCGGACGCCGTCACAATGGAGTGGATGCCAAGGGGAGGTCCGTTGCGGAGGAGATCCTTGAGCATGCGCGAGGGTCCGGGAGGCGGAGGACCGAAGCTGGAAGGAGCAGCAAGGGCCGGGAAGTATTCCGGTTCGGAAAGAACGAGCAACCGCACTGCATCGGGGTTGCTCCCATTCGGTTTCAGGGCTACCGAGGCGAACTCCTCGAAAGCTTGCGTGGACGCTGCGGGGCTCACCACGCGCACGGCCGCGCCTGCTGCCTGCAATACGTTCGCAGCCGCCGCCAGCATGCCCGCGCCGGGCTGCCCTTCGGACAAACCGTCGAGCACCAGAATCTCAGAACCTGCGAGCCGCATCATGGAGCGCAAACCCGCGAGCGCATTCGCCAGCATGCACAGGCGCACCGCGCTTTCCGCCCCTAGCGAAAGCAGGTTGTGGCCTGGCGCCCGCCGCAACGGCGCGAGCAGATGCCCGCGCACGTCGAACTTTCTGCCCAGCCAAAGCGGGAGAGGGCGATCCGCGGCGCTCCAGGATGTCATGCCGAAGCCGCCCTCGCGCAGCGATTTGCGAGCAGTGCTCTGCAGTTCGAGCGTGTCGGGAGCCGCAAATATCCATTGGCGTACGAAGGGATTGTCGGCAAGCGCCGCAGCATCGTTGCCGCTAAGCACGACCGGTTTCGCACTGGACGCGACTGCGCCGGCTTCCTGTGTGATTGAGGCGACGACGTTTGCGAGACCGCAGCCGGTCGCCGCATCGAGTCGCGCGACAGCCCCGCGTGCGTTGGCGCCGTCCCGTCCGCTCTCGTCGTTGATCACGACTTGGCCGGAGGGAGCGAGATCGCGGACGAGCTTTTTGCCTTCAGGGCCGAAGGCGGTGATTGTTTGGATGTAGTCGATCGGCAAAGACAGAGCCGCGCGCAAATGGACATGAGTCATCGCGGAAGCGGGAAGGCCTCGTACCTCGAAGGTCTGCGATCCGAGCAGCAGGTGCGTTCCGGCTGCGCGGCCCTTCTCGAGGACGCGGCTAAGCATCTGGGCGCCGCGGTCCGGATCGCCGTCGAGAAGCTGCTGGTATTCGTCGACCACCATCAACATGCGAGGCATCGCAGCGCCGGTCTTGCGCCGGTAGTCTTCCAGTTTGGTGACGCCGTGTTGCTGGAACTTCACATAGCGGTCTTCCATTTCCGCCACGAAGTCCTCGAGCACGCTTCGCGCGACAGCCGGCGAGGTTCGCAGACAGACCACCTGCGCATGAGGCAGACTCTTGTAGGCTTCGAATTCGACGCCCTGCTTGCCATCTACGAGCACCAGTTTCAACTCGCTTGGCGAATAGCGCGCCGCAAGGCCGGTGATGAACACATGCAGCAGGAACGACTTGCCCGAGCCGGTTTGCCCAGCGAGCATCGCGTGGGCGCATGGCTTGCCATCCTGGTTGTCGCCAAACCAGATTCGCAGACGCTCGCCCACCGGCGTTTCAACCATCCGGCCGGAGGATTCCGCGAAAAAGCGATCCGCCGGACGAACCTGCGCATTCCAATCGCCGCCGGTCGAGCGCGATTTCACAGCGGACACCGCGCTTAACAAGGTGCGCTGGAGTTCAGCGGGCGCTACCGGATCGATCTCTGAGTTCGAACCGCGGGCAGTGGCGGCGATGACATCGAGAAGCGCGTGGTTTTCGAATTTCGCGAGGTCGGTTGGCGATGGCGCGCCGTCCCATTCGAGAATCAGGTGGCGCCCCGCCCGTGGACCAGATTGCGCCACACGAGCCAAATACTCCAGAGCGCGCGGGTCGCGTTCATACGCGCGCGGATAGTCGAGTGCGACTACGATTTCAAATACTTCACCGGCGCGTTTTTCGCGGCTGAGGCTGGCAAAGTTTTCGGCCTGTCCCACTACGGCTTCGTTGATACGGCGAATATCGTCCACGACTTCGGCGAGTTCGTCGGCGGGAGTGCGGGCTGAGGTCCGGACGCGAGGCAGCAAGCCACGCATGGGAAAGGCTGCGCCGAGGCCAAATGGGTCGATGAGTGAAAACCGGGTTTCCGCGGGCGAGGCGAGGGCCGCGCGGAGCACGATATTTTGAATCGCCGTGCGCGCCATAGCTTTGCTGGCGGAGTCGCATTTGACGATGACGGGTCCCCTGGCGTCCAGCAGCGGAATGGTTCGCGGACTAATGATGCCGGTTTCGCCCGGCATCGGATTGGCTTCGCTCATCTGGCCGAAACGGGCATGACTCAGGAATTCCGGCTTCGGTTCGCGCGCGAAGGAATTCCACAAATCGCTATTCCAGGGTGCGAGGGCGACCGTGTACTCAGCCTCCATGCCCGCGAGGAACGCCTGGTAATCCGGAACCGCCTGGTTGAGCGCAGCTACATTGGTGGACGAAAGTTTATCGGCGAGAGCGCCGCATCGCAAGGCGAGGCCAGCCGCGTCCGAACCAAGCCTCGCGGCGTACCTCTGCCATTCTGCGAGTCCATCGGTGAGTTCCTGCTGGCGAATGGCGGACCGTTTCTTCAATTCCGCGATCTTGGCATTCTCGCTGTCATTCAGTTCCACGGGCGTCAGTTTCTGGTCGGCGGGAGGCGCCGTCAAAACGTACCCGAGCGGAGACTTCCAGAGGCGGCGGGAAAGCCAGAAGCCAAACCCGCCAATGACTACCTTTGCGAAGAGCGAAAGTTGGAAGGGCGGATCCAGCCGGCCGCCAGAACCCCCTCCGCCGCCTGTGCCGCCACCGCCTCCGCTGCCGCCGCCAGGCTTGGGCACGAATTCGCTCCGGTAGGAGGCTTCGAAAATCCCTGCATACCTCGTATTCTTCCAGCGGTTGCGAAGGCCATTGATGTAAGTGGTTTCGTCCTGGATTTCCTTGTTCACTTTATCCATGGGCAGAGTTCCTTGAGCTCCTGCCCTGCGGAGCGCCTCGAGACGCTGCGCGTGAATGCCTGCATAGTGACCATCGAGGGAGGCTTGCCGATCGTCGGGAAGCGCCGCGAACGCCTGCGGCGCCTGCGCCAGAAGCTGGAACAGGATCGAGATTACGCCGGCCATTCTGATCGTCATCATGTTGGTCTAGTACTGGTAGAGGACAAAGAGCACGGCGAGGGCGATGCCCGCGGCGCTGATTTTCTTGATGTTCTGTTTTCGCTTCAGCGCGGCTTGCGCAGCGAGATGCCGGTTGCGGCCTGCCGTCTCGGCTTCGTCTCGCACCCGCTGGCTGGCGGATGCCCGGACGTTCGCAACAAGGTTCTGCAGGGACTTGCGGTCGGCCTCCATGGAAGTGGTGTGCTTAGGCAGTTCGATCCGGGCTTCCTCGATGTCTGCGAGCAATTGGCCGGCCCTCTGTGTGAGTTGTTCGAGAGAGTCGCTCGGCGCCACGGTGGCTGGCTGGGCGCTGCCCGCCGCGGCGGAAAGACGGGTCTGGAGTTCGCGCAGGCGAGCGATGGTCTGCGCGATGTCGTGCCGGTAGGCGGAGCGGTTTCTCCACCAGGAAACGAGATCAGTTCCGCGGGTGTCGCCGGGCATATTTCTTGCAAGTGTATCAGCATGCGGAGGGCGAGAATACTATCATTTGGTTAGCCCATTTATGCACAGCCAAGGACGCCATTTCCTCCAGATCCCAGGTCCAACGAACGTTCCCGATCGTATTCTGAGAGCCATCTCGCAGGCCACCATCGATCATCGCGGACCCGAGTTCGCGCTGCTTGGAAAAGAGGTTCTCGAAGGCGTCAAGGCGGTGTTCCAGACAACCGGACCTGTTGTGATCTTTCCAGCCTCCGGCACCGGAGCTTGGGAGGCGGCGCTTGTGAACACACTCTCACCGGGCGACCGCGTGTTGGCGTTCGAGATCGGCGAGTTCGCAAGGCTGTGGGCGGAACTGGCGAAGCGGTTGGGCCTGGAAGTCGAGAGCGTACCCACGGATTGGAATCGCGGCGTGGATCCGGACGCTGTGGAGGCCAAATTGGCCGCCGACACTGCTCATGACATTCGCGCCGTTCTGGTGGCGCACAACGAAACGTCGACTGGCGCGACCAGCAGACTGCCGGAGATCCGCAGGGCGATGGATCGCGCGGGACACCCGGCGTTGCTGCTGGTGGACGCGGTCTCATCGCTCGCATCCATCGACCTCCGCCACGATGAGTGGGGAATCGATGTCACCATCGCCGGATCGCAAAAGGGTCTCATGCTTCCGCCCGGTTTGAGCTTCAACGCGATCAGCAACAAAGCGCTCGCAGCTTCACGCGAAGCCCGGTTCGCGAAGTCGTATTGGGATTGGAAAGCGATGCTCAGTTTCAATCCCGGTGGCTACTTCCCGTATACGCCGGCCACCAACCTCCTCTATGGCCTCCGCGAGGCCTTGTCGATGCTCCGGGAAGAAGGGCTCGAGAATGCATTCGCAAGGCATCGGAGGTTGGCTGGCGCGGCTCGCGCGGCAGTCGCCGCATGGAAGCTGCCGCTCGTGTGCGAATGCCCCGCGGAACAGAGCAATGTCGTGACAACCGTGCTGATGCCGGATGGGTGCGATGCGGACGAATTCCGCAAGCTGGTGCTGCGCCGCTTCAATATGTCCCTGGGCGCCGGACTCGGCAAACTCAAGGGGCGCGCCTTCCGCATTGGCCACCTCGGCGACTTCAATGACCTGATGTTGGCCGGAACGCTATGCGGAGTCGAAATGGGTCTCGCCGCTGCGGGAGTTCCGTTCGAGCCCGGTGGGGTACAGGCAGCGATGGAGTATCTGGTCAAGGGCTAGCGTCTAGTTCTGCGGCGCGAGCACCATGGCCGCTGCTCCCAAAATCCCCGTCGAGTCCGCCACCTGGGATGGCGCAATCGGAATCTCACGCCGCAGGAACGGCCTCGTGCGCGCATAAACGTCTTCTCTTAACGGGTCGAGCAAAACAGCCCCCGCCGAAGCAATTTGACCGCCGAGGATCAACACCTCGGGATCGAACATCAGGAACATTCCGGCAATTGCGCCGGCCAGCTTGGCGACGCTGCCTTTGACGATCAAATCCGCCGCCAAATCCCCTGCGGCCGCGTGTTCGAAGACCTGCTGGCATGTCGGCGATCCGGTCATGCTGGTCGGAGCGGAGCGATGCAACACGGCCGCTGCTTCGCTCTCGATCGCGCGCGCGGAAAAGTAAACTTCGAGGCAGCCGCGATTGCCGCAGATGCACAGTGGACCCCCGGGATCGACGGTGTAGTGGCCCAAGTGCCCCGCGATACCGGCCGCTCCGCGAATGATGCGGCCATCGGCCAGAATCCCTCCGCCGACGCCGGTTCCCAGCGTCAGCATGAGCGCGTTCCGTCTTCCGCGCGCCGCGCCCCAGACCATTTCGCCGGCCAGCGCCACGCGCGCGTCATTGTCGGCAACCACTGGAATGCCCTGAGGCAAAAAGGCAGACAGCTTGTGGCCATCGAGATAGCGAATCGGACCTGGCGACAGGATCACGGTCGTGTCTGATGGATGCAGAATGCCCTTGCAGCCGATCCCCACGCCATCGAGTTCGCCGGGGCCGAGTTCCGCCAGAATACCCTCCATCGCCTCGCCAAACGCAGCAAGGTTTTTAGGCGTATCGCACCTCGTTGAGCGCAACATGGCGCCTTCATGCGACACAATCCCGGCCTTGATCTGCGTGCCGCCGATATCGATCCCCAACACTGGCATGACTTGTCAATTCTAGGCACATTCCACTTCCCGCACAGGCGCAGTGCTCATTTACGCTTGAAATGAGCACCGCGAGTGCAGTACTGTAGCTGTAACAGACGTGACACCGGAATCCAGAGCAACGCTCATTCTCGACACCATCCACAGAGCCGGGCGGACCTCCGTGGAAAAACTGGCTGGCAAATTGCAGACGTCCGCCGCCACGATTCGCCGCGACCTCTCGGAACTCGAACGGCGCGGGTTGCTCAAGCGCGAACATGGCGCTGCAGTAGCCGTCGAACCAGTCGTGCACGATTCTTTTCGCACCGATTCGTCTTTTCAGGAACAGATCCGGCGCATGGCGGACGAGAAGCGCCGCATCGGCATCGCCGCGGCCAGGCTCATCAAGTCCGGCCAGAACGTCGCCATGGCCGCCGGCACCACAACCACCCATATCGCACGATCGTTGCCGCCGCTCGAAAGAGTCACGGTCGTCACCAACACGTTAAACATCGCATTGGAACTGTCCCGCCGGGACGATGTACGCATTTTCGTCACCGGCGGCTTTCTGCATGGCGTCTGGTTCTCGCTTTCCGGCCCTACAGCGTTGAGCTCCATTCGCGAAATGTATTTCGATCAGGTGTTTCTTTCGTGCACCGGCATCCACCCCGAGCGAGGCTTGACCGACTCGCACCCCGAGGAGGCCGCGATCAACAGGGCATTTCTGAAGCAGGCCCGGCGAAAGATCGTAGTGGCGGACCACACCAAGTTTTCCATCGTGGCCAACAACTTTCTGAGTCCCTTGGAGGACATCGATTTGATCATTACCGACACCGGCGCCAGTGAACGCATGCTCGCGTCTTATCGCAAGAAAGGCGTGCAGATCCAACGCGTATGAGCGCTCTCGACACCTACTTTGAACGAACCACAGCTCTCGTGCAGGATGTCTACAAGAACGAACGCGAAAAAATCGTGCGAGCCGCGGAACTGTGCGCGGACCGGATCTCGAAAGGCGGGCTCGTTTTTCTCTTTGGCAACGGCCATTCGCGCATGATGTGCGAAGAGATGACGCCGCGCCAGGGCTGCTATGCGGGCTGGGTCGCGATGGCGGAACTCGCGCTGTCGAACCACGCCAACATCATCGGCATGAACGGACTGCGCGCGCCGCTGCATCTCGAAAAGTACGAAGGCTACTCGGAAGAGATCCTGAAGGGCTTCAAGTTCGGCCCGCACGACGCGTTCGTCGTGATCTCGACCTCCGGCATTCGGCCGGTGATCGTCGAAATGGCCGCCGGCGCGCAGCGTCGAGGTCTGCCGGTGATCGCCATCGTCGCCCGGAAACATTGCGAGAGCGCGCCGTCCGGCCATTCATCGGGCAAGAAACTGATCGACTACGCCGATATCGTGATCGACAACCACTGCCCGCCGGGCGACTGCGTCGTGGAACTCGACGGCCTCGAGTGGCGGACCGGTCCGGCCTCAACCGTCGCGGGCGGCATGATCATCAACATGCTGCGCTGCGAGACCGCGGAACGCCTGCTGGCCAAAGGTTACAAGCCGGTGCTGCTTCCGTCGCATCAATTCGTCGGCAACGCCAGCGCGGCGGACCAACTGGACCGTTTTTATGAGGCGTACCGCGTCTCGCTGAAGCATCTCTACGAGTAATCATCACCATGGTGCGAATCGCAATGCTGGGCTCGGGCTTCGTCGCGGAATTCTATCTCCAAGGCCTCGCCAACGTCAACGGCCACGAGGTTGTGGTCAACTATTCGCGCGACGCGAGGCGCGCAAGGGGATTCGCGAAACGCTGGAGCATCCCAGACAGTTCCACGAATCTCGATGCAGTCATAGCGCGGGGCGACATCGATCTCTACATCATCGCGCTGCCCAACGAGGCACATCTTCCGGTGTCGCTCGCCTTGTCCAAGGCGGGACGCAACCAGGTCTGCACCAAGCCGCTCGGGCGCGATCGCAAAGAGGCGAAGCAGATGCGTGACGCCGCCAGGAAATCCGGCAAAATGCATGGCTACGCCGAGACGGAGGTCTTCTCGCCCTGCGTGGTGAAAGCTCGCGAAACGATCGAGCAGGGCGGACTCGGGCGTGCGCCCGGGCTCCGCTCGCGCGAATCGCATTCGGCTCCGCAAAGCGCGCACTTTTGGGACATCGAGAAAACCGGCGGAGGCCCGATGACCGGCCTCGCCCGCCCCCGCGTGGAGGCCGCGCCCAAATTTTTGCGGCCGGGAAACCCGGCAGG
>JACXTT010002587.1_pt1 | contig 28535 bp, 21 predicted proteins | sample 9270951 | NCBI WGS metagenome assembly JACXTT01 (sample SAMN15532306, study PRJNA645909) | rock metagenome | isolation source: weathered quartz diorite | place: Puerto Rico | collected 2017-06-21 | reverse complement strand
ACCGCAGGAAAAGGGCGACTCTCGGTCCGACAGGTGTGTCGAAATTCGAGAGAAACAGGCCGTTCAACCATTGCTGCGGCCGGGGACAGCCGCGCTCCGGCATTTGAGCAACACGCCCTTACGTCGGCTCCTACAATTCCAGGAAGCGCTCGCAAAAAGCTAGCGGTCCGCCCAGGTTTTCATGGCTCCTTGGACCCGGAGGTAGTCCGGCATTTCCTGTGGCGTTGCCCTTTGGCCGAGGTATTGAAAAATCTTCGGGACCTTCCAATGCCACCTTTCGGCATGGCTGTCCGCAAACGCAAGACAACCGTCCTGGTTGTGGCGATCGGAGGGCATGTCGAACCACATCTGTCCGTAGCCCGCAAAAGCTGGAATCCCCACCGGATTGCCGAACTGCGCATCGAGCAGCGTGTCTTGGTGCTCATCAATGAACACAAACAGACGGCTGGAAGGAGGTCGAATGATCTCGGAGAATTTCTTCCAGGCTGGGATATCGCTGACGCCGGCCAGGTTCAGCGCAATCAAGTACTCCGGGTATCCATTCACGGATTGGCTCATGTTGTAGCTGCGGTTCCGGAGTTGAGGCAGCTTCTCGCCGTCCGGCGTCTCGACGGTCGAAAAGTCTGCCGGGCAATGATAAATCGCCACGGACTTGTTGTATGGGAACAAGAGTCCTCTCTGCAAATCGACGCTATTCGTATCGGTTCGAGCGTGATCGGGCGCCCAGGAAATGCTGTTGGCAATGGTCGTGTCGCTCAGAGACATGACGGAGTCGTTGGGAGGCAGTATATCCTGGTTATCCACGGAGTACATGTGCCAACAAACCACGAGTTGCCTGAGATTGTTCAGGCAACCGACCATTCGTGCTTTGTCTTTGGCCCGGGACAGCGCAGGCAGCAGCAGGGCGGCGAGGATGGCGATAATGGCGATGACCACGAGCAGCTCGATGAGAGTGAACGCGACGCGCTGGGAAGGGATTCCGAAACGAACAAACTGGTCCCGGCTTTTCGACCAGCGGTCGTTCGGATGAACGCCCTTTTTCATAGCGTGTGTCACGGTTTCGGATCACTCGCATTGTATCTAAGTGCCGCCGAAGTTGCCAGCAAGAATCACGGACGCAGGGTAGTTGGTCAGTGCAATCGGACCGCGGCTGTGGCGAAGCCCAGCCGCAGCGCGGCCATATTTGGGAGTCTCCCGCGAATCGAAGGCGGAGTTCATTCTTGCGTGCTGCGGCAGGGCTTCGCCACAGCCGCACTCCCCGCGGTCCGCCTCCACCGATCGGTTACAATGTGGATGCCACCGGCCGGCGCTCGAGCTTACTCTGGCTTTTGGCCCTGTTTTTTGGCGTGGTTGTTCAGGCCCAGAGCGATTTGCTCGGCTTCTTCCCGCGTGGCATCCGGGGTGAACTGCAACGCACCGGTCGTGATTCGTTGGTTGATTCGAGGTGCCGCCAGCCAGCGGCCTTCGCTGACTTTTTCATCGGAAGGACTGGCGAACTGGCTGAAGATGGCAAAATGCTTTCCGGAGTTGGCGGTCGAATATTGTTCGAGCAACCAACTTCCCTGGCGATCGAACCTGATACGCAGTGCGAACCCTCCGATGACCTCTACAACTTTCGCCTCCGTCACCGAGGCTTCGGTCAGAAAAGGTGATTTCTGCACATTGACCATGACCGGAGCCGAGCGGGAGATCAGCACTACCTCGTTGCGCTCGGTTCCATCTCGATTGACCTCCAAATGGAGGCGCAGCGTGCTGACTCCACTGTGGCGTTTGCTTTGTGGGCTCTGGCAGCCGCACAACAGCGCCACGGGCAGCAGCAAAATGGTGTTGAATCGCTTCCCGCCGATGATCATAGTGCCTTAAGCAATCGTATCGTGCTGGTAAAGTAAAGAGACTTATGAGCAAGCAATCCAACAAAGTCGAAAAACGCAGCCGCCGGCGAGCCTACCTGAAGCGGAAGAGAACAAGGGAGAGAATCAAAACCGCCCCGCCGCCCGCAGCGCCGCCCGCTTAGCGGCAGGGCTTCTTTTCGGGGCCGAGAGTTCGCGCCCGCTTGATTCCCGTCCGGAATGGATTAAGGTCCGAGTAGAACCAACAGAGAGGAGCATTTTATGCCAGTGAGAAAATTGAAAGAGTTTCTGGACGGCGAAAATGTCAAGTACGTCAGTATCATTCATTCCACCGCCTATACGGCGCAGGAAGTAGCCGCGTCCGCTCACATTACGGGCAAGGAATTAGCAAAGACCGTCATTGTCGAGTTGGACGGAAAGATGGCGATGGCTGTGTTGCCCGCGAATCGGAAAATCGTGCTGCAGGATTTGCGCGAGGTGACCGGTTGCGATGAAGTTAAGTTCGCCTCGGAAGAGGAATTCAAAAGCAAGTTTCCCGAGTGCGAGACGGGGGCCATGCCGCCGTTCGGCAATCTCTACGGCATGGACGTGTACGTGGCGGAAGCCCTGACGCGCAACGAGGACATTGCGTTCAACGCAGGATCGCATACCGAACTTATTCGATTGCGCTTTCACGATTTTGAGCGCCTGGTGAAGCCACGCGTGATGAGTTTCACCACGTGACGCTTCAGACTAAGGCCAGGGCTTTTTCTGCGCCCGATAGACGAGGAACATTTCCGACCCGATTCGCCTCCGGGATTTGAGCCGCAGTTGAGTCGCTCGTGAAAGCCGACGGGCTCCCTGACCGTCCGCCATTGTTGGCGCATTGCGTCCGCCAAAAACCAGCGGACAGATCGTCTGAAACACCTCATCCACCAACCCGGCGCGAAACAACGCGGCGTTGAGCTCGCCACCGCCTTCGCATAACAGGCGCCTGACTTTCCATTTCTGGCGCAACCAGGTCAAAGCTTCGATGAAGTCCAATTCTTGCTTGCCAAACACCGCTACCTCGTCCGCGACGCGGCGGAGCCGGCGCAGCTTGGCTTCGGGCGCTCGGCCAGAGGTCAGCACAATAATCGGAGAAAAGCGTCGTCGAAAAAGTTCAGCCTGCGGATTCAAACTGCCTGAGCCGCTAACCACGACGCGCAAATTGTATTCCGCCAGGCCGTTTCTCAACCTGAGGCGGCGATACTTTGCCGGGCCGGGGCCGAGATTGACCGGGACGAGATCCACCGTGCGCGCGCCGGCCATGACGGCATCAGCGCGTGCGCGCAGTTCGAGCAGCAGCCGCTGGTCGCGCCGGCTGCTGAAGGTCACAAATCTGCGGTCGGCAGGAGCGAGCTTGCCATCGGCCGTGGTGGCGACATTCAGATAGACGAACGGCAACATGGATTTGTTTCCTTAAGATGGGGTCTAATTCCGTGACTCGCCAACTCGAAAAATATCCGGCCTGAGTCGCCGACTTCGACCAGGTCTCATTCCATTTTCCCGTAGGTTCCCTTTCGCCGAGCTAAACGCTTTCCGCACGTGGTCTGTTCGCTCCAAAAGTAGTTTGACTCATGAACACCATCGTTCATGAGCAAGGTTTCCGCAACATTCAGCAGCATGAATGCCAGCAGGGGGGGCCGTGGAACTACGGAGGTGGAATCAGGCTCAAAAACTTTAAATCATGCTGACAACGCCCGTGGCGCTTGGCCTTCCCTCATGCAAAATGCAATTGATCCCTCTGCGTCAGATTGCATTTTGCAGCTTCCAGCAACGACCTCAACAGTAAGACGAGATGAATGACTTAGTACCTATTCGACTCGCTGAATGGAGCAATTACGTGTCGAGTTGTTCTTCCTTGCGGGCCTGATGCAGAGTGGTCATGCGAGTGCTGATGCGGCATTATCATCCCAGACGATTGCCCGCTGCCATTAATGGCGCGACGGCGCGGACGGAATCAGCACGTATGTCAGATGGTTATCAACGGTGGCGATTGCTGCTCGTAGTATGGACGAGCTCTTGCTTGGCGGCCGTGCTTTGGGCCGAGCCTGGCCAGGATCAATCGCTCATCCCGCCGCACTCAATGGTGGTGTTGATGAGCAGTTTGCCGGGAGATGTCGAAAGCGAAAATGCCTACCGGGAGCAGATGCAGACCTGGCTGGAGGTCGTGGCTAACAGCGAGGCTCGAAGGGTGATCGTGCTGTGCGATGCGCCGGAAACGCTGCCGCCTCCGGCCAAACGCGGTGCCACTACTCTCGAAGCTAATCGCGACAATTTCGGCAAGCTCGGCACCATGCTCGCTGGGGAAACTAACGGCCTTCTCGTGGTGGCCTGGGGCCATGGCGGCCGGCAAGGCAGCCTGCCAGTTTTCCACGTTCGCGGCCCGCGGTTGACGCCGGCGGATTTTCAGACGCTTGCGGAGCGTCTCCCACGCGTCGAGTCGCGTTGGATTCTGTTGTTCCGTGGCAGTGGGGCCTTCGCCAGCCGGCTTGCCGGCCCGGGCCGACAGGTGTTGGCTTCCGAATTCGAGACTCCGTTCAGCAGTGACCCGGTGGGAATGCTCTTGTTGCTCAAAACGGTCAGGGCCAATCCGAAAGCATCGATCGGTACGCTCGCCGAGAATTTGGGAAGAGCCACCGCGTCGTGGTACGCCGAGCGCCACCTGGCTCGTACCGAGGAGCCAACCCTGTGGGTTGACAATGACAAGCCGCGGCTCTTGGCCGAAAGTTTCGATGAGCGTTCGCTCGCGGAGCCCAAGACTAAGGCCTCCGCGACAGAGCCTGAAGCGGCGGCGCTCGGATCAGACTCCGGCGAGCTGCCACCAGCATGGAAGAGAATTACTCGAGTCGCTCAAGAGAATTTTCCCGGCGCTGATGGAGTTATCCTGCAGCGAAGGCTCAGTTATACGCTGGGCAGCGCACCAGCAGTCACCAGCGAGCAGGAGGAGTTCGTTCAGATCCTCAAGCCCGAAGGCAAGCGGTTCGGCGATTTTGACATTCCCTACGCGCCGCCTTATGAGGAACTCCACTTCCTGGACTGCGAAGTACTTCGTCCGGACGGAAAGCTGGCACGGTTGGAACCCGACGAGATCCGGGAACAACGGCCGGAATCGGCCGGTGATTATCAATTCGGCCAGCGCAAATTTTTCTCTTTGCCGGGCGTGGCGCCTGGCACAGTGCTGCACGTGCGCTATCGGACCGAGTGGCAGAAATTTCCTCTGCCGAGTGTGTCGATTTCCATCCCGCTGCGGGATGATTTGCCGGCGCTCAAGACCACAGTTCAGGTCAGCCTGCCCAAGGACTCGTCGTTCCATTTTGCTCTCGAACAACTCCCGCCCACCGACCCGGCGATTCAGCAGAGCAACTACGGCACGACCTATGTCTGGACGTTCGACAACCTTCCGGCGCGGGAGCGCGAGGCGCTCGCGCCGCCGCGGCAAGGACCGCAGTTAATGATTTCAACCTTTCCGGACTGGTCGGCCTTTGCCGAATGGTATGGGCGTATCAGCAAGCTGGCCGATGAAGTGACACCGGAAATCGCCGCGCGGGCCGCCGAACTGACGCAGCGGGCGGCGAGCGAACGCGAAAAAGTTATCGCGCTCTACAACTACGTGGTCGGCCTGAGGTACGTCGCTGTTCCCCTCGGCGTGAATTCGTTTCGACCGCACGCCGCAGCCAATGTGCTTCGGAACGAGTTCGGCGATTGCAAAGACAAAGCCAACCTGTTCAACGCGCTCCTTCATGCGGTGAAGATCCCGGCCCACCTGGTCTTGCTGCCGCGTTTCAGTCAGGCCTACGACGATCTTCCCGGCCTGGCATTTAACCACGCGATTTCGCGAGTACTCCTCGGCGGCGAGCCGCTCTGGATCGACACGACCGACGATGTGTGCCGTTTTGGGCTCTTGCCGCCCGGCGATCCAGGCCGAAAAGTGCTGGTCATTGACGGAAAAACTACAAACCTGACCCAACTGCCGTCGCCGCAACCTTCCGAACATCAACTCAGCTTAGTGGGTACCATAAAATGTGAACGTCTGGAGGAACCGCTGCCAATGAGTTTCACTCTTCACGCTCGAGGATACGCTGATTATGAAATGCGCTCCGTAGCGCGTGAGGCGAAAGCGAACGGCGCCGCTTTACCGCTGCTGGCGGCACGATTCCGGCCGGTCGCCGGTGCGTTCGCCCTCCAACACCAAAGCTCGACGCAGGTTGGGATCCTCGACGCAGATTTTTCCTCTCAAGCGGAAGGCTCGTGGGTGGGAGGGGCTTCCACAAACGCGGGGAAGTGGCTGTTGCACTCGCCTTTTTGGTTTCCCAAGCAATGGGAGCTGGCACTGCATCGGCGCAAGAATCCGCTGTTCCTGAACGAAGGATATCCATTTGTGCTGGAAGAGGATTTCGAGTTTATCCTGGCGCACAAAGCACGAGCAGAGGAACTGCCGGCAGCGCGGCAGAACCCGGCTGGACCGCTGCGGTGGCGGGCCGAATGGGCGAGACTCGGTGACCACAAACTGTCCGCCAAATTTCACATCGAGCTTGCGTGCGTGGAATTGTCCATGGCCGAGACCGCGGATTTTCAAAAGCAATTACGCGAGCTGCTTGCCGCGCTCAGCAGCTGCGCGAGCATTTTCATTCCGCCATAAGCGCAGACGCTTTTTTGGCGCGTGGCCTGATCGAACTAAGGCATTATTTGCTTAACAAAATGCACGGTCCGGCAAGTCTCCGTGAACCCAGAAGCGAGGTGGGCCCGAATGCCGGTCGGATTTGAGACCTCGGCATCGCTCGCCAATTCCCTGAACCCGCGAGCCGTCGCCCATTTCTCGGCGGCCTCAAGCAGTTTTCTGCCGATCTTTTGGCCGCGAATTTCCGGATCTACGTACCAGCCTTCGACGTAGGGCACCGGGACCGCCGAAGTCCCCTCGACGTGGTCACCACGGATCGAGATTTCGATGAAACCGCCCAGTGAGCCGTCGTCGTTCGTAGCAACCAGTACGATTCCGCCATTCGCAGGTCTGGTGAGCTCTCGAATTTCTAAGGCATGGCGCTCGGGACTGCATTCGGGCCAGAGCGCGTTCCTCATTCGAACCCATTCTGAGGTATCTTCGGGTGCTGCGGGTCGTATCATGCGATTGATCGTGCTTTCTTGAATGGCCGAATCGGAATCAGCGAGGTCTGCTATGGACGCCATTAAACAGCCTGCCTTTGCAGTCAATCAGTCATTTCCGCTCGCCCACCGCTACCAGGCGCCCCTGGGTCCGGAAGTAGATTGCGTCGCCTGATATCGCAGGCGTAGCCATGCAAACTTCGCCCATTTGATTCGTTGCCAGCACGCTAAATTGCGCGACTGGTTTCACCACGAACACGGATCCTTGCTCGCTCGTGAAATACAGCTTTCCCTCCGACGCGACGGGGGAAGCCGTGAAGCCCTGGCCGCCGGTTCCTAGGCGTTCCTTGTACATTTCCTTTCCCGTCCTGGCTTCGAAGCAGGTGAGGATCCCATCCACGTGGCAGCTATAAAGGTAGTCCCCATAAATCAAGGGAGTCTGCATGTAAGAAGCCCCGCGCAGCGAGCTCCAGGCGACGTAACGATTCGTGCTCGCTCCATTGCGCAGCGACACGTCGCCTATAGCGTCGGTGCGCACGACGTAAATCGGTTTGCGCGGCCCGTGCGAGCTCATCAGGAAAACCAGGTCGTTCCACACCATGGGAGTCGGCACAGGACAATCGCCGCCACCGGACATCCGCCAAATCTCCTCTCCGGTCTGCAGGTCGTAGCCGCCCATGTGCTTCCAGCCATTGACGATCAGTTGCGGCCGCGGTCCTTCGGCGCAAACGCTAGGCGTGCTCCAAGTGGCAGTGTCATCCCGCTTTGTGCGCCAGACTTCTTTCCCATCGGCGAGGTTGAAGGCTGCAACGAATCCATTCGTGAACACGTCGCATTGCACAAATACGAGATTGCTGTAAATGACCGGTGAGCTTGCGAACCCCCATTCCAGTTCCGCGCCTTTGGGGTCCGGCACGTCGTTATAAACGACCGGACTGATCCGCATCGTTCCCAAATCATTTTTCCAGCGGAGCTTCCCGTCCATGTCGTAGCAGTACAGGCCCTCGGACCCAAAGAAGGCTACCACGTTGGCACCGTCTGTCGCCATCGTGCAATTAGCGTGCGTGGCTTTGGAATGTCGTTTTTGTTTCGGCGCGCCTTCGTGCGCAGTTTTGTCCCAAATAATCTCCCCGGTCTTCTTGTCCAGGCACAGGATTTTCCACTGCTGAACGTCGTTGTCCTCCGCCGAGGCCGGGTCTCCGTAAAGCCCCACCTTGAGAGGTGCGGTTTTGCGCTGGTTGACGGCAGTCGTAACAAACAACCGGTCTCCCCAAATTATCGGGCTGGAGTGGCCGAGGCCGGGGATCGCCCGCTTCCAGAGGACGTTTTCAGACTTCTCCACGTTCCACACGGAAGGAGTCGTGGCGCCTTTCACCATCCCACCGGCGTTAGGTCCCCGGAACGAGGGCCAATTCGTCTGCGCCTCTGCTGTCTGCACAAGCGCCTGCATGGCGAGCAATAGGCTAAAGTATTTTGGAGACATAAGCCTCTCGGGCTTCTGTAATGTGGATTTGTGACTCATGAGTTTTTCGTTTGCTTGATGCTCAATTATTCAGGCATCAGCGATGCAATTCAACGTGAATCGGCTGAGCGCTTTTGCGGATATCATGCAGGAAAATGGCTGCACTTATTCTCCCGAACGGGTAAAATATCACATCATGAAAAATTCGGGACGGCTGCGCATCGGCGACGATTGGAACGCCATCACGATTATCGCGCTTTCGCAACAAAATCCTCTGAAAGCCGTGGCCGAGTTCGTCGAGAACAGTATCGACGCTGCGGCGCGGAACATCACGATCGTTCGCGGCCGTGACAGAGGGCAGCACTTTTTGCGCATAAAAGACGATGGCCAAGGCATTCCTCGCGACGAACAGGGCCTCCCCAATTTTCAATATGTCGCCACGCACATTTGCGATTCCATCAAACGGCAACTGAAGCGGAACGGCGCACAAGGAATGCAAGGGGAATTCGGCATCGGCCTGCTGAGCTTCTGGACGGTGGGCCAGGAAATGCTGCTCACTTCGATGGGCGGCGACGGCCGGGCCTACCAGATGCACATGCGCAAGGGTGATCCCAAATATGAAGTGAGACAAAAAGGAATACTGTTTGCGGATGGCGGCACGGAGTTGACCATTCGCCCATTGCTGCCGGGCATCAAGCAGTTCAGCGGAGAGAAATTGCAGTGGTACCTGGCTTCGGAGTTGCGCGATCGCATTCGTCAGACCAGAGTCCAAATCAAAATCATCGATCGAACTTCGCGCGCGGAATATAAGGTCGAGCCGCGCCAGTTTGAAGGCAGATTGCTGCATCAACTGGCCCGGCAACCCTCGCCTCACACGTATATCGAGCTGTATCTGAACCGGCCAGATACAGGAAATGTCGTTGGGCTCTACCGGGCAGGAACGCGTGTGCTCGAAAACATTTGCGAACTGGCAGTCTTTTCCAAGGCGCCCTGGACCGGAGGCTACCTGCAGGGAATCGTCGAAGCTGGCTATCTGAATCTCACGCCCGGGACGCGCACAGGAGTCATTCAGGACGAGGCCTTGGCGCGTCTGGAAAAGGAACTGCAACCAACGGAGGAGCAGTTGCTGCGGCTTATCGAGGAGCAGCGCCGCGCCGAGGAAGAGCAAACCAGCCGGGACGTCCTGCGCTCGATTCAAAAGGCGATCAAGGAAGCCATACTTACTTTGCCTGCGGAGGAATATGATTGGTTCAACATCCGCGAAGAGACAAGATCTGAACGTCCGTCGGCAGCCGAGCCGTCACAGGAAGGCGAGCCGCTTATCATTAACGATAGGCCGGCGGAATCTCCGACTCCCGGCCGTGAACAAAAGCAATTCTTCGATTATCCTGGCCCTCTTTTCAGCGCCCGGATTTCGCCTTCTTCCGCAGTCGTGGCAGTTAATAACGCCAGGAGTTTTCGCGCCATCCCTCGGGATCGCGCACAACGATTGGTAGAAAACGACCTCTGCTTTCAATGGCAAATTGCCGAAGGAGAAGGCCGGCTGGAAAATGACAATACAGAGATCACCACCTTTCGCGCGCTGGCAGAGCCGGGCTTAACCAGAGTTCGCCTCGTCGTCACTCAAGCCGACGTTCGGTGTGAAGCCGAAGCGCTAGTGACGATCACCGAATCGCTCCTGCCTCCGCCGAAGGCTCGCGACACGACGCGCCAAGGAATTCCTGCTTACACCTTCCAGCGCGCTCCCGGGGAACTCTGGCGTTCTCGCCATGACGCGGAGAAGAACTTGATTGTGATCAACAGCGGACATCGCGATTTCGTCTTCGCCGCGCGCAACAAATCCCTCAAGCTGCGCTATATCTGCCGGCTCTACGCCAAGGAATTAGTGCTGGGAAACTTTGTGGGTGTGCCCGCCGAGCAATTGCTCGAGCGCCTTATCGAGTTGAGCCTTTACACTGAGGAGAATCTTAAGTGATCGCGCCTGGAAATTATCAGGACGGAGTGAGGCGCGCATCAGGCCTGGTCGATAATTCATCCTCATCGATCACCAAGGTCCGGGGCCTTCTTTGGCTCAAAATCGCCAGCTAATCCCCGCAAATGCGTACCAATCGTCGGCCCACTTGGTCAGGCCAATGTCCACGCCGGAATCCAACTGTAAATTTTCACTCAACGAGTAAATTAGCCCCAGATTGAAAGTCGTGGCTCGTCCCACATCTTTTTCCGTGCTTACGAAGTTGAAGCACTCAATATACCCCTCAAGATCTCCAATGAGTGTGCGGGACAATGCGGCACTTCCCGTGAAATCGCTGTGATAGTCTCGTTCCGCATTGCTTTGGGTTAGGGCGAAGCTCCCGCTTAACCCAAGGTAGAAGTCCCAGGGCAATTCGACGGAGAATGGCGCAATTAATCCGCCTTCGAATTTATCATTGCCAATCCCTTCCTGGCTGGTGGCAAATTTTGCGTACGGCATCAACGCGAATGCGGTGCGCCCGGAATCGTTGCCCCAGCAATTGAGCTTCAGCCGTACCGTCGTGTCGCCATATCCTCGCCGCGTGACGTGGAAATAGCCATCTTCGCGTTCATAGACATGACTGTATGGCTCAAGGATGAGCTGCAGGTCGAGCCGGTTGAACAGGCCGACCTTCAAATTGATCGGGCCGATGTTCCACGCATCCAATTTGTATGAGACGCCGCCGGAATTGTCCTCATAGGAACTGTACCCGAATAAAGTCATTTCGACTTGAAAATGCCCGGCATCCACTGTGTAGGGGCTTTGTGTCGCCAGTGTGCCGTCGGTGGTCATCTCGCGGAGATACTCCTTCGGGGTAGGGTTAAACAGGTTATAGTTGCTTTTGTCCACCAGGGCGTCGTTCTCCCCAGCCAGCGCCAGCCCCGCTGCCAAAATGCTACAACCGAGCAGTTCGTGCACTGCGGTTTTCATGCTCAAGAAACGCGTGTGTAATCAGAGATGGTTAGTGTGACCCGGTGCGAAACAGGATGGATCAACCCAAAATCACCCTGGCACTCCGGAAGACTCAACAAGCTGCGCCAAATGTGCAACTTCAATTCACCGACAGTCCCAGGCAAAATGCCGCCTTCCAAGGGGCCGTCGCGTTCAACCACCATTTCATGGCGGGAGGCCCGGGACGCAATCGCCCCGCAACAACACCGCTTGCCCGTTTTGCACTTCTGTGCCAGGTTATCCAAGAGCGTTATGAACGTATTGTTTGCAATGGGGACTCCCCCAACGGCGAGCGATGATGGACAAGCTCTCTTGTGGCTCTCTTACAACTGGCGCATTTTCGCGCCTCCGCTCCTTCTCTTTGTGGTTGTCGTTTTCGCCTGGGTATATAGGAGGCTCCGCGCATGGGCCAGCGCGCCTCCGAGTTCAGGTCAATCCGGTCCTCCGTTTCTGGACACGCAGTCGCCACCTGCTTCACCCGACTCGCATTCGGAACGTGGCGCAGCCTGGCCCTTCGATTTGCGTCGATTCCGCCGACTAGGCAATGCTGCGGCTTGAGCGTCGCTAGCACCGCACGGCCGCAACTCCACGCGATAGCAGCAGCGCGATTCGTCTGCGGGCAACTGATAAAAAGTTGCTTCGAGTGCAAGGGAATGTTTAGCGGCCGAGGCCTCGACGAACTCTTTCATGTTCAGGTAGGCGTCGCCGACTTGCCTATGCGGTTCCATTTTGAGCCCGGCGCGTTCGATACCTCTCACTTTAAGGACAAGTCTGGTGAAGCGAAAGGGCGGGCGGCTGAATACTTCGCAAACTCTCGCCGAACGATCACTACACAAAATCCGATGTCATCCTTTTGCCAGGGACAAGGCGACGGCGGGCAAAATCGCCTCAAAGTAGGCAAACCTGATAATCTTGAACGCTTCCCCCGGAACCACCATCGTATCAGAGTGGAAAGAGACATTAAGTTGCGCTACCCTTCAGCCCACTAACGCTTCTTTCAAATGATCGACGACACCACTCTTCCGCCTCTGGTCCCGCCCCCGCCCATCATCGAGCACGATCCGGCGGCGGTGCTGGACCAACTCGCTCCACGGATTCGCCTGCTCCAAAGCGAAATTTCCAAAGTGATCATCGGGCAGGAAGAGGTTATCTCCGCTGCTCTATTTGCGCTCTTCGCCCGCGGCCACTGTCTGCTGGTCGGCGTGCCCGGCCTTGCCAAAACACTGTTCGTCCATTCGTTGGCCCGCTCGCTCGAGCTGAGTTTCTCCCGGATCCAGTTCACCCCCGACTTAATGCCTTCGGATATCACGGGCACGGAGATCCTTGAGGAGGACGCCGTCACTGGCCATCGCCGTTTCATGTTCGCGCGCGGACCGGTCTTCGCCCAGGTGCTCCTGGCTGACGAGGTCAACCGCACGCCGCCCAAGACGCAGGCGGCCCTGCTCGAAGCGATGCAGGAGAAAACCGTGACCGTAGCCGGCAAGATGTATCGCTTAGAGGAACCGTTCATGGTGCTGGCAACGCAAAATCCAATCGAACAGGAGGGAACCTATCCGCTGCCGGAAGCGCAGCTTGATCGGTTTTTGTTCGAAATCCTGATGGACTACCCATCGCTGGAAGAGGAGCGGAAAGTTGTCGAGCAACATTCCTACTCTCCTTTGGACAAGCTCCAGCCGGTGCTGACGCGCGAAGAAGTCATGCGTTTTCGCCAGGCGATCGCGCAGGTACCGGCCGCACCCAACGTGATCGATTATGCCGTTCGTCTCATCCGGGCGACGCGCTCGAGTGACAATGGAGAGGCCCCGGACTATGTCAAACGCTGGATTCGCTGGGGCGCAAGTCCGCGCGCGAGTCAGCATTTGATTCTGGCCGCGCGCGCGCGGGCGGCTTGTCAGGGGCGGTTCAACGTGGCGCGCGAAGATGTCGCGGCCCTGGCCCCGCTGGTCCTGCGCCACCGCCTCATTCGCACGTTCCAGGCCGACGCCGAGGGAAAAACGACTGATGAGATCATCGCGAAGCTGCTGGAAGATGTGGCGCCTGAATAAATCCGAAATCCGAATGACGAATCCCGAAGGAAATCCGAATGACGAAGTCCGAAAAACCGCGGCGCTGAACTCGCGCTGGGCGCGGGCGCAACAAGGCCGAACCGTTTCCGGCGTTTCCCCTCATTCACACTGCTTAATTCGAGCCTCGTTTTTCGGACTTTCTTCGAATTTCGGCCCTCGGATTTCGGGCTTTCTTTGTCATGCGTCATTCGTCATTCGTCATTCCCCCTAGCCGATGGTTGCCACCGCTCAGTCACTGTCCCAAAGGTTCGACCCCAAGCTGCTCGCCGCCCTGGAAGGGTTGGACTTCAAAGCGCGCTATGTCATGGAAGGCTTCCTGAGCGGACTGCATGACAGCCCGTTCCACGGTTTCAGCGTCGAGTTCAGTGATTACCGGAATTACCAGCCGGGCGATGATTTGCGACATCTCGACTGGCGGCTTTACGCCCGGAACGACCGGCTCTGCATCAAACGTTACATGCAGGAGACCAATGTCCGTTTCTACGTTGTGTGTGACACCAGCGCTTCGATGCAGTACCGAGGCGCGACGGCCTGGGGGTCTAAGCTTGACTGCGCCAAAGTCCTGGCGGCGGCGCTGACATGGTTTTTGCTCAAGCAGAATGATGCCGCCGGCATGGTGACGTTCAATGGCGCCACGCTCGTGCCGGAGTTCATCCGCCCTTCACAACGGCCCAACCAATTTGGCCTGATGCTGCGACAACTCGAAGGCCTCCAGGCGGCCGGCGGCGCTTGCCTGGCGCAGCTTCTTCAGCACACAGTCCGCCTGGTCCATCGCCGCAGCGTGATTCTGTTTTTCTCCGACCTGTTGGAGCCGTCGGAGGACGTCGCGCTCAGCTTCAAGCAGCTCCGCTTTCACGGACACGAGGTGCTGATTTTCCAGGTGCTGGATCGGGACGAAACTGAGTTTCCGTTCGGCGAGGCTAAAATCTTTGAGGACCTGGAAACCGGCGCGCGTCGCTCCGTCGTTCCTGGGAGCGCTCGCGAAAGGTACCTCGAGCGTTTCAACGCTTTCATGGACGAGCACCGGCGGCTGTTTCGGTCACTGGAGATGCCGCATTGCACCGTTCGTACCGACGAAAATCCCTGGCATGCCCTGGCTATGTTCCTGGCGGAGCGGAAGCGGCTGAAGTGAGCGACCTGTAACCAGCCGGCCAGCACATGCCCCTTTCCTTTCTTAACCCATGGTTCTGGTTGGGCGCGCTCGCCGTGGCGGCGCCAATCTGGCTGCATCTGCGCAGGAAAAAGGAAACCAACCTGATTCGATTTTCTGCACTGCGTTTCCTGGAGGACCAGCCGGAACCGCGACGCAGCCCGCTGCAGTTGCAAAGCCTGGTTCTTTTAGCTCTGCGCTTACTGGCGCTACTGCTCGTAGTGGCGGCCTTTGCCTGGCCTTACTTGCGCCGCGCCGACACTGCACCGATCCAGGAGAGCCGCGTCTATATTCTCGATAATACCCTAAGCCATCAGGCCAGGGACGGTTTCGCCCGCGATCGAGATCACATTGTGAAGGAGCTGTGCAAAGCACCAGCCAGCGTCCAGGTCGCCGTGATAGAATTGACGTCCGTGCCCCGCGTGGTGGTTGCGTTTGCGGACGAGCGCGAGGCTGCTCGCCAGGCCGTGCGGCAGTTGCAACCCTCCTTTCAGCGCGGTTCCTACCTCGCCGCCTTTCGCCAGGCGAACGCGCTGCTGGCCAATTCGCTCGGCGAACGGAAGCGCATCGTTTTCCTCGGTGACAATCAGCAAAACCAGTGGAACGAAAACGTCAACACGCCGCCCTTCCTGGGCCAGGTCCAAATTGACCTGCCCAAAAATATCGCGCCGGTGCTACCGAATCTCTCGCTTTCGGAACCTCGCGCACAACGGATATTTCTTGGCGACAAATCGTTGGTGAATTTTACCGCCAAGTTGAATCACATTGGCGAAGCCCAGACCGCCAATGTGCTGCTGCGCGCGAACGGCCAGGTGATTTTCAACCGCTCCGTTGATCTCGACAAGCAACCGGAAACCATCTTGCTCCAGGCGCAGTGGGAGGCCGAACCGGGCGCCTGGCTGCGCGGGGAATTGACAGTGGACGGTACACCTGACGCGCTCGCGGCCGACAACCGCGTGTACTTCGCGCTGGCGCCCGTGGTGGAAGGCAAGGTTGCCTTGCTGGCCCAATCACCGTTTCTGCGCGTGGCTCTCTCGCCCGACATCATGCGGGGACAATGGGCCACGCGTGTTCTCGAGCCCGCGTCACTTTCCGCTGAGTTGGCGGCGGACCAGGACGCGGACGTGCTTTGCCTCGAGAGCAATTACCTCCAATCCGGTGACGCCCGCAAACTCGTGTGGCGTTATTTGAGCAATGGCCGCGGCGTGTTCCTGGTAGTGAACCGGATCACGCCTGCCATCAAGGGCCATCTGCGCGAGCTGGGCTTCCAGGCCGAAGAAGCCATCGAACTCAGAAAAGAAACTCCCGCAAGGTTTCAGTTCGTTTCTTTCAATCACCCGGTGTTTCATCCGTTCCTATCGCCCGACTATGGCAATCTGCTGGAGATCAAAGTGACCAAATATGTGTCTCTGCAAGGCAGCGACGTGATGCCGCTGATCTTCGCAGATAACGGGGCTGCTTTGTTTTTTCAAGGAACCAGGCTGCGCGGAAAACTCTTCGTGGCTGCCTTTGGCCTCGACCGCGAGCATACGTCGTGGCCGGTCCATCAAAGCTTTATTCCGTTTCTGGATCTCACCTTGCAGGCCGCCCGGGCGGAAGACCCGACACCGACGGCGTTCGAGCCGGGGGAGATCTGCGTGTTGCAATTGCCCGCGGCCGCCGCAGCCCGGGAGGTCGTGCTGCGGGATGAGCGCACCGATCTGGCGCGCGTGCCGGCAACGCATGGCAGGGTGGAGATCCGTATGCCGGCCCGTCCCGGCCTCTACTCCTTGACTTATGACGATTCAACGCAGGTCGAAAAGATGTTCAGCGTGAATCCACCCGCAAAGGAATCCGAGCTGGCCTATGCCAATGCTTCCGATGCGGTTAAGCTCTGGCGCTTGAATGCTTCCTCGGGGGCAGAAAAATCAGCGAGCGCAGCGGCCGCGACGCGGATGAGTTTGCGCGCGATCTTGCAACAGCGGCTCTGGTGGTGGATGGTGCTCGCAGGTATGCTCGCTTTGATCGTCGAATCGGCGCTGGCGGAAGCCCGGAAGGCACGTGGATGAATTTTCGCTTTACCATTGTCGAGACGAGCCTGAATCGCGCAGAGTTCCGCTGGAAATGGCTAAAGCTCCTGCGTTACAGCTTCCTCCTGGGCGCCGTGTTCTGGCTGATTTGCCTGTCGGCCGAGGCGGCAATCCTCCGAGGGTGGCTCGTCAGCAAGGCGCTGGTAACTTTCATTCTAGCGTCTTCGGCTGTCATTGGCTTCCTGGCCTGGGTGGTTATTCTCATCAGCGTCCTGGCCGGCACGACCGACCGGAACTGGCTGGCCGCTGCTTTAGAGCGCGTGGATCGGCGTTTGATGGATCGGCTCAACACTTTGCTCTTCCTGGAATCACACCGTGGAGACGCACAGACGGAATCCTTTGCACTCCGCATTGCCCGACAAACCCAAGGCGTGCTGGCTGAAAAGCCTTCTCACGCACCCTTTGCTTCCGCTCGCCCTTGGCCGCATTTGCTGGCATTTATGGTTTTGCTCGGAGCGACCGTCGTCCTCTTTCAACACTATTCGCCTTGGGACCACTTGCTGGCGGCGGACAAGACCAGGAAAATTTTGCGTCCCGGACCCGATAAACCGCTGGACCTGGCCTTGCCGGCGACCAACAGCGTCGAACAAGAACGCATTTGGGGCGAGGTGCGCATCACCGATCCAGGCGCGGACCTGAAGGTCACCAAGCTGGACGTCGTGCCACTGCAAATCGAGGCGGCCGCAAGCCAGCCGTTGGAGAAAGTGGCGTGGTACTCCACGATCAACGGCGCTCAGGAGGCAACACATGAGCTGGCCGCACCAACCGAACCGCGCTATGCCGTCTATCAGCCGGAGCTATATTTGGATGAACTGCGTCTCGGCGATTGGGACGTAGTGACGTACTACGCAAAAGCCAATACTGAACAGGCAAATTCCTACGCATCGGAAGTTTATTTCCTGGAGGTGCGACCATTCCGCGAGGACATTCTTAAATTGCCGGGAGGAGCGATGGGCAAGGCGCATCAATGCCTGAATGAAATGTCTATGCTAGTCAGCCGGCAGCAACATGTCATTCGCCAGACCCACCAACACCTCCAGAAACCACCAGAGACCGAAAATCTGCGCGACCAGGATCGGAAAAAGCTTTCGGAGGCCGAGGCCGATCTGAGCGATTCGACCGAACATCTGTATGCGAAGATGGCTGCCACGATGGAAAACAAGCCGATCGGCGACGCCCTCGACAACCTGGCCAAAGCACAGCAGTCGTTGGACAATGCGAGCGACCGACTTCACGCCAACGTCCTGAATGAGGCGCAAAGCAAAGAACGCAGCGCCCTCGCCGAGCTCGTTGCCGCCCGGAAAATCTTTCAAAAAAAGGTGACTGAGAATCCTGGCGCATTCGAGGAACCGAATACCGAGGAACCTCCTCCGCCGGTTGCCGATGCTTCAACCAGGCTCCAGAAAATGACAGAGTTTCGGAACGAAACGAAAGCGGCACAGCAGTTCGTCAACCAAACGTTGGAACAGCAGAAAAATCTCGAGAAAGAGGTGAAGTCCGTGCCCCGAAACGATCTGCCGCGGCTGGCCGAGCAGGAGAAGTTAATGGAACAGGCGCTGCAGGATTTTCAGCAGCAGCACCCGAAGCCGTTCGCCGGAGTCCAGAGCGAGTCGCAGGAAGCCGAGCAAGCGTTGACCAATGCCGCAGCGTCGTTGCAGAAACGCAGCCCCGAGGCCCAGCCCGCGATGAAACAGGCCACTGAACGCCTGGAACAGTTGAGCCAGGCGATGACTAAACGCTCCGCCGAGCAGCAACTGGCCGATGCGTATCGCCTGAAACAAATCCTCGATCAGGAAATTCAAACCTTCGGCAAATGCTCCAACCCTGGCGCCAATGTTTCTGATGCAGACTTGCAAACCACGGCCAGCCAGGCCCGAGAGACGGTCAACCGGCTTAAGGCGCTCGCCGAGCAGGAGCCGACCCGCGATGCCTTCGGCCAGCCGTTGCGCGACGCTTTGAGTGGCGAAAATAAGGTGGACCTGGACGCGCGCCTCAACCGCGTGCAGCAGGCGCAAGAACAGCCGGAAAAGCAGCAGCGGGCAGGCGAAGCCAAAGACGCCCTGAGCAGAGTCAGCCAGGCCTTCGACCAGAGCCAGCCGAAAGCCATGCAGATTGCGCGGCAGACCGATTCTCTTAAGCCCTCACCTCAGGACAGCTTCAACCTGGGCATGTCCGAACTCCAGAGCTTGCTCAGACAATTGGAGCAGTCTCACAAACTGTCACAGGAGGACAGTGCCCGCCAGGGCCACGAGGCTTTGTACAACCTGCAATCCGGCTTGCGGAGTCAGTTTGGCGACAATGAGCGTGGCGACCAAATCCTCCTCCGCCTGGAACAAATCTTGAAGGGCGAAACGCCGCTCGAAGTTGCCGATCTCAAGAAGCTAATGGACGAGTTGCAACATTTCTCCGTCGAAACTTCCGATCGTCTGGCGAAGAAGGAGGCCCAGCCTGAAGTCACCAACATTGATCCGTCCAAGCTGCCACCAGCTTATCGCGGTCGGATCCAGAAGTACTTTCAAAAGCTGTCAGAAAAGTAGGCTGCTGTCGTGACCGCGACCGTCCTCTTCGAATTCCCGCTCGGTTTGCTGCTTGCGGTGCCTGCGGTAGCCGGGCTGGCCTATGCGTCGTGGCGGCAGCAAAAACGCGGCCTGCCGCGGCAAGGCGTGCTCGCCTTATTCGCCTTGCGAGCCCTTCCTTTGTTACTTTTGCTCTTCCTGGTGGCTCGACCTGTCTGGAACGCCCGACAACCTTCCGCTTCGGCGGCGCGCTCCGTCGTTCTGCTGATGGATCGCAGCGAAAGCATGTCGCTCGAAGACCGCGACGGCACTCGTTACCAGCAAGCCCTGGCCTTCCTCCGCGACCGTCTCCTGCCCGGGTTCAAAGCGGCCCAACTGCCTGTGCAAGCGATGCTCTTCGATCAGGGCGCGGAGCCGGCGGATGGCAGCAAGCTGAGCTCCGCCAGGCCCACGGGGCGGCGAACGAACCTCGGCGGCGCCATCGCCCAGGCGGTGGCCAACGCCGCGCAACCGCCGCTGGCAGTGCTCGCTCTGACCGATGGTATCGCCAACGAAACGGCGGACAATGCCCGCGCCCTCAGCGTCCTGGCTGATTCGGGCGTGCCCTTCATCGGCGTGGGCTTTGGAAGCGACCAGGGCGTCTGCACCCTGTCATTGCGCGAAGTCGAGGCGCCACCAAGCGTCTCCCCCAAAACCGCTTTTAGCATCTCGGCCCAACTCGAGGCCGTAAACGCCGCCGACCTGCCCGCTTTCGACTTGCTGTTGTTCCGGGATGGGCAACTCTATCAGAAGAAAAGCGTTTCGCCCGGCAAAGGCTCACGTGCCTGGATTGAAAACTTTGTCGTCAGCGAAGAAAAACCCGGCTCGCACAATTATAAGGTGCAAATGCTGCCGCCAGACGTTCCCAAGCTGAAATGTGTCAATTCTCTGGCCAACACCAGCGTCCGCATTTCAGACGAGAAGGAACTTCGCGTCCTTTACATTCAGGGCGCGCTTACGTGGGACTACAAATTCATCAGCCTGGCGTTGCGCAACGATCCCGCCATCAAGCTGACCGGCCTCACCCGCACCTCCAAGCAATCGGTGTTTCGGCAAAACGTCGAATCGGCCGGAGAACTCATGAACGGCTTCCCCAACTCGCTCGAGGAGCTGGCGCCCTTTCGTGTCGTCGCCCTTTCCAATCTTCGGCCGGCGGAGTTGACTTCGGCCCAACAGGAAATCCTGGCGCGCTTCTGCGGTGAGATGGGTGGCGGCGTCCTCCTGATCGGCGGCGCTGCCACGTTCGACACCTCCTGGCAGCACAGCCGCCTCGAACAGTTGCTACCGGTAGTATTCGCCGCCAACGCAGGAGTCCAGGGCCTAGACCGGCCTTTTCGTCTGCAGTTGACTGAAGAGGCGTTGCAGCACCAGGTTTTCCAAATCGCTGACGATAAGGCGGCCCACCAGGCCTGGGCGCAATTGCCCACCTTCACCCAGTACGGTCGCGTGGACGCCGCGAAGCCCGGGGCCGTGGTCTGGGCGCTGCACCAGTCGGACGAGGGCCCCCAGGGCCGGCGCATCCTGATGGCCTCGCAGCGTTATGGCGCCGGTCTGTCCGCCGTTTTGTGCATCCAGAATTTCTGGCGCTGGCGCCTGGCCAAAGACTCTGAACCGAGCCAGTTCGATCGGTTTTGGAAGCAGATGTTCCGGTTTCTGGGCGAAATCGGGCGCCACGAAGTCTCAATCCATTTGGCCGACCAGGAATTGCAGCCGCCGATGGATGTCCAGGTCGTGCTCGAGCGCCAGCCGAATCCCAAAGATGTCACGGCGACCAGCAGCAAGTTTCTGGCTCGCGTCGAAAACAGCCAAAAGTCCTTGTTGCGCGAAGAAACACTGGAGTTGGAACCGCTCCGACCCGTAACCTTCAAGTTTCATGCCGAGAAACCCGATGTCTATACTGTGTTCGTCTCCGATTCGCTGAAAGTGCCCATCACCAGCCGGCCTATTGAGATCCGGGATCAGAACGTCGAATTTCAGAACACTGCCCGCAACATGGAAACGCTCCGTCAATGGGCTGCCGTCAGCGATGGACTGGCGCTGAAAGTCGAAGATTGCCGCAGTGCTGGTGACCTTGTGGCGCAAACCAAAGCCAAGATCGAAGAAGTCCGCCGCGGAAAAAACCAGCGCCAACCGATTGGTGTTAACGGCTGGATGCTCGCGCTCGTTGTTGGTTGTCTCGGCGGCGAATGGCTCCTCCGCAAACATTGGGGCCTCGGATAAGTATGCGACTCACGCATCACGCATCACGCATCACGCATCACGCATCACGCGTCGTGCCGGCGTTACTGCTGCCACTGTTACTCGCGCTTTCCAGCATTGCGCAGCTCGCCGACGACAAACAGGCCACCTTCTTCATGGGCCGGGTCCGATACAGCGCCAACGACGGCAACGATTGCGTCGGGGTCGGCCAGGACTTGATGAAACTGGTGTCCCGCGCTTCAACGCTGAAAATCCAGGAGGAGCGAAAAATCCGGCTGACCGATCCGGAGCTATTCGAGACGCCGTTCCTGTTCATGAACGGTCACAACGATTTTGTTTTTACCGCCGCGGAGATTGAGAGCTTGCGGAAATACTTGAGTCATGGCGGATTCTTCTTCGGGTCCGGCTGCTGCACCAACCCTGGCTTTCCCAATGCCTGGCGCCGCGAGTTCGGCCGCATTTTTTCCAACGAAAGGGTCCAGCCGATTCCTTACGACCATCTGATCTATCGTTCGTTCTACAAGATCGATCGCGTTCGCTGCTTGAACGAGTCGCGGGACATTCAGCTTGAAGGCCTGTTCTACCAGGGCAACCTGGTCGCTGTTCTGTGCGAGGACGGCCTCTGCTGTTCTTTTAGCGCCAACAACACCTGCAATGAAGGCAAAGGCATCGGCACCGACGACGGTCAAAAGCTCACCCTCAACATCGCCGTTTATGCCCTGACCCATTGAGAGGACGCTCCAAGCCGCATACTCCTTGCCCCAGCCAAGCTCCGAATCCCAAAACTCAGCATCGTGGCACAAGCGAAAAGCCAACGGCCGGTCAACCATGGGAAACAGAAACCTCCGCGATGCGTGCTGACAATTAACGGCGGCTCCTCGAGCATCAAATTCGCCCTTTACCGCGCGGAGCAGTCGGGCGACCGTCTGCTCTCGGGAAAGATCGATCGCATCGGGCTGTCGCAGGCCCGCTTCGTCGCGAATGTTCCTGGCCAGCAACCCTATGTCCGGCCGCTCGTTGCGCCTAATCACCAAGTCGCAGGCACGTTTCTTATCGATTGGCTCGAGCAGCAACCGGGGTTCGCCGCTTTGGCTGGGATCGGCCATCGGATCGTCCATGGCGGCAGCAAATATGGCGAGCCGCAACGCGTGACGCCGCCACTCGTTCGCGAGCTTCGGCGCCTCAAGCCTTATGACCCGGAACACTTGCCAGCCGAGATTCAACTGATCGAGTTGTTTCAGCGACGTTGTCCCAAGGCGGCGCAAATCGCCTGTTTCGACACTGCCTTTCATCGCGGCATGCCGAGCGTCGCAAGGCTGTTACCGATTCCGAGAAAACTCGCAGCAAAGGGGATTCAAAGATATGGCTTCCACGGTCTATCCTACACGTTCTTGCTCGCGGAGTTGGGCCGACTCGCCGGGCCAGATGCGGCGCGGGGCAGGGTGGTAATGGCTCACTTGGGCAACGGCGCCAGCCTCGCTGCCGTGCATGGCGGGAAGAGCATCGATACCAGCATGGGCTTCACCCCGACTGCGGGCGTGCCGATGAGCAGTCGCTCGGGCGATCTCGATCCCGGCCTGGTCTGGTATTTGGCTAGGACCGAGCACCTGACCGCGAAGCAATTCCATCACATGGTGAATCATCAGTCCGGCCTGCTCGGCGTTTCCGGGACCAGCCCCGACATGCGCGACTTGCTCGGGCGTGAGGTCAAGGATGAGCGCGCGGCCGAAGCCGTGGCGCTCTTTTGTTATCAGGTCAAGAAATGGATTGGCGCGTTCGCTGCCGCGCTGGGCGGCCTGGAAACGCTCGTCTTTGCGGGCGGCATTGGCGAGAATTCGCCTCAGGTGCGGCAGCGGATTTGCGCCGGCCTCGAGTTTTTTGGCGTTAAACTTGATCAAAGCCGCAACGAGAGCAATGCGGCGGTGATTTCGTCCGACAGCAGCCCAGCAACGGTCCGAGTGATGCGCACGGATGAAGAAGTCGTGATTGCCCAGGCTGTCCGCCAGGTCGTTGGCCTTGCCATTTAATTCTTCATCGTAATCTGCTTCGAGGACGAAACAGCCCGATCAGATTACAAATCAGATTACAAGCGAGAATACGAGATTACGATTAAGATTGAGAAAGCAGACTGAACGTTAGGACCAAAATTATGTCACAGCCACTTTCCCCCACCCTCCTCCGCAAAATGAACGCGTACTGGCGCGCCGCCAATTACCTCTCGGTCGGCCAGATATATTTGTACGACAACCCTCTTTTGAAGCGGCCGTTGAGGCTCGCGGACATCAAGCCGCGCCTATTAGGACACTGGGGCACCACGCCCGGCTTGAACTTCATTTATGTGCACTTGAACCGCGCGATCAAGGAGCGCGACCTGAACATGATTTTCCTCGCTGGTCCAGGCCATGGCGGGCCGGCGGTCGTGGCAAATACTTATCTCGAAGGGAGCTACAGCGAGCTCTACTCCAATGTCAGCCAGGACGAACGGGGTATGAAGCGCCTTTTCAAACAATTCTCCTTTCCCGGAGGCATCCCGAGCCACGCGGCGCCCGAGACACCCGGCTCGATTCATGAAGGCGGCGAGCTCGGCTACGCCCTGAGCCACGCTTACGGGGCGGCATTCGATAATCCCGATCTCATTGTCGCCTGCATCATCGGCGATGGCGAAGCCGAGTCCGGCCCTTTGGCAGGCAGTTGGCACGCCAACAAATTTCTTAACCCGGTCTCCGACGGTGCGGTCCTGCCGATTCTGCATTTGAACGGATATAAGATTGCCAACCCAACCATGTTGGCGCGCGTCAGTCGCCAGGAACTCACAGAACTGCTCCGCGGCTACGGCTACAAACCGTACTTCGTCGAAGGCGAGCAGCCCGCAGCAATGCATCAGCAAATGGCCGCCGCGCTGGACCAGATGCTCGAGGAGATCAGGTCCATTCAGAGCGCCGCGCGCAAGCGCGGATTCAAACGGCGGCCGATCTGGCCGATGCTCGTTTTCATCAGTCCCAAAGGCTGGACCGGCCCCAAGAAAGTCGATGGCAAGGTCACTGAAGGTTCCTGGCGCTCGCACCAGGTGCCTCTCTCGGACCTGGCAGCCAAACCGAGTCACGTGCGGCAGTTGGAAAAATGGATGAAGAGCTACAAGCCTGAAGAGTTGTTCGATGAAAGCGGGAGGCTAAAGTCCGAGCTCTCAGAACTCGCCCCGAAAGGTGCTCGCCGTATGGGCGCCAACCCGTACGCCAACGGCGGCCTGCTGTTGCGCGACCTGCGGATGCCTGATTTTTGCGATTATGCCGTCGCTGTGCCCCGTCCGGGGTCCGTCACGGCCGAGGCCACGCGCGTCACGGGCGGGTTTCTGCGGGACGTAGTCAAACTCAATGCTGCCAATTTCCGCGTGTTCGGCCCCGACGAAACGGAATCCAACCGGCTGAGCGCGGTCTTCGAGGCCACCAATCGCATGTTCACTGGCGAGATCCTCAAGACCGACGAGCACGTCGCGCCGGAGGGCCGCGTGCTCGAAGTGCTGAGCGAACACCTGTGCCAGGGCTGGTTGGAAGGGTACCTGCTCACCGGCCGTCACGGCTTCTTTTCCTGCTACGAAGCTTTCATCCACATCGTGGACTCGATGTTCAATCAGCACGCCAAATGGCTCAAGGTCACGCGGCACATTCCTTGGCGGCGGCCCATCGCGTCGCTCAATTACCTGCTGACCTCTCATGTCTGGCGCCAGGACCATAATGGCTTCAGCCACCAGGACCCGGGCTTCATCGATCATGCGATGAACAAGAAAGCTGAGATTATCCGCGTCTATCTGCCGCCGGATGCGAACACGCTGCTGTCCGTCACCGACCACTGTCTCCGGAGCCGGCATTACATCAATATCATCGTTGCCGGGAAACAGCCCGCGCCGCAATGGCTTGACATGGACGCCGCCGTCAAACATTGCACCGCCGGCATCGGTATCTGGCCCTGGGCCAGCAACGACCAGGGCGGCGAGCCTGACGTCGTGCTCGCCTGCGCCGGCGATGTCCCGACTCTGGAAACCCTCGCCGCCGTCGAAATGCTGCGCGGTTATTTTCCGGAGCTGAAAGTGCGCGTGATCAACGTCGTGGACCTGATGACTCTCCAACCTCAGAGCGAGCATCCACACGGCCTGCGCGACCGCGATTTCGACGCGCTGTTCACCAAAGACAAGCCGATCATTTTCGCCTACCACGGTTATCCCTGGCTCATTCATCGGCTGACCTACCGCCGCACGAACCACGACAACCTCCACGTCCGCGGTTACAAAGAGGAAGGCACGACTACCACTCCATTCGACATGGTCGTCCTCAACGATCTCGACCGGTTCCATCTCGTCGGAGACGTCATTGACCGAGTGGCGAGCCTCGGCGACCGTGCCGCTTACGCTAAACAGGACCTCCGCGATCGGCTTATCGATCACAAAAATTACATCCACAAATATGGCCAGGACCTGCCCCAGATCCGTGACTGGCGCTGGGGCGCGACACGGAGATAATTGAAGGAGACGACGTGACCGCGTGTTGCCCAAGCGGCGGAGCGCGGCCGTCCCCGGCCGCAGCAACGGTTGAATGGGTTGTTTCTCTCGAATTTCGGCGCAACCGTCGGACTGAGAGTCGCCCCTTTCCCACGATTTCGCGTTTGGGCAACACGCCCTCACGTCGTCTCCAACAATGGAGTTTCCGGCGGTGGAAAACAGTCGTGCGAGCAACCCGACCTCGGCGCCCATTGGACAAATCGCCGCACTCCGGCGCGGCAAAATGTTTTCCACGGTGGCAAAACTCTTTCCGCTGCGGCGGCTGGAACGAAAAGAGACCGCGAACGTAATCGCCCGAATGGCCGTCCAAAAATTGGGCAGGAGGGATGCCGTGCGCGAAAAATCGCTGCCGTTGTAGGAGCCGACGTAAGGAGGCTCAATTTTCGAAGGATTCCACCGCTCAGAAGAGCCCCCTGACGTCGGTCCTATCCCCCGGCCCGGAAGTTGCTCCCAATCCGCCCGTAAATGCGGTTTGTTCGAGTCTTATTGGGTGTCTTTGGAGTAATCGGCACGGTTCGGTCCGTCGATGGGCAATCCATTTACAGCATGGACGGCACCCCAACGGGACTGGAGGAAGAAATACGCTGGAAGGTCAATCGGGGGCGATTCGACAGTACCAGCGAGAATTTGACGCGCGGGACAGCTTACACCGATGTGCCGGCCTCGTCAGGGCCGCTGGCCCCCAACCAGGAAATCACGCTGGCCGCCCGGCATCAAAGCGAGGACATGGCAAAAGCGAATTTGTTTCAGCACAGTACCGTTCCGGGCAGCCTCTACTACAACCCAACCAACCAGCCGAATCCATGGGACCGCATGCATGCGGAAGGGTATTCGTACAACAGCGCTGGCGAGAACATCGCCGCCGGTTACACTAGCTCGGAGTCGGTCTATGTCGCCTGGTGGAACAGCAGTACCGGTCATCGCGCAAACATGTACAACAGCGCCTATCGCGAGGTCGGCAACGGCTACTATTACTGGAGTTCCTCCTTGTACCGTAGCTATTATACAATGGATTTGGGCAACTCGGGCAGCACCTGCTTTTTGACTGACACCCTCTTCCAGGACGCGAATGGCGACGGTGTTTATCAATCCTCCGAGGCCGTCCCGGGTGTCGCGATCCGCTTGCTCGTGGGTGGCAATGTGTTTGGTTTCTGTGATATTTCCACGTCTGTCGGTAGTTTTGCCATTCCGCTGCAATCTCTGGCTACCAACACCCTGGCGCAAGTCGTCCTCTCGAATACGACTACCGCGGCGGTGGTCATGAGCATTCCCCGCGATTACCGGAACTATACCACAGTCTCGCTCGCTCCCGGCGAGAGCCTTGTCTATGGCACCTTCACTCGGCCAACGACTGCTCGCAACGTCGGGCTGAGGGACCTTACTCCGGTTCAAATGCCGCTCGTGGCGGCTCCGCTTTCCATCACCGCGTCTGGCACGAACGTCACCCTTCGCTGGACCTCTGTCGCGGGCCTGACCTACCAACCGGAATGGACAACTGATTTCGTCACCTGGACTGCCTCCACCAATGTTTACCTGTCCGGCACCGGCAGCGACATGACCTACACCGAGACCGCTCCGCCTCAGGGCTCGAAGTTCTATCGTCTGCTCATTAGTTCGCCGTGAGGTAGAATTCCGCGCGTCATTCTCCGCCGCCCGCTGCCGTATCCAGCAGAGCTAAGCCCCGCTCTCTGTGTTCTCTACACCGCGGTTTAGGCTCCAAAATGCCGCGCGGATCTTTCCTCGCAGCCTTGCGACCTTACGGTTTTGCTTTATTCTCACCGCTTATGGTGAGGGAAGGCTGGGACACAACGCAAAGAGGCACTCGACGCCGGAGACGCGATTTGTTTCCTTCAGTGGTATCCTTCACGCGGCGTGAGTGAGTTCTCGCGAAAGCCGACAGCGCCATGCCCGCACTCGATGAGCCAGTCCACATCTGTGAATACCAGGCCACCTGGCCTGCACTGTTTGCCGCCGAGCGGGCGCGCTTGAGTGCGGCACTTGCTGTCAGCCCGCAAACTGTGCAACACATCGGAAGCACGGCTGTGCCCGGGTTGGCCGCCAAGCCCGTCATCGATCTCATGCTCGGCCTAAAGGAGTTTCCGCCCGCCGAGGCCATTATCAAATCGATCAAAATCTTGGGCTACGAGGCGTTCGGTGAGGCCTGCGTCCCTGAGCGCATGTACTTTCGTCTTCGCTCGCCGAAACTGAGCGCGAATCTGCACGTCGTAGTCTGGGGAGGCGAACACTGGGTGAATAACATCGCGCTACGTGAATTCCTTCGATCCAACGCCGCGGCGCGCGAGCGGTACGCGCAGGCGAAGATGCAGGCGATTGCCTCCGGAGCTCAGACCTTGCTCCCGTACTCTTCTGCCAAGGCGGCTGTCATCAAAGCCTTGCTGCGAGAGGCACTGGCCGTCCAGCATGGCGGCTAGTCTCCTGAGTCATTGATTTCTTGTATAATTATTGTTTTTCAATTGCTACCGTTTCCGCGGCGAAGCGTTCTAGATTTTTTAGAATCTCATCCGCACTCTTGGTCCAGCGAAAAG
>JACXTT010002586.1_pt1 | contig 28536 bp, 24 predicted proteins | sample 9270951 | NCBI WGS metagenome assembly JACXTT01 (sample SAMN15532306, study PRJNA645909) | rock metagenome | isolation source: weathered quartz diorite | place: Puerto Rico | collected 2017-06-21 | reverse complement strand
TCACTCGCCACTACGCGTCTTGCCGGTGACCATACCCAAGTGGCCACACCCGTTCCCATTCCGAACACGGCCGTTAAGCACTTGGGGCCCATGATAGTGTGAATAACGCGAAAGTAGGTCATCGCCGGCTTTTGCCAAAACCCCCGTGGCCAACCACGGGGGTTTTGCTTTTCATTCCGCGAATCTTCTTGACCGCGTCTCCGCTTTCGCGGATAATTTAGCCAACCTGCCTGATTCGACTTTTTCATCCCGCAGAGAATGACGGAATGTCCTTCCACCTTGCACGACGCGATTTTCTCAAGCTCAGCCTCAGCGGCCTCGGCATGTCGTTACCCGCGTTCCTACAAGCTTCGACCTCGCCGCGCCGCCGGACCCGTTCGTGCATTGTCCTCTACTGCTGGGGCGGCATGAGCCATCACGAGACGTGGGACACCAAGCCGAACGCCCCTGCGGAATATCGCGGCGAGTTCAGCCCGATTGCGACGGCCGTGCCCGGCATCCAGATTGGCGAACATCTTCCGCGCCTCGCCCGGCATACCGACAAGTTGGCCATCGTTCGTTCGATGCATCATCGATCGTCGGCGCATGGCAAGGGAATGTACTGGAACATCACCGGGCATCCGCCGTTTGCGCCAGAGGTCGCGGTGAACCTGCCGCCGTCGCGAACCGATTGGCCGTGCCTGGGAGCGATGGTGTCGCGGTTTCGGCGAGCGCCGGCTGGTTTTCCAAACGCCGTGCAGCTGCCCTATCCCCTGGTTGACAACAACACGCTGCAGGCAGGCGACAATGCGGGCTTCCTTGGCGCGGCGACCGACCCGGTCATCGTCCGGCCCGACCGCGGCCGAGCGTGGGGCGGCATCTCACGCGACCTCGGCGCCATGGTGCTGCAGCGTGCGGACGGCGTCGATTCGCCTCGCCTCGCCGCACGCCAGAACCTAACGCAGATGCTCGACCAGCGCTTCACGGCATCGACCGGATCTTACGATCACTTTCGGCACATGGCATCCGACATTCTCCTCAGTCCGACCGTCCAGGCCGCCTTCAATCTCGAACGCGAGCCGCTCGCCATTCGCGAGACCTACGGCGATCACCTGTGCGGCCAAAGCGTGCTGCTGGCGCGGCGCCTGACCGAGGCGGGGGTGCCGATCGTTACCGTCATCTGTTCCGCCGGTGATCTGAACGGCTCCGCGGGAGACCACTGGGACACTCACGGCAACAACTTCAATCGTCTGAAGCGCGATCTCCTGCCGCCGTTCGACCGGGCTGTTAGCGCCCTCTTGAGCGACCTGGCCGACCGCGGCCGGCTCGAGGAGACCCTGGTCGTAATGCTGACCGATTTCGGCCGCACGCCGCGCGTCAATGGCGGAGCGGGACGCGACCACTATCCGAACGCCTACTCGATCTTCCTGGCCGGCGGCGGGATACGCGGCGGCCAAGTATACGGCAGTTCCGATCGCCTCGGCGCTGAGCCGCGCGATTTACCGACAGGTCCCGCGGACGTGCATGCCACCATCTTTCAGGCGCTCGGCATCCCGCTCGATGCACATCTGCATGACAGCACCGGCCGGCCATACCCTCTCACTAACGGTCGCCCGCTACCGCTTTTCTAGCGAGTTCAGCGAAATCAACGTAAACAACCGCACAGGCAGCGACTTACCGCTGCGCCCCGACTTGCGATTGAATCGACCTCTGGGGCTGGAGATGTGCTCACGCTGCGGCTTGGGCAAATTATTCCGTCCTGTATTTTCTTACTACTCGCAAATTCCGGCCAACTTCCTTGATGCCTTGGAATTACCTTGGTAAAATAACTTTCCCGCCCTCCAGGACTGTCTTTGCGCCATGACCAGATGGCACAGGAATTCGTTTTTGCCCGGGTGAATGCCGAAGGCGATGGCCTCGGCGCGCGATGGCACGCCACATGAACACAAGAACCCTCTCGCAGCGATGCCAAGTCGTTGTGGGCAAGCGTTCTCGCCAGGAACGACGATGGAGAAAACCAGCGTTTACGAAGGCCTGACCCGCCAGGAGTTCCTGCACAGCCTGCGGGACAGCAGGCTCCTGTCGACCGAGGAACTGGCACGCGTGGCGAGCGCCAATCCAGACGCCGACACCCTGGTCTTGGCAAGCACGCTGGTTGCGTCGGGCATTTTGACGGCATATCAGATGGAAGCAGTCTGCCAGCAGAAGGCGGCGGGCTTGCTTGTCGGCAACTACGAAATTCTCGATCGACTCGGGGCCGGGGGGATGGGCACGGTTTTCAAGGCACGCCATCGACGTATGAAACGCATCGTAGCCCTGAAGGTGCTGTCGCGCAGTTTGAGTTCCGACGAGACCTTCGTGAAGCGATTTCAACGTGAGGTGGAGACGATCGCCCAGCTCAGCCACCCGAACATCGTGATGGCATACGACGCTGACGAAGATGCCGCGGGACATTTTCTGGTGATGGAGTTCGTCAGCGGCGCCGATCTCGCATCGCTGGTTCACAAGCAGGGCCCATTCGAGGTGGCGGCCGCGGTCAACGCCATCGTGCAAGCGGCTCGCGGTCTCGAATACGCCCACCGCCAGGGGATCATCCATCGCGATATCAAACCCGCCAATCTGCTCCGCGATGGCAACGGCGTGGTCAAGGTGACCGATCTCGGACTGGCGCGTATTGCGACCAACAACGCCCTGGGCGAGCAAACGACCGACTGCAGCCTGACCAAGGTCGGCGGCATCATGGGAACGACCGAGTACATGCCGCCGGAGCAGGCCGTGGATGCCACCAGCATCGACCACCGGGCGGACATTTACAGCCTGGGCGCCACGCTCTACTTCCTTCTGCTCGGCAGGGCGCCTTTTGTCGGCCCCACCATGATGGCGACGCTGCTGAAGCACCGCGAGGCGCCGATTCCCGTTCTTTGCGATGCGTGCAAAGACGTGCCGGCCCAACTCGACGATGTTTTTCGCCGAATGCTTGCCAAGCAACCCCGAGATCGGCAGCGGACGATGGCCGAGGTAGTGCTAGGTCTGGAAGCAGTACTGGCCAATCTCAGCGGCCACACGGCCTTACCGATGCCGCCATTCCCTCGGGATGCCGAATCGGCTGCGGCAACGAACGCCCTCACGAGCACCGGGCGATCCGGTTTCGAGAAAACGGTCGCGCCGGCGGATCGGCCTTCGACGCTGGACATACACCCGTCGAATACGGAGACGTTTACCGGCATTTCGGTCTTGCTGGTGGAGCCGTCGCGGGTCCAGGCCGGGATTATTCGTGGCTATCTGCAAACTTCCGGCGTGGCGAACCTCGTGGTCGTGGCGAGCGGACAGGACGCGCTGAAAGCCGTGAAGGCGAGCTGCCCGGATGGAATCGTCAGCGCGATGTACCTCAAAGACATGACCGGAGTCGAGTTGGCCCGCCACGTCCGCGACGCGACCTCCGCCGGACCGCCAGGTTTCGTGCTCATCTCCAGCGAAGGAGACAGCTCCGAGGTCGGGCTGATGACCCAATCGGGCCAGGCGATCGTTCTGCAAAAGCCGTTCACGGCTGAGGCTCTCGTACAGGCGATGCGTTTGTCGTCGCCGCGGCTGCATGGCTTGAAACCGCCGTCGGGTGCAGCCATGAAACCTCCGTCGGGCGCGAGCAACATGCCGGCTGCGGCGACGCCTCCCGATCGCAGCAAGTATCGCGTCCTCATCGTGGACGACAGTGCCCCGGCGCGGCTCAATGAACGCAACGTTCTGAAAGCGCTGGGCTTCACGCAGTTTATCGAAGCGATCGATGGCGCTCAAGCAGTGGCCGTGGTCTCCACCGAGAAGGTCAACCTGATCGTCACGGATTACAACATGCCCCACATGGATGGCGCGGGACTGGTAGGCTATCTGAAGCAGAATGCCCACACGGCATCGGTGCCGATCATCATGGTGACTACCGAGACCGACCCGGACAAACTGGAAGCAGTCCGCCGGCACGGTGTTGCAGCGGTGTGCGAAAAGAGTTTTCGGGCAGACGCGGTTGGGAAAATCATCGAGCAACTGTTCTGAAGTAGAATGCAGTCCGTGCCAGCGTAGGTCAGGCTTTCTGGCCTGACTTTCCCAGCCAACAAACAACTAAACTAGGACGGTTCAGTCAGGTTGGGAAGCCTGACCTACGATTATTACTGAGAATGCCATGAACGAAATCGTGCGCGAATTCCTGCTCGAGACCAACGAGAACCTGGCCCAACTCGACCTTGACCTGGTCACGCTCGAGGATAACCCGACCGAGCGCGAAACGCTAGCACGTGTCTTTCGCACGTTGCACACCGTCAAAGGAACGGCAGGTTTTCTCGGGTTGCTCAAGCTGCAGTCGGTCGGCCACGCCGCGGAGAACCTGCTCAGCAAACTTCGCGCTGGGGAGTTGACTTTCAATGCGGAGATCGCCACCGGCTTGCTGGCCGCCGTCGATGCGATCCGGCGCATGCTCGATTGCGTCGAGAAAACCGAGCAGGACGGGGACGGCGATTACGCGTCACTGATCCAAATTTTGGGATCCGCCGCCGGCGGACGCGGCGGCCAACCGAACCAAACGACTCCTACCCCGCAGAGTCGTCCAGTGCCGGCCTCAGGCCCCTTCGCCAAGCCGGAACCCGAACGCACCATCGTCGACCCCAGTGTTTCGAGTCGTCCGCCCGCCTCGCTTGTTCCGGAAAGTCCTGTCAAGGCCGCTCCTGTCGTCCCAGTTCAAGCGACCATCCCGGCATCCCCGCCTCCTGAACCGGCTGAGCAGCGTTCCGCGTCCGTCTCCGATAGCACCATCCGCGTGGATGTGGGCTTACTCGATCAACTGATGAACCTTGTCGGCGAACTCGTCCTCGCGCGCAATCAGATCATGCAACACAGCGCCTCCCTGGAAGAGACGCCTTTCCTTGGCACCGTCCAACGGCTCAACGGGCTCACCACCGAACTTCAGGCAGGTGTCATGAAGACGCGCATGCAGCCGATCGGCAATATCTGGAGCAAGTTTCCCCGCTTGGTGCGCGATCTGGCGGTCGCCTGCAACAAGCAGGTTCGCCTGAACATGGAAGGCCGCGACACCGAACTGGACAAGACCATCATTGAATCCATTCGCGATCCGTTGACCCATCTTGTTCGCAATGCGATCGATCACGGCATCGAGCTTCCCGATATCCGCGCGGCACGCGGCAAACCGGCGGAAGGCCGACTGACCTTGCATGCCTTCCACGAGGGGGGCAAGGTCATCATCGAGATCGACGACGACGGCGGCGGCATCGATCCGCAGCGCGTCTGCGACAAGGCGATCCAGGCCAAGGTCGTCGCGCCAGATCTTGCCGCCCGCATGAGTGAACGCGAACTCATCAACCTGATCTTCCTGCCCGGCTTCTCGACCACCGACAAGGTGACCCAGTTTTCCGGCCGCGGCGTCGGCATGGATGTCGTGCGCACCAATATCGAAAAGATCGGCGGCACCGTCGATGTGGAGAGCCGATTGGGGCGCGGCACAACGATCAAGATGAAGATCCCACTCACCCTGGCGATCATCCCCGCCTTGACCGTCACCAGCGGCGGCGATCGCTACGCCATCCCGCAGGTCAGCCTCCTGGAGTTGGTCCGTCTCGAAGGCGGTCAGGCCCGCCATTGCATCGAGCAGTTTCATGGCGCCCCTGTCTATCGACTGCGCGGCAACTTACTCCCGTTGATCTACCTTGACCACCAACTGCAAGTCGAGACGACTCGCCCGGACAAACTGGACGACGCCGTCACCAACATTGTCGTCCTGCAAGCGGACGATCACTCGTTCGGCCTGATTGTGGACGACATTCACGACACGGAGGAGATTGTCGTCAAACCGCTCCAGAAGCAACTCAAGGGGATCGACGCCTTTGCCGGCGCGACGATCATGGGAGACGGCAGAGTTGCCTTGATCCTGGATGTCCTTGGCCTGGCACAGCGGGCGAATGTCCTTTCCCGTGTGCGCGAGCGCGCCGTGGGCGAGAAAACCAGCAGCGCCGCCGAGCACATGGGCGAGCGCCAGACCGTCCTGCTCTGCGACACCGCCCACGGCAGCAGATTGGGTATTCCGCTCTCTCAGGTGGCTCGTCTGGAAGAATTCCCGCGTTCAGCGCTGGAAAAGGTGGGGGCACAGGATGTTGTGCAGTATCGCGACGAGATTCTGCCGCTCATCTACCTTTCCGATTTGCTGTCCCGGCGAAAGCAGGCCCCGCGGAAGAAACGCAGAGCAGGCGATGAAAAACGCCCGACGATCTCGGCCGCGTCCAGTACCGTTCAGGTCGTCGTCTATGCCGGCAAACGTCAGCGCGTCGGTCTGGTGGTCAGTCAAATCCATGACATCGTCGAGGAGAGGATCCTGTCGCGCTCGAGTGCCAAGCGTCCCGGCGTCTTGTATACCGCCGTGGTGCAGGGCCGGGTTACGGAGTTTCTCGATATCGAAGGGATCATCCGGTCGGCAGACTCGGACTACTTCGAGAAGCTGGACGACGCCGATGCAGAGAATCCCACAACGGCGCCGGCGCAGACGAAAAGCGTTTTGGCGTGACGAGAAGTTCGGAGAAGAGTTACATCGCATGGCCGACGAACATCAATACTGCACGTTCTCCCTGGACGGCCACTACTTCGGCGTGGACGTTTTGCAGGTGCAAGAGATCATCCGCTACCAGGAGATGACGCGCGTGCCGCTGGCGCCGGCCACGGTGCGCGGGCTAATGAATTTGCGCGGGCAGATCGTCACCGCCATCGATTTGCGCCGACGCCTCGGCATGAAGGATCGGCCGAACGACCAGCTTCCGGTGAATGTTGTCATACATACCGAGGACGGCCCCGTCAGCTTGCTGGTCGATGAGATCGGCGACGTGCTGGAAATCCCGGCGCAAGAGTTTGAGCCTCCTCCCGAGACGCTTCAGGGCAGCGCCCGCGACCTGATCCACGGCGCGTACAAACTGAAGGGGCGACTGTTGCTCCTTCTCAATCTCGATCAAGCGATTGACCTTACCGAAGGTTCACAGCAATAATTCGTCGAATTGACCTGTAAGCCAGCGAAAGAGTAATCCATGAAAAACCTGAGCATTGCAACACGTATTTACGCCATCCTCGGCCTGAGCCTGATTTTCTCGCTGGCGGCGATCGGCTTTCTCCTCTATCAGATTGCTGGCGTCAGCCACCGCTACGATCAGATTCTGGCTACCGAGGTCAGCCAGCAAGACCAAGCACGTGTCATGGAAGTCGATTTCAAGAAGCAAGTTCAGGAATGGAAGAACGTCCTGCTGCGCGGATATGAGCCGAAGGATCTACAAAAATACTGGGACAGCTTCGGGAAATATGAGGAGAAGGTTCGCAACAATGCGGAGAAATTGAGAGCGTCCACTGCCGATGCCGACTCCTTGGCCCTGCTGGATAAGTTTCTCGCGGCGCACAAGGAGTTGGGCGTGGCGTATCGAAAAGGTCTGGATGTCTTCAAGAGCACGAAGGGAAGCGATTTCAAGGCCACCGATAACATGCTGCGCGGCATCGATCGAGCGCCTACCGACACGATTGACGAGATCGCGGTAAAACTCACTGGTCGCGTGAAACAGGCGGAGGAGGGCGTCCGAATATCACTCGAACTCCAGCGTTGGGTCGTTGGCATTTTGACCGGAGTCGTCTTCTTGGTGGTTCTGGCGATCGGCGTATTCATCGCCCGTGGAATCACCACCCCCTTGATGCGAACCATGGAGGTTCTCGAAAAAGTTGCCCAGGGAGACCTGTCCACGCGACTCGACATTTCCTCGCGCGACGAACTGGGACGCATGGCGCTTGCACTCAATCAGGCCGTCGAGGCCATGCGCAAATCGGGCGAGCTCGAAAAACAACAAGCCGAGCGCGAACGACGCCAGGCGGAGGAACTCAAGGCCAAAGTGGACAACATCCTCGCTGTCGTCAACGCTGCCGCCGCTGGCGATCTCACCCGGGAATCGACCGTCAAGGGCGCTGACGCCGTCGGCCAGATGGGTGAAGGCTTGACGAGGTTCTTCGCGAACCTGCGCGGCAACATCGCCAACATCGCCCAGACAGCCCAGACCTTGGCCAGTTCTAGCCACGAACTGACAGCGGTAAGCCAGCAAATGGCCGCCAACTCCGAGCAAACCGCGACCCAGGCGAGCGTCGCGTCGGCAGCGGCCGAACAGGTGAGCGCGAACGTCACCACGGTCTCCACGGCGACCGAGGAAATGGGCGCGAGCATCCGCGAAATCGCCAAGAGCGCCAACCAAGCCGCCCGAGTTGCTACCTCCGCCGTCAAGGTTGCCGAAACGACCAACACCACCGTCGCCAAGCTGGGCGAAAGCAGCGCCGAGATCGGCAATGTCATCAAGGTCATCACCTCCATTGCCCAGCAGACAAATCTGCTGGCCTTGAATGCGACCATCGAAGCGGCCCGCGCCGGGGAAGCGGGCAAGGGATTTGCCGTCGTCGCCAACGAGGTGAAGGAACTCGCCAAGCAAACCGCCAAGGCCACCGAGGACATCAGCCAAAAGATCGAGGCCATTCAGGGGGACACGACCGGCGCCGTGGAAGCCATCGCGCAGATCGGCAAGATCATCAACCAGATCAACGATATCCAGAACACCATCGCCAGCGCCGTCGAGGAGCAAACCGCCACCACCGCCGAGATCAGCCGCAACGTCACCGAGGCAGCCAAGGGGAGCAGTGAGATCGCTCAGAACATCACCGGCGTCGCTCAGGCAGCGCGCAGCACCACGGAGGGAGCAGGCAATACCAAGAGCTCCGCGGATGAGCTGTCCAAGATCGCCCTCGATTTGCAGAAACTGGTGGCGCAGTTCAAGTATTGAGGAAGTGCGAATCACCGCTAGGAGTGAACGAGAACACGACAGACATCGAGAGGAACATGGGAGGCGAGTGTTTCTTTCGTGTTATTGTGATCGGTCTTGGAAACAGTAGGGTTTTGCAAGAAAAAGCGATTTCAGCGGCAATGCTGCATGCAGGATTCGTTGCGCGCCTAGGGTGTGTGTGTGTGTGTGTGTGCGCAATGAATTCCGTTAACTCAATATTTGGCAAGAGGTTAGCGATCGCTGATTCGTTGCACCACGAATTGGCTCCGCCGAGCGTTCGAATCAATCTCGGTTTTCGGGTCTCCGTGAATAGCCCAAGAGAGGAACGAACATGCGTGCCATGGTCATCGACGACTCGCGCGTCGTCCGCATCCTCATCGGCGCCATCCTGCGCGAGGTCGGCATGGAGGTGATCGAGGCCGCCAACGGTCTTGAAGCACTGGAGCGTTTGAAGGAAGACGAGGAAGTCAAGCTCTTGCTGGTCGACTGGAACATGCCCGTGATGAACGGACTCGAGTTCATTCAAGCCGTCCGCTCGCAACACGCCTATGACGGCGTGCGCATCATGATGGTGACGACGGAAACGGAAAGCGATCAAGTGACGCGTGCCTTGAACGCCGGCGCCAACGAATATCTGATGAAGCCGTTTACCAAGGAAATCCTGATCGCGAAGCTCAATCTTCTTGACGTATTCGAGGAATGACGGATGCCGAAGATTCGCATTCTGGTGGTCGATGACGCCGTGGTGTTTCGGCGGCTGGTGGCGGATGAACTCGCCGGCGATCCCGCACTGGAAATTGCCGGCACCGCAGCCAACGGCAAGATCGCCTTGGCCAAATTGCCCCAGGTGAATCCCGACGTCGTGATCCTCGACATCGAGATGCCGGAGATGGACGGGTTGGCAACGCTCAAGGAGCTGCGCAAGACCTACCCGAAGCTGCCGGTAATCATGTTCAGCGCCTTCACCGAACCGGGCGCGCTGGCGACGCTGGACGCCCTGACCCTGGGAGCGTCGGACTATTTCGCCAAGCCGACGACCACGAGCCCGGAAGCTTCGCTGAGGATTATCCGCGAGCAATTGGTGCCCAAGATCAAGGTCTTGTGCGCGCGTCGCGAGGGCGCTGTCGCGGTGCCGGACGCCCTGAGCAGCCAAAGGCCAGGCGGCAGTTCGCCACGCTTGACGCTTCAGCCTCCGGGAAAGATTCAGATCGTCGCCATCGGCGCCTCGACGGGAGGCCCCAATGCGCTTGCCGACTTGTTCGCACGATTGCCGAAGGATTTCCCCGTGCCGATCGTGCTCGTGCAGCACATGCCCCCGATGTTCACGCGGTTGCTGGCGGAGCGCTTGACGGCTCAGTTCGCGATTCCGGTTCACGAAGGCTCGTCCGGCAAAGTGCTACAGCCGGGGCAAGCTTGGATTGCCCCGGGCGATTATCACATGGTTGTGCAACCCATGGGAGCACAAGTCCGCCTGTCGGTGCACCAGGAGCCGCCGGAGAATTCGTGCCGGCCCGCGGCGGACGTGCTCTTGCGTTCGGTGGCCAAGACCTATGGCTCAAATTCCTTGACCGTGATTTTGACCGGCATGGGACAGGACGGCCTGCGCGGATGCGAAGCGGTGCGCGGCGTCGGCGGCCAAATTCTGGCACAAGATGAAGCCACCTCCGTGGTCTGGGGGATGCCCGGCTACGTCGTCCGCGCTGGGTTAGCGGATCGCGTGCTGCCGATTTCCATGATTGCCGACGAGATCATGCGCCGAGTGCAGGCGGACCGGGTGACAAGCTGACAATGTGACCAGACGTCATCCCCCAAGGGCGGATTTCATGACGGATCAGGATTTCAATTACATCTGCAAGCTGCTCCGCGAACGCAGCGCGATCGTTCTTGAGGCGGGCAAGGAATACCTCGTCGAATCCAGGCTCACCCCGTTGGTGCGCGAATTGAAGTTGACCTCGATCAGTGAATTGGTCCAGCAGGTTCGTTTGCAGCCCAACAATGGACTGCAAACGCGGATTGTCGAGGCCATGGTGACCACCGAGACCTCGTTTTTTCGCGACCACCATCCGTTCGAGGCCCTGCGCAAGATCGTGATCCCGGAGCTAATCAACCGACGCCGCGAGGAACGCCGGCTTCAGATCTGGTGTGCCGCCAGCTCCACCGGGCAAGAGCCGTACAGCCTGGCTCTTTTGCTCCGCGACCATTTTCCCGAGTTGGCGACCTGGAACCTTTCGATCCTGGCCAGCGACATCTCCGCGGAAATGCTGAATCGCGCCCGGGAAGGGCGCTACAACCAGATCGAAGCCAACCGTGGCTTGCCGATCACGTTGTTAGTCAAGCATTTCAAGCAGCATGGCACGACCTGGCAACTCAACGACGACATACGTCGCATGGTCCGTTTCCAGGAGATCAATCTCGCGCAGGCCTGGCCGCCGTTGACGCGCCTCGATCTGGTACTGATTCGCAACGTCATGATTTACTTTGATGTGGAGATGAAAAAGTCGATTCTGCAGAGGATTGCGGATCTGCTCAGGCCCGACGGATATCTGCTCCTGGGCGGCGCGGAAACGACGTTCAACCTGGTGGATTCCTACCGGCGCGTCGAACATCTCAAGACCGGGTTCTACCAATTGATCGGTTGAGGCGGCGAGCGGTAAGATAAAGGTGTCGTGAAGCAATGAAAGGGGATCGCCTTGGACATCGTCGTTATTGGCTTAGAAGGCTCGGAACGTCTCAGGCGGTTCCTGGGAGAGTCTGGATGCAACGCGCATCGGACACTGCCGGGGACGCTCGCGGATCGCCTGGTTCAAGGCGTGATTCTGTTCGACGACGGCCAAGCCAACCTGTACCACACGCTCGGCCACGAATACGCCCGCGTCCGCTTTTTGGGCGTTCCATTGATCGTCGTGGCTGATCCCGATCGAATCATGGACTCGGAACGGCTCTACGCCGCCGGCGCAGCTTGTGTCTGCGCATCGCATGTCTCGGATACCGAGATTCTCAGCGAGATTCAAACCCGCTGCACTACTTCTTCTTTGGAGCCAGAGATTCGCGTTCAACTGGTGGAACCGCTCATCGAAGCGGCCAGGGTTGCGCTTGGCGAAATGGCGCATACCGAGTTGACAGCACGAGCCGTTTATCGGCAGGCACATCCGGTAATGCTCGGAGAACTCGCAGCCATGCTGGCGTTGAAGTCGGCGCGGGTAGGATCGCTCGTGCTGGATGTCACGGACCGGACGGCGCTCGCACTGACCAGAAGAGTGCTCGGCGAAACCCGGCACGTTACCGACCATGCGATCGTCCACGATTGCATCGGGGAAATCGCCAACGTGATAGCGGGGCAGGCCAAAGCGCTGTTGGCCGAGTCGGCGTTCCGATTCACGTTTGCCACGCCGACGATCCTGTCGGCAGCGGGCGCGCACGCGGCGCGGACTTTGCCGGGAAACGATTACGCCGTCGTCGCCTTTTGCAGCGACGCGGGGGAGTTCGCACTCCAGTGGGGCCGCCGTTAGAACATCCGCGCGGCCCACCCAGAAACCAAACACTTGGAGCACAGAAACCAGTGTCGCGCCGAAGGCCCTATCGAGAAAGTACGACGCCCCCCTTGGTCACGGCGGTGTGTGCGTCCGCAAATATTTCGTAAGCGATTCGTAAAGATGCCGCGTCGTGTTTCTGCCTTCGTTGATGGCATGGCTGCGGTTGGGATATGCCAGCATCGCGAAATGCTTGTTGTGCGTGATCAATTCATCGATGAGGGTCTCGACGCCGAGGTAGTGGCAGTTGTCGTCGCCGGTGCCATGGACGATCAACAAGTTACCTTTCAGTTGCTGGGCGAAGTGGATCGGCGAGCCTTTGCGGTATGCCGAGAGAGATCTTCTGTTTCAGCCCCTCGACGAGACCGCGATGAGAAAACTCCTGTACCGTCCACTCGTTTGAGTGGCGCGACAATCGAACGCATAATACAATACCCACGACCCAAACATTGAAATACGAGCGCGGCAGGCGGTACTCTCCGTCATGTAATTCGAGTGAAGCATGAGTCGAAACGTCAAACTTGCCGTCCTGCTCTGGATATTGTCGCTTTGCCCTGGCGTTGTCCGGGCGGACGATATCTTTTTCGAGCGTAAGATTCGTCCCATTCTAGCCGGCATCTGCTTCAAATGCCATGGCGGGGAACGGACCAGCGGGAAATTGCGCGTCGATTCACGCGAGGCCCTGCTCAAGGGTGGCAGATCGGGAGCGGCGTTCGCGCCGGGCGCTCCCGATAGGAGCTTGTTGCTCCAGGCGCTTCGGCACGTCAAGGATGGGCCGCAGATGCCGCCGGACAAGAAGTTGCCCGACGAGGTGATCGCCGATTTCGCGCGCTGGGTAAAAGAGGGAGCGCCTTGGCCTGCGAAATCGGCGGCGGGATCGTTCAGCAAGCACTGGGCCTTCGAGCCGCTGCGTAAGGTCGAACCGTCCGTGAACGCCAAGCTGAGCAATCCCATCGACCGCTTTCTGGCCGCTGCATGGATGGCAAAAGAGGTATCGCCGGTCGAGCGTGCGGAACGTGGCACGCTCATTCGCCGCGCAACTTTCGATTTGCTTGGATTGCCGCCGACTCAGGAGGAGGTGGAGGCGTTCGCCAAGGATACGTCGCCGGACGCATTCGCGAAGCTCGTGGATCGGCTGCTGGCGTCGCCGCATTACGGCGAGCGCTGGGGCCGCCACTGGCTCGATGTGGTACGCTATGCCGACACCGCAGGCGAGACCGCGGACTTCCCCGTGGCGGATGCATGGCGTTATCGCAATTACGTCATTGCGGCCATCAACCAGGATAAACCTTACGATCAATTCTTACGCGAGCAATTGGCCGGCGACATGGTCGCGAAGCAAATGGCCCCGCCGCCGTCCCAAGAGCGTTATGCTGAACTTGTGGTTGCCACGGGCTACCTGGCCAGCGCGCGGCGCTTCGGCTTCGACACGAGCGCCGATCATTATCTCACCCTTGAAGACACCATCGACGTCTTCGGCAAGAGCGTCCTCGGCCTGACGATCGCCTGTGCCCGTTGCCACGATCACAAATACGACCCGATCAGTGCGCAGGATTACTATGCCCTGTACGGCATCTTCGACAGCACGCGCTATCCCTTCCCTGGCTGTGAGAAAACGAACAAGCCGCGCGACATGGTTTCCCTGATGCCGCCGTGGGCAATGAAGAACGAAGCCAAGCCGGCCGAGAAAGCTATCGGCCAGGCCTATGCCGTTGTCGAGGGGAAGCCGCACCATGTCGCTTTGCAAAAGCGCGGCGATCCCAAGAGCCCCGGCGCGATCGTGCCGCGCCGTTTCCTCGAACTCTTCGGCGGTCAGGTCGTGGAGTCGCCTGAGAAAACCAGCGGGCGTCTGCAATTGGCCGACTGGGTGACCGGTCCCGCCGCGCACCTGACGGCGCGCGTCATGGTCAACCGCATCTGGCAACACCACTTCGGGATCGGACTGGTCAAAACCCCGAACGATTTCGGCACCCGCGGCGAGCCGCCCAGCCATCCCGAATTGCTCGATTACCTGGCCGGCCGATTCATCGAGAGCGGCTGGTCGATCAAGGCGATGCACCGGCTGATCCTGACTTCCGAAGCATACCAGCGCAGCAGCCAGCATCACGACAAGAACGCCCAGCTCGACCCCGGCAACGTGTGGCTGTGGAAATACTCGCGGCGCCGGCTCAGCGCCGAGGAAATCCGCGATACCCTGCTGGCCGTCAGCGGCGACCTCGACCGCACCCCCGGCGGCGCCCATCCCTTCCCCGATCCCAAGAATTGGGGCTTCACGCAGCACAACCCGTTCTCCGCCGTCTACGATCACGACCGCCGCAGCGTCTATCTCATGACGCAGCGCATCAAACGCCATCCGTTCCTCGCACTTTTCGACGGTCCCGATGCGAATGCCAGCACTGCATTTCGGCACACGACCACGGTGCCGACGCAATCGCTGTTTTTCATGAACGATCCGTTCGTCCATGCCCGCGCGAAGAGCCTGGCCGCGCGTCTGCTCACGCTGGCAAACGACGACGCCCGGCTCGATCGCGCCTGTCAGCTCTTGTACGGTCGATCGCCGTCGGCCGGCGAACGCGAACTGTCGCGCCGGTTCGTTGCGGACGCCATGCAGGATGAGAAGGGTCCGGATCGTGCACGGAATGCGTGGTCGGCGTGGTTGCGCGTGATGTTTGCGAGTAATGAATTCATCTATGTGGATTAATAATGCCATGAATCGACGTGGTTTCCTGCAATCCGCCGTCGCGGGTTCGCTGCTGCTGCCGGCCATTCTCCATGAATTGCTGGCCGGCGACACTCCGTCGTCGGAGGCCGATCCCCTCGCCTCGCGTGCCCCGCATTTCCCTGCCCGGGCGCAGCGCGTCATTTTCTTATTCATGAGCGGCGGCGTTTCGCACGTCGATTCGTTCGATCCGAAGCCGAGGCTATTTGCCGATCATGGCCAAACCATCACGCTCGATCATCCCGAAACGCGCAACCGGCCCGGCTACGAACGGCTGTTCCTGAAACGGCCGCAGTGGACCTTTCGCCATCATGGCCGATCCGGCACCGAGGTGAGCTCGCTGTTTCCCCATGTGGCCCGCTGCGTCGATGATCTGTGCGTGATTCGCTCGATGCACGGCGATCACTCCAACCATTACAACGCGACGCTCGGCATGCATACCGGATCGTTCAACTTCGCCCGGCCAAGCATCGGCTCGTGGGTGAGCTATGGCCTGGGGACGCCGAATCGGAATCTGCCGTCGTTCTTGGCGATTGCCCCGTTCAGTCCCTATGCGGGCGGGCAGGTGTGGGCGTCCGATTTCCTGCCCGGCAGCCATCAAGGCACGCTCGTCGTTCCCGGCCCGGAGCCGATGCGCAACATTCGACCGCGCGTGACCGGGCCGCAACAGCGGCGCGAGTTGGACGCGCTGGCGGAGCTTAATCGCATGCACCTGGAATCGCGTTCCGCCGATCCCGGACTGACGGCACGCATGCGTTCTTTCGAGACCGCCTTCGGCATGCAGGCCGCCGCTCCGGAGGCTTTCGATTTGACGGCGGAGACCGACGAAACGCATGCGCTGTACGGCTTGCGGCGAGGCAGCACGCAGGGTTTCGCCTGGCAATGTCTGATCGCGCGCCGCCTTGCGGAGCGGGGCGTCCGCTTCATTGAACTCATCGATTCGGGAGCGTCGAACAACTGGGACGCGCACGGTGACATGATCGGGCAGCATGCCCCGCTCGCTCGCAATGTCGATCAGCCGATGGCGGGGCTACTCATCGATCTGAAACGCCGTGGCTTGCTTGACGACACGCTGGTGGTGTGGACGACGGAGTTCGGCCGCACGCCGTTCAACAATAGCGCCGCGGCGCCGGGCCGCGAACATCATCCCTGGGCGTTTTCATCGTGGCTTGCCGGCGGCGGCGTCAAGGGAGGCATCGTTCATGGCGCGACCGACGAGCATGGCATCCGCGCCGTCGAAGACACCGTCCACGTCCACGACTTGCACGCGACTATCTTGCACCTGCTCGGCCTGGATCACACCCGGCTCACCTATCGCCATGCCGGCCGCGACTTCCGCTTGACCGATGTGCGCGGCAATGTGGTTCATGACATCATCCGTTAGGCTGGCGTCCAGGCGGGTCCGTAAGACGGCTGGATCATCGTGGTGGTCAGGAGACGCCGGGCGTGAGATCAGAGCCTCCAATCTCACTTATTTTCGAAACAACTTCTCAAGGGCCGGGTTGGCAACGAGCTTGCGGAAACGGCTATCGTCGCGGAGTTCCATGGTATCGGCCGCCAAGCACTGATAGCGAGAGAATAGGTGTCGCGAAGAAACGGCCAGAGTGAGCCGATTGCGCTCCTATTGCGCCGATTCGACTTGGCGTCATTCCCAACGGGCCACCTTGATCGCGTGAAGACAATTCGTAAAATGACGGTTGAAATTCTCAAACCACGGCAATGCGACGAGGCTTATTGCTAGTCCTGGGCATCGACGCCATCTCTATTTCGCCTGGTTTACCTGAACGCGACGGTCCGCCTTGGTCGATTCTTCGAGGGATTGCTTCCCATCGCGTGCCCACCGGCCTTTTGTCCCCCAGGAACGGCTGCGAAGCTCACTACCGTTCAACACGCTTATGGCCTCATGCTCGCTCTGGCTCCGTCGAGCTACAAGCCGCAAGCAATCATGAATCGAGAAGGAACCATCGTGTTCTTGTCGACATTAGCTCAGCGCAACAAACAACCGGAGACCATGGATCAAGCCGGTCTGGAAGTCGCACAACATCAAGCGGCATTGCGTGGCTTGGCGCGCATCAACTGGTTCAGCCGCAGTGCCGGGATCCTATGGCAGCCGATCCGCCGATTGGCCGAGGAAAAGGGCAGGCAACCTCTGCGCGTCCTCGACCTGGCCACGGGGGCCGGCGACGTGCCGATTCGACTCCAGCGGCGGGCGCGCCAAGCCGGCCTGCCCATCACTTTCACCGGCGTTGACATAAGCCCGACGGCCATCGATTTTGCTCGGCGACGAGCCCGCAAGACCCACGCAAGCGTCGATTTTTTTCAGCTCGACGTCCTCAACATGCCGCTGTTTGCGGATTACGATGTCATTATCTGCTCCTTGTTCTTGCATCATCTGGACGTCAAACAAGCCGAGGCGCTTTTGGGACGCATGGCCCAGGCCGCCCGCTCGATGGTCCTGGTCAACGACCTGATTCGCTCGCGCCTCGGCTATGTGCTGGCATACCTGGGGACGCGCATGCTGTCCCGGTCGTACATCGTGCATGGTGACGGCGTGCAGTCGGTCCGCGCCGCCTTCACCCTCTGCGAAGCCCAGCAATTGGCGGAGCGTTCTGGTCTGAAGAACGCTGCCGTTTCATGGCATTGGCCCTTTCGCTTCTTGCTCCAGTGGAGGCGCCTGGAATGACCAAGGACTACGATGCCGTGGTCATTGGCGCCGGCCCCGGCGGAACGACGGCGGCTCTCCTGCTCGCCCGCGCCGGCTGGTCCGTCGCGCTGGTGGAACGCAAAGCCTTCCCACGCAAGAAGGTGTGTGGTGAATATTTGTCGGCCACCAATTTGCCTTTGTTTGATCGTCTGGGCATCGGCGAACGCTTCCGCGCCCTGGCGGGACCACCAGTGAAACAGGTTGGCCTGTTCGCCGGACAGACCATCACCCGGTCGAACCTTCCGTTCCTCACCCGCGGCCGCCCGGAGTGGGGCCGGGCGCTCGCGCGCGAGCATCTCGACACTTGGCTCCTGGAGCAGGCCCGCGCGGCAGGAGCCGAGGTTTGGCATCCGTGGACGGTAGATGAGCTTTCCGAACAAGGCGGCGTGTATCTCTGCCAGGTGCGGTCCCTGGAGACGGGAGCGGCGGCGGCGCTGCACACACCGATCTTTATCGCCGCGCATGGCTCCTGGGAGCCGGGCCGACTGCCGACGCAATCCGGCCAACAGCCCACGCGGCCGGCGGACCTGCTTGCCTTCAAGACGCACTTCCGCAACTGCGCCTTGCCTGACGGCTTGATGCCGCTGCTGGCGTTTCCAGGAGGTTATGGCGGCATGGTTCACTGTGACGGCGGCCGCGTGAGCCTTTCGTGCTGCATTCGCCGCGATCGGTTGGCATCGATTCGCAGTCGGCATCCCGGCAACGCCGGGGCAGCGGTGTTGGCGCATATTCAAGATTCTTGTCTCGGGGTGCGCCAGGCGCTTGGATCCGCATGTACTGTTGACGGTTGGTTAGCGGCGGGACCGATCCGGCCTGGAATTCGGGTCGATTCGCCAGTCGGCATATTCCGCGTGGGCAACGCGGCAGGCGAGGCCCATCCCGTCGTCGCCGAGGGAATCAGCATGGCCCTGCAAAGCAGCTGGCTGCTCGCAGAAACACTTGCCGCCTGGAAGCAACACGGCGGCAGCCGCGCGGAATTGCCTGCGTTTCAGAAGCATTACGCGTTGGTCTGGCGAAAGTGTTTCGCGCGGCGCATCTGGGCATCTGTCGCCATCGCGCATTGGGCGATGTCGCCTGTCGCCGTGTCGATAGCGCTGCCGCTTTTGTGGTGCTTTCCAACTCTGTTATCGTGGGGCGCTTGCTTGAGCGGGAAAGCCACCGCCGTCATTCGCTGATTGTCCTCCTTTGAGAGCATCGAACATGGCCCTTGCAATCCTGGGTATTGGAACCGCGGTGCCGACCGCTGCGTACGATCAACGCGAAGGGTTGCTCATTGCGCAGACGCTTTGTTGCCGAACGCAGGAACATGCCACCTGGCTGCCTAATATGTACGGGCACACAGGCATCGACAAGCGTCATAATTGCCTGGGGCGAGAACTGCTGAATGACCTGATCGCCGGCACGCGGCACTCGCAATCGGTCTGCCTGCCCAAGTTGACCGGCGACGATCATGGCCCGACCACACGCGAACGGATGGACCTCTACCTCGAACATGCCCCCGTCCTTGCCCACCAATCGGCCAGCCAGGCCCTGGAGCGTGCTGGCATGCCGGCGAGTGCGATCACTCATCTGATAACCGTTTCATGCACTGGCTTTTACGCTCCCGGCTGGGATATTTCGTTGATGCGCGATTTGGGCCTTTCCCCCGCCACGCAACGTACTCACGTCGGCTTCATGGGCTGCCACGGCGCCCTGAACGCCTTACGGGTAGCGCGCTCGTTCGTGGACGCCGATCCGCGTGCCAAGGTTTTGCTGTGCGCGACCGAGCTTTGCACCCTTCACTATCACTATGGCTGGGATCCGCAGAAGGTCATCGCCAATGCCATCTTCGCGGATGGGTCGGCCGCGGCGGTCGGCGTACATGCCGACGCGACGACGCGGGCCTGGCGGCTATCGGCTTCGGGCTCGTATCTCGTTCCCGAAACGGAAAACGCCATGACCTGGGACATCGGCGATCATGGCTTCCTCATGACCCTGGCCAAAGGAGTCCCCGACATCATCTCCCGCACGCTCCGCGGCTTCCTCGAACCGTGGCTCGCGGACCTCGGCTTTGCGATCCCCGCCATTCGATCGTGGGCAATTCATCCGGGGGGGCCGAAAATCCTCGATGCGGCTGGCGAGGCGCTGGGGATACCTGCCGACCTGCTAAGCCCCGCCCGCGAGGTATTCGCCGCCCATGGCAACATGAGTTCTCCGACCGTTTTGTTCATCCTGCGGCACCTGCAAGAAGTCGGCTGCAAGCCGCCGTGCGTAGCCCTGGGCTTCGGCCCCGGCCTCAACGTCGAAGCTGCACTCTTCGTTTGAAATCCAGGTTTCTCGGCACTTCCTCGCCTCGGTACGGCGCCCATGACACCCAACTTGTTCTCTGATGTCCCTTCCCCGTTGCCGCACGAACTCACGGAGTGCTTGCTTGCTGCCGGCTGCTTGCGCATCGAGCGGATCGTCTCCCACGGCCACGCTTCGCCCGAAGGTTTCTGGTATGACCAAGAGGACAATGAGTGGATTGTCGTGTTGACGGGGGCGGCAAGGCTCCGCTTTGAGGACGATGACGTGCCGTTGGTAATGAAGCCCGGCGACTTCATCAACATTCCAGCACACCGCCGGCATCGGGTCGAATGGACCATTTCCGATGAGCCGACGATCTGGCTGGCGATGTATTACCAGAGTCCTTTGGCTGGTCATGCGGACCAGTCTGACCTATCAAATTGAATATCACCGTGGAGAACCGACCATGTACAGCGCTTTTGGACTGTTGAAGCCAGACACCGATTTCACCCTGACGGAAGCCGCCCGCCGGCTCGCCGGCAAATTTCCGTCGTTCACGGTGGAGCAGCAGGCCGACACCGTTGTCGTGTCCTGCCCGGACTGGGAAATCCACCTGACCTTGAACGAGTCGCCCACGGTGCTCGAAGAATCGATTGAAATCGCCGGGCACATCGGCGGCACGGAAGACGCCAAGGATATCGCCGTGTGCGCCCGCAGGGCAGAGCTTTCCAGCGACATCCCCGATCCGGAAATGGATCATTTCAACGATTATCTGCTCGCCGTCGAGGTTCTCCAGTCGTTCAAGGGTCTGATCGCGGTTGATCCGAGAGAGCCGTCGCTTTTGTAGATCTTCAGGCACTGGCAATCGAGACACATTGGGACGGTTCGATCCGTAGCGCGAACTGCAAACCGTCGCCATAACCCTTTTTCGATTCGCTCACGCGGTCCGCAGGCGGAGATCTGTTGATGAACGTCAATGAAAAGATCGCCCTCGTCACGGGCGCCGGGTCGGGGATTGGCCGAGCGACTGCCATCGCCCTGATGCGTGCGGGCTACGCCGTCGTGCTCGCCGGACGACGACTGGACGCGTTACAGCAAACCGCGGCCGATGCCGGTTCCAGCGGTGGTCGGTCTCTGACGATCGCGACCGATGTGACCGATTCATCATCGGTGCGGGACCTTTTCGAGGGGACGAAACGGATCTTCGGCCGGCTCGACCTGCTCTTCAACAATGCCGGCAGCGGCGCGCCGCCGATTCCCCTGGAAGACTTGACGGTCGAGCAATGGCGCAAGGTCATCGACGTCAACTTGACCGGGGCGTTCCTTTGCACCCAGGAAGCATTTCGCCTCATGAAGATGCAGCTGCCGCGCGGCGGGCGCATCATCAACAATGGCTCGATTTCCGCCCATGCGCCGCGGCCGAATTCCGCGCCGTACACCGCCAGCAAACATGCCATCACGGGCTTGACGCGCTCGACCGCACTGGACGGGCGAAGGTATGATATCGCGTGCGGCCAGATCGATATCGGCAACGCGGAGACCGAGATGACGGCCCGCATGGCGAACGGCGTACCCCAGGCCAGCGACATGCTTGCCGTCGAGCCGACGATGGACGTGGACAACGTGGCCCGGGCCGTGATCTATATGGCGAGCCTGCCGCTGGACGCCAATGTGCTGTTCCTGACAGTCATGGCGACGAAGATGCCATTCGTCGGGCGCGGTTAGCACGGCCTCCTGTGGTACAGGCGGCTCGCCTGCACGGTCATCGCAAAGGGAGTGTGGTGCAGGCGAGCCGCCTGCACCACGGATATTCAGGATTTCACGAAAAGATTATGGCTTTTTTCGGCGCAGATGCGTTAGAATTACCCTGGTGAATAGTTTTATCTTCCAGACAGTGTTCCTCTTGCGTCGGTTTGCCGTTTCCATCACCAAGGCAGGTTGAGAGGATCTTCATCCATGTTTGACTCCGCAAAACTCTCGCGTCGTGAAGCATTGCAACTGGCCGCCGCCGGCGTCGTCGGATTTTCGGCGTCCGGCTGGCTCGAAGCGGTCGCCCAGGCGAACGCCAACAACCCGGAGCGTCGGCGTTCCTGCATCTTGCTGTGGATGAATGGCGGTCCCAGCCAGATGGACACGTTCGATCTGAAGCCCGGCCATGCCAACGGCGGCCCGTTCCGCGAGACAGCGACCAACGTCCCCGGCATCCGCATCAGCGAACATCTGCCGCGCGTCGCCAGGCACATGGACAAGATGGCCCTCATTCGCGGCATGAGCACCCGTGAAGGCGATCATGGCCGCGGCACCTTCTACCTCCGCTCCGGCTACCTCCCGCAGGGGCCAATCACGTACCCGACGCTCGGCTCGCTGGTCTCCAAGGAACTCACGCCGCCCGATCTGCCGCTGCCGAGCTTCGTCAGCATCGCGCCGTTTCGCGCCTTCAGCCCGGCTGCCTATACTTCCGGCTTCCTAGGCCCGCAACACGCCCCGCTGATGGTGGGCGAGGTGAACAACTTCGGCTTCAATCCGAACGGCGCTCAAGACCTCTACGATCAAAGCCTGCGCGTGCAGGACATGCGCACGCCGGACGAAGTCTCCACCGAGCAGTTTGATTCCCGCGTCAACCTCCTGCAAGACATGGAACGCGACTTCGTGCGGCGTCATCAGACCGTCGCGGCACGCAGCCATCAGACCGCCTATGAACGGGCCGTCAGCCTCATGCGCACCTCGGCGCGCACCGCCTTCAATCTCAGCGAGGAAACCAGCAGTATCCGCGACGCCTATGGCCGCAATCTCTTCGGCCAGGGCTGCTTGCTCGCGCGCCGGCTTGTCGAACGCCATGTGCCGTTCGTCGAGGTCACGCTCGGCTACATGCCGAACAACCCGATCGGCTGGGACACGCACGGGCAGAACTTCCAGAGCGTGCAGCGTCTGAGTGAAGTGCTCGACCCCGCCTGGGGCACCTTGATGGATGACCTCCGTCAGCGCGGCTTAATGGATACGACCACCGTCATCTGGATGGGCGAATTCGGTCGCACGCCGCGCATCAATCAAGGCCAAGGCCGCGACCACTATCCGAACGCCTGGACGACAGTCCTGGCGGGCGGCGGCATCCGCGGCGGCTCGGTCTTCGGCCGCACCAGCGCCGACGGCACTACCGTCGAAGACCCACGCCCCGTCACCGTTCCCGATTTTCTCGCCACCGTCATGCAAGCCCTCGGTATCAACCACGAGGAAACCAACATGTCCAACGTCGGCCGGCCTATCCCGCTCACCGACCGGTCCTCGCAACCGATTCGCGAGATTCTGGCATAGAATAACGGTCAGCAGACCGCGGGCAGCAAGGGGCCAACGTCGGCTCTCTGCTGCCCGTTTGCTTTTCCTGCGCGGAGATCAGACCATGCTCTGGATCGCAATCGGCTCGGCCGTTGCAGCGCTGTTGATCGGTGGTTTCGTCTATTGGCGGATTCGCAAGCGACGCCAATCTCGCCTGATTTCATTCGTCGCCCTGATGCGCAACCCGGCTTCATTCGATCCGGCCGTTCTAGCCAGGGTCGCGGGAAAAGTCTGGAAGGCCGATTTGGGCGATGGCACATCGGAAGGAGCCGACGGCTTCGTGGTTGGCGTCGAGGTGATGAACACGATCATGCATGACGGCAGGATGTTTCTCATCAATAGTTTTCCATCGCCCTACACCGATGATGTCGAGCAGGCAGCCGAGGGCATTGTCGATTTGCGCATTGCCGCTCTCTTCCGCGAACATCAAGCCTGGTTTTCCTGTGATGCGCTGGGAGTCGATGGCATGACTTCCGAGTTGGATGTGCTCGACTGGTATCGGCGTTTGGGAAGACTGTTCGCGGAACTCCTGGACGAGAATTGCTTGCTTATTTACTTGCCGGACTCCGGATTGGCATATCCAATCAACGAAGACACGGAGATGGCGCTGCGGTCCAAGGATCCGCTCCGAGCCTTGCAGGAGACGCTGACGTTGCCGATCATCGAAGTTTCCGACGACGATCCGGAGATGAAGCAAGCGGTGCAGAAGGCTCGCCAGGATTGGCCCAAGTTTGTCGCCGCCTATGAAGCGAACGCCGGCGCGAATTTCTCCGTGAAGGCGCCGGTTAGCCATTCAGGCAATACGGAATTCATCTGGATCTCCGTCACCAGCCTCGAAGGCGCTAACGTGTACGGAGAGCTTGGCAATGATCCAGGCAACCTGGGCCCCCTGAAGCTCGGCTCGAAAGTATCGGTGCGCGTTGCCGACCTCAATGACTGGTGTTACATCGACGCTCAGGAAAATCTGGTCGGCGGCTTCACGATCGCAGTCGTTCAGAACGCGTCGCGTCGGAATCGTAAATAATAGACATGCCTTGACAGGATGAGCGCATGGAATACAAGGTCGAACTGCCGACGTTTCGCGGGCCTCTCGATTTGCTTCTGTTTCTCGTGAAGCAAAACGAAGTCGATCTGTACGACATTCCCATCGCCGTCATCACCGAGCAATTCCTCGCCTATCTCAATCACCTGCAAGCGATCGACGTGGAAGCCGCCGGCGAATTTCTGGTGATGGCCGCCACGCTTATGGAGATCAAGAGCCGGATGATGCTGCCGCGCGAGGACACGCCGCTGGTGGAAGAAGACCCCCGGCTAGAACTGGTCAAGCAGCTCATCGAGTACAAGAAGTACAAGGAAGCGGCCGCGCTCCTGGAGGAGTCGGCGGAACGGCAGCTCACCCGTTTGCCGCGCACGCCGTTGGAGCAACCGGCGGCTCCTGATCTGTCGCAGCAGCCGCTGCGCAAGGTGGAGTTGTGGGACCTCGTCAGCGCGTTCGGGCGGCTGATGCGCGAGACGCAGTCGCTGCTGCCAAGTCATATTGCCGTGGACGAGACGCCGATGCAGGTCCACATGGAGCGGATCGTCGAGTTGCTGCACAAGCACGAGCGGCTGACTTTGAGCGAGCTGTACACGCCGCCCCACACGCGCGGGCGACTGCTCGGACTGTTCCTGGCAACGCTGGAGTTGATCCGCGGCCGCCTGGTGTGCGCGGAGCAGCCGGAGACTTTTGGCGACCTCTGGCTAAGGTTAGCGGCAGCGTCGCCCGCAGCTGAACCGGTTGCCGGCGGCGAATGCGTGGCGTAGAATGCATCTGTTGTCACCCGCTTGCGACGGAGTCGCAGAGCAGCCAGCGTTTCTTACGGCAGCTCGATCGAGAAGGATTGGACCATGGCATCCCCGGAGCCTGCACGGGAAGATGTGTTTCTTCCCGGCGGTCAGATCTGCACGGAATGCATCTCGGAGCCGGCACAAAAGGTCTTGCGCGAGGCGCTCAAGCTGGCGCGCGACACCCGCTGGGACAGCGTTCGCAGCCCGCACGTCTTCATGGGCCTCCTGGCCATTCCCGATCCAGGCGTCCGTACCTGGGGCGAGCGTCTCGGGGCCGATCTCAACCGCTTACTCGGCCAGTTCCAGGAGCTCTTTCATCAAGAAGAAGGCGAATGCGAAGCTCTCTTGATGCTCAATCGCGAATTCCTCTCCGACAACGTCATCCGCCTCTTGCGTGAAGCCTATGCGCGAGCCCGGGATCATGATCGCCGCACCGTCACGCCGATGGACTTGCTCATCAGCCTCCTGACGGCGTCGAACAGCATCGTCGCGGAGTGCTTCGAACGCATCGGCGTAACCGCGGCAAAGTTGACCGAGTTGGCGGTCCTGGCAGAACAGCAAGCGGGGCGAAAGTAACCCAGCCAGCACATTCGTTGCAATCGGCAAATCTTGACTTCCACGTTTGACAATCGTTCCAGAAGCGCCGGCTTGTGCTGGCGAACCGTATTCTCCGCACACTACAATCGAGATAAGTCGTACTCCTTCTCTTTCCGGGAGAGGGTGGGGTGAGGGGGTTCTTGCTGGAGGTGCGCCATGATCCGAGCATTCTGGTTGACGATGTTGGCCGCGGTTTTGTTGGTGAGCGCCGGTTGCCGATCGACGAGCAACCGCCCGTTCTTCTGTTGCCGCAAGGACCCGCCCGCGCCCAACCCGGTCTTCGTCCCGCCGCCGCCCCCCTCGCCGGCGTTCCCGATCAGCACGATCCAGCAGTCGGGCGCCACGCTGTCGCCAGGCGCGGTGGTGACGCCGCCGCCGGGAGCGAACGTCATTCAGCCCGGTCCGGCCCCGTCAATCTCGAAGTCGCCGCCGGCGATTTGGCAGCCGGGCGAGCGCGTCGATCCATCGCAGCGCGACGTGCCGCCGCGCATCCAGCTCTACGCCCCGGAGCCGATCGACAAGGAAACACCGAAGCCGAGCGGCGTGCCGCCGCTCGACAAGAAGCCGGGCGCGCAAACCGCGTTCCCCGCGATTCCGCAATTCGCGCAGGCGTTTGACAAGGTCTACGCCGGCCTGCGTCCGCCGCTCGACGGCCTCGATTGGCTGCAAGCCAACGGCGTGCAGACGGTGGTGCAAATCCGCCTGTTCGGCGAGGATGATTCCGCTGACCGCAAGCAAGTCGAGAAGCGCAATATGCGCTACGTCGCTTTCGAGGTTTCGCCGGTGGTGCTCACGAGGGAGAAAACCGACGAATTCGTCAAGCTGATCCGCGACGGCGCCAAGCAGGGCGTCTTCGTCTACGACCAGGACGGCTCGCTCGCCGGCGCCATGTGGTACCTCCATATGCGCTTCGGCGAATTCCTTGAAGACGACGCCTCACGCTTGCGCGCCGGCCAGCTCGGCCTGCAACCGACCGGCGAAGGCCAGCACCGCGAGATGTGGCTTGCCGCCCGCAAGCTGGCGAGCGAAAATAGCCGATAGCCAGGAATCAGGAGTCAGGCGCCAGGAGTCAGGGGTCAATTGTTTGACTTCTGATCCCTGACCCATGACTCCTGGCCCCTGACTCCTGAGGCTTTCCCATGTCCATGAAGAACTTCCTCGGTCAAACGACACCGCTGGTTACGCCGATCTATCAATCCTCCGTCTACGCGATCCCCGATCTCGATGCGCTCGACGCCATCATGAACACCTGCGAACCGGGCTACATCTATGCCCGCGATGCCCATCCGAACGCCAAACGGCTCGGGCAACTGCTCGCCGAAGCCGAGTCGGCGCAGTGGGGCGTCATCACCGGCTCCGGCATGGCGGCCATTAGCGCCATCCTCCTGGCAACCGTCCAGCAAGGCCAGCGCATCCTCGCCAGCAATCGGCTCTATGGCCGGACCGTGCAGCTCTTCACCGAGGAGTTGGGTCGATTCGGCGTTGCGACCGAATACGTCGATTGCAACGATCTGGTCGCAGTGGAATTTGCGCTGGCAAGGAAACCGAGGTTGCTCTTCGTCGAAACGATGTCGAACCCGCTGGTGCGCGTCGTCGATATTGCCGCCCTCGCCAAGATGACGCACGCTCACGGCGCCCTGCTGGTCGTGGACAACACGTTCGCGACGCCGGTCTTGGCGAAGCCGATGGAGCTGGGCGCCGATTTCGTCATGGAGAGCCTGACGAAGATGATCGCCGGCCATAGCGACGTGACGCTCGGCGTGGTGTGCGGCAACGACGCCGATATGCTGCCGACGATGACGCGAACGGTCAGCATCTGGGGCCTGGCGTCGAACCCGTTCGACTGCTGGCTGGCGGAGCGCGGCCTGGCGACCCTGGATCTGCGCATGCGCGCCGCGTGCCAGAACGCAGAGCAGCTTGCCGACTGGCTCGCGTCGCAGCCTGGCGTGTCGCGCGTCTGGTATCCGAGCCGTGGCGATCACCCCGATCACGCGCTGGCGTCGCGCGTCCTCGTTCCCCCCTCTCCTCATCGGGGGAGAGGGGCAGGGGGTGAGGGGCCACTCTTCGGCCACATGCTCTGCTTCGAGCTGGCCGACCGGGCCGCCGTCAACCGCTTCATCCACGCGGCGCCAGGCATCCCGTTCAGCCCGTCGCTGGGCCACAGTGCGACAACGCTGAGCCACCCGGCGACCACATCGCACCGCTACACCAGCCCCGCGGAACGCAAACGCCAAGGCATCACCGACGGCCTGGTGCGGCTATCGGTCGGCGTGGAGCCGCTGGAGCGAATTCAGGAAGAGATGGCGAATGGGTTGAGATGAGCGTCCGGTGACTGCGCCTTGGTAGACCGGTTTTCGGCCTAACGATTCCCTATTAATATTACAGCGCTACCTCCCCTCTCCCATGTACTCATTGGAGAGGGGCCGGGGGTGAGGGTTTGAGCGACTTGGCACAATCGGGTGCAGCCCCCTCACCCCCAACCCCTCTCCCCCTGAGTACAGGGGGAGAGGGGAGCAAGATTCGGCTGCGTCTCGACTTACGACTTGGCGCCATTTGAACCCAGCGCTGTAGTATTAATCGGTCGTACTCGGACTCCGGAATCATAAATGGAGCATCCGGATATCCGGCTGGTGACGACCCTCTCAGGAGAGCTAAAGGTCAAGATCTGCTGACCCGCAGGATTGGGCATTTTTCCAGGGATTATGGCAGATTTTGCCCCTGAAGTTCACGTCCGGGGGG
>JACXTT010002585.1_pt1 | contig 28537 bp, 30 predicted proteins | sample 9270951 | NCBI WGS metagenome assembly JACXTT01 (sample SAMN15532306, study PRJNA645909) | rock metagenome | isolation source: weathered quartz diorite | place: Puerto Rico | collected 2017-06-21 | reverse complement strand
GACGAAACCAGCGATATAGGCCTCGCGGTCATCGCGACTTTCGGCGACGGCATCGGCAACCTGCCGGTAGGTCTCGGGTTCGAGGTAGCGGAACGCCAGGTCCTCGAGCTCCCACTTCATCTGCCAGATGCCGAGACGGTTGGCGAGCGGCGCGAAGATATCCATGGTTTCACGCGCGATGCGCTTCTGTTTTTCCTCCGGCAACGCCGACAGCGTGCGCATGTTGTGCAGCCGGTCGGCGAGCTTGATGAACACCACGCGCACGTCCTCGGCCATGGCCAGCAGCATCTTGCGCAGGCTCTCGGCCTGGGCATGTTCGCGGCGCGAACCGGCGGGTTCGCTCTGGAATTCCTGAATCACCTTCATCTTGGTGACGCCATCGACGAGACTAGCGATGGACGTACCAAACTTGTTTTTCAGGTCATCGAGCGCGATGCCGCTATCCTCCACCACGTCGTGCAGGAGCGCCGCCGCTAGTGTCTCGTGATCGAGTCCGAGATCGGCGAGTATTCTGGCCACCGCTAGTGAATGCTGGACGTAGGGCTCGCCCGAAGCGCGCGTCTGGCCCGCGTGCGCCCGCGCTGCCAGGGCCACGGCCCGGCGCAGAATTTCCTTTTCCGGTTCGGGGCGGTTGGACGCGACAGCGTCGAGCCATTCCCTCAAGCCGTCTGTCCGGGGCACGTCGGCGGTTGTCGTGACTTTCGTGGGATTCGTCATGATAAATCGTCAAGTGGGGTCGCGACGATGAGATTTAAACGCCTATAATTTCAAAACAAACAGTATGATCACCTTCGTCGTCGGGATTGTCCATTCTCCAACGAACCTAGATATTCATTGACATGAGCTTCTGTAAAACAACCTTGGCCCTATTTGCCGCCGCGTTCATCGCTGGTTTATCGCATACCAGCGTGGCTCAGGCTCCCCGCGCCACACCGGCGGTTGAGCCCGCACCGGAGGCGATCGACCCGGAACTGCGTGCACTCGTGAGGAAGGCCGCGCTCGAAACCGACAGTTTCCACGACCGCTTCGATGGCGAGGTATGGCTCGCTGACATGTCACAGCGGTTGGAGAAGCGCGTACCCAATCACGCGTTCCGCATCGAACTGCTCAAAAACGTGCACTACGAGGCGCGCCGCGCCGAACTGCCGCCGGAGCTGGTGCTGTCAGTCATCGAGGTGGAAAGCAACTTCAACCAGTACGCGATCTCGGTCGCCGGCGCACGCGGACTGATGCAGGTCATGCCGTTCTGGCTCAAAGAGATCGGAAAGTCCGGTGACAGCCTGTTCCGTATCCAGACCAACTTGCGGTTCGGTTGTACGATTCTGAAATATTATTTACAACAGGAAAATGGCAATTTGCACGCGGCGCTCAAGCGCTACAATGGCACGCGTGAGAGCAAATATTCCTACAAGGTGGATAAAGCCCTCAAGACCCGCTGGTTTGCGCAATAATCTCAGCCGCGCACGGTGAAACCGAGGAAGGATTCCTGAGCCGCTTCCTGCACCGTGACCTGTTCAACGCGTGCATGCCGCGGCCCCTGCCACAACCATTGCTCCAGCTGTTTGAGTGGCGCTGCTTCACCACAGGCAACCAGCTCCACGCCGCCATCGGCAAGATTGCGCACCCAGCCGGTCAGACCCAGCTTGCGCGCCGCTTCTTGAGTGGAAGCGCGGAAGAACACGCCCTGCACCTGACCGGAAACCAGAAAGCGCCGGCAGTGGCTCATGTTCCGATGTTTGACACTATCCCTTCTCGGGGACTGGGCGCAGCTTTTCCAGATCGCGAACGAGCTGCTCCGCCTGCTGTTGCGTGACGGGCCCGATGCGCTGCGTGATAAATTTTCCTTCCGGCGAGAAAAAATAATACGTGGGGGTGCCGATGAACATGGCGTGGCTGAGGCGGCTGGCGTCTTCCGGCTCGCCAATGAGGTTCGGAAAGTTCAGGCTCTGGTCCTCGATGAAACCCTTGGCCTTGCCACGGTTTTCGTAGCCGTCAATGGACAAACCGAGCACGGTGGCATTTTTCTTGCGATTTTCGTCATAGAAGAAGGTCATATGATAAATATCACGCCGGCAGATAGCGCAGTCGGCGGACCACGCCACCACGACGGTCCATTTCCCCTGACCGATGTATTCATTGACGTTGTGCTCCTTGCCCTCGACATCCTTAAGCCGGAAGTCCGGGCCCGCTGCCATGACCAGCGCCGGGATCATGAACAATACAGCCAACCATCTGATTCGTTGAAACACGCTAGCCTCCTGAAGATACTTTAACTGAATGAGCCGGGCGCGGATGCATTCCCGCGGCGGCATATCTATAATCCGCCTGGTCAATTGGAGTCCGCCATGAGCAAAAAATTCCGTACCGAAAAAGATACGCTGGGCGAATATCCGGTGCCTGCCGACGCCTGGTATGGCATACAGACGGCGCGAGCCGTCGAAAACTTCCCGATTTCCGGACGCCGGCCCGATTCCGATTTCATTATCGCCCATGTCCGCATCAAACGCGCGGCCGCGGCGGTCAATCAGACCGCCGGCGCGCTGGAACCGCGTCTGGCCAAGGTCATCGTCGAGGCCGCTGACGTCATCATCACGGGCCAATACCATGAGGAATTCGTCGTCGACCGGTTCCAGGCCGGCGCCGGCACCTCGCATAACATGAATACCAACGAGGTTATTGCGAACATTGCCAATGTCGCGCTTGGTGGCAAAAAAGGCGAATACAAACCGGTGCACCCCAATGACCACGTGAACATGGGGCAAAGTACCAACGACACCATTCCGACGGCGATTCGTCTCGCGGTGCTCACCAAGCTACCGCGCCTGCTCGAGGCCGTCGATCGCATGGCCGGCGAATACGAAACTATCGCGCGACGCGAAATCAATACTATCAAGAGCGGCCGTACGCATTTGCAGGACGCGGTGCCGACCACGCTCGGACGTGAATTCGGTGCCTACGCCTGGATTCTGCGCCGCGGCGCGCATCAACTGCGCGCGATTATTCCCTTGCTGTGCGAGACCGGACTCGGTGGCTCCGCCGCCGGAACGGGCCTGAATACCGTTCCCGGATACGCCGTACACATTGCCAAGGAACTGGCGCGCCTCACCGGCGAACCGATTCGCTCGGCCGACAATCTCGCGGCGCAAATGCAGTCCATGCATGATTTGCAACAATTGTCCGGCGCCGTCCGCACCCTGACGCTGGAGCTGACGCGCATCGCCAACGACATGCGCCTGCTGGCTTCCGGCCCACGCACCGGCTTCGCCGAGATCACACTACCGGCGGTGCAGCCGGGTTCGTCGATCATGCCGGGCAAGATCAATCCGGTCATGTTCGAGATGCTGAACCAGGTGTGCTATCAGGTGCTGGGGCAGGATCACGCCATCGCGCTGATGACGCAGGCGGGACAACTGGAACTCAACGTCATGATGCCGGCACTGGGTTCGGCGCTGTTCGACGCCATGGACTGGCTCACCCACGCGCTGGACGCCGCGACCGAGAAAGGCCTGCACGGCCTCAAGGTGGATCGCGACCGCTGCCGCGAGCTGGCGCATACCAGCGTGGGACTGGCCACCCTGCTTAACACCTCCATCGGCTACAGCGCCGCCGCCGAAGTCGCCAAAGAATCCGAACGCAGCGGGCGACCGGTGCGTGACATCGTCGCCGAAAAGGGTCTGATGAGTCTCGCGGAGTTCGACCGCCTGGTCGAACGCGCCGCGATAGACGGAAGTATCAGTCCACCCCGTCGGTAAAGCTCGCTGTATTTCAGCCGTACGCGCCGGCATAAGTGGGTGCCCGCCCTAAATGGTGAACCCCGGTGTCGGCGTCTACACTTCCATGTAGACGCTAATCCGACACTATAAATATAGATACTGAATGTCCCTGACTCTGTCCGTACCGAACCTGACCGCGCGCAGCGCCAACGAAATCGAGCTTCAACCGCAGAAGGTCAAAAAGTGGCTCGATGAATTGCCGCTGCTGAACGTCGCCGAAACCAGTCGCAAGCTGTTTTCCACCCTTTCGATTCAGAATCGTGTCGAGTTTGACAGCAAGCTCCGGCTGGAGCTGCTGGAACTGTTCCGTTATCCGGTCAGCCAGCTTGCGCTGGAGTTCACCAAACAATATATCGGCCTGCCGCTACCACTCTCCGATAAGCACAAGAGCATCGCCGAGCAGAACCGCCAGTTCCAGATGGAGATGGCGAACGGCTACAAACGCGTCGCGATGATTCTGTCTGCCTCGTCTCCGCGCGGTGCACGCGAACAGGTCATCCTGGCGCTGGCAATCCAGCGCGCCATACGTTACCTGTCCAGCACACTCGTGATTTCGTTCCAGACCTATTCACTCTGTCCCAAGGGCACCTGGAAGGAAATCCACGCGTTGTACGCGCACGCGGAAGAGTTGGGGCTCGGCGATGTCGCCGTCGACGATGACATGATCAAGACGATGGAAAAGACCAACGTGAATCACGCGTACAAACAGGCCCTGCTCCTCGAATTCAGCGACCCCTACCATTTGCCACCGCGCATGATCGACTGGACACGCCACTATCTCGACCGCTGGGCGCCACTGGCGCATCTGACGGCCGCGACCAGCACCTACAACCCCACCTGCCAGTTCCTGATTGACCTTCATCTCGACCACGCGGGTATCGCGTACACCGCCGGCACCATTCCGGAAGACCCGAAACGTTACCGCATCCTGAACACGATCGAGCTGGCACGCCAAGTGCACGCACAGCTCACCCAGCTCGCCAAGGGAGAAATGCCGCCCGCCGAGGGTTTGCGTGCGAACTTCTTTCAAGAATGCGGTCAGGATCTGCTGCGGCGTCTGGTCAACGATTGGGGCGTAAACCCGCAAAGACTCTTCCGCCGCAGCAAGGAGACCGGCCACCGCGTGGAGATCGCCATCGGTATGGACCGGATCAATTACTGGATCAACGGCGGAAAAAAATTCGTTGTCAGCTCAAACTTTGTGGGCCCCGTCCCGCAACGCACCATGCTCGCTTCCGAGACAGGCAAACAAAAGGACATACGTATCCCTGGTCGGGAGCTGTCTGTCTGGGATGTCGAGGATGAAGGCGCCGGCGGACTGGCGCTTTCCAAAAGCGGAGACATTCACCTACACATCCAGGTCGGCGACTTGCTCACCACGCGCACGCCCGGAGAGGGCAATCCCTGGACCGTGGGCGTCATTCGCTGGGTTCGCAGCACGGGGAGTTCGCACATCGAGATTGGTGTCCAGCACCTTGCCCCCAGTGCCGACCCGGTGGTCATCAAGACCGTCAACGAAGACGGAAAAGAGAGCGATTTCCTGCCGGCACTGCTACTGCGGGAGATCAAGCCGCTCAAGCAGACGCAAACACTCATCACGCACCGCGGGGTATTCAAGCCTGACGTCGGGGTTTTCATGGACAACGGACTTCGTCTTTACCGGATCACACCGACCCACCTCATCGAAGCCAGCCAATCTTTCGAGCAATTCAGTTTCGACATCCAGAATACCTGATCCGCCTCACGCCGGACGCTTGCGCCGCCACTGACGCACGGCCTGCGGACGCCGCCATTCGGGCAGGGTTGCCGTCAGCACCGCCCCCGCCAGGATGATGGTCCACGACAAATAGATCCAGATCAGGAACACCGGCAAGGCGGCCACGGCCCCGTAGATCGCCTTGTAGTTTGCGAAGTGCGTCACGAAAAACCCGAAGCCACGCTTGGCGATCTCGAAAACCACCGAGGCAAACAGGCTCCCGATCAGACCATGGCGTCGTCGCACGTGATAGTTCGGCACCGCGACGTACAGCGCCCAGAAGGCCAACCATTCAAAAATCACCGGCGCTGCCGCCAGCAGGAAAACCTTCAGGTCGCCGAAGGCCGACTGGTGTGAAAACAGCGGCAGCGATATCAGATAATAAGTCGATGACAGGCTGATGCCGAACAGCATCGGTCCCAGCACCAGCACCGCGCCATAACTGAGATAACGCTGCAGGCGTTTACGGGTATGCGGGACGTGCCAGATATCGTTGAACACACGCTCGATCGTGGCCATGAGCATGAGCGAGGTAAGGAAAAGAAACAACAGCCCCCAGATCGTGAGCTTGCCCGCATTGGCGGCGAATTTCTGCAAATAACCGCTGACCGTTTCGCCCGCGGCTGGGACAAAATTGCCGTAGATAAACTCCTGCACCATCGTCATCCACGACTCGAATATCTCGAAACGGGAAAAAATCGCGAACGTCACTGCCGTAAGCGGCACCAGCGCCAGCAGCGTCGTAAATGACAGCGCCCCGGCCACGCGCGTACAACGATCCTCGCGGAACCGCTGCACGACCCAGCGCAGTAACCGAAAAAATGCCTGGAGAAAGTTCATGTCCCTAGGTTAGTCGAATTATGACCGCCGGCACTTGTCGCTGACGCGTTTCTGCGGTCAAAATCAGGGGGCTTTTTATCTCCCTAACCAGAGCCCGGAGACCATCTTATGACAGGACGAACGAGCAGAGCGAGTAGGAATTCACTAATGTCCGTCACGATCTACCATAACCCCCGCTGCTCGAAATCGCGCCAGACTTTAGCATTGTTGGAAAAGCGCGGTCTGCGCCCGAAGATCATCGAATATCTCGTCACACCACCGACGGAAATACAGCTCAAGCAATTGCTCAAGCTGCTCGGGATACGTCCGCGTAATTTGTTGCGCACCAAGGAACCCGAATACAAGCAGGAAAAACTCAATGATCCGGATGTGTCCGACGCGGAGATCATTCGCGCACTGATCAAACACCCACGCCTGATGGAACGACCCATCGTGGTGGTTGGTAATAAAGCCGCGCTCGGCCGGCCGCCCGAGAATGTCCTGAAAATTCTCTAGGCGGTTTCCGCGTTCTCGCGGTCCAGCTCTTCCAGACGACGCAGAAAGGGGATGGTCACGCGCCGCTGCTCCGTCAGCGAGGCCTGGTCGATGCGGTCCAGCAGGCCGAACAGCGAAGGCAGATCGCGCGGGTAGCGGCTGAGAATATAGCGTGCCACGTCTTCCGGCATATCGAAACCACGATGCCGCGCACGCAGTCGCACGGCTTCCAGTTTTTGTATGTCATCCAGGAGTTGCAAGGCGTACACCGCGCCCCAGGCAAAACGGCTGACAAGATCGGGAAGTCGCAGACCCAGGCGGTCCGGCGGCGCGATTGCTCCGATCGCCAGCATGCCGCCGGCAGCACGCAAACGTTCGACAAGACTGAATAGCGCCGTCTCCCATTCCGTACGACCCGCGATGCGTTCCACGTCGTCGAGACATACCAATGGTTCTATCTCGACGCCTTCCAGCAGAGACGGCGTCAACTCCACGACATCGGCCAGCGGCACATACATCGGCGCAATGCCCAATTCCTGCGCCAAGCGGCAGGCCGCTTGTAGCAAATGGGTTTTGCCCGATCCCTCCGCACCCCAAAGGTACAGCATCGGTTCCGAAGCCTTGTCGCGTGTAGCCGTCGTCACTACGGCCGCGCGCAGCCGTTCCAATGCCTCGCGATTGGGCCCGGTAAGAAAATTGCTGAAAGACGAGCCGTCTTTCAGACGCAGGTTGAGCGGGAGCTGACGACTCACGGCATGGAGCGCCTGAGCGCACGACGCTTTTTAACGGGATGGTCGGCAGTGTTACTGGCATAGATGGCGCGCAGGTGGCGCAGCCAGATCTTCAGCACCGCGGCGGCCGGCAAGGCCAGCAGAATACCGGTAAAACCGAAAAGCTGCCCGCCCGCCATGACGGCGAAGATCACCGCCACCGGATGCAGTCCAATGCGATTACCCACCAGCCTGGGCGTAAGCCAAAAGCTTTCCAGCCCCTGCCCCACCAGAAACACGACGATCACTCCCAGCAACATAATAATGTCGTGAAATTGGAGATAGGCCGCGATGCTCGCCGACAGCAGGCCGATGATGAAACCAAGATAAGGCACAAAACTCACCAGGCCCGCCAGAATGGCGATGGGTAACGCCAGATCGAGCCCCACCAGCGTCAGTCCCGCGGCATAAACCGTGGCGAGCGCCATCATGACCAGCAATTGGCCGCGCAGAAAACTGCCCAGCACTTTGTCGGTTTCGCGCGCCAGGTTCGTCGCCTGACTGCGCCGATGTGGTGGCAACAAGGTCAACGCGCGTGAAAGCAATTTGTCCCAATCCAACAACATATAAAATGTGACGACCGGAACCAGCAGCGCGGTGGCGAACCAACCGATGATGCTCAACCCCGAGCGGGTGACATAAAGGAAAAACGCGGTTACCCAGTCGCCTATCTCGCGCCAGTGCCCGAGCAGCGTCTGGCGAATCGCCGTAATGTCCAGCGACAACTCAACGCCGAGCAGAGACTGCAACTGCGGGAACGCCGTGTGCTGCAACCAGTCAAAATAGGATGGCGCCTTGGCAATGAATGACGCCATCTGCGCCTGCAGCGCGGGAATCAGGAAAAACAGCAGCACGACCACGAGGAGCGCAAACAAAAGGAATACCAGCACCACCGCCAGTGGCCGTGGAAAATGCCATCGCTCCAAACGATTTACCGCGGGATTGCCAAGATAGGCCAGCAGGCCGCTGACCAGAAACGGCGTCAGGATGGGCGCCAACAGATAAACCAGCCAGGCCGCCAGCGCGATCAGGGTTAGTTGGAACAGCAGGCGGCTATCCGTCATGAGGCTCCTTCACGAGCTCAACCTCTTTCATCACCAGCCAGATCCAGAGATAGTGCAGACCACTCGCGACCGTGGACAACAACACGCCATAAATCAACGCATCCACCATCGGCGCATAAACCAGATGAAATGCCTGTTGTCCGAGGATAACAATGACGAGCGTGATCTGCAGGAAGGTATTGAACTTGCTCAGCCAGCTGGGGTGCAGCTGTACCGGCCCGATCATCGAGGTATAAACCAGATAACCGCCCACGATCAGGAGATCGCGGAAAGCCACGGTGAGCATTAGCCAGAACGGGAGGTGGTTCAGCATCATAAGCATCAAGTAACTGCTCAAGAGCAGTATCTTGTCGGCCAGTGGGTCGAGAATGGAGCCGAGGCGGCTTTCGTAATGGAAGCGTTTGGCGATAAAACCATCGAGCCCGTCAGACACGCCGGCGATGACGAATATTGCCAGCGAGGCGGCATATTCCTGCTCCTTTAAAAGCAGGATCAGCACCGGCGCCAAACCGATACGGGAAATCGTGATCAGGTTGGGCAGTTGGGAGATGCTTACCATCGGTTTGCTCGCGATGCCAAAGTTATCGCCGGACCGCCTGTTTTCAGCGCCGGGCCATCCGGATACTGCCGCACGCCGTTATAATGACAGGACGAGCAAAGCAGGGCTACCAATTTTACTGAGCATGCGCGAAGCGCATCCGGCTCGCCTCCCTCTCCCGCGATAGTGGGAGAGGGAATGAGGGTGAGGGTTTTGGCCCAAGTTGACCCTCGGCCCGTCGCTTGACGCTCCTGTGTACCCGTGGTTACCGACAAATCGTCGGAGGTTTACGCCAACTCCGGCACGCCCTACCATACGCATCCCTGACGAATCCCGGAGCCTGACGTGAATAAACCGCGCGTTTCCCTTACCTACCGCGATGCGGGGGTGGATATCGATGCCGGCGATGCGCTGGTAGAGGCCATCCGGCCGATCGCGGGCGCGACCAAGCGGCCCGGAGTGCTGGCGGGCGTCGGCGGTTTCGGCGCCCTGTTCGAGATTCCACCGGGGCAATATCGCGAACCGGTACTGGTTTCAAGCACCGACGGCGTCGGCACCAAACTCAAGCTCGCCATCGAACTCAATCGCCACGACACCATCGGCATCGATCTGGTGGCCATGTGTGTCAACGATCTCATCGTGCAAGGCGCGGAACCGTTGTTCTTCCTTGACTACTTCGCCACGGGCAAACTGGACAATACGGTGGCGGAAAAAGTCATCCAGGGTATCGGCGATGGCTGCCGTCAGGCGGGCTGCGCGCTCGTGGGCGGTGAAACCGCGGAGATGCCGGGGATGTACGGCGAGGGCGACTACGATCTTGCCGGCTTCACCGTGGGCGTGGTCGAAAAATCCAAAATCATTGACGGCTCGCAGGTCAAAGCCAACGATACGCTGATCGGCATAGCCTCTAGCGGCGCGCATTCCAACGGTTACTCGCTTATCCGCAAGATCATAAAAGTGCGCAAAGCCAAGCTCGATCAACCCTTTCATGGACGTCCGTTGGGAGAGGTGTTGCTAGAGCCCACGCGCATTTACGTCAAACCACTGCTCGCGCTGTTGCGCGAATTGCCAGTACACGCCGCGGCGCACATCACCGGCGGCGGCCTGCCTGGCAACGTCCCGCGTGTGCTGCCGGCGGGCGTGCGTGCCGTCATTGACTCGCGCGCCTGGAAGCGTCCTGCCATCTTTGACTGGTTGCAGGAAATGGGCGGCATTGAAGACTTCGAGATGTACCGCACCTTCAATTGCGGCGTGGGCATGGTGTTGGCGCTCGACGCCGCGAATGCCGAAAAGGCCCTGAAGCTGCTGACGGTCGCCGGCGAAACCGCCGCGATCATTGGCCACATCGAGGCCCATTCTGGAGATGACCAAGTCGTCATCCTTAAATAACGACAGGACGAGCGAAGCAGGGCTACTGCTTTTCTTATCTCAAGACGAACGAGCGCAGTGAGTAGGGCTACTTTTGTGACAGGACGAACGGAGCGAAGCGCAGTAGGGCTACTGATATGAATAGAGCCCGCGTTGGCGTGGTAGTGCTGGTCTCGGGTCGCGGGAGCAATCTGCAGGCGATCATCGATGCGGTGCATAATGGCCGCCTGCAGGCCGACATTCACGCCGTTATCAGCAGCGAGCCCGGCACCCCGGCGCTGGCACGTGCGCGCACCGCGGGCATTCGGGTGCACGTCGTGAATCACCACATCTTCCCGGCGCGCGAGCAATTCGATCAGGCGCTCATACAACAGATAGATGCCTATCAACCGAGGTTAGTGGTGCTTGCCGGTTTCATGCGCATTCTGGGCAAAAACTTCATCGATCATTACGCCAGCCGGCTCATTAATATTCACCCTTCCCTGTTGCCGGCGTTTCCGGGACTCAACACCCACGCGCGTGCTCTGCAAAGCGGCGTGAAATCCCATGGCGCCAGCGTACATTTCGTCACGCATGAAGTAGACGGCGGTCCGGTGATCGTTCAGGCCGCCGTGCCGGTTTTGCCGGATGACACACCTGAAATTCTGGCCGAACGCGTACTCGCTGAAGAACACCGGATTTACCCACTGGCGATTGGCTGGTTCCTGGAAGAACGACTGACGGTCGATGACGGGCGCGTACTGCTGGACGGGCAACAACGCCTGGAACAGGGTCTGATGCGCCGGGAAGCTGTCCACAACGATACTTCGGAAACTGGCTGATTTACCCGCTTTTAATGTATGTGTTTTCCCGGCCGACGGCGGAATAAACTGCCCGATAACCCCGTCAATTCCCATAACGTGACAAAACCGGAATTCATCACCTAGCCTTCGCATATATTATGGATGTATTTCATTTCCTGGGTCGTTCGCGCGAAGCCAAGCTGAAGCTTGAGCAACATCGCCAGCGGCTTTATCGCATCGCGTACGCCTGGACGCACAATGCACCGCTGGCGGACGATCTGGTGCAGGAAGCCCTGGCGAAGGCACTGAAGAAATCCAGTCAGTTGCGCGACCCGAACGCGGGCGATGCCTGGTTGTACAGCATCCTGGCGAACTGTTACCACGATCACTTCCGCCGCCTTCGCGCGACGGAAGAAATTGATGAAAATACAATAATTCATGATTCCACCCCGGAGAAGGAGAGCAGCGAGCAGGAAATCGTCCTCAAGGTCAGGGCAGCCATCGCCCGCTTGGCGGAGGGACAACGCCAGGTTGTAACCCTGGTGGACATACAGGGACTGAGCTATATGGAAGTGGCCCAGATTCTGAATGTTCCGATCGGCACTGTCATGAGCCGCCTGTGCCGGGCGCGTTACGCCCTTAAGGACCTGCTGGTTGAACTGGCACCGAAAATTGCAGCCGAAGAAGTCAAAATCCGGAGAATCAAATGAAGGAACAACCGAAGTTTTCTGAAGAATTCATAAGCGCTTTCGTGGACGACGAGCTTACACCGGAAGAGAAGGCGCAGGCTTATGCCCAACTGGGCGATGACGAGGCGCTCAACCGCCAGGTATGCGAACTGCGCAAGGTCCGCGACCTGGTTCAACTCGCCTACAAGGAACCGCCGATACCTGCCAAAGGGATGGCGACCTTTGCCGGTGCCCGGAAATTCGGTCTTGGCGTGGCTGCCGGTCTCATGCTTTTGATCGGCGGCATCACCGGCTGGATTCTGCATGCGCCATTGGTGAACCAGAATTCCTCCGTTGCCCAGACAACGACTGGGGCCGATACGCAGGCCAAGGTCCTGTTCCACGTGAGCGATGGACAAACCGAGCATCTCAAAACCGTGCTGGATGACGTCGAAGACCTGATGAAGTATTACCGGCACTCGCATCAGAAGGCGCGGGTGGAAGTGATCACCAACGGCGAGGGACTGAACCTGTTGCTTACCGGTATCTCGCCCTACGCCGAGCGTATCCAGAAAATGCAAAAGGAATATCACGGGCTGACGTTCGTTGCCTGCCAGAATACCATCGACCGCTATCAGCAAGAACTGGGGCTTACGGTCAAGCTGTTACCCGGCGTCGTCACCATCGATTCCGGCGTGGCGCAAATCATGCGCCGGCAGCACCAGGGCTGGGCCTATTTACAGGTCTAATTTTTCAGTAAATTACAAACCAGCAAGGAGGAGTCATTCATGCGTAAGTTTCTTTTACTTAGCCTCTTCGCCGTGCTGTCACTTAGTTTAATGCCGGTCAACGCCAGCTATGCCGCTGGAGCCAATAAGGTCATCTACCACGTCAACCTTGGAAATGAGCAGGCCACCGATGCATTGCGGAATATCAGTAATCATCTTGCCGTAGATCCCACGGCAAAGATTGTTGTAGTGACGCATAGCGCCGGGGTTGATTTTCTTCTGGAAGGCGCGGAAGACAAGAACGGAAACCTGTATAGCGGTCCTGTCGCGGCGCTTGCCGCGAAAGGGGTGGAATTCCGAGTCTGTAAAATCACCCTGGAGCGCAGAAAGATTGACCCGAAAAAAGTGATTCCGGAGGCGAAGCTCGTTCCATCCGGCGTCGTCGAGGTAACAAAACTTCAACAGGAAGGGTATGCCTACTTGAAACCATGAAGCGGGATCCGGTGTAGCCAGTGGCCAGAATGCAGCGGAAGGCTACGTGCACACCAAGCCCTGAAACAGCGCACTGTCTCTCTCCTCCAGCCCGCGACGTATGCGGGCTTTTTTTTGTCCGGGTGACTCGCTATTCTTGGCGCGCAAGGACGCCGTCGGCGGACCCGGTTCCTAACAGAAAATGCAAGAACTGCTTGAAGCCCTCCCTTCGAACGAGGCGATCCGCGATTTCCTGAATGCGCCGTCCACTTGGTGGCAGATCGGTATTTTTCTTGCCGGCTCGCTGCTCGCCAAACTGATCGGTGACCGGTTGCTGCCGCGGCTGCAGAGCGTCGCGCAAACGGACGGCATCGAGGGTGTGCGCCGCACCGCGGTGCGTTCCGGCGCCCTGGCCCTCGTTCCCCTGCTGCTGTGGCTGTGGCTGCTGGCGATGATAGCCATCCTGCACCATCACAACTGGGACACCAATCTGCTGCGACCGGCCATGATCCTCGCCGGGGCGCTCGCCGGCATCCGCATGGGTGTGTTCGTGTTGCGTCACAGTCTCAGTCCCGGCGGACCGCTCAAGGCCTGGGAAGGTGCGCTGACCGTCACGATCTGGACCCTGGTTGCACTGCATATCCTCGGATGGCTGCCCTGGGTCGAACAACTGCTCGACGACTACGCACTTAGTTTCGGCAAGTTGCGGATCTCTCTGCTCAACGTGGTGAGTTTCGTGTTCTCCATCGCCGTCATGCTACTGGTGGCACTGTGGCTGGCCAGCACCATCCACCACCGCGTGGCAAGCAGCCAGGTGCTCGATGAGAGCATGAAGATCGCGCTGTCAAAACTCTCCAGGTTCATGCTCCTCACTCTGGCCGTACTCGCCGCCATGATGTCCGCGGGCATCGACATTACTGCCTTCGCGGTATTCGGCGGCGCCCTCGGCGTGGGGCTGGGGCTGGGGCTGGGGCTGCAACGCGTGGTGAGCAACTTCGTCAGCGGGTTCATCCTCGTCTTTGAAGGCTCGATCCGCCGCGGCGACATCATCAGCTTCCACGACACCTACGGCACGGTGCAATCGCTGCATACCCGCCACGTCGTCATCCGTACCCGAGACGGTCTCGATATTCTGGTGCCGAATGAAAACCTGTTGACTTCTGACATCACCAATTGGTCCTATCGCGGTGACCGCAAGATCCGGCTGCGGATGCCGGTGCAGATCAGTTACAACGACGAACCGGCAGCAGCAATGCAGCGACTCGATCGCCTGGCGCGGGCACACCCACGCATACTGTCCGACCCGCCACCACAGACGTTCCTGGAAGGCTTCGGCGACAATGGTGTGAACCTGGAACTGCGCGTATGGATCGACGACCCGGACATGCAAGGCGCGATCCGCACGGAAATGTATCTGAAAATCTGGGAGGATTTCCGCGCCGCCAACATCAGCTTTCCCTTTCCGCAACGTGACGTATACATCAAGCAATTTGAGGGGCCGGCAGCCTCCCCTGCTGACGCCAAACCAGATAATCGCGCAGAATCTGCGCGTGGTCGAAAACGAGAGGGGAAGGCAAAGCCTCCGGACTGAATATCGCCACACCTGCCGCGTCGTCCTGCGCCCGTGGCTCGCCCTCGGCCTCAGCGATGTATACCGCCGAGGCCGTGTGACCACGCGGGTCGCGCCGCGGATCGGAATAACATCCCAGCAATATCTTGAGCGTCACGCGCAATGCCGTTTCCTCTTCGGCTTCACGCACGGCGGCGTGCTCCACCGATTCGCCGATGTCCACGAAACCGCCGGGCAAGGCCCAACCGTGTGGTGGATTCTTGCGCCGGATCAACACAATCGGCACGTCCGGACGGTCCTTGAGCTCAATGATGATATCCGTGGTTAACGCGGGTGTTTTCGGTGACGGCATGATCTTTTTCTCGTTCCTGGACGTGTTTGTCGGCTGTTCCGCATGATGGCACGCGGAAAGCGCCTGTTTCGAGTATACTTGCATGAATACACTGGTTAATGAAACGAGGCTTTAACGAATGTTTGAAGGACTGATCACGCTCCCATGGTGGGGATACATCATCGCCGCTCTCCTATTGACTCATATCACGATTGCCGCTGTTACCATTTACCTGCACCGTCATCAGGCCCATCGGGCGCTTGATCTGCATCCCGTTGTCAGTCACTTCTTCCGCTTTTGGCTGTGGCTGACCACCGGCATGGTCACGAAAGAGTGGGCCGCCATCCACCGCAAGCATCACGCCAAGGTGGAAACACCCGACGATCCGCACAGCCCACAGCAGTTCGGCATCCGCAAGGTGATGTGGCAAGGCGCGGAACTCTACCGCCAAGAAGCGGAGAACGACGAAACGATGGAAAAGTACGGCCATGGAACCCCGGATGACTGGATCGAGCGCAACCTTTATACACGTCATAGCGCCAGGGGCATCGCCGTGATGTTCGCGATTGACGTGGCGCTGTTTGGTCCGATCGGGATTACGATCTGGGCAATACAAATGATCTGGATTCCCATCTTCGCCGCCGGCGTCATCAACGGGGTCGGTCACTACTGGGGCTACCGTAATTACGAAGTCGGCGACGCCAGCACCAACATCGTGCCCTGGGGTATCCTGATCGGCGGCGAGGAGCTGCACAACAATCACCATACCTTCGGGAGTTCCGCCAAGTTTTCCTCCAAGTGGTGGGAATTCGACATCGGTTGGATGTACATCAACATAATGAAAGCCTTGGGGCTTGCGCGTGTAAAGAAAATTCCGCCAGAACTCACCTGCGATACGGCCAAACAGCACATGGACATCGATACCGTGAAGGCCGTCATCACAGCGCGCTTTCTGGTTATGGCCCAATTCGCACGTGAAGTCATGCAACATGTGCATCGCGAGGAACTGAAGAAGGCGGATCGTTCCGACTACAAATCCTGGGCCCTGCTCAAGCGTGCACGGCGACTGATGGTGCGCGAGTCGGCGTTGCTCGACGAGACATCCCATCGCTGGCTGCATGATGCCCTTGAGCACAATGGCACGCTCAGAACGGTATACGTCATGAAGCAGAAACTTCAGGATATCTGGCAGCGCTCCGCCACAACGCAGGAACATCTGCTGCACGCACTGCAGGAATGGTGCCGTGAAGCCGAGGCCACCGGCATTGAGGCCCTGCATAATTTCTCGCAGAAACTCCGTACTTATAGACTTGCGCCGATCCCGGCCTGATTTATCTCCTGCCTGAAAAACAAAAAACCCGCGTTAGGCGGGTTTTTTGTTCTCTGAGAGTAAAAATTCAGGCCGGTCTGAAAAAGCGTTTGTGCAGCGGGCTGTGGCGTGGGAAGTGCGCCAGCAAGAACTCCATCTGATCCGCCAGAATCCGCTTGCCCTGGAGATAAATATATTCGGCGTGGGTTGGCATGAACGGCACCGCGAGCAATTCCAGCCCCGCCTGTTCCGGCGAGCGGCCCGCTTTGTGGTTGTTACAACGCTTGCAGGCGGTAACGACGTTATTCCAAGTATCCGTGCCACCCACGCTCAGCGGGATAATGTGGTCGCGCGACAGGCCGCGGGAAGAAAACTGCTCACCGCAGTACATGCACAGATGTGCGTCGCGGGCGAATAGGGTCTGATTGTTGAGCGGTGGGACGTAATGCGCGCGTGCCTTGAGGACGGCATGGCTGTCGCCGTGAGTGGCAACAATGGAATTGATTTCGAGGACGGAACGCTTGCCGGTGATGGCGTTGTAGCCGCCACGAATCTGATAGAGCGGCACGCCGCAGGTGTAAGCCACCTGCCCCAGGTGGTAAACCCGGACAGCCTCTTTGAAGTCAATCCATTCAAGCGGCATTCCGGATGCGTCGGTCCTCAAGACTTGCTGATTTAATGTATACACAGCGGACCTTCCCTAACTCGTCAAACTCACGGGCGATATTTATGTCAGAAAACGTGGGGCTTGTACATAGCCGGACAATCACACCCCGGATCGACCATGTCCCGGCACTCCCTTAAGGATAGCGGAAAATATAAAGCCCGGCACAGCCGGGCTTTATATTTTCAGAAATGAAACAGGTCGCGCTTATTTGATCTTGGCTTCCTTGTAGGCCACATGCTTGCGGACCACCGGATCGTACTTCTTGAATTCAAGCTTGTCCGGAGTGGTGCGCTTGTTTTTTGTCGTGGTGTAGTAGTGGCCAGTCCCCGCACTGGAGACCAGCTTGATCTTTTCACGTGCTGATTTGGCCATGTTGTTATACCTTCTCGCCGCGAACGCGCATTTCAGCCAGCACGGTGTCTATGCCCTTCTTGTCGATGGTGCGCAGTCCTTGGCTGGACAGACGCAACGTGATCCAGCGCTTCTCGCTTTCCACCCACAGACGGCGCTTTTGCAGATTCGGCAAAAAACGGCGACGGGTTCTGTTGTTTGCATGGGACACGTTATTGCCCACGCGTACGCGCTTGCCCGTCACCCGACATACTCTCGACATCGGCAATCTCCAAATTTTACGATCGTCTCACCTGCTAACTCCCCCTCTCCCGGCGGGAGAGGGTAAGGGGTGAGGGGGATAAAAGAAATTTGAGGGGGCGATTTATATCAGAATCTGTTCAACCTGGGTAGCCCTAACCCCGAACGGCGCGGTATCCAGGAACACCCCCTCATCCTGTCCTTTCTCCCTCAGGGAGAAGAGACTCACCGTCTAAATCAGGCCTCGTTCACTGAAAGATACTGTTTCACCGTCCCCCACCACCAAGTGATCCAGCAGCCGGATATCCACCAGGGTCAGCGCTTCTTTCAAGCGATTGGTCAAAAGCTCGTCGGCCCGGCTGGGCTCGGCCACCCCCGAGGGGTGGTTGTGCACCAGGATCACGGCGGCGGCATTGTGCTTGAGTGCACGCTTGACGATCTCACGCGGGTAAACAGCCGTGCCGTTCAGTGTGCCCTGGAACAATTCCTCAAAAATCAAAACCCGATGACGGTTGTCAAGAAACAGCACACAGAACACCTCGTTCTTACGGTCCCGCAGTTGCGCCTGAAGGAATTCCCGGGTCTCTCGGGTCGAGCCCAGCGTAACCTCGCGCTTGAGTTTTTCGGCCAGAAAGCGCCGACCCATTTCCAGACTCGCCTGCAATTGCACGTATTTGGCTTCGCCAAGCCCCGGCGTTTCACACAGCTCATCCGGACCGGTCGCCAATAATTCACGCAAACTACCATACCGTTCGATCAGATCGCGTGCCACGTCCACGGCGGTTTTGCCGGGCACACCGCTGCGGATGAAAATAGCGAGTAATTCGGCATCCGACAGTGCCGCCGGACCGCGTTGCAGAAGCTTTTCGCGCGGACGTTCGTGCTCCGGCCATTGGTTTATGGCCATCGGGTTATTCTTGAAATTTTTATCACCCATTTGTATCCCCCCTTCCCGGGCAAGTACACTTTAACATATGGGCACCCTTACCAATAAGCGCATCCTGCTCGGCGTCACCGGCGGCATTGCCGCGTATAAAAGCGCCGATGCGGTCCGGCGCCTGCGCGAGGCCGGCGCCGAGGTGCGCGTGGTCATGACGCAGGGCGCTACCAGCTTTATCACCCCCCTCACCTTGCAGGCCGTCAGCGGACATCCGGTGTATCAACATCTGCTCGACACCGATGCCGAAGCCGGCATGGGACACATTGAGCTCGCACGCTGGGCCGATGTTGTACTGGTCGCACCGGCCAGCGCAAATTTTCTCGCACGGCTGGTCCAGGGGCGCGCTGACGACCTGCTGACGACCGTATGTCTCGCGACCAAATCGCCGGTGGCCGTCGCGCCCGCCATGAATCAACAGATGTGGAGCAATGCCGCGACCCAGTCGAATCTCGCCGCGCTCAAAAAAAACGGCATCGGCATATTCGGTCCGGACGAGGGATCGCAGGCCTGTGGCGAAGTGGGTCCCGGGCGCATGCTGGAGCCGGACGATCTTGTGAAACGGGTTTCTGATATGTTCGCCAGCGGCGAACTCGATGGGCTCACCGTGATGGTCACGGCCGGCCCCACCTGGGAAGCCATCGATCCGGTACGAGGCCTGACCAATCGCAGTTCCGGCAAGATGGGCTATGCCGTTGCCGAGGCCGCCGTCGAAGCCGGAGCAAGGGTTATTCTGATCTCGGGACCCACGTCGTTGCCCGATCCCGCACGCGTGCACACGATCCGTGTCGAGAGTGCACAGGAAATGTACGATGCCGTACACGCTCAAGTGAGCGCGGCGAATATCTTCATTGGCGTGGCAGCGGTCGCCGATTATCGTCCGGCGCGGATGGCTGGCAACAAGATCAAGAAAACCGATGAAATGATGAAACTCGAACTGGCGCGTAATCCCGACATTCTGGCGAGTGTCGCAGCGCTCAGGCCTGCGCCGTTCACCGTCGGTTTTGCGGCCGAAACAGAAAATCTCGAACAACAGGCGCGCCAGAAACTGGAAAATAAAAATCTCGACCTCGTCGCCGCCAACCGTGTGGGCACGAGTCTCGGATTCGGGACGGATGAAAACAGCCTGCTGCTTGTCGAACGCGATGCCGTCACCGAGCTGGCCATGCAACCGAAGGCGAAGCTCGCCCGCATGCTCATCCACCACATTGCCACGAGATATCACGCCAAAAACGCCGCCACCGTTCATGTACTACGGAGACCCTGATGCAGAAAGTGGAAGTGAAAATCCTTGACAAGCGCATCGGTGCTGAATTTCCATTGCCACGCTACGCCACCCACGGGTCCGCGGGCATGGACCTGTACGCCTGCCTGGACGAACACCTTCACATCGGTCCTGGTGAGACACATCTCGTTCCTTCGGGCATCGCCATTCATATCGGCGAAGCCGGGATTGCCGCGATGTTGCTGCCGCGCTCGGGACTTGGGCACAAACACGGCATCGTGCTCGGAAACCTCGTGGGACTCATCGATTCGGATTATCAAGGCCAGATATTCGTCTCGGTTTGGAACCGCAGTCTTGAACCGTTCACCATCGAGCCCGGCGACCGCATCGCCCAGATGGTTTTCGTTCCGGTCGTGCAGGCACAATTCAGTGTCGTCGAGGAATTCGAGGAGAGCCATCGCGGTGAGGGCGGTTTTGGCCACTCCGGAAGAAAATAGCCTGATTTAACGTAGCCCTGCTCGCTGCGCTCGCTCGTCTTGACATATTATTTGGGTCGCATATCCGCGATTTACCGCCATGGGTCGGATGCCATACCGCTTTGCTGGCTCCCGTTGGCGATGTCTTCTATGTTTATATAGATAGGACAATTTTTGTCCTGCACAGGCTCATTACGGCCTGACAAGAGGATTCACGGCGCATGGCCCAGTCGCTGACACGCATTCACCTTCATGTTTTCCTGATTCTGCTTCTGTGCTTTTCGGCCATCGGTTATGCCGGTTACCTCGCCCTGCGCGACATGCAATGGTCGTCCTATCATGAACGCGTATCACAAACCGCCCAAGAGACGGGCGATCGGATCATCGACCTTCTGGCACAACAACGTCAGACGCTCGAAAAAATAGCGCACCAGCCTGTTGTCGTGACGGCGCTGCAACGTGGCTCTTCCGTGACGCGCTCACATAAAGAGGACGAAATCCAATCCCAGCTGACCGGCGTTGTCTCAGTCCACCTGTTGTCGCGCGATGACTCCGGCGTCTTGTCGTCCACCGAAACACTCGATCCTGTCTGCCTCGACTACGTCCGGCGCATGGCGAGCAAGGGTGCGCCGGCTGTTCCGGAATTCCATGCCGTGGGAACACCAGCCGCGCATTATGACCAAGTGGTACCCGTCATGGATGAGGACCGAAATCTGACAGGATATCTACTGGCCAAATTTGCCAGCACGCCGTTGCAGACAATTCTTGAGCAATCCCTGCCTCCACATGCCTACATGGAACTACAGCAGTCGGCGGCAGGGGATACGACGCAGACGGTGCTGACGACAGGCGAAACCTCCAGCACCAACGCCGCCACTATCACGAACGCGCTCGGCATTAGCCACTGGACACTCATATATCGGCCGGCAGAAACACCCCTCCTTATCCTGTCCGGAAGCAGAAACTATTATTTTGCCGTAATACTCATTGCCTTTGTCATCGTCACTGTCGTGCTGTTTCGTCTTTACCGTCAGACCCTCAAGGCCGTGCGTCACGATATTCATTCGCTGATTCGCATGTTCCGTGACTTGCGTGAAGGCAGCGTGCGGGTTGAATACCCCATGGCGTTGCGGGAATTTTCCGAAATTTTCGATTATTTACGCGACCGCGGCCAAAAACTGGTCAAGGAAAAGGAAAAACTCAAAGACATGGGGCTGATGGATCATCTTTCACAACTCGGCAATCGCCGACACTTCGAGGCGCGGCTCAAGGAATTATTTGACGTTTCCAAGTCCAGCGGTCCCTCGTCCGTGCTCATCATCGACATGGATCACTTCAAGGTCGTGAACGACAAACATGGCCATGACGCAGGCGATGCGCTCATCGTCGGTTTCGCCAATGCGCTACGCAAGATCGTGCGCCAGACAGACGTACTCGTCCGTCTCGGAGGCGATGAATTCTGCATCATCTACTCTTACGCTCCTCTCGAAAAAGCCACGGGGCTGGTGGAACGCCTGCGCAAACAACTGCCACGCGAAATACCGCTGACCAAGGGCGTAATGCACCAGCTGCGCTGGACCGGCGGTCTGAGCGTCATGCACGACAAGGACACCAAGCCGGACGATGTGTTGTGGCGCGCCGATCAGGCACTGCTGCAGGCCAAGGAGGGTGGTCGCAATATCACAAAAATTTGCGATCCCGTCGCCGGTCTTCCAGCGAAAAAACAGATCATCGTCAGCTGACGACGGCGTTTTTTCATCGTGGGGTCTCGCCTCGCCTGAAGCGGAGGGATGCGGTAAACTGCCCGCCTGAAGCAGCCAATCCAGAAAACCAAACCATGTCAAAATCCGAACCCGCTGCCATTGTGGCGGCTCATGACCTTCCCCCGGAAATATTCAAGGCCTACGACATCCGCGGCATTGTCGGCAAAACCCTGACCCCGGAGATCGTGGAAATTATCGGGCAGGCGCTCGGCAGTGAGGCGCTGGCGCAGCAACAGAAACGCTTTGTCATCGGACGCGACGGACGTCTTTCGGGGCCAGGACTTTCGGCGGCGCTCGCTCGCGGGATCGCTAAAAGCGGATGCGACGTCGTCGACATCGGCATGGCGCCCACACCGGTGGTGTACTTTGCCATCCAACACCTGGGCGCGGGTTCGGGTGTGGCCATCACCGGCAGCCACAACCCGCCGGATTACAATGGCCTCAAAATGGTTATCGGCGGCCATACGCTCTCCGGCGAAGCGATTCAAAAGCTGCGCGCCCGGATACTTAATAATGAACTGGTAACGGGTCGAGGAAATATCTCTTCGACCGATGTACGTACGGCTTATCTCGATCGCGTAACACAGGACGTCAAACTCGCGCGACCCATGCGCGTGGCGGTGGATTGCGGCAACGGTGTCGCCGGCGAAATGGCGCCGCAATTGTTCAAGCGCCTCGGCTGTCAGGTCACGGAACTCTTTTGCAAAATCGACGGTGCCTTTCCCAATCATCATCCCGATCCAAGCAAGCCGGAAAATCTTGAAGATCTGATCGCCGAAATCAAAAAAGGCAACTACGACGTGGGTCTGGCGTTCGATGGCGACGGTGATCGTCTCGGCGTCGTCGCTCCGGACGGCCAGGTGATTTGGGCCGACCGCCAAATGATCTTGTACGCACGCGATGTACTGTCACGTCATCCGGGCGCCGAGATCATCTACGACGTTAAATGCTCGCGCACGCTCGACACTGAGATTCGCAAGGCCGGCGGCAAAGCCACCATGTGGAAAACCGGTCACTCCTTTATTAAAGCCAAGCTCAAGGAATCTGGCGCGCTACTGGCAGGCGAAATGAGTGGACACATCTTTTTCAAGGAACGCTGGTATGGTTTCGACGATGGCCTCTATACCGCGGCGCGATTACTTGAATTGTTATCGCGCGATTCCCGTTCCCCACAGGAAATCTTTACCGCCTTGCCGAATACCGTGAATACACCGGAACTAAATCTCAAACTCGCCGAAGGCGAGCATTTCGCGCTCATCAAAGAACTGGTAGCACGCGCGCATTTCCCGGATGCAAAAATCACCACGATCGACGGCCTGCGCGCGGATTTTTCCGACGGTTTCGGCCTGGTGCGTGCCTCCAATACCACCCCGGTATTGGTGTTCCGCTTTGAAGCCGACAACAAACCCGCATTGGATCGGATTCTGAATCGTTTCCGAGAACTGATGATCTCCGTGCGGCCTGGTATAGCGCTTCCTTTCTAAGGAAAAAAGCTAGAGCGCATTAAAAATGTGCTTAGACCTGGAATGTTGTTGTAACAATAGCATTACCAATAATTGCTTTGTTTATGGGCACAGGATATGTCGCCGTAATCGGCTCGACAAAATTATTTTACTTTTCTGTTAACCGCTTCTCGAAGACGGCACGCCAGCTCGGCGCAAGCGTAGGCAGGCTCGCAGCGCGGGAATATTCCTCTCCTGTCCCGCCGACTAGACGCAGACGAAAGATGTCGCGCACATTCATAGAGCTGACGGCACGCTCAATTAGCCCGATTACATCGCCCGCTGTTACTCTACCCTCTTGCAGCACGCGCACATAAAAACCGGCGCGATTTGCCGCAGCGAAGTGCACGGGAAATCGAGTATCACCCATGCGGATACCGAGCTTAAAACAAGGAGTGCGCGGTTGCGTTACCTGTATTTTCACTTCACCAACCTGAAATATGTCACCGATAAACACCTTGTCTTCCAATAAACCCGATATCGTGAAATTCTCTCCGAACTGTCCGTGGGAAAAATCATTGCGCCGCAGTTCCTGGGCCCAAAAGGCGTAGTGCTCGAACGGATAAACGTATACGGCCTTGTCTGCGCCGCCGTGCACCCGCGGGTCGGCTTGACGGTCGCCATCCAGGTTCAAATACCGAAGAAACACCGGCCCCGTCACCGGCTCCTTGAAAATGCCAGTGCTAAGCACTCGTCCCTGATGGACAATTTCGCGTGGCAGGCCCACGTTGATGGAAATCAAGGTCATGCGCTGAACTTTATGTTAATTAAGTGAGTCTTTTATAAGAATCATGTATACCGCATTTCGCGCCTGGGCTAAACTGACAATATGTTGCACTGGTTCCATAAAAATTTAAAACCAATCGCTCGTAGCTTGAGCGTCATGGTGGCGTCGTTGTGGCTGATGGCGGCGGCCGCGCCGTGCGTCATGGCCCAAACTCAAGAGATGGGTCACTCCACTCGTTATGCCATGATGAAGAGCATGGCGCAAGCCAACATGCAGGATTGCGGTCCGATCACAACGGTGAGTTGCCAACTGCCCGACATGAATTCACCCACGGCTACGGGCCTTGGCGATTTTTCCGTCACACCCATTCTGCTCAGCACGCTCCCTGTCACGTTTGTTCTGCCGTGGACGCTCCAACACCCACGGCAAGATTTCCATAAGCCCAATATTCCAGCACCTCCGCTATACATCCGGCATCTTACGCTGGTCCTTTAAACCTCTCCGGCGCGCGCTTGCGTGCTCTGTCGTTTCTTGTTCACGACTGCAAGGAGAGATTTATGTTTGTCATTCATTTTTTATCCCGCGTCGCGGGAATTTCGTTCATCGTTCTGGCAGGTGCGTCCAATGTCCTAGCCGCATCCGAGCTGACGCTGGCTGAAACCGAGCGTCTGGCCATCGAACACGCGCCCTGGCTTTCGCACCATCGCACAAATATCGCGGCCGCGGCGGAGCGCGTCAGTTACGAAGGCCGGCTTCCCGACCCGCAGCTCACGCTGGGCGCGGTTAACGTTCCCACCGATACCTACAAGCTCAACCAGGAAGACATGACCATGGTCAATGTCGGCATTCGCCAATCGTTTCCACCGGGTAAAACATTAAAACTGCGCAGCCAACGCGCGGAAAAAGAACTGTCGCGCGAGCAGGCGCGTTTCGAAATGGAGCGGCGCAATTTGTTGCTGCAAGTTCGCAATACCTGGCTTGAACTTTATTTTCTGGACGAATCCCTACGTTTGCTCGGAGCCTCGCGGCCCTTGGCGATGCGTCAACGCGAAGCGGCCGAAGGCCGTTACCGCGCCGCCTCCGCTACCCAGCAGGAAGTCTTGCGTGCGCGCGAAGGATTGGCGCGTCTCGATGAACGCGAACAAAGTTTACGCGCGCAAGTCGAGCACCAGCGCGCGCAACTGGCGCGCTGGATCGGCGCCGCGGCCTACGAACCGCTGCCGGCGGACGCGCCTCAGCTGCCGGCTGTTCCAGACATTTTTACAGCGTCACAACATCCCGAATGGATTGCAACACAAGCCGGGCTCGAGGAAGCGCGCATCGAAGTAGACATGGCGCGCCAGGAATACAAGCCGGGAATGACCTTCGATCTTTCGTACGGCGCGCGCCAGGCGCGGCCGGACGGTCAATCGCGCCCGGACATGGTTACCGCCTTGGTGACTTTCGATCTTCCAATCTTCCGCTCCAAACGCCAAGACCCACGGCTAGCGGAGAAACAAGCCATGGAAACAGCGGCGCTGTTCGACGCGGAAGACCGCAAACGTGAGCTCGAAGCACGTTATCGCGCGGCACGCGCGGAACACGACGCACTCATTGAACGGGTGAAAATTTATTCCGAAAGACTGCTGCCCGACATCGAACGCGAAACACGCGTAACGGTCTCGGGCTTCGCGCGCGATACGGCGGAGTTGCGCGAGGCACGCCAGAAAGAGCTGGAGGCAAAAACTGAACTAGTACGGCTGCGCGTCGATCTGGCTAAAAGCGAAGCGGAGCTGCTTTATCTCGTGGGGGAGGAAACACCATGAACCGGAATCAAAAAATTGCACTGGCGCTGATCATTGCTGTAACCACAGCGGGCATCCTGGCTATCTCGCATTACCGCGCATCCAAACCCGATACAGCGACATCCTCCTCGACAAAAACCGCGCGCCGGATTCTCTACTGGACCGATCCCATGCTTCCCGGCTTCAAGAGCGACAAGCCCGGTAAATCGCCCATGAACATGGACATGATTCCCGTATATGAGGACGAGACCATTGTAAGCGCTGGGACCTCCGTCGCCGTCAACCCCGAAATCGTCAATAAGCTCGGTGTGCGCACCCACCAAGTCACGCGTGCGGATTCGGTTCGCCGTCTGAGCGCCCAAGGTTATTTGTTTCGCGATGGCGGACGCTTGTTAGCGCTCGTGGATATTCTTGACCGCGAGGCAAGCTCGGTGCGGCCGGGACTGGCCGCGAGCGTGCGTGCAACGGATTTGCCGGGGCGCGAATGGGACGCCGTCGTGGACAATATCGAGCGCGATATCGACATCGGCGGCCGCTCGCTCAAGGCAAGGCTGCGCATCAAAACCCCGGACGCCACGCTCAAACCCAATATGTTCGCGGAAGCGACCATCCTTGTTCCCGCCTCCGGTGCGCGTCTGAGCATCCCGCGCGAAGCGCTGATCCGCACGGGCACACGCACCGCCGTCATCCTCGCGCTCGGCGAAGGGCGATTCCAGCCCGCCGAAGTAGTGCCCGGCGAAGAATCCGGCGATTGGATCGAAATACGCCAGGGCCTGAAGGAAGGCGACACCGTAGTGGTGTCAGGACAGTTTCTAATCGACTCCGAGGCGAACGTGCGCGCGAGTTTCGAGCGCATGGAAAGCAAATCGGTGGAATCGCCTGACAAACATCCGGAGAAGAAACCATGATTGCGGCCATCATCCGCTGGTCGCTGCATAACCGTTTTCTGGTGCTGCTCGCGACCGCGTTCGTCGTTGCCTGGGGTATTTATGCCTTAGCACGCACACCGCTAGACGCCATCCCCGATCTTTCCGATGTGCAGGTGATCGTCAAAACAAGCTATCCCGGCCAAGCGCCACAGGTAGTGGAAGATCAGGTCACCTATCCGCTCACCACCGCCATGCTCGCGGTGCCGGGGGCTACGAGCGTGCGCGGTTTCTCGCAGTTTGGCGATTCCTTTGTGTATATCATTTTCAAAGACGACACCGATCTGTACTGGGCGCGCTCGCGCGTGCTCGAATATTTAAGCCAAGTTATCCCGAAGCTCCCGCGCAACGCCAAACCCGCGCTCGGGCCGGACGCCACTGGCGTCGGCTGGGTATACGAATACGCGCTCACCGACCGCAGCGGCCAGCATGACATCGCGCAATTGCGCTCCATTCAAGATTGGTTTCTTAAATATGAACTGCGCACCGTACCGGGCGTCGCCGAAGTCGCCAGCGTCGGCGGCATGGTAAAGCAATATCAAGTCGTCGTGGGCCCCGCGCGCTTACGCGCCTACCGGCTTACTCTGGCACAGGTGCGCTCAGCCATCGAAAACGCCAACCAGGAAAGCGGCGGCTCGGTGATCGAAATGGCCGAGGCCGAATACATGGTGCGCGCTCGCGGATACATCAAGAGCGAAAACGACTTACGCGAAATTCCGCTCGGGCTCAATTCATCCGGCGCGCCGATCAAGCTTGGGCAGATCGCTGAAATTCGTATCGGCCCCGAGATGCGCCGCGGAATTACCGAACTGAACGGCGAAGGCGAAGTCACCGGCGGCATTATCGTCATGCGCCACGGTGAGAATGCGCTCGTTACCATTAAGGCTGTGAAGCTCAAACTTGAGGGTTTGAAAAATAGCTTGCCCGCGGGCGTGGAAATCGTACCGGTGTACGACCGCTCGGCGATCATCGAACGCGCCGTAGCAAACCTGCGCGGCACGCTCATCGAGGAATTCATCGTCGTGGCGCTGGTGTGCCTCGCATTCCTGTTCCATCTGCGCTCTTCGCTGGTGGTGATCGTCACGCTGCCTATCGGAATTCTGGTGAGCCTGATCGTCATGAAATACCAGGGCATTAACGCCAATATCATGTCGCTCGGCGGCATCGCCATCGCCATCGGCGCCATGGTGGACGCCGCCATCGTCATGATCGAGAACGTGCACAAACATATCGAGCACGAGACAATCACCAATACCAGCCGCTGGGAAATGATTGAGCGCGCGGCGCAAGAATTGGGTCCACCGCTTTTCTTCTCGCTGCTGATCATCACCTTCAGTTTCCTGCCAGTGTTCGCGCTCGAAGCGCAGGAAGGACGACTGTTCTCGCCGCTGGCCTTCACCAAGACCTACGCCATGGCTGCGGCCGCCGGGCTTTCAATCACGCTCGTGCCGGTGCTCATGGGTTATTTCATCCGTGGAAAAATCCGCGGCGAGCAAG
>JACXTT010002584.1_pt1 | contig 28537 bp, 31 predicted proteins | sample 9270951 | NCBI WGS metagenome assembly JACXTT01 (sample SAMN15532306, study PRJNA645909) | rock metagenome | isolation source: weathered quartz diorite | place: Puerto Rico | collected 2017-06-21 | reverse complement strand
GGCGCGGCTCTTCGCCGAGCGTGGCTTCCACGGCACGTCGATGGGAGACCTGGCCGAGGCGATGGGCGTCCAGAAGGCCTCGCTCTACTCGCTGACGCCCTCCAAGCAAGAGCTCCTCTACCGCATCATGCGCGACGGCGCCGATGCCTTCCACGCCGGGCTCGACGCGATCCCCGAGGAGCTGCCCGCCGTCGATCGCGTCAGGCGCGCGCTGCGCTCCCATCTCCGCGTGGTCTCCGAACAGCTCGACGTGGCCACGGTCTTCACACGCGAGTGGCGCTACCTCGAGGGCGCCCACCATGACGAGATCCTCGAGGAGCGGCGTCGTTACGAGGAGCGGGTGCGGGCGCTGTTCCGGGAGGGCGTGGAGGCCGGCGAGTTGCGTAGCGATCTCGATGTCGGCGCTGCTGTGTTGCTCGTGCTCTCGGCTGCGAACTGGGCCTACACCTGGCTCACGCCGGGCCGTGACACGGACGCACTGGCCGAGCGCTTCACTGCGATCCTGGTCGACGGGATTCGCGGCTACGCGACGACCGCCTGACCCTTCGGCTCGTTCGTGCTCACTCTCGACGAGACTCACTGACGCATGCCCGCGCGCCCGTGGCATGCTCGCGGTCGTGGGGCGGAGCGTGCTCATCGTCAACCCGTACGCGAGCGGCGTCACCGAGGACCGGGTGCGCCAGGTCGAACGCGTCCTGCCAGGCGAGCCCGGCGTCCGGCTCACGGAGCATCGTGGTCACGCGACCGACCTCACACGAGAAGCCGTCGCCGCTGGTGTCGACGCCGTCTACGTCTTCTCGGGCGACGGGGGCTTCAACGAGGTGCTGAACGGTGTCGACGGGTCGATTCCGCTCGGCTTCATCCCGGGCGGCGGTACGAGCGTGCTCCCGCGCGCGCTCGGGCTGCCACAGGACCCTGTCGAGGCGGCGGCGAAGCTCGGACGCGGCGCCACGCGCCGGATCTCGCTCGGCCGCGTCAACGGCCGGCGGTTCGGCTTCAACGCGGGCATCGGCTTCGACGCCGAGCTCGTCCGCAGGGTCGACGCGCTCGGGCGCAGGCCCGACGGCCGCCGGCCGGGTGATCTCGCGTTCGCCTGGAGCGCGGTGCGCACCGTCGCCGCGCGGCGCGGACGCTACGACACGGCAATCGAGATCGACGGGCTGGGTCGCGCGGCGTTCGCACTGATTGCGAACTGCGACCCGTACTCGTACGCCGGGCGTATCCCGCTGCGGGTGGCGCCGCTCGCCCGCTTCGAGCTCGGAGTGGACGTCGTCGCCCCGAGGAGCGTCCGGGGGCGCGACATCCCGCGTCTGCTGTCCTATCTCCTCCGCGGCAAGGGCCAGATCGACAACCGCGACGTCCTCTACGGCCACGATCTCGACCGGTTCGTCGTTCGCTGCGACTACCCGCTGCCGTTGCAGCTGGACGGCGAGGACCTCGGCGACATCACCGAGGCCCTCGTCGAGAGCGAGCGGGACGCCGTGACCGTGCTCGTGTAGCTTCACCCTACTGCGCGGCCTGTGGGCGCCGAGGTGCCGGCCGCAGTCTGCGCCGAAGAGTGAGCAGGATCAGAGCCAGGAGCAATGCGCTCGCGGTCGAAACGAGCGCCGTGACCGGCCACGACCAGCTGTCGCCGCTGCCCGGTGCCGTCGACGGGAGTCCGACGCCGACGAGCGCCTGACGGAGATCGGCTCCGGCGACGAACCAGCCGCCGCGGGTCCGTTGTCCGTCCCAGAAGGGCTGTCCGGGCTTCGTGTACGTCACGGGCGCGGGCGTTGCGTAGGGGTACACGTCCTGCACGATGAGGCTGCCGCCCCCCGGGCCGGGGAGCCCGAACACGATCGTGTAGCGCGGTCCGAGATCGCCGGTCGGCCTCGTCTCGAGCATCGGGTCGGGTGACCGCCTGAAGACCGCCGGGAAGAAGCCGCTGTGCTCGGCGAGCGCCATGACGGTGGCCTCGGCACTCTTGTTCCCGTAATTCGGGACCGATGATCCCGAGCCGGAGGTCGGCTTCGTCCAGCCGATGGAGAGCCCGCCGTGCAGGCCTGGCCCGCTGATCTGAGCTGCGGTCGGCTCTTTCGCGAGCGCCGTCGGCGCAAGCACGACGGTGATCAGCGCCATCGCGGTGAGTGTGAGTCGTCGCATGTGAACCTCCTCGGGTTCGCCTGACGAGGCTCCTACACCGCGCTCCGGCGAGCGGTTCCCGGACGCTACGCGCCGAAGAGCTGGTTCCAGCTCGAGCCGATCGCCTCGGCGAAGGACTCCTCGAGCATGCGGAAGTGCTCGTCGAGCACCGTGTCCAGGGAAGAGTTGTCGTGCGTGCGCATCGCGGCGAGCTGTCGCTCGTGCACGTCGAGCGTCTGCCGGTCGCGGGCGATCCCCCCGGAATAGGCGTCCCGGATCGGCGCCAGCGCGTTCGCGATGGTGCGCATGGCCGCTTCGAGCTGCCGGTTGTGACAGGCGCGCACGAGCGCGCGGTGGAAGAGGGCATCCGCGCGCATCACGAGCGGGCGCTCACCGAGATGGCCGCGGAGAAGCTCGATCGCCCGTTCGAGCTGGGCGAAGTCGTTCTCGTCCGCACGAAGCGCGGCCTCCCGCGTCACCGCAGCTTCGAGCACGCGCCGCGCGCGCAGCGCCTCCGTGGCGGCGTTCTCCTCGAGCGCGACGGCACTGGAGACCGCGACGGTCGGAATCAGCTCCGTGGCGAGGAAGATGCCGCCGTTCTTGCCGCGGCGGACGTCGACCACGCCGGACAGCTCGAGGACGCGGACCGCCTGGCGCAGCGTCGGTCGGGAGATCCCGAGCATCCCTGCGAGCTCGTGCTCGCCCGGCAGCCGGTCTCCCGAACGCAGCCCCGAACGCTCGATCGCCTCCGTCAGGTGCTCGATCGCAGCCTCGAACGTCCGTGTTGTCCGGATTGGCTCGACGACGAGCAGCACGCGATCCGCGGTCGGCACAGCATCACTGTACGCCCTTGCGCGTTAATGAAAAAACTGTTTCCATTCTCTGATGATGACGGAGAGCGCCGCCGGACAGGCCCTGCTTCGAGTCATCGGCGACGAGACGACGCCAGACGGAGACCCCGGTCTTGCGGATGAGGCGCTGCTCGCGCTCCATCGCTCGCTCGTTCTCCTGCGGACCTACGACGAGCGCTCGATCGTCTATCACCGCCAGGGACGGATCGGGACGTACGCCGTCTACTGGGGTCACGAGGCGGTCCAGGCCGGCGCCGTCCATGCGCTCGATACCGAGGACTGGATGTTCCCGAGCTATCGCGAGTCGGCCGTGGGCCTGCTTCGGGGCATCCCGCCGGCGACGATCCTCTCGTGGTGGCGCGGTCACCCGGCCGGCTGGTGGAACCCGGCCGACTACGGCGTCGCGTCGATTTGCGTCCCCATCGCGACACAGGTCCCACACGCGGCCGGGTTCGCGTGGGGCTCGATGCTCCGGGGCGAGGATCGCGTCGCACTCGTCTTCTTCGGAGACGGAGCCACGTCCGAGGGCGCCTTCCACGAGGGCGCGAATCTCGCCGCCGTCAAGAGGGCGCCCCTCGTGCTGCTCTGCAACAACAATCAGTGGGCGATCTCGACGCCTCTCGACGACCAGACCGCGGCGGCTGCGCTGGTCGACAAGGCCGCGGGATACGGCATCCCTGGCGCCCGCGTGGACGGCACCGACGTCCTCGCCATTTTCGACGCCGTTCGGCGAGCGGCGGCTCGCGCGCGTGCCGGCGACGGCCCCACGTTCATCGAAGCGGTCACCTACCGCGCCGCCCCACACGCGACGGCCGACGACCCGAGCGCCTACGTCGATCCCGTTCTGGTCGAGGAGGCGCGTCGCAACGAGTGCGTCGGTCGTTTCGAGGGATACCTGCGACGCCGCGGCCTACTCGACGACGAGCATGGGCAGAGGGTCCGCGACGAGGCGCTGCGCGCGATGCGGGATGGAATCGCGGCCGCCGAGGCCGAGCCGCCTGCCGATCCCTCGCTCCTCTTCGAGCACGCGCTGGTCGATCCGCCGTCGTCGTACGCGCACGATCTCGCCGAGCTGCGGAGGATCGGAGATGGCTGAGCGGTCCCTCGTCGAGGCGGTCAACGACGCGCTTCATGTCGAGATGGAGAGAGATGCGGACGTGATGGTGATCGGCGAGGACGTCGGCCGAGCCGGCGGCGTCTTTCGTGCCACCGCGGGGCTGCGTGAGCGCTTCGGTCCCGACCGGTGTGTGGACATGCCTCTCGCCGAAGCAGGCCTCCTCGGCAGTGCGGTCGGCCTCTGCATGGCCGGCTGGCGCCCGGTCTGCGAGATGCAGTGCGACGCCTTCTCGTACCCCTGTCTGGACCAGCTGATCACGCATGTCGGGCGTTACCGGTGGCGCACGAAGGGCGCGCTCAGCTTCCCACTCGTCGTGCGGATGCCCTACGGAGGCGGCGTCCGCGCCCCCGAGCTGCACGACGACTCGCCAGAGACGTATTACGTCCACACGCCGGGTGTCAAAGTCGCCGTCCCTTCGACTCCCGGCGACGCGAAAGGGCTCCTCGCCGCAGCGATTCGCGACCCCGACCCGGTCGTGATCCTGGAGCCGAAGCTGATCTACCGCACGGCGCGCTGCGAGGTCCCCGAGGGCGAGCACGTCGTTCCGCTCGGCCGGGCGCGAGTCGCACGCGAGGGTACGGACGTCACGCTCGTCGCGTACGGGGCGATGGTGCCCGTCGCCGACCGCGCTGCAGACGCGCTCGAGGATGAGGCGTCCTGCGAGATCCTCGACCTGCGGACACTCAAGCCCCTCGACGAAGACGCATTGCTGGCGTCGGTCCGGAAGACCGGCCGCGTCGTCATCGTGCAGGAAGCCCCGCGGACTCTCGGCTTCGCCGCCGAGGTGGCCGCCATCCTGGCCGAGCGGGCGATCCTCGACCTCCATGGGCCCGTCCTGCGGGTGACCGGCTTCGACGTTCCGTATCCATACTGGCAGCTCGAGGACTGGTACATGCCCTCACCGGCCCGCGTCGTGGATGCCGTGCGCAGGCTGCTCTCGTTCTAACGTCGTCTCTACACTCGGGCGCAATGGCATACGAGTTCAAGCTTCCCGATCTGGGCGAGGGCCTGACAGAGGGGGAGGTGGCGCGTTGGCTCGTCGCCGAGGGCGACGCGCTCGAGGAAGACGACCCGCTCGTCGAGATCCAGACCGACAAGACCACTGTCGAGATCCCGTCGCCGGCGGCGGGCACCGTGTTGCGCATCCTCGTCGCAGAAGGCCAGGTCGCACCGGTCGGAGCCGTTCTCGTCGTCATCGGCGACGAGGGCGAGCAGCTCCTCCGCTCCGTCGACACGGTACCGTCCGAGCTCGCCGTCACCGATTCCGTCTTCGCGGTCGTGCCGCCTGAGCCGCTGGCCGCCGTTCGAGCGACGCCGCTCGTTCGTCGGATCGCGCAGGAGCTCGGTGTCGATCTGGCATCCGTGACCGGCACCGGGCCTGGGGGCCGGGTCACCGAGGAGGACGTGCGCCACGCCGTCGGCTCGATCGCGCCCGGACCCGACAGCGCGGGTGTCGTCGTTCCCGGTGAGGGCCGGCGCGAGCCGGTGCGCGGAATCCGCAGGTTGATCGTCGAGCACGTGACGACCTCGCATCGTGAGATTCCTGCAGTCACGTACATCGAGGAGTGCGACTTCACCGAAGTGGACCGATCCCGGCTCGTCGCGCTCGTCCTCAAGGCGACGGCCCTGTCGCTCCGGACCTTCCCCGAGCTGAACGCGAGGCTGGAGGGCGACGAGATCGTGTATCTCGACCGTTATGACCTCGGTCTCGCGGTGCAGACGGATCAGGGGTTGGTCGTACCGGTCGTGCGCGGCTGTGACACGGCTCCCGTCGAGGAGTTGGCCGCCGAGGCCGAGCGACTCGCCGAAGCAGCACGCACAGGCTCTCTCCGGCCCGAGGAGCTCCGCGGCTCGACGTTCACCGTCACGAGCGCCGGCAAGCTCGGTGGGCTTGTCGTGACCCCGCTCATCAACCATCCGGAGGTGGCGATCCTCGGGATTCACCGGATCGCCCCCAGGCCCGTCGTCCGTGACGGGGAGATCGTCGCGCGCGATGTCGGGAACGTCTCAGTCACTTTCGACCACCGCGTCGTCGACGGTGCCCGCGCCGCCGCCTTCTGTCTGGACGTGATCGCCAGGCTCGAAGGTCTAACCCACATCGAGCCTCTAGACTGAGCCGCGTCTCGATGGGCTCCTGGTACTACATCGGTCTCGTGCTCGGTCTTGGGGTCGGAGGCGGCGTCATCGCGGCCGGCGCGCTCGCTCGGTCCCTGGCAGGGATGATGATCGGGGCCGTTGCGGCTGCGGCAGTCGGAGTCGCGCTCGGGATCGCGGCGGGAGGCGCGCTGCCGCCGGTCGGCGGCGGCGTCGGCGGAGTTGTGGGGATTCTGGGAGCGTCTCAGGTTGTCCGCGGCGCCCTCCGGCGCGGAGGTACGGACGCCGGCACGGCGGCGCTGGTCGGGATCGCCGGGTTGGTGCTGGCGGCTCTCGCCTTGATACCGGTCGTCGGCTACGTCGAGGGGGTCGTCGTGCCACTGCTCGGGCTTCGGGTCCGGCGGCGCGCCGCAGAGCGCTACGCGGGGCTCCGTACCCTGGCGAAGTAGTGAGGCGCATTCTTTCTAGTGCTCATCGAGGATGAGCACTAAGAAGCTGATCGTCACCGTCGTCGACGGGCTGACGCCGTCGATGCTCGAGGCGGCGGTCGAGCGAGGGTCGGCGCCGACGCTTGCAGCCCTGCTCGAGCCCGGGGAATACCGCACGGCGGTCTCCGTGTTCCCCTCGCTGACCCCCGTCTGCCTGTCGTCGCTCGCCACGGGAGCGTTTCCGGACGTCCACGAGATCCCGCATCTGGTCTGGTTCAGCAGGCGGGAGGGGCGACTCGTCGAGTACGGCTCCTCCTTCGGCGCAGTGCGCGCGGCGGGTCTCGGCCGCGCTCTGCGGGACACCGTGGTGAACATGAACGCGGAGCACCTCGGCCGGCGCGCCGTCACGGTCTTCGAGGCCCTCGACGACGCCGGTCTCGTCACCGCCACGGTCAACTTCACCGCGTACCGGGGTCGCGTCGAGCATCGGTCGTCCGTTCCGCTCTTCGGCCCGGTGCGAGGTCCTCGCCGGTTCTTCTTCTACAACGTCTTCGAGTCGGACGAGACGGGTGCACCGCTCTCCTGGCGCAACCGCTCCGCAGGAACGATCGACGCCTATGCGGCCTCCGTAGGGCGCTGGCTCGTGACGCGCGACGGCTTCGACTTCCTCCTCTATTACCTCTCCGACTACGACTGGGCATCCCACGCCCAGGGTCCCGACGCCGCGTTCGACGTCCTCGCCCGGTGCGATGCGTCGATCGGCGCGCTCGCCGACGCCGCCGGCGGTCTCGACGAGCTCCTCGACCGCTACGCGCTCATCGTCCTGGCTGACCACGGTCAGAGCCGTGTCCGGTCGGTGACCCGCCTCGAGGAGCGGTTCGCCGGAGTCGAGAACGTTCTCGTGGCCGCCTCCAACCGGGCCGGTCAGGTCTACCGCCTCGATGGGTGCCGGGTGGACACCGGCAGCCTTGCAGCCGCTCTCGACGGAGACCCGGCCATCGACGTGTCGCTTCGGCAGGAGGGAGCCGAGGCCGTAGCACGGAAGGACGGAGTGGAGCTGCGTTTTCGTCCGGCGCGAACCGGCTGGTCCGTCTCCGGCGACGCATCCATCCTCGACCACCCCGACGCGCTACGCCGCGCCTGGTCGGCGCTGGCCAACCCGAATGCGGGCGAGCTCCTGGTAACGCCCGTCGCGGGAGTCGAGTTCGCCGATCTCGGCGGGCGCCACCATCTGCCCGGTGGATCGCACGGCTCCCTCTCACGGGCGGACAGCGAGGTGCCAGTGATCACACTCGGCGTCGAGGGGGAGATCAACAGCATCGTCGACGTCACCCCCGCGGTCCTCAGACATTTCGGGGTCGCGGTGCCGGCGTACGCGACAGGGTTCGATCGTGCCGCCTGAGCCCGACTACGGGGCTCTCCGCGCGGCGATGGTGCATCAGCTCCGCCGCAGAGGAATTCGCGACGAGCGCGTGCTCGCCGCTATGGCCACCGTGCCGCGCGAGCGGTTCGTGCGCGCAGACGACCTGCGCCGCGCATATGCGGACTCGGCGCTGCCGATCGGATTCGACCAGACGATCTCGCAGCCCTACATGGTGGCCGCGACCTGCGAGCTGCTCGGGCTCTCGGGCGACGAGAACGTGCTCGAGGTGGGAACGGGGTCGGGCTACGCAGCGGCCGTACTGGCCGAGCTCGGGGCGTCCGTGACCACGATCGACCGTGTACCGGACCTCGCGGCACGTGCTCGCGAGACGCTTGCGGCCACAGGCTACGGAGACGTCGAGGTGGTCGTCGGCGACGGCTCGCTCGGTGTGCCCGAGAACGCGCCGTTCCACGCCATCGCGGTCGCCGCCGCGGCCCCGCGCGTGCCCGAGAGCCTCTACGAACAGCTCGCGCACGGCGGGCGTCTCGTCGTTCCGATCGGATCACGCGCCGATCAGCGGCTCGTGCTCGTGGTGCGGAGCCCTGAGGGCCCGGCGGAGGTGCGGTCGCTTCCGTGCCGCTACGTCCCCCTGCTCGGCGCCGAAGGCTTCTAAACGGCCGCCGTTCGCCGCTTCGGCTACGGTCCCCTTCTTCATGGAGCCCGCGACGAGCGAACCCCGGCCTGCGCCGCGCAGCCGGGTCAACAGAGCGTTACGGAAGCGGCAGAACTGGGAGCAGCTCGTCAAGTTCTGCGTCGTCGGCGCCAGCGGATACGTCGTCAACCTCGCCGTCTACACGGTGCTCGTGCGGCGGGCGCATGTTCACTACATCCCCGCGGCGGTCGGGTCGTTCGCGGTCGCGGTCACGAACAACTACACGTGGAACCGCTTGTGGACGTTCAGCCACCAGCGGGGCCACGTCGCGTACCAGGGGCTGCGGTTCCTCATCGTCTCGCTCGTCACGCTTGGCGCCAACATCGCTCTTCTACGGCTGTTCGTCCACCTCGGTGTCGAGAAGATCACCGCGCAGGCCATAGCCATCATGCTCGTCACGCCGCTCAACTTCGTCGGCAACAAGCTCTGGAGCTTCCGGCGGCATTAGACGGTCAACCATCTGAATGCGCCGCGACCTCTGCGTCCTGACACTTTGTGCTTTGACGATCGCGACGCCGGCGCTCGGCGCCTCGCAGCCGGCGTTCGACGCGCCGAGGCTGACGAGCGCTGCCGCGACGGCGCACTTCCTCGCGGTGCCCAAGGTGCGGCACTGGCTCAAGCGGTACCCCGCCGATCCGCGAACCGAGGCCGAGTTCGACAACGTGTCGCGGCAATGGACCGTGCACGTCTGGTCCGGCCGTGCAGGTGAGATCGCGACGGGGACGGTCGAGGACCTCACCGGCCACGTCCTCGAGGCGTGGACGGGCCCACAGGTCGCCTGGACGATGGCGCGCGGGTACCACGCGGCCTTCGCAGGCAAGGCGTTCTCCAACTGGTGGGTGTGGGGGACCTGCTCTGCGCTTTTCTTCCTCGGGCTCGTCGACCCGCGGCGGCTGCTGTCGGTGCGGACGCTCGACATCGCGGTGCTGTTGTCGTTCACGGTCTCGCTCGTCTTCTTCGACCGCGGTGAGATCTTCTGGAGCGTCCCGCTCGCATATCCGCCGCTGGCCTACCTGCTCGGCCGGGCTCTGTGGATCGGTCTGCGCAGGTGTCCGCACCCGGCACGGGCAACGATCGTCTGGCCGACCGCGCTGCTCGCCGCCGCGGCGGTCTTCCTGCTCGGGTTTCGCGCCGGAGTCAATGTCGAAGGCCACCGCGGCGTCATCGATGTCGGCTATGCGGGCGTGATCGGAGGCAGTCGCATCCTCCACGGCCAGGCGCCGTACGGCCACATGCCCGTCTCGGACGGCGCCGTCTGCGGGCCGGCGTCGAGCGCCAGCCGGCAGCACGTCCAGACGGACGGACGCTGTGAGAGTCCGAACCCGTTCGGCGACACCTACGGCCCCGTCTCCTACCTAGCCTACGTGCCCGCGGTAGCGGCCTTCGGCTGGACGGGGCAGTGGGACTCGCTGCCGGCCGCACATGCTGTCGCGATCGCCTTCGACGTGCTCGCGGCCCTCGGACTCGGCCTCGCCGGGCTCCGCTACGGAGGCACCAGGCTCGCGGTTGCCCTCGTGTTCGCGTGGGAGGCGTTTCCCTTCACGGCATATGCCATGAACTCGAACACGAACGACGCGATCATGCCCGCACTGCTCGTGTGGGCCTTCCTGTTCCTGACCTCGTCGACCGTGCGAGGCGCCGGCGTCGCACTGGCCGGGTGGACGAAGTTCGCTGCCCTCGCGGTTGCGCCCATCTGGCTCGCCTACCCGCAGCTCGACCGCCGAAAGACCATCCGCGCGGTGGTCGCCGCCCTGGTCGCGACGGTAGCCGCCTTCTCGATCCTCTTGCTCGAGCCGAGCCTGGGCGATGCGGTGCGGACGTTCTGGCACCGCACGATCCGCTTCCAGGCGACGCGAGGCTCTCCGTTCTCACTCTGGGGCTGGGGTCAGTACCACGCGAAGGGAGTGCCCGACCTGCATGCGTTCCAGGTCGTGCTGGAGGTCGCAGTCGGCATCCTCGCGGTCGTCCTCGCGCTCGTTCCCAGGCGGGAGCGGACGCCGCTCGAGCTCGCCGCGCTCACCGCCGCCGTGCTCGTCGCTGTGCAACTCGTGCTGACCCACTGGTTCTACCTCTACCTGCCGTGGATGCTGCCGTTCGTGCTGCTCGCGTTCTTCCTTCCGCGTGGCGACGTCGAACATGCGTGAGCGCGGCTCGCTCGCGATTCTCGTGGTCGCAGGCATCGTGTTCGTCGCGCTGTGCGCGGCTCTGCCCAGCGTCTGGCGGGGAACGGCGCGGATCTCCGACGTCCCCGTCTATCAACGCTACGGCGACGCGATCGAGCACGGCCACGTCCCGTACCGCGACTTCAGCGTCGAGTACCCGCCGGGCGCGGTAGGCGCATTCGCCCTCCCGTCACTTCTCACGAGCGGCGGCCGGTCCTATGCTCGCGCGTTCGCGGTGGAGATGATGGTGTTCGGGCTGATCGCGATCGGCGCCGGCTTCGTCGCGTTGACGGCGGTCGGTGTTCGCCGCCTCCGTTTGGCGGCTGCGCTGTCGCCCCTGGCTGGAGCGCCGGTCTTGCTCGGACCGCTCGTTCTCACCCGGTTCGACCTCTATCCCGCTGCCGTCACCGCGGCCGCCGTTGCGCTGATCCTGGCGGGCTGCGACCGGTTCGGGTCCGGTGTGCTCGGTGCTGCGATCGCCGTGAAGCTCTATCCCGCGGTGCTCGTGCCTCTCGCGGTGGCGTGGGTCTGGCGGCGCCAGGGGAGGCGTGAGGCGCTGCTCGCCTTCGGGGTCTGCATCGGCGTGGCTCTGGCGGTCTTCCTCCCCTTCTTCGCGCTGTCGCCCCACGGCGTCGTCTGGACCGTCCGGCGTCAACTCGACCGCCCGCTGCAGATCGAGAGCCTCGGTTCTGCCGTGCTGCTGGCCCTCCACCATGCTGCCGGGATGCCGCTCAGCTGGCGGAGCTCTCATGGTTCCCAGAACCTGATCGGGACCCGGGCGGTCGTGATTGCGGCCCTCTCGACAGCCGCACAGATTGCGGCACTCATGTATGTCTGGTGGCGGTTCGCCTTCCGCTGGACGGTCAGCCTCGCCGGCCTCGCGGAGTCGTGCGCCGCCGCTCTCGTCGTGTTCGTTGCGCTCGGGAAGGTGCTGTCGCCCCAGTTCCTCGTGTGGCTGCTGCCGGCTGCCGGTTACGCGGCAGGGCGCCGGTTCTGGCCTGCGTTGATGCTGCTCGTCGCCGCCTGTGCGCTGACGCGCGGTTGGTTCCCGGACCGGTACTGGCGGCTCGTGTTCAACTTCGACGGTCTGGCGTCGTGGCTCGTCCTTGGACGCGATCTGCTCCTCGTCGGGTTGCTCGCGCTGCTGTCCGGCCTGCTTACTCGGTTCGCACCGGCGCGATCGCCGTAGCGCGGCCCGTAACTGCGTCGCAGTCCACGACGGCCCCTTCGAGCCTGACTCCGCCCTGGGCGGTCTCGAAGCGAACCGGCATGCCGGTCCGCATCCGCTGGATGGCCAGATCGGCAACGACGCCGATGACGGAGTCGTGGGGCCCGGTCATGCCGACGTCCGTCATCGCGGCCGTGCCGCCGGGGAGGACGCGCGCATCGGCCGTCTGGACATGCGTGTGCGTGCCGAGAACCGCAGTCACGCGACCGTCCAGCCAGCGTGCGAGCGCGACCTTCTCGCTCGTCGCCTCCGCATGGACGTCGACCACGACAACCGGCGTCTGCTCATGGGCCTCGTCGACGAGCTCGTCGATGATCTCCCACATGCTGCGCGCCGGTTCGAGGTACAACGAGCCGAGGACGTTGATCACGGCCACCGCCGTTCCGTCAGCGGACTGGACGATCGCCATCCCGGATCCGGGGGCTCCGCTCGGGAAATTGGCAGGTCTGATGACGCGACCCGACGAGCCCAGGTACGCCGCGATCTCCGTTCGCCGCCAGGTGTGATTGCCGAGCGTGATCGCGTCTGCGCCGGCTCCGAGCAGCTGCTCGGCGAGGCGTGGCGTGATCCCGAGCCCGTCCGCTGCGTTCTCGCCGTTGACGACGCAGACGTCGATGTCCAGCTCCGACCTGAGGGCGCGGAGCCGACGTTCGGCGACGTCTCGTCCCGGACGTCCGACGACGTCACCCACGAAGAGGATCCGCATGTCTTTAGGGCAGGGACGTCGGCGCCGGATGCACTTCGATCGCGACGTTGTCGCCTGCGTCGTTGGTCTGCCGGGCGAGTGCCTGCCGCTCGACCTGGGCGATGTCGGCGACGACGCCGAGCTTCGTGCTGCCTGCGTTGACGGTCGACCCGACCGCGAGCGTGGGATCCGGCTGAACGTGTGTCACCGAAACGATCACCGAAGGTGATCCGCTAGGCCGGATGTCGATCCGCGAGCCATGCGGCGACCCGTTCACGATCGTCTCGCTGATCGATGCGATCGTGCCGTCCACCGGTGCATAGACGAACGTTCCGGGCGGGGCGCCGACGTCGAGCACTGCGGTCCCCGGGCCCGATCCGCCCGGGAGCTGGTACCAGGCCCGCGCGCTTTTCGAGTACCCGGAGATCTTGTGCCAGAGGCGTGCCAGCAGCCCTTCGTTGATCTGCCGGCCGAGAGGCTTGAGCGCGAGCGCACCTGTTGTACTCGCGTGGAAGCCGACGGCGGTGACTGCGTCCTGCGCGATCGGGAGGTTGATACTGAGGTTGCTGACCGTCGCCAGAGACTCGGGACGAGGTGTGGATCCCGAGGGCGTGGCGAAGGCTCCGGTGGTCGGGGTCGAGGCCGGCTGTGAGCCGGACGAGCCGAACGCCGTGAGAACGAGCGTCACGACGGCGAATGCTCCGACGACGACGAGCACCGCGATTCGCCGCGCCCGCCTCTGGGCACGCCGCCTGCGGGCACGCAGGCGCGCCGCTTGCCGGGATCGCGGCGTCTCCATCGCGGTTTGACGGTAGCTGAGCGGTCGGAGGCGAACAAGTGCGACTGGACCGGAGCCCGAGCGGCCGCTGACGGAAGACGGCGCTACGATCCGGCGCATGGCGGCCCCTCGCGGCTCGGCAATCCAGATCCCGAGGTGGATCCAGCTCGTCGGGCTGCCGGTGCTGCTCGTGCTCGGCTACTTCCTGGCGAGCACGCTCGGCCACGCGCTCTTTCTCTTCCTCACCGCGGCAGTGATCGCCTTCCTGCTGAACCCGCTCGTGCGCGACCTGCAGAAGCTGAAGCTCAGGCGTGGGCTGGCGGTTGCGATCGTCTATCTGCTCTTCGCGGCGGCGGTCGGCGTTGCCGTCGCCGGGATCGCGACGGTGGCGGTGGATCAGACGCGGTCGGCGTCGACTCGGGTCGAGAACTACTTCACGGTCAAGGGCTCCGGAGGCCAGACGGGGGCCGACCACGACATCGACCGCCTGCAGGTCTGGCTGAACCGGCACCACCTGGAGAAGGTCAAGATCAAGAAGTCCCTCACCACCTGGTCCGACTCGCTCAAGACGAAGGACATCACGAACGCAACGACGAGGGTCTTCAGCTTTGCGAAAGGCGCCGCCCGGACCGTGATCTTCGGGCTCTTCAGCCTCATCCTGATCATCGTCATCTCGATCTACATGCTGCTTGACTTCGAGCGTCTCGAGGCGGCGATCGACAGGCGATTCCCGCCTCACGGAGGCCTTCCGCTGACGCGCCGGATCGAGCGCGCGCTTGCGGGCTATGTTCGCGGCCAGGTGATCCTGTCGACCGTGATCGGCGCGAGCGCCGGCTTCGGCATGTGGGTGCTCGGCGCGACCGGGCTCGTCCCGGGTGCCGACAAGTACGCCCTCCTGTTCGGCTTGTGGACAGGGCTCATCGAGGTGATCCCGTACATCGGCCCCTGGCTGGCCGCCGTGCCCCCGGCCGTGTACGCACTCGTCGTGCATCCGCTGGGAGTCGTCTGGGTCGCCGCGCTCTTCGTCTTCATCTACCAGATCGAGGGGCACGTGGTCGTCCCGAACGTCATGGCGAACGCTCTTCGCCTGCATCCCCTGCTGGTGATCTTCGGTCTGCTCGCGGGCGGCGAGCTGTACGGCCTGCCGGGCGTGCTGCTGGCGCTGCCGACGATGGCCGCGCTGCGCGCGATCTGGGAGTTCTTCGGGGAACGGATCGAGCTCGAGGACTGGGAGGACGCCGACAGCGCCCTCCCGGTCGAAGTCGACATCGAGCCGCCGAAGCCGCACGTCGTCAGCGGCGGCTGACCGCGACGTACAGTTTCGGCGTGAGCGCCTTCCCGATCACGCGGCTGCGGCGGCTGCGCCGGACCGACGCGCTGCGCGCTCTCGTCCGCGAGACGCGGCTCGACCTCGACCGCTTCGTGATGCCGCTCTTCGCGTGTCCGGGTGAAGGCGTCGTCAACCCGGTCGAGGGTCTCGCCGGGATTGCCCAGCGATCCATCGACGAGATCGTCCGCGAGGCCGCCCAGCTGCAGGCGCTCGGCGTCCGTACGCTCCTGCTCTTCGGCATCCCGGAAGAGAAGGACGACGAGGGCTCGGGTGCGTGGGACGAGGACGGCATCATCCAGAGGACGCTGCGGGCGCTGCGCGCCGAGACGCCCGGGTTGACGCTGATCACCGACGTCTGCCTCTGCGAGTACACCAGCCACGGGCACTGCGGTGTCCTGCGCGACGGCGAGGTCGCGAACGACGAGACGCTCGAGTTGCTCGCGCGTACGGCTGTGAGCCACGCCGAGGCCGGTGCCGATGCCGTCGCGCCGAGCGACATGATGGACGGGCGGGTCGGGGCCATTCGAGCGGCGCTGCCAGAGACGCCGATCGTCGCCTACGCCGCCAAGTACGCCTCCGCCTTCTACGGACCCTTCCGCGAAGTGGCCGAGTCCGCACCAGCCTTCGGCGACCGCAAGAGCTACCAGATGGACTCTGCGAACGTCCGCGAGGCGCTGCGCGAATGCACGCTCGACCTCGAGGAGGGCGCGGACGTGCTCATGGTCAAGCCGGCGCTGCCGTATCTGGACGTCATTCGTGCTGTGCGTGACCGCTTCGACTCCCCGGTCTGGGCGTACAACGTGTCCGGTGAGTATGCGATGGTCAAGGCGGCTGCGACCGCCGGTCATCTCGACGAGCGCGCGGCTGCGCTCGAGTCGCTGACGGCGATCCGGCGCGCCGGCGCCGACGTCGTCGTCTCCTACTGGACGAAAGAGCTGGCGCAGTGGCTGTAGCGCCGACGGCGTCGAGCCTGTGGCGGAAGGCGACTGCGCTCATCCCCGGCGGCGTCAACTCGCCCGTGCGTGCGATGCGCTCGGTCGGGCTGACCGAGCCGGTCTTCGTCCGCCGTGGAGAGGGTGCCTGGATCGAGGACGTCGACGGCAACCGTTACGTCGACTGGGTGATGTCCTGGGGCCCTCTGCTCTTCGGCCACGCCGACCCGGAGACGCTCGCTGCCGTTGAGGACGCCCTCGCTCGGGGAACGACGTTCGGCGCACCGACCGAGGCCGAGGTCGAGCTCGCAGCCGAGATCGTGGATGCCGTTCCGTCGGTCGAGATGGTCCGGCTCGTCTCCTCCGGCACCGAGGCCGCGATGAGCGCGCTCCGGCTCGCGAGGGCGTTCACGCGCCGCGACCGCGTGATCGCGTTCGCGGGCTGCTACCACGGCCACGCCGATCCGTTCCTCGCGACGGGCGGATCGGGTCTCGCCACTCTGGGCATCCCTTCGAGCCCGGGAGTTCCCGGCGGGGTCGCCGGCGACACCATCGTCTGTCCGTACAACGACGTCGACGCGGTGGCGGCCGCCGTTGCGAGCTACGGGGAAGGGCTTGCCGCCATCGTCCTCGAGCCGGTCGCCGGAAACATGGGCGTCGTCCCTCCCGAGCCAGGGTTCCTCGAGGCGCTGCGGAGCCTCTGCGACGCGGCCGGCGCGCTGCTCGTCTTCGACGAGGTGATCACGGGCTTTCGTGTCGCGCGCGGCGGCGCGCAGGAGCGGTACGGCGTCCTGCCCGACCTGACGATTCTCGGCAAGATCGTCGGCGGTGGGCTACCGCTTGCGGCGTTCGGCGGCCGCGCCGACGTGATGGCGGAGCTGGCGCCGGCCGGGAGCGTCTACCAGGCGGGGACGCTCTCGGGCAATCCTCTCGCCACCGCCGCAGGAATCTCCGTGCTCCGCCGCCTGCGCGACCCGTCGTTGTACGACGAGCTCGAGTCGCGTGGTGCGAGGCTCGAGGAGGGGCTCTCCCGCTTCGGGCGCGTCCAGCGGGTCGGCGCCATGCTGACGCTGTTCTCACGCGACGACCAGGTGCGCAACTTCGCCGATGCGGCCGCAAGCGACACCGATCGCTACGGCGAGCTCTTCCGGGGCCTGCTCGAGCGCCGCGTCTACGTCGCTCCGTCGCAGTTCGAGTGCTTGTTCGTCTCGCTCGCCCACGGCGACGACGAGATCGACCGGACGGTGAAGGCAGTTGGCGACGTCCTCGGCGACTGACCTCTGGGACATCCTCACCGGCGAGGCGGCGTCCGAGAGCTCGCTCTGGGGCGAGACGCTGCTCCCGGTTGCGGAGCAGCGGCGTGACCCGGTCTTCTCGACGCTGTGCGATCCCTCGTACGCCCTCGGTGTCGAGACGATCTACGAGGGCTACCTGCTGCATTACGGGCGTCCGAGGTTGTTCAAGCCGGCGGACGAGGACATCGCGCTTCTGCTCGGTGACTACCTGTACGCGCACGGGCTGGTGCGGATCGCGGCTACGGGCTCGACGGCGGCGGTACGCGACCTGGCGGAGCTGATCTCGCTCTGCTCCCAGGCGCGCGCGAACCGATCCGACGGCGACTGGGCCGTCTGGGCGGCAACGTGCGCGGTCCTCGGCGAGGACGGGCTCGACGATGCCCGTCAGGCCTTGCGCCAGCGTGGCGACTCGAAGCCCCTCGAAGACGCCGCGCGCGGTGCGGCCGACGGCGACGAGCTCGATCGCGCGCTCGACCGGCACCGGCGTCACACGACCTGAGCCACGTGCGCACGTCGGCGCGGTCGGCTAGAGTCGCCTTCGATGTTCGCCGCGCTCTCGTACGTCGCGGATGCCGCTTCCGAAGGTCGGAAAGTCGTGCTCTCCATGCTCGTAACGGGTCTCGTGTTCGTCGGCGTCATCGCCCTCGGAGAGCTCGCGGCCTACCTCGGTCACAAGCGCAAGGCCGCGAGGCGCCGCCCTCTCTAGCCGTGCGGTAACCCTCTCGTGGCGAGCTGACGGTTACGCGGCCAGCGACTCGCCCTCGTCCGACTCGCCGAAGTGTGATCCTTCGTTGTGGTCACGAGGCTATGGGCGTGACCGCAACGGTGCGTCGCCGGTCAGACGGAGAAGTAGCAGGTCGAGCCGGGGTAGGAGAGCCCGATCTTGCTGTGGTTCTGGTAGACGCCGGCTTGGAAGTCGTACGGACCCGTCCACGGCTTCCCGGGTGCCGCCCAGTAGTAACGCACGAGCACGTCGTACTGGGTGTTTGCAGATCCCGAGAACGACATCGAGTAGGACGGCGTGGGCCCGTTGCCGGTGATCGTGCTCAGCCCGTCCGTCGTCGTGAACACCGACTTCACGAATGTCGTCAGGCCGTCGAGGCCGATCTGCGTGATCTGGGTGAGCACCGCCTCAAGGATCTGGGGGCGCCGGAGCGGCTGTTCCAGCTTGGGGAGGGGGACTTTCCGGCGCTTCGCTCGCTTCACCGGACCAACCTGCCTGTGCCGTCGACACCGTTTCTCGGACGCGAGCGGGAGCTGGCCGCCGTCGTCGACCTTGTAAGAGACGCACGTCTGCTGACGCTGACCGGGCCGGGTGGGACTGGGAAGACCCGGCTCGCGCTCCAGGCGGCCGCCGAGGTGGCAGACGACTTTCCGGACGGTGTGTGGTGGGTGCCGCTCGCACCGCTTCGCGACCCGGAGGTCGTGCTGCGCACGATTTCCCAGTCGCTGGAGATCAAGGAGCAGCCGGGTCAAGAGCTCACGGACACACTGGCCGTCCGACTGGAGGGCAAGCACGTGCTCGTCGTGCTCGACAACGCGGAGCATCTAATGCCCGACCTGGCATCGCTGTTGAGGCTGCTACACGACGCGGCCCCGGCCCTGTCGTTGCTCGTGACCTCGAGGGAGCGATTGCGCCTGGTTGGCGAGCAGGTGTACGCGGTGCCCTCGCTTGCAGAGCCGGAGGCTGTCGCCCTGTTTCTCTCTCGCGCCGCGGCGCTGGGCTCGACGCTCGAGCCGTCCAACGCGGTGCGGCAGCTCTGCCTACGTCTCGACAACTTGCCGCTGGCGCTGGAGCTGGCTGCAGCGCGTGGCGTTGTCTTCTCGCCTGAGCAGCTCCTCGAGCGCCTGGGGCAGCGACTCGATCTGCTGAGGGGTGAGCGCGACGCCGATCCGAGGCAGCAGGCGCTGCGGGCGACGATCGACTGGTCGTATCAGCTCCTCGACCAGGAGGAACAACGCCTCTTCCGCGCCCTGAGCGTGTTCGCCGGCGGCTGCACCTACGAGGCGGCTGAAGAAGTCGCCGGCGCCGACCCCGACACGCAGCGTTCTCGTTCCTCGAAGCCGCTGCCGACGCCGAGGGCACGTCCAGACTGGCGAGCGCTGCCATGTGGTGGCTATCGAGACGCGGGAACTTCCTCGAGGGTCGCGAGTGGTCGGAGTCGGCGCTGAGACTCGCCAGCACCGGCGCCCAGCGGCGGGCCGTACTTCTTGAGCTGATCGAGGTTCTCGCGAATGTCGCTTGCAGCGGTCGCCTGCTTACGCCAGGACCGTCGGCGCGACGGTTGTCTTCTTCTCGGTTCGGCGCGTGCGGTCGGCGAGCGACTCGGCGTCGGCAAGCTCGAGCGCAGACGCAGGCACTGCTGGACAGCGCGCTCGAGGACGGCGACGCCTCGCAGACGGAAGCCTGGTTGCGCGAGGGTGCCACTCTCGGAGTTGTCGAAGCGATTGCGGGGTGGCGCCGCGCGCTGACCTTCTCCGTGAACTGAGCCTTAGACTCGCCATATGTCCGCCTCCGACCTGCGCACGTGGATCCACCTCCTCGAGCGCGAGGGCGAGCTGCACCGCGTCGCCGTCGAGGTCGACCCGGACCTCGAGATCACGGAGATCACGGATCGCACGGTGAAGTCCAAGGGCCCGGCACTCCTCTTCGAGAAGGTCAGGGGCTCGAAGCACCAGCTGCTGATCAACCAGTTCGGCACCGAGCGGCGCATGTGCCTCGCCTTCGGGGTCGAGCGGCTCGACGATGTCGTCGCCAAGCTCGAGAGCCTGCTCGAGATGACCCCGCCGCAGGGGCTCGTCGACAAGGTGCGCTCGCTCGGCAAGCTGAAGTCGATCGCCGACTCGATGCCGAAGGAGGTCTCCAAAGGCGCGTGCCAGGAGATCGTGCTGACCGGCGACGACGTCGACCTCGACGCGCTGCCGATCATGCGCTGCTGGCCCGAGGACCCGGCGCCGTTCATCACGCTCCCGGCCGTCGTCACGCGCGACCCGAACACGGGCGTCCGCAACGTCGGCATGTACCGGATGCAGAAGATCGACCGCCGCTCCACCTACATGCACTGGCAGATCCACAAGGATGGCCGCGCCGATCTGCTGGCGTCGCCCGACGGGGCGATCCCGGTGGCGGTGGCGATCGGCCTCGACCCTGTGACGGCCTACTCGGCGAGCGCGCCGCTCCCGAAGCACATCGGCGAGTTCATGGTGGCGGGCTTTCTCAAGGGCTCACCTGTCGAGCTGGTCCAGTGCAAGACGATCGATCTGCAGGCGCCGGCGAACGCCGAGATCGTGCTCGAGGGCACGGTCTCGCGCGACGACGTCGGTCTCGAAGGGCCGTTCGGCGACCACACCGGCTACTACACGCCTGCCGAGGAGTTCCCCATCTTCAGGATCAGCGCCATCACGATGCGACGCGACGCGATCTATCCGTCGATCGTCGTCGGCGTCCCGCCGGCCGAGGACGAGTGGCTGGCGAAGGCGACGGAACGGATCTTCCTGCCGGCGATCCGCATGAGCGTCCCCGAGATCGTCGACTACGACCTGCCGACGGCAGGTGCGTTCCACAACTGCGTCATCGTCTCGATCCGCAAGCGCTTCCCGGGTCACGCGAAGAAGGTCATGTACGCGATCTGGGGCCTCGGGCTGCTCGCGCTCTCCAAATCCGTGGTCGTGGTCGATGCGGATGTCGACGTCCACGACTACGAGTCGGTGTTCTTCCATGTCTGCGCCAACGTCGACCCCAAGCGGGACGTCGTGCTCACCGAGGGGCCGCTCGACCAGCTCGACCATTCACCGACGCTGCAGTCCTACGGCGGGAAGCTCGGAATCGATGCAACCGCCAAGGGCCCGGACGAGGGTGCCCGCGCCTGGCCGCCGCCGATCCGCATGACCGACGCCGTCCGTGAGCTGGTCGACGCACGCTGGGCCGAGTACGCGCTACCGACTCCCGCCGCCGGTGAGACTGGTAAGAATGGCCCAGGTAGGGCTGGCTCGAGGCATTCGGTACGTCGTTGACACGCGAAACTGCGGAGCGATTGAATGGCGCAGACCTAGGGTGAGCTCGCACGACGACAAGCCGCACGTCCCTACGCCCAGCCTATGGCCGATCGGTTTCGCCGTCGGCGTCGTCTGCCTACTCGTCGGCTTCGTCGTCAGCTGGTGGGGCGTCGCCATCGGTGCCGGCCTCGTTCTCGTGTTCGGGTTCCTCTGGGCGTACGACCTGACGCGCGGCATGCGCGAGCCGGCACACGCCCCGGTGCCCGGGACTGCCACCGTCGAGGTCGCGGACGAGGGCGCACCTGTGCACGCGGCCGAGGTGCCGACGTACAGCCGCTCGGTCTTCCTCGAGCTCGGCACGCTCGGGCTCGGCGGCGTGATCACCGGTCTCGTCACGCTCCCGGTCCTCGGCTTCTCCGTGCTGCCGGCGTTCGAGCACCACAAGCACGAGGCGGTTGACCTGGGGCCGATCACGAACTTCCCGCCGGACGAGTTCGTCGTCTCCACGTTCCTCGAGGACCCGTCTCAGGGCGAGGTGACACGGCGCACTGCGTTCATCCGGAACAACGGGCTCGTCGCCGTTGGGGGCAAGCAGGAGCCGAGCTTCACGATCATCTACAGCCGCTGCGCGCACCTCGGGTGCCCGGTGCAGCCCGGCGGCGTGCTCGGTCAGGAGAAGACCTTCTCGAACGCCGAGAAGCACCCGGTGACGCTGATCCCGGTTGCGGGTCTGACCGGGTTCGGCTGCCCGTGCCACGGCGGCCAGTACGACACGGAGGGGAACCGCGTCGCCGGTCCGCCGGTTCGTTCGCTCGACCGGTTCTCGTACTCGATCGTGAACGGCAACCTCGTGCTCGACACGCTCTACTCGGTCGGGCACGTCGAGGGCACGGGCTCCAGCGCCAAGATCCGGCGCTTCACGTCGGCGGCGCCCGGCGTCCACGTGGACGGCTGGGAGCGCTGGCTCTATCCGATTCCGGTGCCAGGGCGCTAGCCGATGCCGAAGTCAGCGCGCAGGCGGCAGCTCGAACAGGCGGTCCTGCTCCCGCTCGACTGGATCGAGGAGCGCACCGGCATCGTCGGCGGCGTCAAGTACTTCCTCTTCCGCAACGTCCCGCATGACATCAACTGGATGCAGACCCTCGGCGCGGCGACGCTGACGGCGTTCCTCGTGCAGGCGACAACCGGCGTGTTCCTCGCGATGTACTACAAGCCGGATCCCGAGAACGCCTACTCGTCGATCCAGAACATCACGCACGACGTCACGCTCGGCTGGCTCGTCCGCGGGATGCACAAATGGGGTGCCAGCGTCTTCATCATCCTCATGTTCCTGCACATGGGGCGCGTCTTCCTGTTCGGCGCGTACAAGTACCCGCGCGAGCTGAACTGGATCGTCGGTGTCCTCTTGCTCGTGCTCGGGATGCTGGAAGGGTTCACCGGGTACCTGCTGCCCTGGGATCAGACGGCCTACTGGGCGACGGCGGTGGGGATCAACCTCAATGCCACGGGCCCCTTCGTGGGGCCGTTCCTCGGTGACTTCTTACAAGGCGGCAACGCGATCGGGCCCGACACGATCGCGCGCTTCTACTCGCTGCACATGCTGCTGATACCGGGCGGGATCATCGCCTTGATCGGACTGCACCTGTACCTCGTCGTCCGGCTCGGCGTCACCTCGCCGCCGTGGTCGAAGACCGCGGCCGGCCGCCCGCGTCCGGAAGCCGCCGGCAGCGGCCACGGTCAGGAAGGCCTCATCCGCGCTCCCCGAACCGACTCGGAGCCCTCATAAATGGCGAGCAAGGCGCAGCGGGAGCGGCGCGAGCAGTTCGCGCGCTACAAGGAGGACGTCAAGCGCGAGGGGAAGCCGTTCTTCCCCTACGCCATGTGGCACGACACGATCATGGCGCTCGTCGTCGTCTGCGTGATCATCGCGCTCGCCTGCATCTGGTACTTCACGGCGCAGCATGCGGACGACCACGTGGGCTTGCTCGGGCCGCTCGTCGCCGACAAGGCCGACCCGGGCACGACGAGCTTCGTGCCGCGGCCGGACTGGTTCTTCTACTTCCTCTTCTATCTGCTCCGGATCTTCAAGTGGCCCGACTCCGTGTTCCTCGGCACGGTCGGCGTTCCCACCATCCTGCTGATCCTCCTGATCGCGCTCCCCTTCTACGACCGCAGCCCGGAGCGGAGGCTGCTCCGCCGCCCGGTCGCGCTCGTCGCGTCGGTGCTGGTCGTCATCTCGATGGCGACCCTGACCTGGAAGGGCGCGCTTGCGAAAGAGTCGGTCGCGGCCGAGAACCGCGCGAAGATCCCTTCCTGGGCGGCGAAGCAGGGCTTCCAGAACAACAAGCAGGCGCTCGCAGGGGCCAGCGCGTTCGCCTCGCAGACCTGCCTCAACTGCCACACCTATCTCGGTGCCGGCAGCTCGAACCTCGGTGCGCCTGACCTGTCGTCGATCGGCAAGGGGCAGAACGCCGCATTCTTCGCGGACTACATCCCGAACGCGGCGGCGAAGTACGGGAACAAGGCGATGGCCGTCTTCGCAGGGTTGCCGAAGGATCAGGTCGACAGCATCTCCGCGTTCCTCGCCGCCTCCAAGGGCTCGAAGTAGCGCACCCTGCTGCCCCGCGCACACGCGTGGGATTACGCTCCCGGCGTGAGGGTGTTCCTCGGAGTCACCGGTGCATCGGGAGCGCCGTACGCGGAGGGAATTCTGCGCGCGCTCGTCGGCTCCGGAGCCGAGGTCGGCGTCTGTGCCTCCACGGCAGGGATCGAGGTGCTCGCCACCGAACTGTACGGCGACGGGTCGCTCGGACGCGACGAGGTGCTCGGTCGGTTCATCGCCGAGGGCGCCGGTCGAGTCACGGTCCACGGCCTCGACGACTGGAAGAGCCCCTTTGCGAGCGGGTCCGCGAAGGTCGACGCCTACGTGATCTGCCCGTGCTCGATGTCCACCGTGGGAACGCTGGCTGCGGGCGCGATGTCGAATCTGATCCACCGGGCGGCGTCGGTGGCGCTCAAGGAGCGGCGCAAGCTCGTACTCGTCCCGCGCGAGACGCCGCTGTCGTCGATCCATCTGCGTGGCCTGGCCACCCTGAACGAAGCGGGTGCCGTGATTCTCTTCGCCGCACCGGGCTTCTACCACAGCCCTCGGTCGATCGCCGACCTCGTCGATTTCGTCGTCGGACGCTGTCTCGATCAGCTCGGGATCGACAACACGCTCGTCACACGGTGGGGATCGTGACGCACGAAGCCGGCACGCTCGACCCCGCGAGCGTCGAGTCGATGTTCGACCGGATCGCACCCGTCTACGACGCGATGAACCGCCTCATGACCGCCGGGCTCGACCAGCGGTGGCGCCGGCGCACGGTTGCGGCGGCCGTGCGACCGGGCGACAGGGTCCTGGACGCGTGCTGTGGGACGGGGGACCTCGCCGTCGCCGCGGCTCGAGCAGGCGGCGACGTCGTCGGTCTCGACTTCTCGGAGCGAATGCTCGCGCAGGCGCGTCGCAAGTCAACCGGCATCGAGTGGGTGCGCGGCGACGTCCTCGAGCTCCCCTTTGCCGACGAGTCATTCGATGCCGTGACCGTCGGCTTCGGTGTCCGCAACGTCTCCGACCTCGAGCGGGCGCTGCGCGAGCTCCGGCGGGTTCTCCGACCCGGTGGCAAGGTGGCGATCCTCGAGATCACGCGGCCGCGCGGCGCACTGAAGCCGTTCTTCTCGCTGTGGTTCGACCGCTTCGTGCCGCTGCTCGGCAAGGTGTTGCCCGGCGGGAAGGCCTACGCGTACCTGCCGGCGAGCGTCCGGCGGTTCCCCGGCGCCGAGGAGCTGACGGCCGTGCTCGCGGCGTGCGGTTTCGCAGACGTCCGCTACCGGTTGTTCGGTGGGTCGATCGTTGCTCTTCACAGTGGAATCGCTGGAAGCGATTCCGCTAGAGAGGCACATACCTCATGAGTACCACCCTCGGGACTTTGGATCTGGTCAACGCGAGCCCTGGACTGGCGGACTACCTCGAGGCGGTAGAGGGGCGGCTCGCGACAACGATCGAGAGCCATCCGGGTCTGACCGCCGCCGTAGGCGCGGATGCGCTCGCAGCGGGCGGCAAGCGGCTGCGGCCCGCGCTTGCATGTCTGTCGGCGCCGGAAGATGTCTCGCCATCGATCGCCGCCGGCGTCGCCGTGGAGCTCGTGCACCAGGCGACGCTCGTTCACGACGACCTGATCGACGGTGCGCGCGTCCGCCGTGGGCGCGCCGCGGTGTGGACGGCGCACGGGGCCGACGCAGCCCGCGCTGCTGGCGACTACCTCTTCTCTCGCGCGTTCTCCGAGCTTGCGCTGACCGGCGACCGGGCGGCGGTGAGGATCCTGGCCGACGCTTGCCTCTCACTGGCCCGGGGCGAGGCGCTGCAGCGCCGCCAGCGGTACGACCCCGACACGACCGTGCCCGCGTATCTCGAGCGCTGCGCCCTCAAGACGGGGAAGCTGTTCGAGGCTGCGTGTCTGCTCGGCGGCGGTAGCGGCGAGTACGGGCTGCTCCTCGGCATCGCCTTCCAGATCGCGGACGACATCCTCGACTGCACCGGGGACACGATCGAGACCGGGAAGGTCCCCGGCACGGATCTCCGCGACGGCACTCCGACCTTGCCCCTGCTCCTCGCGGCGGAGGTCGACCCCGTCGTGCGCGCCGGTCTCGCGGGCGGCTCCCTCGACGGCGTCCTCGTTCGCGTGGCGGCGAGCGGTGCGCTCGAGCGCTCCAGGTCGACCGCGCTCGACTACGCTAGACGCGCGAGGGGAGCGCTCGACGGCCGGAGCTGTCGTGACGAGCTCGAGGCCCTCGCCGACGCAGTCGTGTTGCGGACCGGTTGAGGATGGTGCCGATGGCCACACGCGAGAAGACATCCACACCGGCGAGATCCACCCTGGCGCTCGTGCGCAAGAAGGTCGAAGCGGGTGAGCGTCTCGACCTCGAGGACGGGCTCCTCCTGCTCGAGTCGGACGATCTGCTCGAGCTCGGTGAGCTGGCCGACCTCACCCGGCGCGTGCGGGGCGGCACCAACGAGGTCTATTTCGTCCAGAACCTCTATCTCAACCAGACGAACGTCTGCCGTGTGAAATGCAAGTTCTGCGCCTTCGCGGCGACGCGCAAGCAGGAGCACGCCTACACGATCACGACCGAGGAGCTCATCGAGGACGCACTCGCCCAGCGGGCGCTGACTGCGTTCACCGAGATCCACATGGTCAACGGCGAGAACCCGCACGTCGACTTCGACTTCTACCGGGGCACGATCCGGGCGCTGCACGAGGCCATGCCGGATGTGCATCTCAAGTGCTACACGGCATCCGAGATCCACCACATGACGACGCTCTCCGGCCTGACGCACGAGCAGGTGCTGCGCGAGCTCCAGGCTGTCGGGCTCGGCTCGCTGCCCGGCGGCGGCGCGGAAGTGTTCGCTCATCGCGTGCGCCAGCTCGTCGCACCGGGGAAGGAGGACCCCGAGATCTGGTTCCACGTCCACGACACCGCGCACCGGCTGGGTATGCCGACCCACTGCACGATGCTGTACGGCCACGTCGAGACGTACGAGGAGCGCATCGACCACCTGCTCCGGCTGCGGGAGCAGCAGGACGCCACCGGAGGCTTCCTCGCGTTCATCCCGCTCGCCTTCCACCCCGAGAACACAGTGTTCGAGCGCCGCGGCTGGCGACACACGACCGGTGCAGACGACCTCAAGATGCTCGCCGTCTCGCGGCTCATGCTCGACAACATCCCGAACGTCAAGGCCTACTGGATCATGATGGGCATGCCGCTCGCCGCCGTTGCGCTCCACTTCGGCGCGAACGATGTGCAGGGCACCGTCGTGCGCGAGGAGATCTTCAAGGCCGCCGGCGGGCGCACCGGCACGGAACGAAAGGTCGAGGAGCTCGTCCGGTTCGTGCGAAACGCGGGCCGGATCCCGGTGCAGCGCGACACGCTCTACAACGAGCTGCGGCGATGGTGACGTTCGGCGCGACCATCCCAGCGATCCCGTCGGCGGACCTGGGACGAAGCGTCGCGTTCTACCGCGATCGGCTCGGTTTCGAGCTCGTGCACCAGGAAGAGGGCTTTGCGATCGTCAGGCGTGACGAGGCGACGATCCATCTTTGGGCTGCCACCGACGAGGGCTGGCGCCAAGAGCTCGATCCGGAGAGGCCTGTTCGCACCGGCGCCGAGTCGTTCATCGCCGGGACGGCGAGCTGTCGCATTCGTGTGCAGGGGAGCGACGAGCTCTTCGCCGCGTACGTGGGGCTGGACGTCCTCCCGGTGGACGCCGTCATCCAGGATCAATGGTGGGGAGACCGCGACTTTCACATTCTCGACCCGGACGGCAACCTCGTCACGTTCTTCGAGCCGGGTGGACAGTCGTGACGCTACGGCTCGGCAGAATCGGCTACGTCAACATGGCGCCGGTCTTCTACCGGCTCGACTACGACGTCGAGGAGATCGTCGGCGTTCCCACCGAGCTGAACCGGATGCTCCTCGACGGCGAGCTCGATGTCGCACCCATCTCGTCGATCGCCTATGCGCGGAACGCCGAACAACTGCGTCTGCTCCCCCGTCTGTGCGTCTCGTCGGAGGGCGCCGTCGACTCGATCCAGCTCGTGACGAAGGTGCCGCTCGCCCGCGTCAGATCGGTCGCGGTCACGCCGGAGAGCGCGACCTCGGTGGTGCTGACGAAGGTGCTGCTGCCGCAGGCCGAGCATGTGCCGCTCGGAGAGCCGGCGGAGGCGAAGCTGCTGATCGGGGACGATGCGCTGAAGAGCGCGTTCGAGGATCCGACGCCCCACTACGACCTGGGGAAGCTCTGGCTGGAGCGCACCGGCCTCCCAATGGTGTTCGCCGTATGGGCCGCGCCCGACCACCTTGCCGACGACCTGGCACTGCTCGAGCACGCGCTCGTCTCATCGGTGAAGCTCGCGCGATCCGAGCCCGAGCGGCTAGCGCGCGAGGCGAGTGCTCGCTACGGCTATCCGCCCGGATTTCTCGCGCGCTACTTCGAGAAGCTCCGGTACTCGTTCGGGCCGCGCGAGCGCGCGGGCTTCTACACGTTTCTCGAGATGGCGCGCGACGTCGGCGAGCTGGAGCACGTGCCCGAGCTTCGCTTCGCGCGCAGCGAGGTGCGGGCGTGACCGCCGTCGCCACGCCGACGAGCGTTTCCGCCGTGCTCGAGAAAGCGCGCGACGGGGAGCGGATCACCGACGAGGACGCCGCGGCGCTGCTTCGCTCTCGCGACCTGATCGCCGTCGGCCGTGTCGCCAACGAGCTGCGCAACCGCAAGGTGGACCAGACCCGGGTCACGTTCATCGTCGACCGAAACCTGAACTACACGAACATCTGCGTCACCGACTGCGACTTCTGCGCCTTCTACCGCAGCCCGGGCGACGTTCGCGAGGGGTATCTCCTTCCCA
>JACXTT010002583.1_pt1 | contig 28539 bp, 33 predicted proteins | sample 9270951 | NCBI WGS metagenome assembly JACXTT01 (sample SAMN15532306, study PRJNA645909) | rock metagenome | isolation source: weathered quartz diorite | place: Puerto Rico | collected 2017-06-21 | reverse complement strand
TTGCTCTTGCGAAATAATCTTGTCGAGCACCTCTGACTGCATCTGCGCGTTGGATTGCTGCGCACACCTAGCGGGAGGAATCGCAATAAGCGCCAAAACGATCGGCAAGGTTCCCAGAACACGCATAGTCCCCGCCTATGCCCAGTCCAGGATGGGTTGGTTGGACTAACCTGAAGGCTGTTCAGTCAAAACCCTTCCCCTGCCCAAAAGTTGCGCTGTTTGCTTGCGCTCACCGTGTCCACGATGCCCATGGTCATCCAGCCAAGCTCGGCCAAATGAAGACGCGATGCGTCGCACGCGGACTGTACTGAAGGCGAGTGTTGTGCAGTTAACCATAATCACCCCCTCCCCCACCTCTTTTTGTAAGTGTTGAAAATAAAGGGACTTTAAGTCCTTTGTTTCGCAAGTGTTCATTCTAAAGGACTTGCAGAGTCGTTTTTTGTAAGTGTTCATTCCAGAGGAGTTACGGGTTTCTTGCGGAAGGCCGAGGGAGTGGATGTTCGGCGTGAGGCTAGGGAAAAGCGTCGAACAAAACACGCGAAATGATAGCGCAGAACAGGTTTCCTGACTAGGAAATGTCATGGAATGGGAAATAGCGGCAGGTGAATGGAATTTGGACGACGTTGAAAGATGCTAACAGCGAAAACAACTAACCAACTCCACATTTGGACACCAATCTGATAAAACATTCCGAAGAGGTGTCCACGATGGCAGAACCACACAACGTCTTCATCAGCTGGTCCGGCCCGCGGAGCAGAGCCGCCGCAGAAGCGCTCGCAGAGTGGCTACCGATGATCATCCAAGCCGCCAAACCATGGATGTCAGCCAGCGACATCGACAAAGGAACGCGGTGGCGCGAAGAGATTTCTGGAGCACTGGATTCAATGAAAGCAGGAATAATCTGCGTAACACCCGAAAACCGAAACGCAGAGTGGCTTCTATTCGAGTCAGGCGCACTATCAAAAAGTCCAGACCCCAAAACGCGCGCCTGGACATACCTCCTCGTCGGACTAAAGCCAACCGATCTCAAAGACCCACTTGCAATGTTCAACGCGACAACGCAGGACAAAGAGGAGACACGAAAACTTCTCCGGTCGATCAACACAAACTTAGACAGCCCAGTGTCCGAATCAGCGCTCGACAAACTTTTCGACAAACTATGGCCAGACCTCGACGAAAAACTTTCCCACCTGCCGCCAATAGCTCAACCGGCCCCTCCCGTGCGCAAACCAGAAGACATGATTCCAGAAATCCTCGAGCTACTTCGATCGCTTGCGAGCCCCATCCAAGAAACCGCCGCCGAAGTCAAACTCCTAAAGCAAGCGCGCATCAAGGACACGATTTTTCGACCACCAACGCAGGGCGAACGCAGTCCGCTCACACTGTCCGACATCGCCACAATCCTCGAGACAACCCGGCAAGCCCAGCTTGTCCTTGCAGATACGGACTCGCCAACCCCGGATTCACTTGTAGAAAGGATCCTTTCAATCAAGTCCAAAGCGGCACTGCAAGGAGCGGCCAAAAAGGCAGCACAAGCAGCAACTCAAGAAGCTGCAAAAACTGATAAACAGAAAACGTAAACCCAATAAGGCAACCTGCTACAGTCCTCTTGCCCGCTTTCCTCTACGACCCTCCCAACCTGGCCGGAGGAAAACTTGGACGAACAGCGCAAGCACACGCGGAAGTTTCGGATACCGGAGCGAAGAGCATGGAGTGCGGCAGCAAGGCTGCCGCACTCCAAATGGGCACGATAAATCTTGCCCATTTTCGGATGGCAAGAACCGGGCTAGGCCCGGCCACTGCAAAAGCAAAAGCACCAATCTAAAGATTGGCCACTACAAGGTGTCGGCGAGGTGCCCCGCCGAAAGGACAGGTAATTGTCACATCACGTAGCTGGGAATATCCCGGCCTGCATAGGTTATATGTCTTTATACTTGCCAAGGGACTAGAGAACCGGGGTCTACAGGTCGCCATTTCAAAGAATCCCTCTCCCAGAAAAACATAAGGACCATGGCTACTCCAACTGATACGGTTTTGCAGGAAGTTCCACCACCAGGGCCTGCTCCGCCAAAAGAGCGGACCTTTAACGTGCCGCAGCTGATTACGGCGATGCTGAAGAGCGCAGGGCACATCAGCGACCTGATTTTTTCTCCCGGCCGCGCGCCGCAAGTGGAAATCAGCGGCCAACTCGTCGAGCTAAAATTCAAAGGGCTCGAGATGCTGACGCATCTGGACACGAAATACATTGCCAACGAGCTGATCGGCAAGAACGAGATTCCCGCGCAGAAACTGGAGAAGGACGGCTCGGCGGACTTGTCCTATGCAATCAACGGCGTGGGACGGTTTCGCGTAAACATTTTCCGGCAGCGCGGCACGAACGCGATCGTGATGCGCGTGATTCCGGACAATATTCCGGGATTTGACGATCTAAAGCTGCCGGTGGTGCTGCAAGAGATTGTGGACCTGCGCAACGGGATCGTGCTGGTGACTGGGCCGACGGGGTCGGGAAAATCGTCCACGCTGGCGGCAGTTCTCGACAAAATGAATTCGGAGAAGGCGTATCACATCCTGACGATCGAGGATCCAATCGAGTTTTTGCACCGGCACAAGAAGGCGACGATCCACCAGCGGGAGTTGCACAGCGATACGCCGACGTTTTCGCTGGCACTGCGCGCGGCACTGCGGCAGGCGCCGAAAGTGATTCTGGTGGGCGAAATGCGCGACAAGGAGACGATTGAAATCGCGCTGGAAGCTTCGGAAACGGGCCACCTGGTGATGTCCACCCTGCACACGATTGACGCGTCGAAAACGGTCGAGCGCATCGTCGGAGTGTTTCCCCTGGCGGACCAGCAGGCGATTCGCACGCGGCTGGCGAAAGCGTTCCGGTTCATCGTGTCGCAGCGCTTGATCCCCAAAAAAGACGGGAAGGGAAGAATCGCCGCGGTGGAAGTGCTGAAATCCACGATGAGAACGCGGGAATACGTGGAAAAAGGCGAAAGCGAAGGCAAGACGCTGCTCGATGCGATGCGGGACGGCTCGACGGAAGGCATGCAACATTTCGACGGGGAATTGGACAAGTTCATCCGTGAAGGCTTGGTGGATTTTGATACTGCGATGGGATTTGCGACGAATGCCGGCAACCTGCGACTTGAGTTGCAGGATTATCTTGAAGATCCGAAGAACCGGAAAAAGCCGGCGGGCAAGGATTCGTTGTTGGACGAGATTGTGCGGTGAGGGGGCAGGACCGATCTGAAGATCGGCCACTACTGGCGGGATTTAACATCTGCCTGCAACTCGCGAAAAAGTACCAAACGGTACTCTAGTACGAAACGAATGAGTAATTCTGCCTCAGGTAAATCATGGAGCCGACATGTAAAATCGGCGTACTGCATCCACACACCGTCGCCAGTAAGACGATCCAAATTGCGAAAACAAGTTCCGCGAAATCAGAGATTTAACTATTTTCCGAGTATTCTGCCGAGATGGGCAGGCGCACGCACGTAAGGGTGTGTCCCTGAACGAAGAACCCAAAGCAAGTCCCCATAAGCGGGAATAGAGCAACACTTGAACAGAAGTTAGGCCCCCGGAACCTGTTGTAAAACCCTACGGAGTTCGATGCGAGATTTCCAGCCGTCACGCATCGGGCAAACCCTTCTTGGAATCCGTGCCATGAGAAGGCCAGGTCAAGGAGAGCCGAAAAATGGCTGCCACCATCATGCTCGTGGACGCCGATGCAGTGAATAGTTCGGACTGGAAGACATTCCTTCAGAATCAAGGCTACAGCGTAATTGGGGTTGAGACGGGAAGAACGGCAATTCAGAGGTGTCCGGAAGTTAAGCCTGATCTGGTTTTATTGAGCTCGTCTTTGCCAGACATGCCGGCATTCCAAGTTTGCAAGCGGTTGAAGGCCGACCCACTGAACCGGCTGACGCCGGTGATTCTGGTCGTGCCGGATTCGGAACAGTTCGAGGCAAGCCGCGCGCATCGAGCAGGGGCGGACGATTTTTGGAGCAAGCCGGCTTCGCGATGGGAAGCGTTCAATCGCGTGGACACGATTCTTCAACTAAAAACCTACATTGATCAGCAAGCGGAAGAAGTGCTGTACGCCCTGGCGCGAAGCATTGAATTGAAAACTCCGATGATGACGGGACATTCGGAGCGGCTCTCGGATTATACGGTGCAGTTTGGCGCTCACCTTGGACTTACCACAGATGAGCTGGAGCTTTTGCGAACGGGCAGCTTGTTGCACGACATCGGAAAAGTTGCAGTGCCGGACCATATTTTGCTGAAGCCGGAAAGGCTTTCACCGCAAGAGATGCGAATCATGCGGCGGCATCCAGTTGTGGGCGAGGAGATTTGCGCTCCACTGAAATCCTTCCGGCACTTGTTGCCGTTGATTCGCCATCATCACGAGCGGCCGGATGGGAGCGGTTACCCGGACGGGCTGGTGGGAGATTCGATTCCGCTATCCGCACAGATTTTGCAAATGGCGGATATTTTTGACGCGCTGACTACCGACCGGCCTTATCGAAAAGAGATGTCAGTGGGAGATGCGCTTGCGGTCATGCAGCGGGAAGCGAATCAGGGGCAACTCAGCCAGACGTTGCTCAAAGAGTTTTCGATCTTTGTTTGGACGACGAAGCTTTGGTGGTGCGGCAGGGAAACGCCGCTCTGGGGCCTGAACGCTAATTAGGAGGAGATGGGGAGAACTAGAGGCGAGAGAAAACAGGAGGACTGAAAAGGGGCGCAAAAGGGGCGCAGAAATTGCGCCCCTTTTTTGCGTTTGCTGGCTGGTGGTAACTGGTACGGAGGAGAAGGACGGGAGTTCCATTGACCCTTTCGGATAGGGTGCTTAGGCTGGGATTCAGCGGAAGTTGTGTGTCCAAGCCCGGAAGAACTGGGACTTAGACTGGAGAACGCTGTGCTGATCGAAAAGACAAGTTTTGAGGTGCGGAACCAACATTTGCGCGCTGGTGCGCGGCTGAATTCGCGCGTTCCCGTGGCTGTCGAGTGGACAGAAGACGGTCAGGCGCGCCGGGCCGAGGGGTTTACCAAGGATGTGAGTCCCAAGGGTTGTATGGCGATCGTGCCACAGGGTTTTGCCGTGGGGCAGAAGCTGCGTCTGCTGAATTTGGTAACGGGTTTAGTGAGTGAGGCAATCCTGGTGTGGCGCGGGCACGAAGGGCGTACAGGCTGGGAACTCGGGTTGGAATTGCAAGAGCCGCCGCTGGAGTTTTGGGGCGTCGAGCTTTAACGCCGGAAACTAGAAATAAAAAATCGAAATTGGAAGTGTACGGCAGCACTCTCATAACCCAACAAGCAAGCGGTTGTAACCCTTCCTAAATCGACAATTAGACGACTTTTCCAGTGGCCGGATGAGAAACCGGCACTTTTCCCTTGCGCTAGAATAGGATAGGAACGTAAAGTTATGCTAGCTCTAGGGGGTTCTGTACGAACGGCACCTATATCTTGCAATGCGGTTGCTGGAGCGCGGCGGCGCGACGCGGAGGCATCTCTGGATTCAAGGCAGAGATGACCGACGGAGGTAGAATCGAATGACCGCCATTATCACGGTAGCGAACCAAAAAGGCGGAGTCGGAAAAACAACAACAGCAATCAATCTTTCGGCGGCCCTCGCCGACAAGGGCAGAAAAACTCTCCTCATTGATTTAGACCCACAGGCAAATTCGACCATTGCATTTTACAATTCCGGTGAAATCTCGAGTTCGATGTTCGATGTACTGGGTGACGCGCGCGCGTCGATGGCGAGCGTCATCAAGCCGACGAAAGACGCAAATTTGTTTCTGGGTCCGGGGCGCCTCGCGCTGGCAAAACTGGAGCAGGCCTTGGCCGGGCAGTTTGACGCGCCTTATCGGTTGAAAGATGCGCTGGCGCCGGTGATGAAGGATTACGAGTACGTTATTTTGGACACGCCGCCGTCGCTGGGGATCCTGACGGTGAACGCGCTGGTGAGCTCTTCGCATTTGCTGGTACCGATCCAGGCTGCATATTTTGCAATTGAAGGCACGGACGATTTGCTGGAGACGTACGAGAGAATCCGCGCGCGACCGAATCCGAATTTGAAAGTGCTGGGCGTGGTCATCACGCTGTACGACAAGCGGACGAACATTTCGAAAGACACGCATGGGCAGATTCGCAGCGTGTTTGGGGAAGTGCTGTTCAAGACGAAAATCAGCAAGAACGTGAGGCTCGAGGAGAGCCCCGCGTACAAAGAAACGATTTTGACGTACGCGCCGAAGTCGCCGGGCGCGGTGGAGTACAAAAAGCTTGCAGCGGAGGTGATGCATCGTGTCGAAGAGAATAGGTCTACCCGTCGCGCTGAAGATGCGGCATGACGCGCACTATGTAGAACAACTAACGAGTTTCAGCGGAGCGGCGGTCGGGCGGATGATCCGCGTGGATCAGATTCGCCCGAATCCGGAGCAGCCGCGCAAGTCGCTCGGTGATTTGACGGAGCTGACGGAATCCATCCGCGAAAAAGGCGTGCTGGAGCCGCTGCTGGTGCGCTATGTGCCGCGGGAAGAGTGCTACTACATCATTTCGGGGGAACGGAGATATCACTCTGCGCGGGCGGCGGGTTTGCGGGAGCTGCCGTGTATCGAAAAGATGGCGGACGACGCGGAGACGCTGGAAATCGCGCTGATTGAAAATATTCAGCGGAAGGATTTAACGCCGTTCGAAGAGGCGGATGGTTTGTATGGACTGGCGACGCAGTTTGAGTATACGCATGAGGACATTGCTAAGAAGATGGGGCGGGCGCGATCGTCGGTGACCGAAACGCTTTCTTTGAGGAATATACCGGAGACGCTGCGGAAGAAGTGCATGGAGCACGGAGTGACGTCGAAGTCGCTGCTCTTGCAAATTGCGCGGCAACCGACGGAAAAGAAAATGGCGGAAATGTTCCACCGCATTTTGCAAGGCGGGTTAACGCGCGACGAAGCGCGGCGCGAACGCAAGGAAGAACAGGGCGGCCCGCACCGGCCACAGCCGTTTATTTTTCACTTTGAGCCGCAGAATGAGTCGTTCAAGTTCCGGATTCAGTTCAAGAAGAGCCACGTTTCGCGGGATGAGCTGATTGTGACACTGCGAGAGATTTTGGCGCAACTGGAAGGCTCGGCGGGGTCGGAAGCGGATTCGACAGCTGCTTAAGGGAAGCCGCAGATCTAAGATCAGCCACCACAAGAATCATCAAGACCAAGTTATGGAACTGACGGAGCGACAAATGCAGGTGATGAAACGCCTGTTTGAGGCAGGGTTCCGTCCGATTGCGATTCCGCCATACGAGAGTGCGTTATGTTTGCGGCGCGGGGAATGCGCGGCCGTGCTTGCGCCCGTGGAGCAAGGCGGGTTCAAGATTCAAGCGCCTCCGTCGTTTTTGGTCGGTGGGAAGTTCGGTGTTTGCGTGAAGCGTGGAGGGAAGGAAGTTTTTGTGTTCAAGCAACAGGAACTGGAAGCGACGCCAGAGCGGTTGAAGGAGTTGGCTGAGTTTAAGAAAAGTTTGGGCGAAATTCTCGCCGAAGGATCGCCGCAGTAACCTCCGTCTAGTTTGCAAATCGAAAACAAGCACGGCAAACTGAAATCTATGATGAATTATGACGTGATTTGTGTTGGCGCGGGGCCGACAGGCCTGGCGTGCACTATTGAAGCGGTGCGGGCGGGGATGAAGCCGCTCGTGATTGACAAAGGTTGTCTCTGCAATTCGATCTATCACTATCCGGTGAATATGTATTTTTTTACGACGCCGGAGCTGCTGGAGATCGGCGATTTACCGCTGGTTTGCGCGGCGGAAAAGCCGACGCGCACGGAGGCGCTCAAGTATTACCGGAAGGCGACAGAGCATTACGGACTGGAATTACGGTTGTACGAAACCGTGCTGCGGCTAGAGGGAAGCGACGGAAATTTTACGGTGGTCGCGAGGACGGAGCAGGGAATCGAGAAGAAATATGTCGGGAAGAAAGTCATCATTGCGACGGGATACTACGACTTGCCAAACATGATCGGAGTGCCGGGCGAGGAGTTGCCTCACGTTTCGCACTACTACACGGAGCCGCACGAGTTTTGGAATCATGATGTGGTAGTGGTGGGAGGAAAAAATTCCGCTGCCGAGGCGGCGCTGGATTTATACCGCAACGGGGCGCGGGTAACGCTGGTGCATCGAGATGCGGAATTGGGGAAGACGATCAAGTATTGGGTGCGGCCGGATATCGAAAATCGGATTAAAGCGGGGCAGGTGATGGCTCTCTTCAATACGCAGGTGAAGAGGATTACACACGACGAAGTGATCGTTCAGAACGGCGGCGGGGAAAGGCGGCTGCCGGCACGGCAGGTGTTCGCCTTGACGGGATATCACCCGGATTACGAGTTCATCGAAAGTTTTGGCGTCAAGCTCGATCCCCACACGAAAAAGCCAACGTTGGATCCCAGTTCGCTTGAGAGCAATGTGCCAGGTCTGCATTTGGCCGGTGTGGTCATCGGCGGGCGGCATACCAGCGAGATTTTCATCGAGAACGGGCGCTTCCATGGAAAGCAGATTATTGAGGCTTTGAAGCGAACAATGGCAATTTCCCGCAGCGCGTGAAGTTTGCCGGGCTGGCGAGGCTCTGTTAAACTCACGAATTATGGGAAATCCACTCGGCGAAGTATTCGCGACGTTCACCACGATGGTAAAGGGGTTCAGCGTGACCTTCCGGAACATGTTCCGGAAAACGGTCACGGAGAACTACCCGCACGAGCCGGTGCATTTTCAGCCGCGCTACCGCGGAATCCACGTGCTGCATCGCGACGAAAACGGGCTCGAAAAGTGCGTTGGATGCTTCCTTTGCGCTGCAGCGTGCCCGGCGAATTGCATTTACATTGAAGCTGCCGAGAATACGGATGCGAACCGGATTTCCGCGGGCGAGCGCTACGCTTCGGTTTACAACATTGATTATTCGCGTTGCATTTTCTGCGGGTATTGCGTGGAAGCTTGCCCCACGGATGCGATCACGCATGGACATGGATTCGAATTGGCGCCGTACGATATCAATGCTCTGGTGTATCGCAAGGAGCAGATGCTAGAAAAAGATATTTTGCCGAAGAAGCCTCCCACCCATTAGTTCTTTAAAGTAGCAAGCCTTCCCTCACATTTCGAATTGGAGATTTTCGGCTAATTTTTGCACGTCTCGTGGTGTCCCTCTGAGTCCTATAACCCTATACAAAGTTGAAAAGACAGAAGTCGGCGCGCGAGGGAGCGCGGCGACGCGGGAGTAGCGATGCGCGAGATGCAAATTGGCAGCGAGAGGACCTGCGTGAAAGCGCGGGTCCTCTCGGCTCGCAACGGGTGCCTGCAAGCTGCGAATGAAGGGGCGATTTGGCGCGCAAGTTTGCACGCACCAGTCCGTGTGTTCGGGAGAGGAAGCACTTGCGGCTGTAAACACCTTCCAGGGGCCTTACGACGCGAGGCGTCGCACAATTTTTCAGGTTGCGGCCCGCGGAGCGTGCTGCGCGCGCGCGGAATCCGCGAAGAAATTATCGGACACAGAATGACCTCCTTCCGGCCGCGCATTGTTGCCTGGCGCAGCCGCAGTTGCCGCGACCTCGCGCTCGCGATGCTCCATGAGCCATCGCGCAAGCATGGCCGCGGAACTTTCTTCAATCCATTGATCCATAAGGGCAGTCATCTCCTTGCGAAGGTTTGCGGCATGACTGAGACGCGAGAGTTCGTAGGACTGAAGACTGTTCCGCGACGCGGACAGCAGGAATTCCCACGGCGGTTGAACGTAGTGGCTGGGCACGGCGTTCCTCCTGAGTGATGGGTAAGCGTACGAATAGTACAAGGTCAGTAATAATAGTCAATAGATAATCACATAGTACGAGGTTGTGGAAAAGTGTGGAAAACGCGTGAATCCGTTAGTGCTGAGTACATGCATGTATTCCTTGAGAACCTGTAGCGCTTGTGCGGGGGATTACGAAGACCCGGACCGGACGGCGCCGCCGAGTGAGGCGGAGTGGGCGGATGAAGAGGGTAAGGGGTTGGCTGACGAGGAAGATTTCCTGGATGGTGGAACGGTGCGGCAGGAATGAGGAGGGCGTATGCGGAGGGAAAGGGAGAGGCTAGTCGGGCGGGTACGGCTGCGGACACAGCGGGACGTCCCGCGCGATGTGATGCTGAGCGCGAATGAGTGCGGCGCCTGGCTGACGCTGGCGGAGCTGGCGGGCATGACGCGATACCCAGCGGCGAGCATTTCGGCGCAGCTACGGCACCTGAAGAAGCCTGAGTTTGGAAACTATGAGTTGGAGAAGCGGATGCGGGACGGCGCCGATCTTTATTCTGGCAACGCACATGGCGCGGTTTGGGAATACCGGTTAAGTCGGCGGAAACGCGCGGCGAAGCGGACTGCTGCGGTACTAACAACCACGAAACGAACGGAGAACAGACTAAAGTCAATTCCACAAGATTCGGCGACGACGGCGGTGTGTTGATGGTCAAGCCGGAGCTGGCGTTCGACGTTTGCTGGGAAGTGTATCGCGGGGCCCGCGAAGTGCTGGAGACGAAGCGGGGCATTTCCGCGCTGCAGCTCGAGAAGGCGGGGAAGTTTTTGTGGCGGCCGGATGTGCGGGCGCGTTTGAACGAGTGGGTGGCGGATTTTGCGCTGGCGGGTCAAGCGGTGCTGGACGAGCCGGAACGAGCGTCGCGCATGGTGATGTTCCGGTTGTATTACCTCGGCATGGCGCCGTATGAGACGGCGCGGCATTTTCTGGGGCTCAGCGAAATGAATTGGGTGCAGTGGAGCGAAGAGATTCGCCGGCGCTGCGGGGCGGAGCTGTTGCGCAGGGGAATGTTCCCGCCAAGGAAATATTTTAACTCTGCTTGCTGAACGATGAAGATCGCGGTCTGGCTCCGCTATTGCGAGGAGAGGAAAGATTCGCGCAGCCATCCGCGGACATTCCCGCCGAGTTGGCTTAGCGAGGAGATGCGCAGGTAATGATAGTGGAGCCCACGGGATGCCGAGAGGATCTGTAGAAAGCGGGAGTCTTCGATGCGGCGAGGCAAAGAGATTTCGCAATCGATTGCATCGCGGAGAAAACGCACGCTGAGAAAAATCTTTCGCGCTTGAAAAGCGATGCGAGTTTTCTGCGGAATGAGTTCTACAGCGCCAAAGCGGCGTACCAGGGCGGCAACGCGCCGGAATAACGCGATGGATTGCAGCGTTTTTCCCTGAAGAGCCTCATGCAATGCGAGATTGCTGCAGATGTGAATCTGATTGCGGGCGGGGAAGCGGCGACCGCATTTCGGACAGCGCCAGGAAGATTTCGTCCGCTTCGATCGAGCCGAAGCAGCTTCCAGCATCTGCGGGAATTGCGGCTTTGCACTTGTTTTTGCGTCCGCCAGGCGTGACCACTCCAGACCACCTTCTTGAACCCTGCGTCGCGTTTTGCCCTTGTTGCGTTCGGTTTGTTGTCCGACCCGATAAGCTTCGCGCAGCCAGGCGGCAAGCTCTGCGTCGAGGTCAGCGGGCGTTGCAATCGTGACATGATGGCCGTAGCACCGCGGCGAATACGGAACGATTTTGCGGATGCGCGGCTCCTCGAGGCGGCGAGTAAGCAGAAAGCTCAGGTCGAGTGAGTTCTTCCGAAGGCAGACGCCGCCAAAACACATGCGCACCTGAAATGCGATTCCGGTCTTGCCGGGAACGATTCTTAGTGGCCCGTTGCGCTTGAGCAGGCCGACGACGCCATCGAAAAGAAATCTCAGCTTGGGATCGCGGCCGGCGAAATGCTCGCCAAGGGAGTGGCGCCTGCAAGCGTGCCACACGTTGCGGGTGACGTAGTATTTTCCGCACTTCGGGCAGCGCCCGAGCGGCCGGCCACGCTTTGGAGATTCGTCGCGCATGGCGGAAGTGAGGCCAGTGTACAGCGCTCAACTGAGGGGGGAGAAGTGCCTACCGAAACTCTGGGGAAACACTCGCCAGATTGTTTTTGGCGTGTGGCGGAAAAACTGCCACGGCAAAGCCACGCTGTAAAGACGGCCCGCGCGCTTGACGGCGGCGTGAGGCGGGAGTAGTGTTCCGGCAATCCCCGGAATTTCCTGCCTTGAGGAGTTCTCGTCATGAAAAAACTTTCGTTCATGATTGCTTGCGCATTTATAGCAGCCTGGGCACTCGGCTCAAGCAATCCAGGATTCTCCCAGACTGCAGCCCCGAAACCGGCCACCAAAGCCGCTTCCACAGATGACAAAGCCGCGATTGAAGCGCTCGAACAACGCTACATCAAGGCGTTCAACGCCAAAAACATAGACGCGATCATGGCAAACTACGCGCCGGCGAACCAGCTCTTCGTGTTCGACGCCGTGCCACCGCGAGAATACCCCAACTGGGAAGCCTACAAGAAAGATTGGGAAGGGCTTTTCGCCGCATATCCCGGGCCTCTCAAGAACGAAATTTCCGAGTTGAACATCACGGTGATTGGAGCTGTGGCATACGCCCATCACCTCGAGAGCGGTTACTTTACGCGAAAAGACGGGAGCCGCCTCGATGTTGTGGTTCGCGTAACCGACGTGTTCCGCAAGTTCAATGGGAAGTGGCTCATTGTCCATGAACATGTTTCTTTTCCCGTGGATCTGGATACGGCGAAGGCGGATCTACTGTCAAAGCGGTGAATTGAAAACACTTTGCGCAAGCAGCTACAGAATGAGCGGATCGCCGAGGCGGAGGACCTTGCCTTGTTCGGTGGAAGGGACGCGCGTGTTGGTCGAGAGGCGATAAAAATGGTCGAACCGCTCGGCGGCCGACCAGGCGGGCAGCGTGGCGCGGCGCAATTCGCTGAAAAGCTTTGAGAAACCGAGCCAGTCTTCGCCCGTGCGGGGATTGCGCGGGGGAACGGGGCAGCGCGCGCAAGGGTTGCTGCCTTCAAGAGCGACGTCGCCGATTTTGAAGCGAACGGCGTAGTTTTCCTCGGGACCAAAGAGCCGGTCCTCCCAAAACGAGGGTACGCCTTCGATTTCGAGCGTGGCGCGAAAGCGTTCGCGCGCTTCGTTAAGCGTAATTCCCGCAAACCAGTCGCAAACGGCCTGCAAGGAAGCCGTGGAGACGATCGTGGGGCCGGAAGCGAGGGCGTCGTCGGGAAAACCTTCGCGAGCGTAGCGAACGATGACGGGCTGCTCGAAATAATCGGTGAACCACTTTGCGGCTTTTTCGGTTTCTTCCGGGAATTTGACGCGGACCGGTTCGATTTCACGGTGATCGCCGGGCGCGGAAAGGCTTACCGAGCTGAGATCCGGCTTGTAGGTCGCCCGGATGAGATGGATTGCCGGCGCGCGCTTGCCGTTAATCCATTTGCCGTCGAGGGAATAGAGCGCCCAGACGCGATCGAGCTCTAGGCCACCGTTGGGACCGATGCGCGCTTCGTTCACGCCGATCGGGTCGAGAGACTTGATGGGATGAAGGCGAATGCCGGCGAGGCGAGCATGATCGTTGGCCATGTTGATAAAAAAAGTTTAGCAAAAACGGACGGTACGTTTGCAGATTGTCTCATGCAAGCTGGGCGGCTCAATCGTAAACGCAGAAAAAGCGGGGATCTTTGAGGACTTCCTTATTGCGAAGAGACTCCACGGCGACTTGAGTGTGTTTGTCTAATTTTGTGCCAGGAGCAAGCGCCGGAATCTTCTCGAAATATTCAATGGCCTTGAGGCGAGCAGTATCTGCGCCGTCTTGAAATTGCTTGGGATCCACGTAATCCGCCAGTCCAGAATTGGACCCCAACTTACTGAGCGACCACCAGGAAGCGTAGGCTTCCGCGACCAGATACGTCACGGCCGCGCGGTGGGGCGAAGCCGGATGCTTTTGCAGAAACTCTTCACCGCGGCGGATTACTTCGCGCGTCTGATCTCCGCCTTTGTCACACGTTCCGCTGGTGTCCCAGCCGCTTTCCAGAAGGAGCACGAAAGCCTGTTCGCCGGTTGGCGAGTCCGAATAGTTCTCCCAAACGCGCCAAAGCAAATCGCGGCGGTAATAAAAGCCGCCGCCGAGCTCGTCATAATGCAAAACCAGGCCGTGCTTGGCAAGATCGGCTTCGAGGTCCGGACAACTGGCTTTCGGCTGCTCCGGCGAGGCGCGAATAACATCGCACCAAAGATGCGAGGCAGCGAGGTCGGCAGCGAGGAGCAGGGCGGGCTTTTTGTCGGAGGATGCAGTGCCGGCGGCTTCAAGGAGCTGCAGCGTTGTACGGCGGAGCATGGGGCTGTTGGCGGTTCCCGAATCGCTCTCGTCGCTAAGCGCCTTATTCAAATCGGGAAAGGAGGAGCCGAGTTCGATTACCAGGCCCTTTGCTATGTTTTGGTGAAACTCGTCGAGCACGTCAAAGGGGAGGGCAAACGCAGGCTGCAGCGGCTCGGTCGATGCAAGGGATGCCGACTGGTCCGAAACGGGAGGCTGCGCAGTGTTGGCAGGCGCGGCGAGGACGATCGCCGCGACTGCTGGACGGTGCGTTGTGCGCTGCGCCTGTCGGAGAGGAAACTCAGGCACGAAGAAATGTTTGGTGCAGTAAAACCATCCCCACGCTCCGCCACATGCCAACAGCAGAATCCCCACGAGCACTGCAGAGATGGTTCGGGTTCTCATCGGCTGGCTGGGCCCATACCAACTTCTCGGAGAAGCAGACACTGGGCCGTTTACGCCTTCAGGGTACTCGAACGAGATCGCGAGGGGGATAATTGCGTCGCAGCGCTGTGTGGAAAAATGCAATGAGAAGAGATTTGCAAAACGCGCCGGGCACACGAATCGCCGCGGAATTGAGCGAGACAATTCTGTGGGGTGTTACGCGGATTGCCGGCCCGGTTATGGCGTTGGGGTCGCGGCAGCTGCGCTGGCGGCCGCTTGCACGGGCCTGTAACCGCATTGCGCGGCTTTGCGGAAGGCTTCAAGGCCTTCCGCGTTGGACATGAGCGCGGTCGTTTGGCAACTGCGCAGCGAACCGCCTGCGGCAAACGCGAGCGCTATGGCCGCGGCGGAAACATTGTCCGGCATTTCGGTAATGAGCACGGCGTCATACTGCCCGAAGGCGAAGTATGAGTTCATGATTCTGCCACCGAGCTTTTCGATGGGAGAGCGCACGGCATCAAAGCGATCCTGTGGATTGGCGATGAGGCGCGACAGCGCTTCGGGCGTGTAGCTGACTTGGTGTAGGAAGAACGGCATAAAGGCACTCCTTGAGGGCAAGAATTCCGCGGAGGCGGCAACTATGCGCCGCAGGGAAGCGGGAGTCAAGAGGATGCCCGCAGGAACGCCGGCGTTCAGGAAAAACGCACGAAGCCGAGGAGAAGTCTCGACAGGAAAATGCCGCCGACAATCGCGATGGAGATGCTCAGTAGAGTGCCGATCAAGAAATACTCCGCGAAGCGTTCGGACTTGAATTCCGGATAACGGGCGATGGATTTGGCGGTGAGGATAAGTCCGATTGTGGCTGGAGATTGCAAGAGCAGTGCGGTGATAACGAGGAAGCGCTCGAGCCATCCGATATAAAGGCCCGCATTTTGCAATTGCTCGGTCGCTCTTTCCTGAGAATGATTTTTGATTCCCTCCGACAAGGTGCGCGTGAGATAGCGGGTCAGATAGCCGCCGCCGAAAACGACGGCGACGTAAACGACGGGAAGGGCGAGCCATTTTGTTTCCGCGGTGCGAAGGCTGGCAATGGGAGAAAAAACCTGACGGAAGGTGACGCCCGGAGAAAGAATCCAAGCGGCGAGCAAGACCGTGAGGAAGTGGAGAAGCTGGTCGGTCACGTATGCGAGCGAACCTTCGCGCAGGAGGCGGGAAGCGGTGAGGCGCATTTTGGCGAGATCTATGAGCAGGTGAATTGCTGCCAGGAGGAGGAGAACGAAGTAGGTCTTGACCGAAAGCGCCGAGGCTTTGACGAAGAAGCTGAGAAGAGCCAGTGCAGTGAGGTAATGAATGAAGCCGTGCAGAAAATAGCCGGACCATTTGCCGGCGCGCTTTTTGTCAACGAGGCGCCGCGTTTGAAAAACGAAATCGGCGAGCAGATGTGCGAGAAAAATTGCCAGAAGTGTGCGAAACAGGATTTGCATGTTTTTGTACAAAAAGCGGATTTTGTACGTTTTCGTACAATCAGTCGAATGTCCGGGCGAGTAGCGATTCGGCCACTTTTACGGTTTCTGAAAGCTGCCAATAATAACCCCTTTTTAGATTTCGGGAAATGGTGGAGGCGTCGCGATTCAGCCGCTTGGAGGTGTTGGCCAGAGCGGGATTGCGGGTGAAGGCAGCGATGGTGTTCCACTGTTTGCGCGTTACGCCGGAGAGCAGCGTGTCGTTGAGACCGTAGATCAGGTTTATGGTTTCGTCGAAGGCGGCGTGGCGTGAAGTGAAGAGGGTGAGGGTAGGGAACTTGAACGGGCCCCCCGATTTGACCGCGGCGATGGCTGTGCGAGCGAACTGGAAAGCCTCGCCGCCGAGGCGGTTCACGGGCGGCTCGATGCGATCGGAAATACGCCCAATGCCGATGCCGATGCGCAGGGAAAGCGGCTGCAGAAGAATACGCAAATCCTGGATGAGCTGCGGCAAGGCACGGAAATCCGCACAGACGGTCTGAAACTCGTCGCCGGCAGTAACAGAGTAAGGAAGACGGATCAGCTTGCGGCGAAGGTGGCGCTGGGAAGCACGGGCGAGCGTCGCGCCGAGGCGCCTGCGAAAGCTGCGCTGCGCGCTGGAGGCGATGACGTCGGCGAGCAATACGGCGTAGAGTTTACCGGGCATGACGAATCCCGGGCAAAGAATAACAATTTGTACAAAAATGTACAAGAACTATTATTTGTACGAAGACGTACAAATCAATAGATTTGCACAAAAGCGTACAAACAAAGGAATTTCACAAATCGTGTGTTCTAGTAGCTGTCCTGGAGCTTCGGTGGGTTGGAGCGGCTGGAGGGCGGTACGATGCCGTTGAGGCGCAGGTAGAGCGCCATTTGGCCGTAGTGGTCTGCGGCGTGCCAGATGACGGTGGTGGCGAGGCCGAGGCGCGTGGCGGGAGCAGCGTACGGGCCCTCGATGGGGTCGAACATGTTTTTCTCATTCATCGCGGCAAGGGATTTGTTCACCGCGTTGAACGAATCGCGCAAGTAAATAAGCAATTCGCGCTTGGTTTTGGCCGGATTCGAGCCGCCTTTGTCGCAAGCTTCAGGGGGCTTGGTGCCATCGAGCTCGGCTGCGAAGGCGAAATTGGAGCAGGCGACATGCTTGACCTGCTCGCCGAAGGTACGAACTTCGGCCGGCCCAAACTCCGGCTTTTCATTCTTGAACTTACCTTCGGCAGGGCGAAAGGCGTATTTTTCCTCCGGCATGGCCTCCGCGGCGGAGCGAACCTGGTATTCCTGATAGCCGAAGCCGCGCGTGAAGGCGGAAGCGACGGTCTCCTTTTTGCTGATTTCGGCGGCGGTCGGCTGTTGCGCGCGGACGAACCGGGCGATAAGGAAGGCGAGTGCGACCAATAGTAGAACGACGATGCGGATGGTCGTGAGTTTGCGCTGGTAGCGATCCATGGGGACTCCTTGGACTTGCGGAGAGTGTAGCACTGCATTGAAAAGAAAAGAGTTCCTCTATTTTTCAAGTTTTTTTTGAAAAATTTCAGATTTCGCTTGACATAAAATTATCTTGTGATATACTTTTTTGCATAGAAAAGTGTATCCGACGGCCCCGAGCAAATCGGGGCCGTTTTCTTTTTGGAATTAGTTCGCAGATTGACCACACTAAGCTGGTTCTTTCCAACATTTTCCGCGGGGGCTGAAGCCTCCGCTTTTCTTTTTTTGAGGAGCTTCTATGCCTGCTTATCAAAACACTCTGCCGCCAATTTCGCTTTTTTCCGGGGATGTAGGATTCAGCTTCAACAACGAGGCGTTTCCGGGAAGCGCGACTTCCGGATCGCAGTTTGCGATGCCCAGCTTCACAGGATTGCCTGATAGCGGCACCGCGGTGCGCTGGCAGACCGTCTTTGGCACGGCGCCGACTGCCGTGAACATGGTGCTGCAGGGCGCGATCAACGACGTAGACGCGGAGTATCAGACGCTCGACACGACGACCACAACCACCGGCGAGGCGCGTACCGTTGCGAACGTCCAGGCAAGATTCCTGCGCATTCGATTCGTTTCCTCGACGGGCGGCTCCGGACTGACCGCGAAAATTTTGGTGTAAGCAGCGTCTTCACGCTGCGATCGCTTTTACAAAAAATGCAAAACGAATTCCGTCTGTCGAAGGTTCGTGAAGCGGTCGCGAGCCTTTGCGCCGCGTTTGTACCGTCGAGCGATTCGCCGACATCGTGGACGCCGTGTGAGACGCCTGCACCTCTGGGCGATCGGCTGTGCAGGATGCACCGCGACGCGCTGGATGGCGCGGTGCTTGGCTTGCTCGACGCGAAAGCTCGTGAAGCGAGACTGCGGAAGGCCAGAAGGAAGCGAACGATGTGCAGAGAGAAAATGTGCGCCAGACAACACGCACAAAGCTCCGCCCTTGGTGTCGCGAAGAAATCATGAAAGAGCGCCCGCACGAATCGCCGACGCGCGTTGGACTGCGCGCGGATGATGCGTCCAGCGGCGCGGTGGAAAAGTCGCCGGAGGGGCGCGGTCTCTCCCAAACAATGCGGGATCCGGCCCGAAGAAAACGAAACGCGAAAGGCATAGCCCGCGAATCGTCCTCCCTCACCGAATCCCCGAATGGGGCGAAAGCAAACGGCAAACGGAACGGCCGGGAGACTCCCGGCGCGAGCCTGGCTGCGTCTGACGATGCAAGCGGAACCACTCCAGCAGGGGACGCCGGTCCACCCTCCTCGGCGGCCTGCTCGAGCCGTGATGCATGCGCTGAGGTGGCTGCTCCGCGTTCCTGCGCCACGCCGGATGAGAAGAGCGGGACCGAGATGAATCGAAGACCGCGCCCCTCCGACGACTTAGAAAACGAAGGGACGAAGCTCGTGCCCGGGATCGGCGATCCGCTGGCGATGGACGCGCCCGGATTCGTGGACGAAATGCACGCTCGCGCAAATTTGTACGAAATCGGAAAAGAATTTTTGCAGACTGCGGATCTCAAGCTCAAGCAGCGCACCTGGGAATATTTGCTGGAGATGAAATACGGCAGAGGCGCGCCAGTGGCGGTGGAAGAAGTACCGCGAATTGACGTGGAGTTGCCACGACCGCAGCAGTGATTTGTGAAGATTGTGGAGGAAAGGGATGACGAGCAATCCGAAACTGGTTTTTGCGGGAGAGATTGCGCAGATTGCTGGCGTGATTTCCGTGGTCGCTGGCGTTGTGCTGAGTTTGCATCACTGGCCGGCCGCGGCGGCGCTCATCGGCGGAGCCGCCGCGTTTTTCGTAGGGAAGAAGCTGCGCGCGCAGTAGGCGAAAAACCAAAGGCAAAGAAGATGGTGACGCAAAGTCGCCGCTACAAGGCTTCGGCGAAAAATGGGCTACCGGGGAAAATGGCATCACGCGCCGAAGGACGGCTCAAAAAAGCAACTGCGGCTTGCTGATTTTTACTCTCCGTTTCTTCGACAAAGTCAGTTTCATGAATCGCGCTCGAAATATCGGCTGTTCGGCGGAGCGGCCGGGCCGGGGAAAACGAAAGCACTTCTGATGGAGGCGGTCCGCCAGGCGGGTCGCGTGGATCGCTGCGACACGCTACTGCTGCGACGGACTTATCCGGAACTGGAAAGTTCGCTGCTCGCGTATTTTCGCCGCGACGTGCCGCGAAAGTTTTACAAGAGCTATAACGAATCGAAACACGTTGTAACGTGGCTGAACGGTTCGACCACGCGGTTCGGCTATTGCCGCAACGAGAATGATGTTTACCAATATCAGGGCGCGGAATTTTTGTTCATCGGCCTGGATGAACTAACACACTTCACGCTGAAGCAATGGCAATTTTTGACTTCCCGCAACCGGTGTCCCGTGCCCGGAAGTTTTCCGTGCATGGCGGGCGCGACGAATCCGGGGAATGTCGGGCACGCGTGGGTGAAAGCGTTGTGGGTGGACCACGCCCCGCCGGCGGGATTCGAGCGGCCGGAACTTTATGACGCGCGCGATTACGATTTCATTCGTGCGCGGCTCGACGACAATCCGATCTACGCGAACGATGCGGAGTATCGCCGCACGCTGGAAGCACTGCCGGAGCATTTGCGCCGCGCGTTTTTGGAAGGCGACTGGAACGTGTTCGCCGGCCAGTATTTTGACGTGTTCGACGTCGGCCGGCACACCGTACGTCCGGAAGATTTGCGGCTCGAACCGTGGCTGCCCCGTTGGATTTCCATCGATTGGGGATTTCATCATCCGAGCGCGGTGTACTGGCATTGCGCTGCTGACTCGCGGATTGTCACTTATCGCGAATTCCTGCAAAACGGCCTTTCGCCGCGAATGCTGGCGCAAGCAATTGTCGAACGCAGCGGACGCGAGCAGATTCGCGAAGTTTTCCTTTCACCGGATGCCTTTGCGCATCGCACGGCCGAAGCTTCGATCGCGGAGCAGCTCGGCGATGTGCTTGTTGTGAACGGCTTGCCGAGGCCGGCGCCGGCGGATGACGATCGCGTCGGCGGCTGGCAGTGGATGTATCAACTGCTCGAAAGCGACGCGTGGGTGATCACGGAAAACTGCGCGCATTTGATTGATGGAATTCCGTTGCTGGTACGCGATGAACGGCGCATTGAGGACGTTCGCAAGATGGACGGTGACGACGCGGCGGATGCGGCGCGGTATGGATTGGTTTCCGGAGCGCGGCTGGCGGGCCTGCACCAGGTAAGCGCATCGGGCGGAACAGAAATGGGTTCACGGATGCAGCAGGGAAGCGGCGAGCTGCACTTCGTTCACGGCATGCCGCTCGGTGAGCAAATCGCGCGGCAAGTGAGCGCGACCGACCCGACTTCGCGCGCCATTCATTTTCAGCGTTTGCAAGGCGAGGCCGACAAGTTTTTCCGTCCGAAGAAGCTGCCACGGCGCCGCAGTTGGTAAAGCTCAAAACAAAAATCATGATCGAATTCTTCAGAAAGCTCCTCGAGTCGCGCTACGTCGGCCTACTCGAAGGAGAAGTGCTTCGTTTGCGGGCAGAAAATCGCGCGCTGACGAATTCTCTGCTCGGCACGGCCGGATTTCCGCCGGTGGACTATCCCGAAGCGCCGAAATCACAGGAATTGCCGCGAATGCGCCGGCGAAGCTGGCATCAGATCCAGGCGTGGCGTGAACAAAGCGCGAAGCAGGAAGCTGTCGAGACACAAAGTCGCTGAGTCGCAGAGGCCAAAGTCAAAAATCTCATGAACACTTCATTGGAAAATGGAATCGCAGGCGCGATCGCGCCTGCGGATGGATCGTCGCCGTACGAGTTTGGAGCAGGCGGAGACACCTCGTCGGGCGGTGGCGCAGCAAGCTGCGCCACGCTCGACGAGGGCGGCCCCGCTCAGCAACTCGGCCCGAACCTCTTGGCTTCCCTCGGGGTAAACAACGAACGGTTAGAAGATCTGAAGCCGCATGTGGTGAACGCGCTGCGCGACCTCGTGCTGCAGTACCGCCAGGAAGGCGTCGTTGCGCGGCGGCATGAAATTCGCCGCATTCGCCAGGCGCGGCTCTTCTGGCAAGGCTTGCAATACGCCTGGTGGAATCCGAGCGACATGAACTGGCATTTGCCGTTCGAGTCTCGATTCAGCGACGACCGCGAGCTCGAAGAGATGCCGCGGTATCAGTTCGTCACAAATTTTTATCAGGGATTCGGGTTGTCGTTTATTGCGGTGCTTTCGCAAGACGTGCCCAGCGTGCGGTTTTATCCGCAATCGTCGCAATCGCTGGAAGACATCGCAGCGGCGCGCGCGGCGAGCGACGTGGCGCAGCTCATCGAGCAGAACAATCATGTGGAAGAGCTGCTGACGTCTATCGGGTATTTTTTGTGGACGGATGGAAAGCTCGGCGCGTATGTGCGCTACGTTGCGGACGGGCAGCGATTTGGTTTTCATGACGAGCAAATTCTCGAAGCGATCGAAATTCCGCTAGGGGAAGATGCTTATGTTTGCTCGCAGTGCAGGAAGGAAACGGCGCTCTCTGCGCTGTCATCCCGACCGGAGCGGCCCGATGTTCTTGGCCGCGAAGCGGAGGGATCTGGGCAAGATGTATCGAGCGAGGCGAGATTCCTCGACTCCGACGCGCAAAAACAGCGCGCCTACGCTCGGAATGACAATGATTGGACAGTCGCGGCCTGCCCCGGCTGTGGCGCAGAGCTGACAGCTGCGAACTTGCGCAAGGCGGAGCGCGTCACGGTGCCCCGCGTCGTGGGAACACGGCGCGTCGCGAACGGTCAGGAAATGATTTCCATCGCTGGCGGCCTCGAATTGAACACACCCGTCTGGGCGAACGAGATGCACGAGTATCCGTACCTGCAATGGCAGACGGAAGTGCATCGCTCGAAATTGAAAGCAGCGTATCCGCATGCGGCGAACAAGATTGAAACTTCGCCTTCGCAAGGCTCGGAGGACGTGTACGCGCGCGTTTCGCGGCTAAGCGTCGAGCAGGGATTGCCTTCGATTCATCCCGGCGACGCACTGATGAATCTGATTACGTTTGACCGCACGTGGCTGCGGCCGTGGGCGTTTTACGCGGTGGAAGACGAAGCGACGCGCAACGAATTGCTCACGCTGTTTCCCGATGGTTGTTACGTCGCGTTCGCGGGGGAAGCTTATTGCGAATCGCGCAATGAGAGCATGGACGATCGCTGGCGCGTACTGCATGCGCTGCCCGGCGATGGACAGAATCGGCCAAGCGTCGGCGATTCGCTCGTGCAGGTGCAGGAACGCTACAACGTTTTGTCCAACATGCAGGCGGAGACTTACGAGTACGGCATTCCACCGATTTACGCCGACCCACAAGTTTTGGATTTTGACGCGCTCGCGAATCAAGTCGCGGAGCCTGCGGCGCATTTTCCGGCGCGGGCGCGCCCCGGGCAGCCGCTCGCGGCGGGATTTTTTCAGCCGCAACCGGCACGCGTTTCTCCGGACATGTTGCAACATCAGCAGGAATTGATTGGTCCGGTTTCGCAGTTTTTGTCGGGACTGTTTCCCGCCGTGTTCGGCGGAAACATGGAGGACGTAAAAACGGCGAGCGGTTACGCGCTGGCGCGCGACCAGGCGCTGGGGCGGCTCGGACTCGTCTGGCGGCGCATGAAGCAGTTTTATGCCGACGTGATTTTGCTCGGCGTGGATTGCTTTCGCAAAAATCGGCCGGAGGATGTGGAGCTTCCTCTGCTTGGCCCCGATGGAGTGCTCGATGCGCGCATCATTCGCCAAGCGGATTTGAAAGGCAACATTTGCGTGCATCCGGAAGCGGATGAAACTTTTCCGCGTTTGAAGTCGCAACAGCGCGGCGTGCTGCAACAACTCTTTGGCATCAACGATCCTGTGATTCAGAAAGCACTGACCGAGCCCGCGAATCTCGGTTACATCAAAAATGTGCTTGGCCTCGCCGAGATGGTGATTCCCGGCGAAGACTCCCGTAACAAGCAGCTGCGCGAAATTCAGCAATTGCTCACGGGAGCGCCGATCATTGTGGCGGCACAGAAAAGTGACGAGTGGCGAGTGGCGAGTGGTGAGCAAGAGGCAACCGCCAAGTCGGCGACAGTCGTAATGCCGTCCGTACCCGTCGATGCGCTGCTCGACGACCACGCCGTCGAATTCGAGGAGTGCAAACGCTGGGCCAACTCGGAAGCCGGGCAGGCGGCGCGCATGACCAATCCGGCTGGCTTCGCCAACGTCCGCGCGCATGCGGACGCGCATTTGCGAGCAATTGCGCTATCAAAGGTACAATGACACCATCTGTTTCCGATGGTGACAAATGGCAAACGATGCATTCGACGATGATCCGATTTGTGAAGCAACTTACGCGATGCTGTTGGTTTCGGGTGACCACATTGCACTTGATGAATTCACGCGACTCTTCGGAGTAAAACCAACTGAAGCTGGCGTCGCAGGAGACTGTAGCTGCTGGAAATTGAGTTCTGAAGGACGCGTGCCGCTGCTGAATTCGGAAGCGCACATTCAATGGATTCTGGATCGAATCGAAGGCAAGCAGGAGTTGGTGCATGACCTGAAAGGCGAGAGGAACTGTCAGGTCGACATCGGGGTCGCGTACAAATTCAGGGCAAACCAGAATGATGGTGGGCCTTTGCTTTCACCCGATATACTTCGCCGGATCAGTGATTTTGGGATGAATTTGATTTTGTACGTTCAACGCTAGCTGTTGCTGGTGCATCGTTGTGACTTTTGCGACCCCGAGAAGTCGGGGCTTTTTTGTTTTTGGGGAAGAAATGAATCAGCAAAGCATTGCAACGGCTCCTGTTAATGGCGCGAGCGCGGCGCACGAATTGTTCGCGCTGACGGACGAGCAGATTTTGGGGATTGAGCCGGAAACGGAAGTGGCGAGTGGCGAGTGGCGAGCGGCGAGTAAAGAACCCGCCAATGCTTACAGTGCAGCTCACGCGCCCGAGCAGATCCCAACAAAAGAAACATCAAAAGCAGATCCCTCGCCTGTGCCCGCAGAGAAGTCGGGCTTCGCCCGGGATGACAAGCAAAGCAGCAATGGGCGGACTGCGGAGCCGCCGGCGTGGCTAGCGCGGCAGATGAAGGACCCGTGGGCGGGCGAAGAAGCGCGCGAGCTTTGGGAAGGCGCACAGCGCGCACAGGCAGAGGCGGCGGAGTATCGCGCCGCGATTGCGACTCCCGCCGAAGCAAAGTCACTCAAGGAAATTTATCCTGCCGGAGTTGAACAGGCACGAGCCGCGGCGGAACGCGCGCGCTCGCTCGATGAATTTGACGCGGCATATTTCGGCGCTGTGGGAAAGTCGGCGGAGGAAGTGAGTGCGGCGCGCATGGCTTTGGCGCAGCGGATGCTGCGCGAAGATCCAGCGGCGTTTGAGGCTATGGTGCTGGCAGGAGTGAAAGCGTTAGAGGACGCAAGAAAGCAGGGAGGTAACGTCAACGCCTCGGATGGCCCAGGTGCGACGGCGGTACAGCAGGGGGACGGAGTGAAGTCCGCCCCTACACAGAGGGCACCGCAATCATCATCATCGACGGCGAACGTGTCGCACGACACACAGCTTGCAGCATATTCGGAATTTGAAAAGGCGGCGAATGCCGAATTGGAGAAGACCGTCGGCGGGGCCATCGAGCGTGCATTGCGACAGGCTTTGCCTAACGCGAGGAGTGGCGACGGCGAGGCGTTGACGGCGCGATTGTCCGCAGGAGTGCGGCAGGAAATTGAAAAAGCGCTGCAGGGTGATCGGCAACTGAGCGAACAAGTGGCGCAGGTGCTTGCGGCTCGAAGGTTTGATGAGACGGCGCGCACGCAAGTCGTTCGGCTGATTAATGAGCGCGCGCAGCAGCTAGTGCCCAGCGCTACGAAACGAGTTTTGAATGATTGGACGCAGGCAACATTGGCGGCGCACCGCTCGAAAACGGAAAAGCAAGAGGCGGCAAGCAGCCGAGCCGACCTGGCGCCAGCACAGCAGGGAAGTGAACGAACCGGCACGGGGAGTCAGCGGGGAATCGCCAGTCGAGTTGATGCTCCTGCGGCACCACGCGGTCGCATTGATTACAAGAAGCTGACAGACGAGCAAATCCTCGATTTGTAGTCGCGGTTTCGTCGCCGCTCATCTATTTGCTGGAGGCAATTTATATGGCCCACCATGGGTCCTGGTTGGATCGCGCGATCAACACTGTGAAGGGCAAACCGGCGTCGCCACCCAAGCCCTCGGCACCACCGGTGAATCAAAGTGAATGGCACACAAATCCGTGGAGGAGAAGCACGTCGTGCCGGGCCTAACCGTTCGCGACGTAGGATTGAGCATCTTCGGGTGAAACCAGGTCGTTTCGCGATAGACCTGGTTCAAACGAGCCAATTGATGCCGCGCGACAGAAGCTTGCCCATGCCATGATTAACGACGCGGAACTGTCGCGCCGAACTGGAAAGCCACGCAACGCAGTTCACGATCCGGTCCAACCCACACAGAAGGAATTGCGAAATCCTGACGAGCGTGCCGCGTTCGAGAGCTCGATGCAAGCCGCGCGGGAAGCATATCTGAGCGGATACGATCCCACTGGCGGAGCGACGCACCTTCGGTTTCGTCCGACGCCTGATCGCTCGAACTGGAAATTCAAAGGAGGAACATCCGAAGGCTTGGCGATTGGCACTCAATCGGGCCCTTATGACAATTCCTTCTTGGGTGGGGACGTGAAGTCGCACACCGTGTGGATAAACACGTATCTTCCGGGCTCAGACGAGACAAAGCCCCACCACGGGCAAAGACGCTAATTCTCACGCTGGATGAAGATATTCTTCGCACACTCGATGCAGACTGGCCGCCGTTCGCCTCTCTTTTCGGGACGGAGGGGGCACACTTCAAAATCGGCGAAGGCAGGCGGAGGAATAGTCCACATCATGCCGGTCGCTTTCTTGTTGCGAAGATTGTTGAGTTCATAGGCCTTGTTTAACTCCGGAGGAAACTCAGGATTTTCGAGATCGTCATCTGTGCGTGCCGGATAGCGCGATGGCCCGGTGAACACGCCGAGCATTCGAGGAGTGCCGATCTCCCAAATGCGGAACGCTGGCCCACCGCCCTCATAGACAGATAGTCGCCCGTGGATCCAAAAGCAGGCCGAAGCGTTTTCAGGCGTTTTGCAGGGAACTTTCCGTTGGTTAGGCTTTGGCGCGGGAGGTTTGGCGTCGCTTTGAGATGTTCCTGATCCGGTAAAGACACTGAGCGAGAGAAGTGTTGTCATCAAAATGAATAGCGTGAAGCAGCCCGGTAAGCCTGTGAGCATACCAGTAATCTTAACACAACGGATAATCCGCTTTGAATCCTACTACACGCGAGAACGACGCATGCAGTTGGTGCCCACAAGCCCAGTCACAACTTAGAACGTAAAACTTATCACTTAAGTTTCCGGCGCCTTCTCAAAGACGCCTTGCGTTTCTGCACGAAGTGAGTAGCACAGCCACTCCTGGCTGTGCGCGGTGTAAGCCACACCTCGGCCAAAACCGCACAGGCAAGAGTGCCTGTGCTACTCGCCGCGGAGCGCAGCAATCCTAAGGAGAAAACGAAATGCCAGCACAAGCAAACGCGAACGTCGTCGCGTTGCAACTCGAGAAGGTGCGCGACAAAGTGCCCCTGCTCTACGAGCGCGACGATATTTTACTCACCATGATTCAACAACGCGGCGACGTTGAAAAGATTTCCAGCCGCGCCATGCGCCTGCCCTTGCAGGTGAATCCCGGCGGCAAAGCAGGCTCATATAACGCGGACGGCGGCGACATGGGCCGCGGCTCCGGCACCGCGTACGACGTCGCCACGGTTTCGCCGATTTTCTTCCGCTTCGCGATCGAAATCACGAAGCTGGTGGAATACGCGACGAATGGCCGCGAACGCGCCGTGGAAAACGCCGCGAAGCGCGAAGTCGTGAACGGGATGAAGCAGTTCCGCTCGTTCCTCGACAAATTGAGCCAGACCGCCGGCAACGGCGTACTTGGCACGATCAGCTCGTTCGCCGGCACGACGTGGACAATGGCCACGCCTCCGGGCGCGGCGCTTGTTTACGTCGGGCAGACAATTCAAGTTTACGATTCGACGCTGACCACGAATCGCGGAACGGCAAACGTTGTTGCGGCGGATCCGATCAGCCCGACGCAAACCATCACCGTGGACGTGAACCCCGGCGGCCTGACCAACGGCGACGTAATTGTCCACGACGGCCTCAGCGGTGCTTCGCCGACTTCGCTCTTCGGCATCAAGTATCACCAGAACAACGCGACGACCGGCACGTGGCTGAACCTGAACCGCGCGACGTATCCCGTGCAGCTCGCGACGCCACGCGTCAATGCAGGCAACGCCGCGCTGACTCCCGCGAACGTGCGCCTGGCGATCAACAAAGTGCGCAAAGCTCTCGGCATCAATCATTTGAGCAAGCTGATTGCGTACATGGCCGTCGAACAGGAACACGCCTGGGAAAATCTCGGCATCACCGTTTCGCAAATCATCAAGGAAGGCGGCGACGGCACCGCGAACGATCTGGATTTGCTCTTCAGCGGCCGCAAAACGATGAGCGGCATTCCGATCAAGTCCAGCGTGAACGCGGACCAGACGCGCGTGGACTTCCTCGACCTTTCGCACTGGGGACGCGCCGTGCTCAAGGACATCGACTTCTACGAAGTCAACGGCAACACCGTGTTCCCGATCTACGGCGCTAGCGGCGGCCTCGCGGCGAGCTACATCTTCTACTTCGACACAGCGTTCCAGTTGTTCAGTGATTCGCCCCGCAGCGGCGCGTTCATTGACACGCTGGCGCGGCCAAGCGGCTACTAGCCCAGTCTCACTCCCTAGGTAGGGGCACGATATATCGTGCCCCAACAAATCGGCTTTGTTCGGCACGGAAATGCTCAGAGTCCTCATCGGCGGAACATTGCTTTTGCTCAGTGGCGCGTTGGCTGCACATCGCAAGCCTGATCCTCTGGTCTTCGTTTTTCTT
>JACXTT010002582.1_pt1 | contig 28540 bp, 22 predicted proteins | sample 9270951 | NCBI WGS metagenome assembly JACXTT01 (sample SAMN15532306, study PRJNA645909) | rock metagenome | isolation source: weathered quartz diorite | place: Puerto Rico | collected 2017-06-21 | reverse complement strand
CACCGCTTCGGCGGCACCATCGACGGCATCGGCCGGCTCTGCGGCGAGACGGTGCTGCTCGACTGGAAGAGCTCGAACCGCATCTACCCCGACTACATCGTGCAGGTGTCGGCGTACCTCAAGCTGCTCGAGGAATGCCGCGGCGAGCGCGTCACCGGCATCCACCTCTTGCGCGTCGGCAAGGAATGGGGAGATTTCCACCACCACAGCTGGCCCGTCGAAGTGGCCGACCTCGGCTGGCGGGCGTTCTCGCATCAACGGCAGCTGTACGACCTCGACAAGCCGCTCAAGGCCGCGGTGGGAGCATGAGCCGCGGTTGAAGGCTCAATCGCGTGATGCTTCTCGGCAACCTCGGCTCCGATCCGGAGCTGCGCTTCACCAAGAGCGCCAGCTGATGCTGAAGCTGCGGCTGGCCACGAACGAGCGCGAAGGACCAGACCGGCGAATGGCGGGACTGGACTGAGTGGCACCGCGTCACCGTGTGGGGCAGCGCGGCGAGGCGCTGGCGAAAATCCTCACGAAGGGCGCGACGATCTTCGTCGGGCAGCGCTGCGGACGCTGAGCTATGAGGAGGGCCGGCAGCCTGCCGCAGCCTGCCGGAACGCCGTTCCCCAAGCGGTGAGCATCGGTTACTCTAGGGCGCCGGGCAATGAAGGACGAGGGGGCGCACGTACGGGAAGGCGAGGGGGAGGACACCAAGGTCTACCTGCTCGCCCCGGGGTCGAGAATTCAGGGTCGGTACGAGGTCATACGGCGCCTCAGCTCCGGCGGGATGGGAGCCGTGTACGCGGTGACCCATCTCGAGACCAAGCGCCGGCGCGCGCTCAAGATGATGCTGCCGTCGATCGCCACCAACAAGGCGTTCCGAAAGCGCTTCAAGCTCGAAGCGACGGTCACTGCGGAAATCGAGAGCCAACACATCGTCGAGATCTTCGACGCCGGCATCGACGACGACAGCGGGGCACCATTCCTCGTGATGGAGCTGCTGAAAGGGCGCGAGCTCGCGTCGATCATCGAGGACGGTCCGCTCCAGCCGGCGGAGGTCGTGCAGCTGCTGTGGCAGGCGGCGATCGCGCTTGACAAGACGCACGCGGCGGGAATCGTGCATCGCGATCTCAAGCCCGAGAATCTGTTCATCACCCATCGCGACGACGGCTCGCCCTGCCTCAAGATCCTCGACTTTGGCATCGCCAAGATCGTCGCCGAGAGCGCGAAATCGGCCAAGACGACGCAGATGGTCGGCACCCCTCTCTACATGGCTCCCGAGCAGGCCGCGGGCCAAGGCACCATCGGTCCCCGGGCCGATATCTACTCGATCGGGCACATCGCCTACACGATGCTTGTTCGGGAGCCCTACTGGACCCGGGAGTTCGACGACTCGAGCAACCTGCTTCGGTTCATCGTACACGTCGCGACCGGCGCCACGGAGCCGCCGAGCGCGCGGGCTGCGCGCGACGCTGTCGAGCTGCCCATGGCGTTCGATGACTGGTTCGCGGAGGCGACGGCCACGATCCCTGAAGAGCGATTTGCCACCGTCGGGGAGGCCGTCGCTGAGCTCGCGAAGGCCCTGGCGGTGAAGCTCCCAATCAGCGCGGTCCCCATTTCGAGGCTGAGTGGAGCAGGCGCTGTTGCCCCCGGTCCCGTGGGCGGCGTGAGCGGCGTGCGTTCGGCGCCGGTGACCACCGACGCGGCGATCTTCGACGAAGAGACCGAGCCGGCCGATAGCGCGCTGCTCGCGTCGTATGCGCTGCCGCGAAGCTCCGACGATGCCTCATCGGCCGCCGTTCCGCGCTCGGCCCAAAGGCAAACGGATGGGTCGCCCGATCCTACGCCAGCGGGTACCCGCGACGCGCCCGCTCGACGGCGCCGCGGCGGCACCACCTCCGCAGCGATCCTGCGCGAGGGTGATTCGTCCGCGAAGCCCTCCGGCGGGCGCACCGTCATCGGCATCGCCGCAGCCGTGCTGGTCGCAGCGGGAACCTATATCGTGCTACGCCCGCCGTCATCGACGGCTGTCGGCACGGCTATTCACGATGGAGAACCGCCCGCGGTGAGTCCGGTACCAACCACGAATCCGAGCGCTACGGCCAGTTGGTTGGACGAGTCGCCCGATGCCGCGAAAAACGCGTCTCCGACGGCCCGCGCGTCTGCGAGCCCGTCAGCCAAAACGCTTGACGCGCCCGCGGCCACCACGGGAGCACCATCGGCCACCGTCGCGCGGTCGACCAGCGTCGTGCCGGGCGACCCACCAGCGGCGCATGGGGCGCACCACCCCGTCGGCGCAGTCATGCCCACTGCGTCCGCCGCGGAGCATCGGGATCCGCTCAAGGAGTACTGATGGCGTCCCGGATGCAGCCACTCGCTCATGCGCGAGGCCGGCGGTTTCGATCGGCGTGGCGTCTCGCCGCGCTCGCGGTTGCGCTCTGCCTTTCCCTTCCCGTGCAAGCCGCGCCACGCGACCCGATTCTCGGCCGCGCGCTCTTCGACGAAGCCCAAAAGGCGCTCGATTCGGGCGACTGGGTCACCGCTTGCGGCAAATTCCAAGCGAGCCTCGACGCGAACCCCGGCGTGAGCACCCTGCTCAACCTGGGGCGTTGCCACGACCACTTCGGCAAGCTGACGCAGGCGTGGGACGAGTACCACCACGCGCTCACACTCAACCGCGACACCGATTCGGAGAGCCGACGCGATGAGCTAGAGCGCATCGGACACGACGCCATCGCTGCTTTGGAGCCGCGGTTGCCGAAGCTGACGCTTGCGATCGCTTCTCCGCCAGCGGGCGTGACCATCGCGCTTGATGGGAAAGACGTCCCGGCGGGTGCGCTCGGCGCGCCGCTGCCGATCGACCCCGGCAACCACGAGGTTGTCGCGAACGCTCCCGGGTACCAGGAACAACGAAAGAGCTTCGAGATCGCTGAAGGGCAACAGCTGCCGATCGAGCTGACGCTCACACCCATACCCCCGCCGCCGAAGCCCTTTGCGATAGCGCCACCCGAACGGCCTCGGCCTCGTGTGGTTTCCAATGGGCCGGAGTCGCGAGATCCGAGGCGCGCATGGGCGTGGATCGCGCTCGGTGGCGCGGTCGCCTTCGCAGCTGCGGGCACCGCTTTCGCTATCGACGCCCGCCGCGCGGAGGACGACATCACGACGATCTGCGGCCCGTCAGGCGAGTGTCTCGACAGCCAATTCACGCTGGACGACATTGACCGTTTCAATGGGCGCAAGCATCGCGACATTGGTTTGTCGGTCGCCTTCTTCGTCGGCGCGGCCGCCTCGACCGCCGCCAGCACCGTGCTTTTCGCAACCGGCTCGGCGCGTAGAAGCAGGAAGCCAGCTTCCGCGTGGGCTCTCCCTTGGGCATCGCCTACCGGGCTGGGCGTCGTGCTCGGTGGAGGGTTTTGGTGAACAGGCCGCTCGACGCGCTCAGGGGGTTTCTCATCCCGGTTGTCGGGGTGGGCGTTGGCAGCGCCCTATGGACCTGCGGGCCCGACGCCACGCTTGTCCCCGCGCCACCCCCGGCACCGAAGGAAGTGTGCAACTTCCGCGACGACAACGGCGACGGGCAGGTCGACGAGGGCTTCGACTGGAGTGTCGGACCGTGGACGACAGTGGTGACGCCGGCGACGCGCGGCCAAACGCTGAAGGCCGTTCGCCTGAGCGATGGGAGCGTCGCCGTCGCCGGTGGCGATGGCGCCGGCTACTGCAACGTCGCCCTTCACGTTGGCGCTGATCGGGGCTTCGTGGTCGTGCTCTCGGAAACCGGAACGCTCCTTCGCGGCCCGACGTTCACCTCGATCAAACAGCACGGATTTGTCCTGCCGGCGATCGCAGCGGGAGCCGGCGGGGAGATAGGAGCGCTGTTCAGCTCGACGGACTATTCGACACAAAATTCAGTTTCATGCGACGGCACCCCGGCGTGCACTTCGTGCCCCGTCTATTTTGGCCGCTTCGATGGCGTCACACTCAGCGACAAGGGCTCGCACATCCTCCCATCGGGCGGGGCCGGCGCGCCACTCGATCTGGGGTGGACCGCCGCCGGCTATGTCGCGCTAACGGACGAGAGCGCGTCGATTGCGCGCATCACATGGCGCGGATCGGATGGCACCGCCACTACCCCCAGCTTCGCGCTCAACCGGGTCACGGCGGGAAACCTGACCGTCGGGCCCGATGGGGTCGCGTGGGTTGGTTACACTCGAATGCCCGATGCCATCCAGCTCGGGCTACTCTCGTTGGACGGCAAGACGGAGCTGCTGCCGGCGACTCCGTTGTCGACAGCTGACGGCCTGGGGCTGACCGGTCGGAGCGCCACGTGGCTCGGTCACGACTTGGCGGTCACGTGGACCGAGAAGGGGAGTGGCTCGGAGAACCAAGCGCGCGTGGCCCGGTGGTCGACGACCGGCGAGATCGTGGCCGGCCCCCTGGATGCCGGCGGCGCTGACGAAAAGGGATACGTCCCGTTCGATATCGTCGCGATCGACAACAACGTCGCGATTGCCCTCAACTCTCACGGCAAAGGAGACTGGAAGCTGCTGCGGCTTCGCGGCGACCTGACACCGGTAGCCACGCCGCGGGGCGCGCTATCGCTCGGCAAGAGGCCGGACGGAGACTCGATCGCCGTTGTCGCCGCAGGCGCAGGGCTGCTGGTGGTCCGATCCAACTACGGCAGCTCCGACGGAAAGGGCAGTGTCGAGGTCGCGCGCGTGACCTGCCTTCCCTGGAGCAAGTCCGCACAAAGCGGCTCGGCGTACGATGCAACGCACCAGATCGCCACGGATGGCGCCGGCAACGTCATCTTGGCGGGTGGGTTCCAGGGAACGCTGGACCTGGGCGCAGGTCAGCTGACAAGCGCGACGAAGAACGACGTATACCTCGGCAAGCTGGATCCCTACGGCAACACGATTTGGAGCAAACGGTTTGGCGATACCCGAGAAAGGATCGCCGGCGGGGTCGCGGCCAACAACGCCGGCAACATCGCCATCGCCGGCTCCTACTCGGGGGCCGTGTCCAACGGGTTCGCCGCGCGACTCGATGGCGACGGCAACCCGCTCTGGAGCCAAGAGCTGCCCGGCGAAGGGGCGAACGCCGTTGCGATCACGGGGATGGGTGGCGTGCTCGCCGCAGGCGGCCTGAATACGGGCGCCACCGACCATGGCGCATTCGTTTCGAAGTTTGCCGCAAACGGCACGTCCGCCTTGTGGAGCAAGCAGTTCAGCAATGGTGCGCGCAACGCAGCGTTCGGCGTCGCCGCCGACCGGGTGGAGAACGTCCTCGTGACTGGGTCGTTTCAAAACACCGTGGATTTCGGCTGCGGCAACAGGACGAGCCCAGGCACCAACGCCGACGATGTCTTCGTCGTGGAGCTCGGCGATGATGGCAAATGCATCTGGAGCAACAGGTACGGCGACGACGCCAACCAGAAGGGTACAGCCGTCGCCGTCATGTCCACCGGCTCCGTGGTCGCAGGCGAGTTCTACGGCTCGATTGACTTCGGCGACGGACTCGGGCCGCACACGAGTGCCGGCGCGTTGTCCGACGTTTTCGTCGTAGCGCTCGACACCGGCGGGAAAGCCGTCTGGAGTCGCCAGTTCGCGGGTAAGGACGAGAAGCACGCCGGCGGTATTGCCGTGGACGCCGCCGGCAACGTCCTCGTGGCCATGACCTTTGGCGGCACCGTGGATCTCGGCGGGTCAACCCTCACGAGCGCAGGGAAGACCGATGTGGGTGTCGTCAAGCTCGACCCGAAGGGCAAGCTGCTCTGGGGCCAGCGCTTCGGTGACTCCGAACGCCAACAGGTATCGGGTGTCGCGGTCGATGGCGCTGGCGGAGTGCTGCTGACCGGTTCTTTCGCGGGTTCCATCGACTTCGGCAACGGCCCACTCACCAGCCCCAACGGGGCGGCGATCTTCATCGCGAAGCTCGCCCCGTAGAGGCGACCCGAGTTTTTTCGCTGGAGCGCGTGACGCCGCCGCCGCTGCTGCCGTCTCTTTGGTCATGACGCTGAAACGCCGAGCCCGTCGGAGCTGAGCTCCGAGGCCCAGCTCGGCGACTCCGGCGATCTCCGTTTACGCGCATGGTGCGATTCATCGCCCAGCGCGACGGCGCAGACAACGAAGGCGGACGAAAGGAGCAGGACAATGGCGATTCGCGAATACGGACTCTGGGCGTTGGTGCTCGCCGGCGGCAGCATGACGCTCGGGTGCGGCGGTTTTCTTGACCGGATGACCGCCCAGAGCGCTCGGATCGATGCGGAAGAGAAGGGCTACCAGGCGCCGCTCATGCGAGAGGTCGACAAGCAGGACGGCTACAGCAAGGCCGACCTCTTCGCGCTCACGTCAACCGCCCATGGCTCATTCGCCGGCGAGGGAGATCCGCCGTCGCTCAAGGGCACCAGGTTCAAGCTGTGCAGCGCGCCCGACGCGTTCACGGAGCCCGACTACAACGGAGTCTTCACGTCCTTTCGCGATACGTTCCAGATGATGCGCACGCAAGGAACGCTCCCCTCCGGACGATACTTCCTGATGCTCTCGGCGGACCTCGGCGGCACGGCCTACGTCGTTTCCGTTGCCGACGGGGACCGCGCCGCGGTCATCCAGAACATGAATCTGCCCGGTACTCTCAACGGGTCCCAGCCGATTTGCTTCTGGTCCGAAGGTGACCTCGCCGAGCTCGCGATACCCAAAGGCGCGCCGGTCGGCAAGCACATCTGGCATTTTCCCGCGACTCGATGGGACGGGATCCTCAAGCATCCGCCTGATCAGGTACAACCGGCGACCGGGAGCCCCTCCAATCCCGCCAATCCTCAACCGGGCCAGCAAGGCCAGCCATCTGCCCCGCAACCTCAATAGCAACGGCTCGCCATGAAGCACGTCCCACTGTCCATCTTGCTGCTCGTGTCAGGGTCCGGCTGCAGCGACGTCCGGTTCGCACGCGTCGAGCGCCCGACCCTGCCGGCGCTCCGAGCAGCCGCTCCGACACCTCCGGAGTCGAAGGTTCGGCCGGCGCCCGCGCCAGACAGCCGCTGGCAGGCTATCGACGGTACCGCGAAGGCGGCGCTCCACAGGAAGCTCATAGGAGTCGAGGTGGCAGTTGAAGGCGGTCTCGGCGAGCGGGCGGGTTTCGGCCGCGGCGCCCTGACCACCGCGTTGATGGCGCGCTTGTTCAAGAAGGGTTTCGGCTCGCTGCTCGACTTGTCCAGCGCCGACAAGGTCACCGCGGAGGTTCAGCGCCGCGACGTCCAGACGACGACGACACTGCGCAGCACCCTCGGCGAGCTGCTGGCGGTGGCGGCGCCGTTGCGGGCCGACTACGCCCTTCGCGTTCGCTTCGTCGGGATCGAGGTGTCGGCGGCGCGCGAGATCCACTACGCGCTCGCAGAGCAGGATCTCGCGAGCTACCAGACGAGCTTCGACGCCTATCAGCGAGAGCTCGCGGCGCTGGCCAAGCAGCTCGGTGAGCTCGTCGGCGCCTATCAGACCGCGTTCGCCGCGGCGAAGCGCGACTATGACGCGAAGAATGGCTCCTACAGCTGGTTTCCCGAATCGCCTGGGTACGTCGCGATGAACGAGCAGAAGGCGTTCCTGGACGGCGCGGCGAAGCTGCGCGAGGCCCTCCAAGCCGCGCAGCAGTCGGCGGCAGATCCCGCGATCCTGAGGCAACAAGCGGAAGCGAAGGTGGATCGGCAGGCGGTGAGCGACACGCGCCTCGACGGTATCGCCACGCTGGTCGAAACCTCGACCAACCGCGTGGTGTGGATTGGGCTCGCCACCACGACTACCGCGGAGCCGGGCACCGGCGTCGCCGCGCTGATCGACAAGCTGGCAGACAGCCTGCCCTGAAAGGAGCGACAACATGAACAAGCAAAGGCATGCACAACCAAGCTCGACGCGGGCGCTCGTCTCGGGGATGCTGGCGATCATGGCGATCGGCTGTCGATCAGCGAGCTTTTCGCTGGGGCCGCCACCACAACTCGGGCCGGTGCCAGACGCACAGGTGCCAACCCAACCGACGTCCGAGCCGGATCTGCCCTCCCGGCCCGCGGAGTCGGTCGAACTGCAGATCCACGCGAGCCGCAACGTCCCGGATCTACGCGGTCAGCTCGTAGCGTTGACTCGCTTCGCGGCCGATCCGCTGGGCGGGAGGCTCGAGCAGGACCTCACCATCGGCTTGCTCGAGCACGGGGTGGCGCGGCTCATCCCGGGAAGCGCGCTCGGCGAAGTGGACGGCAGCATCGATCGCGCTGAAGCAGGGGCCGCGAGGGGCACCGTGAAGCTCACCGCCAAGCTGTCGGTGTTGAGCCTCGTTTCTGCGGCGAGCGCGGCAGATTTCGTGGCGTACGGCGAGGCGACGGCGGGCGCCGCGGCACCCATCGAGGTGGGCTATCGGATCCCGGACGCGGCGCTGAATGCCTATCGCACGGAGCAGCAGAAGTACGCCGCTGCTTTCGACGGCGAGATCCATCGCACGCAGGCAGAGTGCTCCGAGGCCCGCAGCCGTTTCGAGGCGGCGATGAAGGCGTTCATCGACGACGGCGGCAAGGTCGGTCTCCCCGAGCCCGAGTCGGTGGCGGCTTCGATGGGGCAACAGGCCTACAGCGCTTTCGCCGCCGAGTGCTCGCGCCGCATCGAGGAGCTGAACGCGAAGCGGCAGGCGGCGGCTGGACCCGACGCCCTCGTGCAGGCAGCTTCGTCGCGGCGGGCGTCGGTGAGCTCGGGAGCGGAAATCACGGCTGTCATCAAGCTAAGGGACTCCAAGACCGATGAGACCTTCTGGATCGGGATCTTTCGCGCGCACGCCCCCGACGAGGCCCGCGCGGCAAGGGCGTTGGCGGCCCGCATCGTCACGGAGCTCTCCGCGAAATGGCCGGCCCAAGTGACGCCCCCCGAAGCCGGCGCTCCTCAGCATGCCGAACGAGGACGGAGGGCCCCGTGAGCTCGGCGCGCCGAAGACTTGCGGCCGGTGCGGTCGCGCCGTACGTCGGCACGACGAGCATGGTGATCTTCCTCGCAGCCTTGAGTGCCATCACGATGAGCCAGCACGTGTTGGCTGTGTTCCGCCCGGAGAGAGCGAGGCGACTCGGAACGCCGTCATCGTTGGGGGCGCTTCTGCTCGCCGTCGCAACGGCATTGACTTGCGCTGCCTGCACCAAGACCGAAACGTCCTTGATCGAGTCCCCTGTCGGCTCGCGGATCAGTTTGTCTCCGCCCGACGGACACGCGGCGGCGTCTGGAACGTGGGCCCTCACAGAAGGCGACCAGGTGGTGGCCGGAAGCCTCGCATGGAGCACCGACTGCCGCGGTGAGAGGTACACCACCTTCGCGAAGATTCTCGTGACAACTGTCACTGCGCTTGGAGAACAAGGCTCGTTGTGGGACGCGGTGATGAACGTGGGCGTTACGAAAAAGGAGGTCGGACGCGAAGAGCGCAATACCGAACACCTGTCTAACCAGATCTGCGGCTCCGTGCCGCTCGCGGGAGTGGAGCTCGCGCTTCGGGCAGCCGGGCTCCCCGACGTTGTCGCAACGACCGACGGTCAAGGTGGAGCACGTTTCGCGTTACCTGCCGATGCCACGATGCAATCTGGGGAGTTCGCCGATGTGGTCGTGCGCTCCAGTCCACCGGCACTCGCGTCGGCCGTGCCCGCTGGAATGCTCGCCGGTCGGGTGGCTCTCGGACCCTATAATGCGCGTGTCGCAGCGCGCCAGGGGCAACGCGCGGAGGAAGCGGCCGTCCGCGAGGCAGACGCGCAGGTGTTCAGCGGCTCGGTTCACGGCGACGCGCTCGCCAAGAAGGGTTTCACCTTCGACTGCCACCCGGACGGGGCGGACGTCTGCTTCGACGCGATCGACAACGACTGCGACGGGCTTTACGACGTGGGCTGCGGCTACCAGAGCGGTGCCTTGCAGTGGACGCTGGCGTGGCGGACCGGCGACGATCTGGATCTCCACCTCATCGGTCCCGACGGCGCGCACGTGTTCTTCCGCAACAAGAAGGGTGGCGCCGCGGGGCTCGTGCTCGATGTCGATTGCCTCGGCTCATTCGGCAACAACTGCCTGGCGCAGAACGTCGAGAACATCTTCACGCCGCGCGACAAGAAGCCGATGGAAGGCACCTACCGCGGCTGGGTCGAGGTGTTCAACGCGGTGGCGGGCGACGCGGGTCGCACCGTGGAAGCGATGCTCGGCGGCCGCCTCGCCGGCAAGACGTACCGAATGCCGATGACGCTGCAAGCGCAGCGAGGTGTTCGCATCTTCTTCGCGTTCGCGATCGGTCCCGACCGCGACAGCGACAGCGTCATCGATCGCGAGGATGCCTGCCCCGACACGGCGGGCGTGTTCTCGGCCTTCGCCGCGGAGAACGGCTGTCCCGATTCCGATCTCGATGGCATTGCCGACAGCGTCGATCAGTGCCCACACGAGGTTGGCTTGCGCCTCCCTCCCCCGAGCGGGCGCAAGGGCTGGAGCATCGGCTGCCCGAAGAAGTACGGCAAAGCGCTCCTCAGCGATCGAGGCGTCGAAATCACCGAGGACATCCTGTTTCCGAGCGGGAGCGCGGTGATCGAGCCGCGATCGTACGGCGTTCTACACGACATCGCGGACGCCATCCGCGACGCGCCGGATAGGCTGCCGGCGATCGTCATCATGGGCCACACCGACAGCGACGGCGACGCGCTCGATAACCGCAAGCTGTCGATCAAGCGTGCGGAGAGCGTGCGCGACTACCTGTTGAAGAAGGAGCACGTACCGGCGAAAAACGGCCGAGGCGGCGACAGGTTCTGGACGCAAGGCTACGGCGAAGATCGACCCAAGGTGGACAACGATACGCCCGCGCACAAGCAGCTGAACCGCCGCGTAGTGTTTGAAGTGTTCGACCCGCAGGCCGCGCGCGGGCAGAGCTGGTGACACGCTGGAAGCAGCCGATCAGCCGGAGAGCGGAGTGTTCGTCGAGCGACGCGGGGGCGACGCGGGCGGAGATCGGGAGGAGGGCTTGATGCGGGTCAGGCGCAGGCATACGCTCGCGAGCTCGCAACCCGAGCTCGATTGCCCACGTGAAGCGCCCGCGCCGAAAATTCCCCGATTCTTCAGCTCACGGCCAGCTCGCGCCGCAGGGTGGCGATGCCCGCGCGCACGAGGCGGCGGGCCGCGCCCTCGTCCGGCAGGGCCAGAGTGGTGCCGATCTCGGCGAAGCTGGCGCCGTCGAGCCACTGCGCCAGGGCGTCGAGCTGCTGGGCCGGCAAGCGCCGGCGCGCGAGCTCGAGCACTTCGCGGGCGGTGTTGGCCGCGGTGAACGGCGGTCGCACACCGAGCTTGTCGAGCGGCATCGCGCTGGCGAGCTCGTTGAGCAGCCGCATCGGGCTCGGCAAGCCCTCCTCCTCTTTCCGACCCCGGCCGAGCAGCTCGCGTCTGTAATCGCGGGCGACGTTGCTGGCCACGATCCGCATCCAGTCGACGAAGGATTTGTCGGAGTTCGCCGCCTGCCAGCTCGGGAAGGTGGCGAGGGCGGCGCCGCGGTCGGGCCTCAGCTTCTCGGCCACGCGCGCCGCCACCGCGTGGGCGTGATCGTCGCCCTCGCCGAGACCGCGCAAGGTGCGGCTCGCCGCCGCCAGACGCAGCCACTCCGGCCACCACCGCCGGCACAGCTCGCGCCATGCGTCCACGTCACCGCCCGCCGCACGCTTGACCAGTGCGTCATCATCGCCGTCGGCAGAATCGCTCACCGGCCGAACCTACCACGACCCGGGCTGAGCCGGATGGGCTCGTAACCGCAATGGACCTGGCTCCCGGCACCGTCGTAACCGACCGCGTAAAGCTGTTACGCCCGCTCGCGGAGGGCGGCATGGGCAGCGTCTGGGTCGCCGAGCACACCGGGCTCGGCACCGAGGTGGCGGTGAAGTTCATCACCGATGTGTTGCCTCGTCGCAATCCCGAGCTCTCGGCGCGCTTCCGACGCGAGGCTCAGGCCGCCGCGAAGCTCCAGAGCCCGTACGTGGTGAGCACGTTTGATCACGGCGTCATGGAAGACGGCACGCCGTTCATCGTCATGGAGCTGCTCTGCGGTGAGAGCCTCGCCGATCGCATCGCACGACCACCTGGACTGTTGTCACCGGCCGAGCTACAACCGCTACTCGTTCAGGTGGCGAGCGCGCTCGACGCGGCCCACGCCATCGGCATCGTTCACCGCGACCTCAAGCCGGCCAACATCTTCCTCAATCGCTCGGGTCGCGAGATCTTCGCCAAGGTTCTCGACTTCGGCATCGCCAAGCAAGCGGACGCATGCGGTTCCGCCGCCGCACCCGCCACGCGAACCGGCGTGATCATGGGAACTCCGCAGTACATGAGCCCGGAGCAGCTCATGAGCGCGAAGGACGCCGATCTCCAGGCCGATCTGTGGGCGCTCGCCGTCGTGGCGTACCAGGCGCTGACCGGACTCCTCCCGTTCGAGGGCGAGACGCTGGCGGCGCTCGCGGTGGCGATCACCACGGGAGACTTCCCTCCGCCGAGCAGTACGCGCGGTGCCGCCCTCCTTGCGCTCGATCCCTGGTTCGCGCGGGCGCTGGCACGGTGCCCGGCGGACCGCTTCGCCTCCGCGGGTGAGATGGCAGCCGCGTTCGCCGCCGCGATCACAACGGCGCAGAGCCCTTCGATGTCGGCACCGAGCCCGCGGCTGTCGGGCGTGCCAGCGTCGAACGAGCAGCCGCCCGGCGACCTGCCCTCCGGCGGCAAGGGGCTCGGTGAGGGTCAGCCCCGCGGAGCGATCGCACCGACCGTCCCCAGCTCGCCGGCGCTGGTCGCGGGATCTCCAGCTCCACCCGACCCGCCAGCCACTCTCGGCGGCGCCGCGCGCTCGCTCATCAGCTTACGCCCACGTCGCGTCGCCGTCGTGCTCGGCGCCTTCGTGGCGATCGGCGCGATCGCCACCGGGGTCACGCTGATCGGGTGGAACAGCTTGTTCGGCCGCCGCGACAGCACCTGCGGCCGCGACGTCGACTGCGAAGGCGAGCTCGTTTGCTTCGATCGTCATTGCCGGCCGCTGGCGACGACGCCCTCGGTCGCGGCCGTCCTGCCCGCGGCGGCGAACCCAGTGCTTCCGCCGGCGAGCGGCGCGCCGCGCATGCCGGCGCTGCCACCCGATCCGGAGTGCCCAATGGGCCGTCCCGCGGTGACGTCGTCGATCGGCCCCGTTCGCCGACAAGTGCGTGACGACACCTGCCGGCAGGGCGACATCTGCGGCTACGTGCTCGGCGTCGCGACCAGCTTCGTGTGCGCCACCAACGGCGCCGAGTGGGCCGAGACGATGACCGGAACGCTCGCCCAGCGTGGCATGAGCGACGGTCGCGTATTCCTGCTCGATCACATCGACGGTCGCCGCGGCGTAGGCATCGCCTTCGACTCCGAGCAGCGGAAACAACAGACGAGCGCCGCGCTCAACATCTCCCCGAACATCACCAGCGTTGTCTTCCCCGGCGTGACGGTATGGCGTCCGATCTCCGGGACGAACGCCAAGGCCGGCGTGCAGTGAGGCTCCACCAATCGGTTGATTGCGTCCGCCGCGTGACGTTTCGCGGGCGCCCGCCGTCTCTTCCCTTCGTGACCAACGAAACTGCGCGGATCGGACTGTCCGGATTGATCCTCGCCGGACTTTTCCTCGCGGCTTGTGATCGAGAGGGCGCGGGAGCGGGCTGCAAGCAGGACGCCGAGTGCAAGGGCGGTCGGCGGTGCATCGACGATCGCTGCCAATCCAACCTCGAGGCGAAGCCGTTGACTGCGGCCACCACCGTTCCGTCGGTCGCGGCAACCGCGCGGGCTGTCGAGTCGGCCCGAGCGCCGGCGTTCGACGCAGCTATGGTCGACGCGGGCAAGGTGCTCGGTTCGGGCGCTTGGCTCCCGAAGTTCGCGATCCGCCGGCGCGATGGGCAAGGCGCCGTGCCTTTCTTGCAGGCCTTCGAGTCGTGCCGCGTCAACCAGCAAGCGTTGTGCACCGAGGCCCAATGGACGCGCGCCTGCGAAGCGAATGCGAACGTCGGTGCTCTCGAGACCTGGACCGCCACCGCCGCGGGCCAGGAGGGCTTCGTCGTGCGCGGTGGCGGCGGCTGCGGCGCGCGCCGAGTAGCCTCCGGCTCGGCGGCTGCGCCTCGCGACGCGGGCGTGTGCTGCGAGCGGGCGGTGGCGATCGACAGCGCCACCTCGAACCCGGCGTTTCTCATCTCCACCTCGCAGCGGATGCGCGACTACGAACGGGCTCACAACAGCCATGACGCGAGCGCCCTGCGGCCGCAGCTCGCCGCGCGGGTGCAGTTTCTGGGCAAGGAATGGGAGCGTGAAGCGCTGCTCCGCGAGGGCGAACGGTTTTTCCGCCAGTACCCGGACCAATGGCTTCTATTCGAGCAGTGCATGACCACCACCGGCAGCGAGCCCGACGCTCAGGGTGGCGTGTTCGTGTACTGGAAGGCGGACTGCAGGGTCTTGATGCAGCGGTCGGGCAAGGTGGCGCTGGTCAACCAGCGTTACTTCCGGGACGGAGCTTCGGGTGAAGTCGCGCGGATCGAGGAGTCGAGCGCGCTGTTGAGGCCCTACTCGGAACCGTAGGGGATACGAAGGCGATTCGAGAAGAGGAGGAACTGTGAACGGAAAACGATTCGGGATCGCGGGAGCAGCGGTGGTTCTCGCCGTGGCAGCCTGCAGCAAGGACAAGTCGAACGACGCGCCGGGGATTCGACCGCTCACGACGGCCGAGACGACTGCGGCGAAGGCGACCGCTACCGCTGTCAACACCGTGGCCGCGCTCGCACCGGCGCCGGCACCGCCGCCCCCGCCGGCATCGCCCTACCCGCCGGATCCGGACTGCGCCAACGGCCGCCCGGCGCTCGATCCGCGCCTCGGCCCAGTCCGTCACCTCGAAGAGATCGACAAGTGCGGCCCCGGCGACGTGTGCGGCTATTTCCTCTTGATGGCCACGGCCAGCGGTTGCCAAGACGGCGGCGACAGCGCGGGCGCCTACGCGAAGCGCAAGCTGGAGGAGAGGAGCATCACCGATGCGCAACTGGTGGTGTTCATCGATCGGCACGGCCGCCGCGGCGCGGGCGCGATGTTCAAGGACGACGATCGCAAGCAGGAAGTGAACAAGCTGCTCGGGCTGAAGACGGCGGGGATCTTCCCCGGTCTCACGGTGTGGCGCACGTACCCAGCCGTGACCGCGACGCCTCAGCCACCCGCTGAACCGGACCAGACGACCAAGGCGCTCAAGACCGCGCGCGCCTCGACGAACCTGCGCGACAACGCGCCGGACGGCGCCTTCGACAACCAGGACAATACGGCATGGTGCGAGGCAAAGGCCGGCGACGGGACTGGCGAGTGGCTGGAGGCGGAGATCGAGCCTGGCTTCACGGTCAGCGCCGTGGACGTGACGGGCGGCTGGGCCTACGAGTCGCCGACTGCCGCCGAGATCCGCCACGATCGCGGCGACATGTGGGAGCTGAGCAACGTGGTCACCAAGCTGAAGGTCGAGTGGGACGGAGGCTCGGAGATCGTCACCTTCGAGCGCGCCACCGATCGCGGTGTGCGCAAGCGCGTCGCCGTCAACGCAGCGACCAAGACGATCCGATTTACCATCGAGCGCGTAAGCCGCGGCAACGCCGGCGACAACGCTTGCCTCGCCGGTTTCAAGATCTACGGCAAGTAAGGCAAGCCATCATGAACAGGCCAAACGGTTTGGTGCACGCGTGCCCCTACGCCCTCCTCGCGGTGGCGTCGCTGGGTGCCTGCGATCCCGTCGTCGCGCTGGTTTCGCGGCCGTCGCCCGCGAACGGAGCAACGGTTCCGGACGGGTCTTCTCTTCCAAGGGCCGTGTCGAGCGCGCCGCCCGCCCCGACGGGATCCGCGCCTCCTACCGCGACCACCGCGACCGAAGCGCCGCCGCCTCCAACTGCAATCAGGTCGGACGCCGCCCCACCCGTGCCAAGCTCGCCCAAACCGCTGAAAAACGCCGACGGCACACTGGACGCCGCCGTCCTCAATGGGCTCGTCCATAGGCCGACGCCCACGGACACGGATTGGCGAAGCGCGCTGCAGGCAGTCGGTTTTTCCGAAAGCGAAGTGAAATCGGCCGAAGCGGGGTTCGAGTCCGCCGAGCTCCGCGCGGCCAACCTCGACGCGGACGCCGAAGACGAGCTGCTGTTACACGTCACGTTCGTGGGGACGTCGATGGCATTTGGAGCGCCGAGCCGTCACCATTTTCTGGCGTGGCTCGACCCGACGTCGAACGGACTCGCCAGCGTCGGCCATCTCGAAGAGTTTGCGCGGTCGGACACCGATCCGGACGCCGGTTTTCGAGAGGTGGCCGGCGCCGAGGTCACCATCCAGCCAGTGCATTCCGCCGGCTTCAGCGACGTCGTCGTGCACGAAGCGGTGGATGACGGGTTCTGGCCGATGCAGATGGTCACCCGCAAATTCATCACGGGGAGGGTTCGAGAGACGTTCAAGGTCATCACGATCGAACAGGCCAAGCTCGAGACTCTTGCGGACGTCAACAGCGACATGGAGGTCAAACTTACGCAGGCCCAATACGAAAAGAGAGGGGATGACACCGCCGCGTCGCCTGCCATCGCCCACCTCCTACCTCCCCGCGTCGAGCTGAGCGGAAGTCCTCCCAAACAGATCAAGATTCGCAAGAAACAGAACGGCCCGGTTGCCGAGACGCTGAGATTCGATCCGGTCGATCGCGCATTCAGCCCCGCCACCAAATCGACGGACCGGACGACGCCAAGGCGGTGAACTGAGATGAAGAACAATAGCCTGCGCGACAAGGGCAACAGCCTCTTGCCTGCGGTCTGGTTGGTCGCGCCGATGTGCTCGCTGCTCGGTTGCGATCCGATCGTTACTCCGGCGCCGCGCGCGACGCTTGGCCACCGTGTGGTCGCAACAGCAACCGACCCAATTCCGACAACGCCCGGACCTCGCGCACCGCTCGCACCTAGCGCGCCTAAATTTAGCGCGAGCGACCGGCCGGCCGCGACCGAGATGCCGGTGATCGCGACGAGCGCGAGCACGCCGACGGCGGTGGTGTCGGCCACGCCGGCGCCGCCGTCTGAAACGATCCCGCAAGACTTGTCACTCGTGGAAGCGGCCGCGCTCAACCGAGTGCTTCAAGCGGTCGCCGATCGGGGAGACGAAGCCCGGCGACTTCTCCAGGCACTTGGTGTTTCGCAGAAACTCCTCGAGACCTTGCCTGCCGACACTGGGGACAACCCAGGGATTTGGTTCGAGAGCGTGCCGGAGCGAATTCGTCGCAACATCGATCCCGACCCGGACGAGGAATCCGTCGTCGTGGTCGGTGTCGGCGGGCAGAACAGCGCCCACATGATCGTCCTCGCGTTCTACGATCCAACGCCAACTGGGCTCATGCGCCTTGCGGTCCACACACACCACAGCGGTGGTTGCGGTAGAGGGCCGGGAGGGGACGGGGACAAGGTCTCCTTCGAGCGAATTCATGACGCAACCTACGACGACGTCCGCCTCGACTGGAGCGCTTACTGCCACCTTGGCGGCGGCGCCCCTATTACGGGAGAGGCTGGCGTTCAGTTGCTGACCCTCGGACGCGGTCGACTCGACCTGGTGCTCGACTGGCACCATCCCTTCGGCGAGCCTGGGCCCGAGCTCGAATCAACCGGTCCGTTTCCGAAAGAAGTAAGAGAAACGCAGGTCCGCGTTTCCGACGGCGCGGTCCAGATTCTACGCCGCTTTCACTTCGACCCGAAGACGTGGACCTATCGGTAAAGAGAATCACCCCAATGACCATCCGTCGTTCCAGAGTTCAGGCGTGCGCCCAAAACACCCCGCGAAGCAAGTCGATCGCCTGTGCGTGGATGCGCCACCTCGTCGTTTGCGCGCCGTTGTCGGTCTCGTGCCTCTTTGGCTGCGGCCCAACAGTGAACCCCGCACCGCCTGCGACGATTGCCAACCGCGCGACTTGGACGCCGACGAAGGCGCCCCATGCAATAGCCGTCTCCTCCGCAGAACAGGGCGCTGCGAGCAGTTCCACACCGTCGGCGGCGGCTCCGGCGATCGCGCCCGTTCCGCCGAGTCTCACCTCGTCGAGCCCGGAAGCAACACCAATCCCCGAGCACCCGGATGCTGTGCCGCAGGGCGCAAACGGTGTCGCCTCAGCCTCAGACGTCGAGGCTCCGGCAGCCCCGGCAACTGCCGCCCCCGCGGCTGCAAGTCCGGCGGCGGAAGCCAAGCCTGAACCGGTGGCCGCGAGTTCAATCGACGCGACAGTCGCGAACCTCAAGGGCGCGGGCAAAGGTGGCGACGCTGCAAAGCTGCTGGAAGCACTTGGCTTCGATGGCAAGGATCTCGCTGCCCTGCGTACGCACGAAGTGAAAGACGCGGTCTTGGCTCGACGTAACCTCGACGCGGATCGCGCACAGGAGATCGTTATTCGGATCGAGGTTGACGTCGGCGAGTTCGACCACGGCAAGGATGATCCCGCTGGAATGAATTCGGCTGCCACGGGGACTGACGAGTACATGGTCATCGCCGATGTCGATGGCGACCGGCTCAAACCGATCGGTCGGCGAAAAATCGGCTACACTTCCTGCATCATTGGCGGATCGTTTGGCGTGCGGTACGAACCGATACATGATCCCTCGTTCGACGACCTCGTGGTGGAGCTGACGACGGGCCCTCAGTGCAACGGCGCTTACGTCGGTGGCCGGTACACATTTGTACTTACCATTGAGCGGGGCAAGCTTGAGCAGATCCTTCAATTCTCTGCGTGGGACGAGTCTTCCCGCGGAGGCATCACTGAGAGCTTCGAGGGTGATCACCTCCAACTCGTAGGCAAGGCCCCAAAGGTGGCCCGCGTCGTCGACACCAAGAAACGCCAAAAGAAGGTGGTTCGCTTCGACGCCGCCAAGTTTGCGTACCCGAAACTCCAGGATGCTGAGGAGCCCATCAGGGAGCGCTATTGATGGACGCTCGATGAAACTCGACACCAAGGAGCGAGGAAGATGGCTGCGCAATCGATCAGAACGAGACACGCTGCATATGGCTTGAAGGTTCCGCTGATTCTGGGGATCCTCAGCGCCAGCGCGCTGACCCCATCGTGCAAAGAGTCGGGATCGGCGGCGGGCGGGGATAGATCGGGAAATCCGTTGGTGTTGGGGTCGAGCGCCGCTACGACGACGCCGCAAGCGGTCGGAAGCGCAACGCAAAGGACGTCGTCCGCCTCCGGTGCGACACCTGCCCCAACGGCCTTCGGACCGGACATCTCGAAGGCGGCGGTCGAGGCCGTCAACGCCAACACCGCGTACGACACCAACCAACCGCAGTACGCGCTCGACGGCAAGCCGGTGACGGCATGGTCGGCGCCTGCGGACAGCCGGCCATGGCTCGAGATTTCCTTGCTCCCAGGTACGAAGGTCGACGGCATCGAGATCGCCGGGCAGCGCGCTGACACGAAGACGAAGAATTATTGGACGCGAGATTCTGTGATCAAACGCGCACGAATCGTTTGGGACGGGGGCGAAGGCGAGGTCACGTTCGCGCGCGCCATCGACAAAGGCGTGAAGAAGAGACTGCCCATTGGCGCGGTCACACGCCGCGTGCGGATCGAAATTGTCGAGACCGAGCGGGGCGAGCAGAGCAACGACATCGACATCGACGAGATCGGCATCTTCGGGGCCGGTCCTGCGTCGAGCCCGCCCGACCCCAAGGGACTGACCGGACTGTGCCGGGCCGGTCGAACCGCCGTGCGCTTCAACCGCGGCACAGTAGTCGGCGGCGAATGGACCGACGGGCCCGACGCCGCTTGGCGCTGGACGTTCTTCCCGATCACCGTGCGCGTCGATGACAACGAATGGCATACGCTCGGCGTCCGCTACGCCGAAGATACCGAGATGCTGGACGACGGCAGCAAGAACGTGAAGTCCCGCAACGCGGGCAAGCTCTTCCGCTTCCGTGCCACCGCCGATGGCTTCGAGGCCGATCAAAACGGGGAACAAGGAACGGGGAAGTGCAGCGCGAAATGAGCGAGGCAATCATGGGCAAGTCTACGATGCCATCGATATCCCGCCGTCCAGATCGTTCGCTGGGCGTCGCTTTCTTCTCGACAATATTAACAACAATAGCCGCCATGACCGGCGCTTGCGCCGGTTCGCGCCCAATCAGCTGCCCTTCGGTGCCTCGCGACAACGGGAGTGCATCGCTTCAGGGCCACGACTCCGCGGGGTCGCCTGCCGCCGAATCCGCTGCGGTGGTAGCGACGGCTGCGGCCGTCGCCCCTACAAATGCAGGGCCCACCGCTTCGCCACATCCGCCACCCGAGGTTCGCGAAGCCGCACCGGCCCCCGCGGCTTCAGCGGCAGCTTCGCCGTCCGGCGACGCGCGCGTGGCCACGTGGACGCGCTCACTACCCTGGACGTCAGACGTCGCCGTGAAGAACCTGGGTGCGTTCACCGTTGCCCTTGCCATCAAAAAGCCCGCGGGGAGCGAAGACGCGCAGTGCGATGGGAGCAACGGCTGGGAGATCTGGCACCGCACGCTCGTTCTCACGGGCGCGGCGCAGGTCGAAGTGACGGGCGAACCGATCGGTGAGGCTCGCGATCTCGATGGCGACGGCCGCCCGGATCTGCTCATCGGCTTTGGGGAGAGCTGCCTCGGAGAATTCTCTAGCCGGACAGTCGATTCGCCCAACGGGCAGGAGCCTGTCTCGATGGCGAGGCCGCAACACGGCGAGAGGGGTGCCTTCGCCGTCGCGCTCGATCACGGCGACAAGCTCGATGTCGTATCCGCGCCGAAGGGCGGCTGGGAGGACGTGGCGTGGGACAAATTGGGCAAAGCACCGGCGATCAAGGCGGGGCAGATCGCACCGCCCGGTGAATTCGGTGCGGGCATCATCGCCTACTACTGGTTTCAGCTCAAGACCGGAAAGCTCGTCTCGGTACGGACGGCGAAGCCATGACGTGGTCGGCGCCACGCAGCGCACCCCTGCCGATAGTGACCACCGTGCTCCGAGCGGCGGCGTGCTCGGTGTTGGTCGCTAGTCCCAGCGCCTGCGCGACGGCGCCCCGCCCGCCGAGCGGCACACACGAGGTTCGTCCACGACTCGTGTCGAACGTGTCGCCCTTCCGGAATCCGCAGGCGCGTGACGTTAACATCGACGCGCGCGAGAACAACGCCCGTTGCGAGGCGTGCCACCGTGACATTGCTGCCGAATGGCGGCGATCGCTCCACCACGAGTCGTGGCGCGACCCGATATTCTTTAAGGCGTACTCGATCGAGCCACTCGCGTTCTGTCGCGCTTGCCACGCGCCGGAAGGCGACCCCGCGTATCATCCCGACGCCCCCGCGCGCGACGTCGGCGTCGGTTGCATTACTTGCCACCAGAACGCTCATCGAATCGTCGCGGCCAGCGATCGCGCGTACGGCCGTGGAACAGCCGCGAACACAAGAACCGAAGCGTCCGACGTCTGCGCTCCATGTCATCAGTTCGAGTTTCCTGCGAGCAAAGGCGTTGCCATGCAGGACACGGTTGCCGAGCACCGAGCATCGCTTTTCTCCAAGGACTCGTGCCAGAACTGCCATATGCCGTGGGTGCGTGGCGAGACTGGAACGCACCGCCGGCACGACTTCACCGTGCAGGGCGACACAAAGATACTCGCCTCCGCCGTAGTCGCCGACGCGCGCCGCGGAGACGACCGCACCGTGATGATCATGTTGCATGCCGACCGTGTCGGGCACGCCTTTCCGACCGGGGACCTGTTCCGCCGTCTCGAAGTGCGCGCCGTTGCGCTCGACGCCAAAGGCAACATCGTGGCGCGCGCTCCGGCGACGGTTTTGTCGCGCGTGTTTGCAGCAACACCTACCGGAGACGGCGCAAGTGGCGGCGCGTTCGATCGCCGCCAGATCGCCGACACGCGGCTGCCCGCCGACGGCTCACCGCGCGACATCGCGCTCCGTTTCGCCCTACCGGTCGGCGGCATGAAGGTCAGCTGGCAAGTCGCCTACCAGAGGATGAGCGCGAGAATGGCTGAGTTGTTTGCGGTGGATACCGCGGCCCACGAGGTGATCGTCGCGACTGGCGAGCTTCCGCCGCGCTCCGAGCAATAGAGGTCGAGTCATGAAGAACGAAATGAAGGGGACGCGCGGAGATCGGGGGCAGCGGCTTTGGGGCCCCGTCGTGCCGCTATTCGCGCTTTTCGCCGTGGTTGCGTGTCATGTGGTGCGGCCGGACCTTCCAGCCCGAGGGACTGGCCCGCAATCCGCACGCGTCTTGGCGGCTGCGGGTGGCGTCGCCGCGTCCTCGGCAGCTCCGAGCGTACCGTCGACCCCGGTGGTCGCTTCAGCCCCGCCCCCCGCGACTCCCGCCCCCGTGCTCTCTCCACGGGTGACCGTCGCGGCGCGCGACGCTTTGCCCGCCAATCTGGCGATCGACGGCGACATCGCTGAGTGGGGAGCGCTCGAGGCAGTCGCCACACCGCCGGCCAAGGATGCTCCGGCCGTCGGCTCCGCGCCCGCCACCGACGCTCCGCCGGTCGAACGCGCGCCTTCGCACGTGGTCGTCGTGCTCACCGGTGAAGGTCTCATGGTCGCCGGCGAACTCGCGGAGTTGGCTAAGGATGGCATCTGGCTGCGGATCGCCTTCGAAGCACCCGCCCTGGAGTCTATCATGTATGGGCGCACCGGCACGTGGTGGATCCCCGTGGACTGCGATCCGGCAAGAACGGATGGCAATGCCATCAACGCGTGTCGTCGAATGCTCGCCGGATTCCAGTCCAAGTTTTCGAAAACCTTCCGGATCGATCGCGACGGAATGCGCTCGGCGACTTCGGACGCAATCGATGGTGCGAGAGCGACCTTTCACACGACGGCAAGCTCCACGACCTTCGAGGCATCGCTGCCGGCTTTAGCCCTGCCGCGAGCTTCGCTGGCGCCCGTCGAGCGTGTGATGAGCAGCGCCATTGCGCTGAGCGAGCCCGCACCGACTGAGGAATCACCTGGCGATTCTTTCACTCTCGCCCCCGTTTCGTTTGCGCCGTACGCGAAAGTGCGCGAATACGTATTTCGGAATTTTGCGTCGCATAATGGCATGTCATACCAACCTGGCGACGCGATGACGGTGGAGTTCGCGCACACCGCCATGATGAGCTCGGACTTGGAAGTCAAGGTAGCCGCTCTCTTCACGCACCTCGAATCGCTGGGCGATCTCGAAGTCAGCTCCCTCCTCGACGACGTTGCCATCGCCGTGCTCAGAGGCGACTCGTTGATTGGTACGACTCCAACCGGCGTCAAGCCGACTGCAATTCGGAGACATGGTGCCGACGTTCACATCGTGATCCTGGCGAACGAATCCCAATACCCGGGATCATGGTCACCCGCGTGGCGGGTTCTCGCGATCAACGCGGACGGCCGGATACAGGATCGCATGAAGCCGAGCCCCGATGCCAAGGAGTTTTCGGCGACGGACACGTTTGCTGACGAAAAGTTCGAGAACTTTGGTCTTCGTGGCACTCGTGAGATTCCCGTGCTGGGCGCGCTGCGAACGACCGTCGACTGGGAAATCGCCTGGCGGCTCGACCGCGACGGCTTCTACAAGCCGCGATCCCGCAAAATCACCAAGCCTCCCGCTCCGCGGCCGGTGCCCGCGACGGCGCCGAAGACGCGGACTACGCCCACGCCGCCCAAGCGGCGAAAGAGGTAGCCACGTGTTCTCCACCGGAACTGCAGTGATGTCGCGCTGGGACGCACTCCTATGCCTCATCGGCCTCTGGTTGACCGGCTGTCGGCGCGACAGCACGGTCAACGCTGACGGGTGCAAGAAGGACGTCGAGTGCAAGGGCAACCGGGTCTGTGTCGACGGGCGATGCGGATCGGCGGCGCTCGCGAGCTCGCCCCAGGCTTCTGGAGCCTCCGGGCAGCCGGCGGCATCAGCGCGTCCGCGGGAGCTTCCTGCCATTGAGCCGACGACCATCGAGGCGGGAATCGCGCCGGATGGGAAGACGTGGTTGCCAAAGTTCGCACTGCGCCGGGAAGCGGGCGATCAGGGACGTTCGCTCAACGATGCATACAAGGCGTGCGCCGCCAACGGATTGGCCCTCTGCACCGAGGCCCAGTGGGTGCGCGCGTGCTCGCCCGCGGTTGGCTCGCTTGAAACGTGGACACTGACCGGCTCCGCCGAGGGCTTCGTTGTGCGCGGCGGTGACCAGGGTTGCGCTGGCCGCAAGGTCGTTCAGCCGGCGGACACAGCCCCGACGCGCGGTGGCGTGTGCTGCGACCGCGCGATCGGCATCGTGAGCGCCGACAAGAACGGCGTATTCCTCAACACGACTTTCGACAAGCTCATGCGCTACGAAACGGCTTTGAACCGCCGCATCACGCTCGAGCTCAAGGCGCTCCAGGGTGACGAGTTTCTCTTCGACCCGAAGCCGAATCGGCGCGATGGACTGTGGGGATTTTTCGATGGATACAACGCCGGTGTGCGCGACCTTTCACTCGCGCTCGACACGTGCGAGCTCAGCATGCAGAAGGATAAGGACACTTGGACCGCCGAGTGTGAGGTGACGGCCGAGAAGCAGGGCAAGCTCGCGGCATTCCGCGGTCGCTTCGTTTGGGGCGAGGCTGAGGGCAAGCTGATCGGCCTTGGCGAGCTTCGAGTACATCAGGGATTCGCCAAATGAGCGAAGACGCAATTGAAGGAGTCGAACAATGAATTCCCGTCGTGATGACGACCGAGCGTGTCGGGACGTCTTGGTTACCGTGCTGTCGTGCTGCAAGATCATCCTATTCATTGGAGGCGGGGCGCTGTGTGCGGGATGCCGGAAGGACTCCGCGGGCGATGCCGCCGGCTGTACCAAAGACTCCGACTGCAAGGGAGACCGCGTTTGCGTGGCCGGGAGATGTGAGTCTGCCCAAGCGAAGTCGTCAGCGCCTCAGGCCGCGCCGGGGACCGCCACCGCCACTACGGCGACCTCCGCGCCGGCGGCGAGCGCGGGAGCCACCGCCACCGCCGCGACTGCGGACGTAGCCGCGCCCGAAGCGCCGTGTGGGAGCGAACTCGACACCGGTTGCAATGCCGATCTGTTCGTGCAGTTGTTGACCGTGAAGTCCGACACGCCGAATACCTACGATTACCCCGAACTGCAGAAGATGTTGCGCGGCAAGGCCGACTACCGTGGCGTCCGAGTGGTCGAGGCAGCGAGGTTCCAAAAGGATCCGAAGACCGACACCCTCAAGCGCGTGGTGGCCATTGTCCGCAATCGCTGCCAAAGCGAGCGGATCGAAAAAGATGCGAAGGTCGCGCTCAAGAGCGGATCCGGGTCGCTTTGCCAGAAGCTCGACGTGACTCGCGAAGTGTTCACAGTGAAATGAGGCCAGCGAGAACTATGCAACCAAAATTCGTGACGCTCACCGGCTTGGCGATCTCGTGGGTCTTCGGGTTCGGCATCGTCTTGACCGCCGCGTGCAAGGATGACGGCAAGGGAGATGGCGCCGCCGGCTGCACCAAGGATGGCGACTGCAAGGGAGACCGTATCTGCGTGGCGGGGCGCTGCGAGTCACAACCGAGCGCGACTCGCGATCAGGCATCGAGCGCTGTCGCGCCGGCAGCTTCCACGCCACCATCACCGGCTGCCGACAGCGCCTCCAGTGCAGCCGTGAGCCGGAAATGCCCGCTCTTCACCATACGGAACGCCAAGGACGATCGCGGTGCGCCGCTCTGGCCGAAGAGCAACGATTTCGACGGCCAGCACTCCGGAAAGGGCGCGTGGCTCCACCTCCCGGTTGGTCAGGCGGTGCTCGCAGCCTGTCAACTCCAGCGCGATACCGGCGGCTACACGCTGTGCGTACGCACGCCGAAGGGCGATGTCGCCTGGATCGCGCACGACTACCTGCTGGGCGCTGGCGATCCCGGCAATGTGCTGGCGCAGGTGAAGGGTCTCCCAGCATGCGAGAACAAGGTGTGCCCCGCGGGCGAGTGTGCGCCATGAGGGCTGTGGCCTCCCGCGTCGCCCTCGTCGCCGGCGCCTCGGTCTTCCCGCTGCTCGCCGTCGCGTGCGGAGGGGAGATCAAGCAGGTCCGCGAGGCTTCCAGCAACGTCACGAGGGCCCAGGGCATGGCTGTTGGCCCTGGCGGGCCTCGCATTGCCCGTGCGGAGCCAGCGCCATCCGCCGCCCGCTCGTCTGCGGCAGAAGTCCAAGGCGAGGTCCCTCCCGTGGTCGGATCTGCGCGGACGGCATCCCCGTTGGTCCCGCCCGAAGCCGTGCCCGCGCCGAACGGCGAGATCGTTGCCTCGGGGCAATCGGCGGCCACGAGCGTAGCAATCGACGCGTCGCGCATCTGTTGGATCAACGCGGGCGTGGATGGTTCGGCGGCCGATGTACTGATGTGCGCAGCTCTGAGCGGCGGAGCACGGACTCGACGAGCGCTCGCACGCCGGGCTCGATGCGCTGTGGCAAACGAGGCTCGCTGCCGGTGTGGCACTGAGGGCCGACTTCCGGCGCCTCGTCGCCCACAAGCGCGCGCGGCTCGACTCCGTTCATCGGGCGACGATTGGCCAAGTGCGCTCGGCGCAACCCGAGTCGCCGATCGCCACGCCGACGGCGGATTCGCCGGCCGTACCGCTGACCGAGAACATCGACGAAACCGCGCTGGTGCTCGCCGCAATCAGGGATGACGTGCTCCCGTTCCGCGACGATCCCCACAAGCCGCCGCCACCGCTCGCGAGCCTCGGGCCGAGCCCCGACGCCGGCGAAACCTCCTACGCCATTCATGCCCTGCCTGACGATCCGCGCGCGTTCTTCGGCATGCCGCCGCGGGAGCCGAACATCGACGAGACGGCAGCCGTGCCGGCGCTCGTGCTCGACGATCCGCTGCCATTCGCCGCGGCGGACGGCACGCCACCGCTGTCCAAGCCGGATCCGAACGAGCGCGATCTGTCCGGCGAGACCGGCTTCGTCGACATCGCGTCGCTCGGGGATCTCGATGCGCCGCTGCCGTTCCAGGCTCCCGCATCCGGAGCCACGCCGGCAACCGGAGCTCGCCTCTTCGGCGGCCTCACGATCCAGCAGCTCGCGGCGGTCGCGGTAGAGCTGTCGTTGGCGCCGGACGCGCGCGCGGCGATCCTCGCGCACTACGGGCTCTCCGAGGAGACGGCGCAGCGCGCGTTCGACGATCTCCGCTCCGACCGCGATCCGGTGGTGCGCGGCGCGTGGAACGATGCGTACACGCAGTATCATGCCTACCGCGCGCATCGTGGTTGAGCGGCGCCTCCTTCGGCTCTGCCACGGCACGAGCAGCGACAGCGGGCGCAACACCGCTGGCTCGCCGCGCACGCGGCGTTCGCCGCGGCCGCAAGTCCGTCTGTTGCCGTGAACACGACACGAAGGCCGAAGAGGACGAGCCGGAAGATGCGGCCCTCGACGCCGCTCGTGCCGGCACCAAGCCAGACGAAGCCGTTGTTGGTCATGCGCCATGAGTCGCGCCTGCGCGACCACATGCGCCAAGAATTCGACCGTCGGCCGGTCGATTTCATGACGCCCTCGGCGCGGGACGCGCGACTCCTGGAGCGCCCACGGCGGATCGAGGTATCGTTGCTGGAACACGTGAGGACTTGGATGGCCGCGGCCCCACATCGAAAACCATGACCATCATCGGGGCCCCCGAGCTGCGCGCCGACGCGCCCTACGAGCCGACCGAGCGGCTCGGCGCGGGCGCCATGGGCGACGTCTGGCTCGCGCGTGACAAGCGCAGCGGCGCGTGGGTCGTCATCAAAGTGATGCACGGCCACCTCCCGGAGGCGCTGATCGATCGGCTCCGGCTCGAGGCGCAGGCGCTCAAGAAGATCGTGCATCCGAACATCGTGCGCATGCTGGATTGGGGGAGCACCGCCGATCACCGGCCGTTCATCGTGCTCGAGTACCTCACGGGAACGCCGCTCGACGCGCTGATGAAGCAGCGTCACATCGCGCTCGCCGACGCGGTGCAGTTCGTCATCGAGTTGCTCGGCGCGCTGACCGCCGTGCACGAGGCCGGCATGGTCCACCGTGACGTGAAGCCGTCGAACTGCTTCGTGTGCCAGCCGGGCGGGAACGTCACCGGCAATCTCGGCACGCTGAAACTTCTTGACTTTGGAATAGTCAAAATCGTGGAGACGTGCACGGGCATAGCTCCTCTCGCGGTGCAGACCAAAGCCGGCTCCGCGATAGGCACACCGAAGTATATGTCGCCCGAGCAATGTCGCGGAAAATCCGTCGACGGCCGCTCCGACATCTACGGCGTGGGCATCATACTGTACGAGCTTGTCGCCGGCCGCCACCCGTTCGCCGACGCGACCAAGATGGAGCAGATGATGATCGCCCACGCGACGAGGACGCCGGTCCCTCCGTCGACGATCGCACCGCAACCGATCCCGCCGCGCCTCGACGGCATCATCCTCAGCGCGCTCGCGAAAAATCCGGATGAGCGCGGCTTCCCGAATGCTGCGGAAATGGCGAGGGCGCTCAGATTCTTCGCGATGGACTTCCTCGGCGCCGACGGCAGCGTGAAGCAAA